>Ga0065711_1002737_pt1 | contig 31931 bp, 20 predicted proteins | sample Hoacrofraction12_FD_59098 | JGI IMG/M metagenome (GOLD analysis project Ga0065711, IMG submission 59098) | Hoatzin crop microbial communities from Cojedes, Venezuela - Epithelial fraction 12 v2 (version 2) | ecosystem: Host-associated > Birds > Digestive system > Esophagus > Crop | place... | reverse complement strand
CAGCGAGCAGGGACACCGCTAACTAGATCAGGTTGCTCAGAGCCCTGTCCAACCTGGTCTTGAATGTTTCCAGGGATGGGACCTCCACTACCTCTCTGGGCAACCTGTTCCAGTGTCTCACCACCCTCATTGTAAAAAATTTCTTCCTTATATCCAGCCTAAACCTACCCTGTTTTATTTTAAAACCATTACCCCTTGTCCTGTCACTGCTGTCTCTACTAAAAAGATTGTCCCCATCTTTCCTGTAGGCTCCTTGTAAGTACTGAAAGGTGAAGCGTCTATGTCCCATCAACAGGTTGGGGAGCAGGGCGGAGACAGCTGTTTGGCTCTGGGCTAGGAGTGTACTCTCTTGGAAACAGCTCAGATCAGTGCTGTTTTCTTTATTTTCCATTGCGTATGACTTTAGCAGCCTTTACAGACAGCATAAGCTCTCCTGACATAGTGCAATTCCAGAGGAGCAGAGATGTGAAAGAAGGCATTTGATGAAGAGGTCAAATAATGCTCACTGTGTTTTTGGGTTTTACTCCAGAATCACTCCTAAATATCCATTAGTGGTAACATTTTACTAGATGTGCTTCCAATGAGCATCTTCCAGGGCCCTTTAACTGAGAAGGACTCACCTTCTAGGGCTTTGTGCCTGCACCATGATGCCAATGAAAGCATGGTAAGCAAGGATCATAACAGGGTTGACTTCCAAAGCATATGTCTGCTCCAGACTAAAAAGCTGATGTTGATGGTGGAAGCACCTCGATGGTGGATGCAGTAATCCTTAAACCTATAGTGCTGGGTCCTTCTCAGGGTGGAATTAAATTGCCTAGATACAGCTACAATGCAGGACTTTGGGAAGACCAGCACCCACTTAAGGTAGGAGCAAGAGGCTGGACTACAGCACCTAAAATGACATTTTTGCCTGCACTGAAGCAGCCGAACCCTATCTTCCACGGCCAGTGTCCCAGTGCATCTCCAGGTCACCCAGAGGGGACCAGGCTGCATTTCTACTTGTGCTGTCACACCCCATGGGAACCAGATCAGGCTGCCACAGCCGGTGGCTTGGAAGGCAGCTTGGTGGGGAGAGCCCCAGAGATATGGAAGGGGCTTCTAGCAGTTCACTGTGATGGTATCCAATTCCAATGCGGTGGTTCTTCATACATCTGAGGCAGTGACTTGCAGAAAGTTTATTGCAGTGAAAATCCTGTTACAGCGAACATCTATGCAACTCCCTGGGGGTTTGCTACATAGAGAAGTTAGATTTCAGTCTGCTTTCTCTGTCAGCTATTTAGACTATACACAATCTGTGGAGCATGTATCGGCGTTTCCTCTGTGTTCAGCACTGTGAGGCTCAGATCTCTGCTGAGCCCCTAGCTATGATTGAGATTAAAGGAGTTTGGAGCAAAGGGTGGCTTGTGGTGTTAAGTCAGCGACCACAAATAATACAAACAAGATGCCAAGTGAGGTCTGGTTTGAATTCTTGGGTAATGCTTCCTCATGGCTGATTTAGAAGGACTGAGGCTTAGAGTTTCTGTGGTCAGTTCTGCTGCTGAGATCTGGTAACAAATTTGTCCTTGCAGAGGCAGGAAAAAAAAAGTCGCAGCATCGTGTTCTCTTTCGCAAGCCAGATCCTGGGGTGCTTATTTAGAAAAGCCTCCTGTTGACTCCTGTAGTATGAATACACAGCATCCGCAGGAATGTAACACACAAATGTGACCCGATAAATGCTGCTTCTTCAACCATCAATCTGTTTCGCATCATGTTGTTCTCTCAACTGTTAATCCAGATGTTATTTACATAAGTACAGTAACATTAAGTGCTTGTACAAGCAGTATTAATAACATCAATAACAATACTAAACATAAATAGCGGCAGCACTGATCGTAATACTTCCAAAGCAGCTTGTAATTGTAACAACCTGTCATTCCTTTGCTAACTCGTGCTGACTCAAGATTAAATTGCTCTATGTGTGGAAAGCAACATGCAAAAGAGCCCATCTGTGCCAAGACTGTTTCCCGCCCTTTGTATTTTTGTTTGTTTGCTTAGACCGACTAGCTGAGAAAATGTCACCATGCTTTACCCTCTTTATTGTTACTGTGTTTTTGACTGGCATCATTCACAGGTTCTTAGTCCTTGGAAATGGAGTATAGAAATGGAGTAACCACGCCTCCTCCTTACCCAGCACAGCCTGCGTTCTGGTGAAACTGTGCTGGCTTTGGTGTGTTGACTCTTGATTTATGGTGTTGCAACCTGACCTCCCTGGTCAATTATTTAAAAAAAAAAAAGTGTAAGACTTGTCAAAATATCCTCTGGGCGTGTTTCTTATTGTTTAGGTTTTGAGTTGTTTCTGGGAACTTCAAAATATCCAAAGCAGCCAAATTTCCCTAAAATGGCTCGTCTAGAACAAACGTGACCTGTCCCTTCTCCTGCGTGTGAATGGAGTCCAATAAGCAAAGAATTGAGACTTCTGACGTGCAACACACCAAAAGTGGCTGTGGGTTTTATGAATTCCTCAACTTTGTAAAAGGTTTGTCTCTTCAGAGAGGACAGGTAGACTTTCAGCTCACATAATTATACATTTTTTTTCCTTCAGTGCAGTATGGCAATGTTTTCCAATCTTAATTAAATGGATATGTTTCCATGTGTTAAGAACATGCAGAAAGCAGGGTTTTCTTGCATTCTTTGTAGAATTTTCTGCATAGCCCCATTTGTTAGGAAGCAAGAAAAGAATAATTCCTGTAAGGTAGGAATTTAATATGCCTTTTTCTGGCTATATGACTTATCACAGATTAGCGAATATATCTGCTTGTCTTCATTGTGCTATGGATCCAGCCTTAGGTCATTAAGTAGTTGAATATTTCCCACTCTGACATGCAATATGATAATAGAGGGATTAAAGTATAACATGTTCCTCTTCCTGAGGAAGATCCGAGAAAAATTCCTGAGTTTAATACAGATGCAACCAAGGGGTTTTATCAATTTCTTTTTAAATCACTGTTATTTAACTGTATTGGCTTGGAAGTTACCCTAAGTGAATAGCTCTGCTACACTGTATTCCTTGCCCCATGTTGCTCATAGTCTGTTCTCCCATGGATTTCAAAGAGAGCTAAGCACCTTAGGACTCATAGCCACAGTAGCAGTTTCGGGGTAGGATGGGTCTTTTACACTTGTAGTCATGAAATGATGAACAGAGCAAGGGGATGGTCACTGTAGGAGGTGTGTAGTGTGGTCATCTGTCCTTGTACTCCCCACAAAACAGAGACAACACTGTTTAGCTGCAGAATAGGGACATTGTGAAACATGGATCATTGACAGCTGGTCTCTGACAAACCCTGTAGCTGCAACTTCAGATGTCACCATGCTCTAGTATCTCTTCTGCCCATGGAAAGTGGATTTGCGCTAAGATGCCTGTGTGTAAACCAAAGCAGCAGAGGGATGGACAGGCAGCATGTGAAAGGGGTCATCATTCGTGAACTGTCAGGGTGGATATTTGGGGCATCAGTTTTTGAGTCACCACAGCAAAATTCAATAGGAAATACCACCCATTGTCCTTCTCTAAATACTATTAAGCACCTAAAGCCTATATACAGAAAAGAACTAAGTAGGGAAAAAGTTGTATTTGCATGTCACCTCTCCTGACAACCTCACCTTGAAAACCACCTTTGAAGTTGCCGTTAGCTCCTGTCTCTTGAGTTTTCCATTTGATTATGACATATAAGCCATAAACAGAATTGTAAAAGAAACAGTAAAAAGCCCAGCCCAGGATACTATCTTTAAAGAATTTAAACTACTCATTTTCACAGGTCCTGGTGACGCTGAGTTTAAATCTGTGGCTGGATCCTTGACAGTTTGCCCAGGGGTTGTCCTCCCCCCCCTGTTGCTGTGCCTACCCCCTGTCTTCACATGTTTTCAGGTGGCTGGTGGAGAAAAATCTCCATGTGTCTCAGCACAAGCAAACAATTTTGTAAGCAGATGTTGCTTTGGGGTGTTGGAGTCAAAGGTGTTCATCTGGCCTGGGTCACAGAAGAGGTCAAATGAAAGGGTCGTTGTTATTATGCCTGCTGGCCCTTGAAAAAAGCTGTTAGTATGTGGATTTGGGGAGATCTTGGAAGATTTTGCACAATGTTTGCTTATAATAACAACTGTAATAAAGTTTCACTTTGAACTTTAAAGAACTTTAAAAAAAAAGGAAATGAAAAGTCAAAAACTTCAATGTGGTCGTGGCATGAGTGGCCGTACCTTGTACCTTGTCACAGTTCTAGCTGTCTGTAAATGCACCTCTGGAAATCTTTTTCTAAAGAAATGAATTACCTAGTCTTTGGAGGGCACTTCAGAATATGAAATAGGAGTTTCAAAAGGCAGGGGGAGACCCTGCTTTGTGTCACGAACTGTATTTTAGCTGTGCTTGACAAGTACAGTTCAGATATGTAGCCAAAGACTCAATTGTTTACTCAAATCTTATCTGACCTACAGAAATCTCTGAGTATGCCAAATTAGGCTGCAATTTTGTGATAACAAGATTCTTCAGGAAAATTACAGTATTTCTGATGGATCCTAAAATAACGGCAGCGTAATCTGCTGCAACATATTCAGCCCACTCTCTTCTGATCACGAAGGGATTGTGGAAGAAAAATATGGAAATAGAAAATGTTGATTTCTTTTTTTTTTTCCTCTTAAAGAATATCTCCAGCTGTGAAAAATATTGTATTTTCATGTCTCAGTTCCAGAGGGTTTCGTTTCCCTCCTGACAGTTGTGGCCAATTTCCCCTCAGATAGAGGTGGTGCCAGACTCAATTTTGCCAAGAATTCAGCCTGTCCAAATTGCCTTGTGTTTGCTGTGGGATGAAAGCACAGGCACAAGCTCACACATCACCCAAGATGTGGCTGCCTTTTCCTGTATCTGATCCCTGCATCCCGGTTCGTTCTCTGAGTTAGCCTATTTCATTGGCACCCTGTCTGGTACTACAAAGGGTGAAGTTCTAGGGGTATTTAGCAATCCCAACATGCAATTTGGCATCTGGAGTATTTCTGAAAATATTTCTGAAATATTTGGTGTCTAATTGCCATTGAAACCTGAGCCCACCTACCTAAGCTCCTCTTCTAAAATAGAATGTAGGTGGCCGTAGCCTGAGACCCAAAAACCCCATCTGTGGGACTGCACCCTACATGTCTCCATCACAGCAAAGCCCTTCCCTACTGAACATCACTTAGACATTAATGACACAGTCCCCCTCTGGGCAGCTGAATGCAGAATGCTTTTCCTCATCTGACTGCAGGAATGGGAAGTAAGATATTGCTTTTGAAAAGTCTCACATAAGAACTGGTCTGGTTTTTGGCCTTGTTTTAGAGTTTGGGGACCAGAATGCAGCAAGTTGACCCTCTCTCTGAGGCTCCTCATGGGAGTTTTGCTTCCATGTGACCTGGGATGTGTGGACAATATCCTGGGACTGATGCTTCCAAGTCACTAGGGTTCTTTCCAACAAACACGATACTCTGTGGCAAAGTGCAATGCACTGGTAAGCGCACAGGACCATTTCTTCACCCTTTTTTATTGCTGACACTGCTTTTCAATGTAAGGCAGCTCTGTGCCTCTCGCTAGACAGAAAGTCTGTCCTGTGCAACAGGATTAACAATGAGCTGTCCTCTGTCATTGTGCCGACCTCTGTCATTTCTTTGGACATCCCTTGCACCAACAGGTCCCTATTATGCTTCTTCCTCCTGCTACCGCTTGTTGGTCACACTGAGGGATGCTGCAGGGGCAGAGATCACCTTGTCTTTGCTGTTTCTATACTGCCTGCAGCAGCCATGGAGTCCTTTGGTCTCCAAACCATAAAACCACCTGCTTTTCGGTTTACTTCATCCACCTGTCTAGACGTGGGGTGGAGTTAACTAATTTTTGCAGACTCTTCTCTTGAGTCTCAAATGTGAAGCTACTCAAGCACAGCAAGCCCTGTGAGTTCATACCTAGCCTGCACGAGAGCACCACTGGAATTTCAAATGCTCTGAGCAGATTGGAGAACCAAACTCACATGAGTCGCTCGGCAGGACTTGGGCGTTGCTCTGCCATCGGTATCTTCTGAAAAATGCCCTTCTCTGGAAACAGCGTCTCCATAGCACTCCACAAATGCTCCAGTGGCTGGTGCACATTTCATGCCTAATGTAAACAGCACAAACCCTGAGCTGGAATTTCAATGCTCACATTGCACAGAATTAAAAGAATTTTCTGTGTTACTCCTCGGTAACAAAATGTCAATTTGTCTGGCCCCACGAGAAGAGAGTTTTGCTGTACATCCTCCTGGGAAATTCCTCTTGGCTGGCAGTCAGGAGAGCGGCAGCGTTTTGAGCACCGCCGCAAGATGCTGCAATTACTGTACTAGTGTTTCTTTGCATTTCAAGCTGCTGTCTTAGTGTCAGCCTGTGCACACTAAACACGACAGTGCTCTGCAGAGTCCTCTGTGATACCAGTATGTCTCTGACAAAAGCAGATTCCAGGAACGTGGCTAGAGAGGAGTTCTTTACTTCTTTTGCCCCTCTGCTTTTTGTTGGTGGGACTGGTGGTGATTCAGGCGTGAATCTGGAGCCAGTTAAAAATACACCAAAAACCTGAGTGTAGCTATGCAAAACATTAAACAAAACCCAGGGACATTTAGCAGGAAGGAATTGTGTGTGCTGCAGTTTTTTGATTAGATTAAAGAATTAGAATGAAGCAGTGTGATTCAAAGTGGTCAAACAATAATAATAATAAATAATAAATAAAAGCTGCTCTGAAATCCTTTAATTGGAAATAAAAATCAGCTTTTGTTATAGCAACCTGGAGAGAAGGTACAAAGGGAGGGGAGGGAGTGTGGATTTGGAGCCCCTTTGAATGATCTATTCTGCTGAAACTGCTTTCATCTTTTGTTTGGTGCAGTTGTTGAATGCAAAGTTGGCTTCATCTGTGTGACATGTGTGGCAGACGCCTCTTTGGTCTGTGCATCCTACAGGGTGCGAAAGACCAGCTGGCTCAGCAAATTCCTCCCAGCATTATTTGCTGCTTATCTTAATACTGTGAGCAAGGATCCTCTGACATCGTTGGGAAAGATGGACTTGCACAAGAAGAGGGAGGCTGGCGAGTGGGGAGCAGGGGGAATAGAGATGAGGTGCAAGGAGGCAGCTGACTCCTGGCACCCTGAGGAGCTGCTTATGGTTCCCACATCCTGGCATGGGCCATGGAGATGTTTTCCCTGCCTGTCCCTTAACCTCAGTCCGGCAGCAGGTATGTCCCATTTGATGAATGGACAAACCCAAAGCCACCTGCACTCGAAGTGCTTTGGTTAAGCAAGTTTTCTGAAAGCCACCACCCACAGCCTCTCCCCAGGCTGCTTAGCAGAAGCAGAGCCTTTTCTCCTGTTATAGGATTTCTCACAAGCTCCTTCCTATTCATTATCACCATTGCTTAGGCACTTTAGACCCCCTGTGTCACTCCAGTTTAACTGAAAGGCAGCACAAGCAGAAGGCAGCAGGAGAGTTATTTACCCATCATACGATTGTAACGAACCTCCTGAGAAATGTGTGACCTAGTGGTTAATGCGAGCTTGGACTATGGGTGGTGGGCTTTTCTTTTTCCCTTCCTTCAAGCTTTAACAAGACTCCTGTCTGATGCTGGAAAGCCTGATCTAACTTGAGTACCATCCTGTAGATGGAGGTACCTCAGTGCCGCAGAGCTATACAAAGTATACATCTGTCCCTCTACAGTGGTACAGTGGTAAAAGTGAAAGTCATTCTAATCAGGCTGATAAAAATACTTAGTTGGATTGAACTCCCCTGGAAAACTTTGAAAGTGATTCTGCTCCAGGAGGGGTCTGGCATGGGAAATTCACAGACGGCACATGGCATATTTTTCATTTCCGATCTGCGCCTGTAATAACCTTTATGGCTGAAAGAAAAGTCGACAACTTACAATAAAGGTGCTGCAGCCAGAAAAAAAAAATATTCTAATTTATGGTGATTTAAACACACTGTACCTGCACTGCCATTTGAAAACCATGATTGTAAAAGAACTATAACATGAAAAACGTGGGGAGGAATTTATTAAAGGCCAGGCCACTTCAGCAAAGCCAAGATCTGAGCTGCCTGAAATGTAATGTGGTGCTTATAAACTAAAGGCATAAGTTATTAACTTAACCTAAATGATTTCAGATTTGTGTTCAATGGAGTTGGTAATTATACCAAGGATTTTAAGCTGACCTCATCAAGCCTGCTTTCTCTTTTAAAATGTATTTCTGTGTCAATTAAAATGCCTGAGTATAAAAAGCAAAGTTTTTATAGGCCCAGCCATACAAATTCATTATCGCGCTATTATATACTTGGCAGCCTACAAATATGCCAGTGATTAACTTAGTGTGCATTAGCTGCCAGTGTTGCAGCATTTCAGATAAGTGTGGCTATTGTCTACACTCAGCTGACTGAAATCACCATGGACCTTGGGTATCCTGGAGAAAGTAAGTCCTTTCTGGCTGGTAGCGGCTGTCTATTAGATGAAGCTTATATTGGATACGGAAGCATCACAGTCGATAGGCAGCTAACTGTACCTGGAAAATGGCTGCTGGAGAGGCAGGTTTTCTGCAGGGTGCTGGACAGGGATGGCAAATTCCCAGGCTGGGATCAGTTCTCACCTCTGCCCGTGCATGACTGGATAGCTTTAGTCAACAGCTTCCCTACTCCATGTGTTTCCATCATTATATTATTCCCACTTTGTTCCATTTATATGTCTGCTTTACATTATAGATTTTATGGGGCGGGGACTGTTTTATGAGTGGCTGTTATTGTATTATTGTAGAATATTATCAGCTAAGCTGAAATTTCTCTAACACTTGTTTCTGCTCCTCTGTCTTACCACTGTGGTGGCAGTGGTGGTGGTGAGATGGAGCAGATCACCATTGGACATCAAGACCCAGGGAAAAATACCCCTTCCCTTTCCATCCAATCATTAGTGGTGAATCAGGCCAAGAAAGGCTAAACACCATGGTCTAGGGACACCCAGGAGGGCAGAAGCAGAGCAGGGTACATCCCAGCCCTCCAGTGCTGCAGTTTGGTGCCATAGCTGTAGAGGTATCCTTTCCCTCTGTATCTTCAGCACTGTTTAGGTAAAAAATACTATACCTTCCTCGTAAATATTTCAAAATACCTAATATAAAACTCCATAACGTTAATAGAAAAGGAAACTATTTCCTCAGGGTAATGGGCGCTTTCTGTCAGATAGATGCTGGAGCAAAGCCCTGAGCAGTAATGGTAATAGACATCAGGGCCAGCCCAGGGGAGAACTCTTTGATTTGTGACTGGGTATTTTTTTGCTTGTGTTGGTATCTGTGAACTTGTTTTCTAGAGGTGCTGAGTAGCCACTTTCCCTATGTGGAACACTCTAAAGACGAATACTGCCAACCTTGGCTATATCTGGAGATGAGTGGCAGCCGCTCGGTGAGGCTGTGTTTTGGAGTGTATCTATCTGTGGAAGAGATGATATAGGGCAATTTTTTAAATGTTGGGAAGAGCTCTGTGTTTCTGGGTTCCGACTGGAGCAAGTCCCAGGAGGAGTGGTGGGAGAGGCGGACTTTAGCCTTAATGTCTCAGGAGGCCAACCTGCTCTTGCATAATTTTTGCTAGTCCTAAAAGGACTCCCAAAATGCAGACACAGGAATCTGGTGACGCAGGAGGCTGGGGTTCCCAGGCTTGGTGTCCTCACTTCCTCAATCAGCAGCAGCTCTTGGCTCCACACATGCCCCTGAGAAGAGTGCATCTCTCATCCTGCATGTGCTGCAGTTGGGAAACCAGTCCTAGAGAAGCCATCTGGGCTTCACATTCATGGCCAGGTTTCCTGTCCATGTCTGTGCTTCAAGACTTCATGTAGCTGAGATGAATCTTACTCTAAGTTTAGTTTTGCGTAAATTAGGGACCTAGTCTAAACAGCTAATCGGGTTCCTCTGCAGTCAAAAGTGAGGGCAGCTATGATGATTAGACCTCCAGCTTAGATGCTGATTTTAGGCTGCCCATGCTCTGGAGGTGCATAGCCACGCAGGAGAGAAACCTAGGCTGCTTGCTGACATTAGAAACTCAAAAAGATGTAGGATGAATTCCACTCTGCCTGGATTAGCTGATCAGCAATATGCATCAAATCTCAAAGACCACCTAAGTGTGAGCTAGCAGCATGGTGGTCTCCAGGTGTCTGATCTGTAACTGAGACCTGATCTAGGCAACTGATAACCCCTTCAAGTAAGAAAGAATAGTCCAGGACTAAGAATCATTGATGAAATCATGTTTATGTATGTGAAATTATCATTTCTGTCTTAGACTACAAACAAAATCAGGTAATGTAAAATGAGCCGTGTTGTATTTTTGTGTTGTTTAAAAAATACCTGATGAACTTATCTGCATATGAAGTCTGGCTATGATTAGACTAGACCAGCTTGGAAGGAGCCCAGAAATTTCCATACCAAGTTGTGCATCTCTTTAGTAGGTCTTGCTTTATATTTCAGGCGATGATGGAGCCAGAAGACACTGTTGTTATTACTTTGTGTCACTGCGATGTACACCCATACGAAGCTCACACCTGTAGGCCATGGTGAATATTACAGTGTCCTGGTTTTAGCCAGCCTGCAAACAGTCTCTTTCTGGGCAAGCTTACTGCTTAGGGTGAGCTGTAGACAAGAGAGAGCTGGGAGGGAGATATGTGCCTCCTTATTGCGTTGCAGCTAAAGAAATAAGAGAATGAGAGAGTTGTTTGTGATGAAGGCAAAGACTAAATGCAAATTTCTAATTTTGCTTCACGCATGAGATGACTATGAACATCTCCAGTGAGGAGACCAGTCCCACTTGGAAGGTAAAACACTCTGGGATCACAAGCATCTTTGTGGGTTCCTGCAGATGACATCTTGTAGCTTAGGTGTAGCAAATTCCAAGACATGAATGGAGGGTGATGTGTTAGAGGTCCTGATACATATTTTACTCTTGAGTAAATAAAACTCGATTATTGAAGTTTTTGGAGTGAAAGAGGACAATTTTGTATGCAGGGGAATACTTAACACAGCTAGATATGTCACAAAATGAGACTCAAACTGATGCATTATTATTTAATTAGTATTGCTCCATTTGAACAAGCCCATTTGTACTTGTATGTATCACAAGCCCTTAATATAATCCATTCAGGCACAATAGTGGCACAGAAACAAATAATTACAAAAATAATATACCTTTTTGTAAGTGGAATAGTAAAAAGTCTTCTCTGGGTCCAGTGAAATCCTTGTCTTTCAGAAGGGGAATGTGTCAATATCCACCAAACAAATCACGTAGGAGTTGTCCTGTGGAGTTGGATTATTTAGGTACTCATGGAATATTGAACCTGGTACGTCAGCTGTGAGTCCCTGTGCTAGAGGCCTGTTTCCCAGAATCAGATGCAATAGCAAGTTCATAAACCTTGTGTGGTCTTGTATCTACTGGGGCAAAACTAGACTCTCTCTTGAAAGTACCTGTAGATTTATACCTAAGGTAGATGTGACAGTGTCCCTACTAGAGTGCTTTCAGAATGGGGTCATGTCTCTTCAAGGCAATAGTGACACCATCTCTGCTCCCCTCGGTGCCCAGTTAACTCTCTGTTGGACACAGCAGGGGGAAAAGATGGGAAGATGACCTCCAGATCATTGTCTTGAAACACCTGCAGGTCTACCAGGAGGAATTCTTGATTGAAGAGATTTCAGTTGTGTTACAACCCAAAAGGTGCCAAGTGGTTCGAGTACCTTAATCCTGCATAGATGTGTTTAAGTGAACCTGGACCTTCCTTTGGCTGTCATTTGATATGCCAGAATCTGATTTTATACCTAAAATAATAAAAAGTAGTCTAGTCCTTCTCACTGTTGCTCTTACCAGACATGAATTGTACAGTGAAGGTTACCTAAGTCTGAAGACAGCCTACAGATAGCTCCAGGGAGATAGAGAACATGAGTCAATCCTCAGTCTGGTGGTAGCGTTGTAATGCCATGGCTTTCGTGTTGGTCTTGTTATTTGTAACTTATCAAAATGTCTACAAAAAGAGAGTGCCACTGACCCCATTTTTGGGAGGGGAATAGTCAAGATCCCTTCCCGTTCTACTTTCTATGATTTTTCTAAGAAGACATTCCGGCATAGTCAACAGCAAGATGGAGAACTGGGGACAGTATTACCATTTATTTTTTCCTCTGGGAAATCATGTGCTTCTTTTCTTTTTTCCACTACAGCCATTCATTATCCTTGCTTAATCCCCCTCCTCTCTGTCTGCTGCAGGAATCAGAGAGGAGCTCGACAAGATGGCAGAAGCCCTCACGCCATTTATATTTGATGTAATAGCTTGGGACATGTGGATGTTTTTTTCCCTCAAACTAGAAACATGCTGTGAAAGTAGATGCCTGCTAACTCCCTGCCTGCTGAGCCAACAGAGTGAGCACAAGGGAATGTTTGCTAATCTAATGGGCTTCTGGCATAGTCCCAGCCCCAGTTCCAGTCGTGCGAGACCAGATCCGTCCCTGCTGCTACTTCGGTTTCAAAAGGGCTGGGTAAGAAGGGAACGCTCCCTTCCATGCATTTCATCCTCTTGGCAGGAAAGAGACATGGAGGTAGTAAGTTATAGAAAGGAGGATGATTGTGCAGCATCCTGTACAGAGAAGGAGAAGCACAGTTTGCTTGGTTGTTGATGATAAAACCACTCTGAATATCTCCCCATGCCTAAATCAGTGGAACTTAAAGGGACTTGAATGAAAGTACTGCAGTGCCATGACAGGTGAGCATTTGTTTTCCTAGCTCAAACCTAGGCTATGCTGTGAGTGATCTGGGCCAGAGACCTGGCCTGACAGCCTTGTTTGTCATTAGAGAAGGTAGTGACAACATCCATTAATCTTTTTTAATTTCTTCTCTTACCTACCTATTTTTTTTAAGCAGAGCCTTGTAGAATGAGCAATTTTGTCTGTATTTCCAATGATCAGTCTCTGTGAAGTCAAGCTCTTATTTATTTATATAGGGTTAATATTTTTGAGGCTCATCGGTAAAGTGGCTGATAGCTTTCTGTCCAGTGCTGCCATCCATCTCAGCTGGGTCTTTCAGAGGAGGCTGTCAACTGAAGTGAGCGGTCCTTTCTTTTCCCTTGGTCAGAATTTGAGCGGCTCATCAAAAAAATAAAAATTTCTCCTACATGAAAATAAAATCACTCGCCTGCATGTGACATAGCTGCCTGTACCACTCACTGCAACCAAGCAACTCTTTTCCCTTCTTCTTTCCACTGGTTAATGGTTAAACTGTCCTGATTGCCTCTCCTCTCCAGCTTGGCCTGGGCGTCAAGTGAGGAGTACACTTCATAGCGATATTCAGGCATGACTGCCATGGTGTAACAGTGATGTGTTTCTTAATTGTCAGTCAGCAAGAGCAGAAACCATGTTTGCTACCAGAATGACACTGTGCTTTGAGTCCCGTGGCAGCTCTTGACAACCCACTCTCCATATGACATTATCTATGGATAGCTGGCCTACAGCTGGCTGCAGTATGCTTAGAGCGCTTCCCATAGACCAAAGTTTGTTTTGTAGAGAAAATGTCTCCACAAGTGTGTGTTGGATGGCTGAATGGATGTTGCATAACTCTGATTTGCATTGGTTTTAAAATAAAAAAATTTAAATATAGCATGATGGCCAAGAATAGTGCAAATTGAGACTGTAAATATAATCAGCATGGAGTTTAACCTTGTAGGGTATTGGCTTACATAATCATGATCAATATCAACCCTCGTATTAATGAAAAATACGAAACATTTGGCTCACCGTATCCAGTCACAGCCATTCTGCATACAATGCACTTATGCTAAATGAGTGGAAGGCCTTCTGGGGAGCTATCAGAAAGGGGCCATTGAGGGATCTTTACTTGCTAAATATTAGGTCTGTTGTTGTTGAAGACAGTTTGTTTTGAATGGGTTTTGTGCAGAAATGTTTTGAGGAGGAGCTAGAAGTCCACAGATAGTGTACTTTGAGACACTCAGGTTCCCTGAGGCAAGGGCAGCAATTTTACACCTGAGCTCTTGAGAAAACCTCAGGCAGGCTGGAGGTCCAGGCCAGGTCCCCTTAGAAACAGTGAGACTGCATTGAGAGGAAATGTTCTCAAAGGGTGTTTGTTTTTCATCATTGATTGCTTTCTGTGCTTTTTTAGGAGTAGAAGTGTTTGGGGTTAGAAAATTCCTGTGGCTCACCAGTGTTTTGACTTTACTGCCATTTAACCCAAGGAGTTAGGCGAGAACCCAGAGCTCCAGGCACCTCTGGAAGTAGCTATGTGAGCGACTGATGTCTCAGCAGAGCTGAAGGACCATTACCAGGCTGGAAAGAGATGGTCATTAGGGCCCCATATTGTCCGAACAAGATAATCTGGCATGAGCTTGGCCTCAGGGTGCCCTGGCAACCGGAGACAGGACTACTGTGGGACTCTGTTTTAATCACTCTTTACAGCTCCCATCAGGGCATTTTCTGAGCACCTTTGTCCTATAGAACAAAGTGCTAAAGGTTGTGCTTCTGAAGTTCACAGACTGTCTCAGACCCCACAGGAGTTTATGTGGCGAACACACCCCGGGAGGGGATCATCTGAGACAGCCTATTAATGTAAAGCAGCCACACGATGCAAAGCGTGGCTGGAGACCATCCCGCTGGTCATCATCCAAACCATGTGGACTGTAGTCAATTGCTCCATTGCCATCTCCTTGGAAAGCCAAGGTTTACACAGCAGGTAACTTTTGCCTGGAACCAACATCTTATTTCTTCCAAGCAGGGAGTTAGACATCAAGAAGAAACAGGAACCATTAAAGTGGTACAAAGTATAACTGGGTCTCAGTATAACTGGCACATGGTGAGTCAGAATAGAACCCATGTGGTGCTATGGTCTCTGAAATTCCACAGAAATGGGGGCATTTTGGAGGATGTTGGAGCTCTGGGAGATTACTTTTATTCTGTGATTCTTCCATAGACCTCTGATGATCACCTTGAGCAGCTGACTGGGCTTAACGATCATGCTTTTAATGGTGGTTCCCTTGCATTTGCATGCTATATGCATGGATGATTCATCCGGTTATGCCCAGTAGGACTGACGCAGGCTCCAGGGAAAGACTTCATTGATTGCTGAGGCAATACTTTTGGGTTTGCTGTCTCCATGGACGAGGACAACAGTCAAGAAAAGAATTCTTGCCCTGCAGAGATCACACACATCTACCCTCTGTGCCTCTTTCCTCTTTTAAAATGAAGGCAAAACTGCTTTTCTCTTTTCTGTTTAGGTGGTTGGCTTCTGATTCAAGGGACATTTCTCACTCTTTACTACTTTGTACAGTATGTGAACACAGATATGCGGTGCCTCCTGTTATGTGTATACGAAAGACCCAGTACAAAGGGCCTCAAACTATTCAATAACAGATGCAGCAGACGTGCTTTTCAATACTGCCTTTGCCATACTGAAGCCAATAGCTTACTAAATTAACTAAAAATTAAAGGGGGAGCAGAACTTACTTCCAAGCAGTGTGAGATGCCCAGTGATATTGCTGGGGTTGGCAGCGCTGAGCTTTCATGATGCTTGGACTCCACTAGCTCTCTGCCCTAAAGTCTGAAAGCTCCGCAGAGGCCACCACACCTCCCGGGCTGCCTTTTCATCAGTGGCCAAGATGGCAGGTGCTGTTTGATGATTACTCATTCCTTTTTTTGTTACCTTTGATGTGTTAAAATGTTGTTTAGTGATTTACTCCCCTTTGTATTTAAATGTAGTGATTAGAATATCTTTTTTTACTAGACTTCAGTTTTACTTCGAAGATGAGAAGTGCCATGTGTTAAATTATAGTGCAATAACTCATGAGCCCTGTTACTCACACTCTGCATAACCTGTACCTGAGAAGCAGCAAGTTGGGCACTCTTCACATGTATACCTGGGTGCCGTCATTGCTCCTACAATTGCATTTCTGCAGGCAATGAACTGAAAGTAGACAGGCTATGTGGTCCACCCATGTCCTCGCAGCTGACACCAGCAGAGCCTTTATCTCCTGAAGAAAGAAGAAACCCAGGATCTCAGCAAAACCATATCTACCCATTTTTAGGAGAAGGTCACAGACTAGGCAGGCTGAAAAGGCCATTCAGCAAAAATAAACAGAGGGAAATATGACCATCTGTGCTCATCTTGGATGAGCAAATGGTATTTGGCATAGTCATAGTCACAGCTGAGTACCATTACCTTCTGTCCCCTCCAGAGAGGGAGTGTGAACTTCACCATTTAAGCACCAGGAGGTTTTGCAGTTGAACTGGCACCATGAACTGTGAAATGTCATGTGAACCACAGCCTTCACTGCACAACTCTCCCTGTCTATTTGTGACTTTTCTAACCCTTGTGTGTATATAAAGCAGACAATAAGAACCATCTCCGATGTAATTCCATCACCTGCTGTGGCTCACAATTACCCTGAATTTGCCCCAGAGGGCTGTCGGTGTGGCTCACTGTCACCCCAGAAAGCCATGGAGCTTGGTAATTTAGCGAGGTAACTTACTCAGATACTTATGATGGAGTTGGTGGCCAAACTCTAGACAGCCATCTTAGAGCTCTTGTCTTTAACACGTGTTTCCTCCCCTCTTTGTGGTTGGTTGGTGACATGCCATCTTGAAGGAATAGTTCAGATATAGGTGGAGAAGTCCATAAAAGAAAGCAGAATGGTGTACTAAGGGACCTCTGGTGAAAGATAGCTTGTTTTGCTGTGGAGTGATGCTGTGAGGGGATCTTCTGCCTGGCTCCAGTTAAGCCCAAATTGTCATGCAGTCTTGGCTTGCAAGACCAGATGTACTCTGCATTTAACTGATGGACTCCAAGCACCTTCAGGCATGAGGTAAGGGCATTTTTAGTAGCCCATGGGCCTGAGCTCTCCTGGTGGTGGTGGTAGTGTTTGGTTCAGCTCTCATGTAACGCCTGAGTAAAAAAGGTTTGTGGTGTGAAGAGCTAGTCCAAGGCTGAGACGCCAAGTTCAGCACAGCCACCTTGTCAGTTTATTTTTGCTTTTCTTAAATTCCCAGATATTGGGATGATATGGTTAAATCTAACCCTAATTTTTCATTAAAAGTAAAAAAGGGAGTGTGACTGCAGAAAAACTGTCAGGATGAGTCTTGCTCATTCACAACTACAAGGAAACAAAATGTGAAATAAGATAAACCTGTCTGACTGATCTCTGGCTAAGTAAACCTGGCATGCGGGGCGGGGGGGGGTTCAGACTGCAGTTACATATGTCTCTTCTCCAGATGTCTTCCAGAACTGCTCACCTTTGGCTCCATCAGCTTCTCTCCCCACTCCCTGGGGGGTTACTGCTCATGTGACAACACCTAATCACCTTCTTGTACTACGCCGTTTCCCAGAGTTGAGAAATAATGTACTTAAAAGAAAAAAAATCTACTACAAAAATACCATCATGCCAGGTGATCTGAGGTGTATATAGCTAATAGTAGTAAACCAACTCCACTACTTCAGCTGCTGACATGTAGGCCTGGCTGTAGCTATTACAGCACCGCCAGTGATCACCATGGGTATGGTTCAGTTTCCTAAATACAATGTTTAGGCAACTTTTCATAGAACTTGAAGTGCCCTTGGGTAGCTGAGACAACCTCATGGGTCGGGCAAATGTGACTTGCTGAAGACCTGTGCCTCTCTGTAGTGGCAGCCAGGTCTGGATAGGGTAAGCTAGGACAGCCCAGATGGCCACAAATACCTAGACATCTGGTGTGTACACACTTTTTTCATTGTATAGAAAAAACTGTATGGCTTTTGAAGTTCACAGGCAGTTATACTGATATGGAGTGGCTGGATGTGACTTGGGCACACAATTGCATTTCCACAGCCAGTGTGTGCAATCTGATGTTCGTGCTCCCCTTCTGCTGACCACAAGAGGATGAAGAACCTAACCTGGATAGAAGAATATAAGCAAATAACCCGCATCTGGCATGAAGTCCTCCTGGACTGGACAATTTCCTTGAATACTTTTAGAAACATCTGAAGCTGGGTTTGGCTGTGGGGTTTTTTTTTGGGGAGGTGGTGTTTTTTAATTAGGGGTTACGTTTGTGTTCTCTGGCCACTTTGCTTTTGATAGAAGATTAGACACCCTAGAACTTGGTTTATTGAGTGGTTGAGCCATGACCCGTCTATGTTGGCATCAAGGACAGGGCGTTTTCATAATTGCGCAACTCCATCTGCACTAAGGCACACGCCAGTGAAACGTAACTGCTTCTAAATGAAAGGATCACAAGGATTTGCATAAAGTATATAGGGATATAGCACACAGGAACGTGAAAATTAGTAATTGGCTTATCTAGTTCCTACCTGTCAACCCAGATACAGCAGCTATCCTTGTGTGTATTCTTTGCCTGTTTCCATTACAAGACCTGCAGTTTAGCTTGCCCCTTTTTCACTGAGACATAAGCTATTGTGCTTAACTCACAACAAGAAGCAATTAGTTACCTTGCCAGTTTAAGATGCTGTAACTCAATTGACTGATTGTGTCCTGGTGTTTCAAACCAAGTCTATCATGGCTGCAAATGTTAACTCAATTTAGGCACTCACCAAATGCTTGTTTCTGGCTGGGCTCCAGCTTTCAACAAATGTTTCAATCCTGAAAGATGTACTTGTGGAGGATTGCTAATTTACAGCCCTATTAGTTAGGACTCTTTCTCCAGCAGGTGCTTCCCCTATGGGAGAGATCTTCTGCTCTTTGGAGGGGGCTGTGGGAGGGGTACTGGAGCAGCACCAGCCCGTAGCGTACCAGTCCTCTCTCTGGCGTGTAGAATCCAGGGCTCTACACAACACTGCTAGCTGTGTAAGCACATCCAGGCTTCAAACAACTCCTTACAGCAAGACCTTTGCATGGATTTGGACTTTGCATGGATTTTCAGAGATTTGGAGTAAAGCTGCATACATGCCTCAGTCAGCTGCGATGTGTAGATATGACTCAACATTGCACCATGCCCTGACTGTTAAGTTGTCCTCTGGTGAACCAAGCAAACAAGAGAATTTTGGGATTTAGCCCCCCTCAGCCAGAGCTGCCTGCTTACTGCTTATGGTTTTCCTGGAAGTCGCTGAGAACTTCTTATGCCTTGTACGGTGGCTTGAAGTGACAAGCAACTGGGTGAACCCCCTCATCAAAGAATTATATTTTATTTTGCATATGTTAAATTATACCTTGAACAAGAGCCAGAACAGACTGAAGAGCCTCTGCAAGCAACATTATTCTACGGTCACTGTCACCCCTGCAGAGGGTGGGGGTTTCTACATAGACTTCAAAGGTGGGTTTGTCTAAGATCATGTTCTGCCATCCTACACGGACCTTTACTGAGCAAGGGGAGCCGTGGATAACACCAAGGTGCTGTTCACATGAAAAGCCTTGCAGCACGATGGGCAGGACCCAGCCTTCACAGAGCACATCAGGGCTCAGATCTAGTGTCCAGAGTGAAGTGGACATGTGGACATTGTCATTGGAAGGAAAGGCTATCCAAAGACACACACAAAAAATGGGATCTTGGGCATAAGTGGGGATCCAAAATCGATCAGTTCAGGTGCACGAGCAAAGTAGGAGCAAACCTCCCCACCCTGGAGAAAAACACCAGGCCCTTGCCAGTAGGTCGTTTTCTACGAGAAAACCACAATTCTTCAGTCTTTGCCTGTTTCTACCCATGTCTCAGTGTATCCACTGTGTCGTGTCTCATGAAAAGGAGGGGAAGGCTTGCATATCCTGAGCAGTGAGACTTCCAGTGCTGCCTTTGGGAGAGTCTGTGCCAGAAAATATTTAAGGGGAGTATTCAAAGCAGCAGCAGTTCTCCTGGTGTTTAATTTCTCTAGTGAGAAAAGCACAGGGTGGGCTGTAGATGATCTAAGCATGTCAGTTGTCAGATGAAAGCATTTCCAAATGGCTTTCTGGTTATATTTATGTCTTCTGGCTGAAAATGCATTTGATATTTTTTTCAGATGAGGACTTTTTTTTTCCTGCCTGTCTTAGAAAGGGAATTTACTGATTAAAAGTCACTGCAGTGACAGCACTGGAAATTGAAGTTCCTTTTTTATCTACGGAACAGGTACAGCATGTACAGGGGCAGCATAAACCCAGGCTGCTGATGTGTCTTAGCTCTGTCCTGGGCTTAACAACCTGGGAGGAAGAGGGAATAAGCTGCTCCATGTGGCCCTGTTAGGTTGTCCTGCTGTTCAGATGGACAATCCTAGCTTTAAATCTGGTCTAGGAGGTTTTGTTAATAGGATTGTCTGTTCAGCAGGAGCACTGCTGAAAACCTCTCTAGGTGGATTTGCAAAGAAGGTAACTAGATAGCCGTCAGGTACTGACAAGCGTTGATCTTCTCAGTTGGATTTGAACGGCTCAACGATCGATGAAAGACTTTTTCCCACTTCTGAGAAAGTCCCTTTAAGAGGCAAGTGGTCTCCATTTGACTGCAAAGGAGATCCCGTTACATACTCACAACGAGGATATCACTTTACATACAGGTCTCATTCTTTTAACAAGCCTCTGAAAGAGGTCTTTGTCTTGTGATTTAGTAAGGTCCGTTTTTTGTGAAAGTTCTGTGCCAAAAGTTAACCATGTGTAAACTGATTTGGGAAAAAGAATTCCATAGCACGGTAATTGGCTGTACCATGAAAACCAAGGGTTTCCTTACCATTTGGTGTAGAGATGCCGTCTCTGTTTGCAAATGTAGACAGCCAATACAGCAAAAATAGACCTTTAGTAGGCAGCCTACATTTTTTTTGCCTCTAGTGAGGCCAAAATACCTTGAGAACAGTTTTCTTCTGGTAGATGATCAGGACACTGGGTGTCAATGCAGGGTACGACACTTGCTTCTGCATACAGAAATAAAAATATAAACATGAAATAAATGATCAATGAGCTTTCAACAGGTATCTGTGTGCATGTAAGAAAAGATAACCTATTTTCCTTGGGAAATAAGAATTACATGATGGGAAATAAGACATATGATTTCTTTGTTTGTGTGTATATCCTCTTGGTGCCTTCTAAGCCTGCTGGTCTATTTCAATCAAATTTCACACAGGTCTCAAGATGTTTCATTCCTACAAGTTTCATTAAAATAGACAGCACAGAAGGCAGACAGTCTTCACTCTTTCCCTAGAGAAAGGTTGCAGTGGGAGCATGCCTCTCCACAGACACCAGAGAATACCTCCAGAGATGTCAAATTTGTGGGAAATCTGGTTTCACTTGTTCTATTATCTGTGCAGTTCTTTAGTGAATTGTAGGGAAAGGTGACGGACTGAGGTGTGCTGTCCCTGTAGGACTTGCTGTGTACATCCTTCTGTACTTGGGAAAGGGTAACTCAGGAGCTAAAGAACAAAAAGGAGACCTGGGCAACATGGATGATGATCTGTCAACAAATTCTCACTATGATACCTTAAGGGAGGGAGTGGCTTTGCTTTTCTTTCGCTTAATTTTCACATGAAACTTGGTGGCCACAATGTTGCTTATGTTTGCCAGGACCTCATTAGGATATATGTGTTAGTGAGTTTAGATTAAGTTCCTTGAAGTCCTTAGGTAGATGTTTTGTACCAAGGGAACTTTGTACTTCAGCAGGTAATGCAAAGTAATAGAAGAAGAAATGTTCCAAACTTGAAAATGCTAATGCTCCAAAAAAACAAAATACTGAGAGGAAAAATATCCTTAGTTTGACTTGCCGGAGAGCAGATGAAAGTTTTTGAAGCTTTCTTGCTCAAACTTTGAAAGGCTTTTTCTGCAAAATATTTCTTTCAGAGCTTTCCTTTCTTCTTCTTCTTCTTTTTTTTTTAGCTAGCTCCAGTGCAAAGAACATAAAGCAAGTCCTTCAAATGAGTAAATTAATCATTAAACCTGGATAGTGTTCTTTATAGAAGCCATTTTTCTCTTGAGATGGGAAATTAAGTCCATATAATAGGGAGAGGTTTTGGTTGGGTAATCTTTACACAGCATGCTGTTTTCATTCTGCACATTGCATGTTATTAAAAAAAAAAAGCACTAGTCAAATATCTAAGGTTGTACCTTACATACACTATAGTTGAACTGGAGGGTGAATTCTCTCTTAACTGTAAAAGACAGCCCTCAGAGAAAGCTCAAGCTCCAGCCACAGAGGACCTTTGTGTACAGAGGCCACAGTAGGACCTTTGGTGGCTCAGTGCCAGTTGAGCCAAAGTGGGAATTCTCTAAGATGACAGCAGTTACAAGCAACTATCTTCAGTAGGTCCAGAAAGTGTATTTGACAGCATTACCTCTCCTTCTGAAAACATCTCCCATGCAGGGGACAACCCCCATTTGCCCTATATCACGGTTTGCTACAGAGGGAAATTTTTGGTGAGGCAGAGGATCTGTCATGTTGTGTGTGACTAGAGGCGATGCAGCACTGTCTGGGGGCTGTTTTCGTGCAAAAGCAAAAAAATTCCCTGATGATTAATAACTGGGAGGTGTGGGGAAAGGGGAGAGCGAGAGACCAGCTAAATAGTTTCAGCTATGCAAAATTCATGTGGTCAGTAAATCAGTTAATAAACCTGTCTGTTGAAAATGCCCCGGCTTACACTGATCAAAACGTTCCAGCAGGCAGTGCCTCTGAGACCTTACAGCTCAGCAGAGAATTGCAAACTGTTAATCTGAAAAATATTAGGCAGCAAAGCACAAAATAAAACTACCCTCTCCCCCCGCCCTGGCTGTGAAGTCAAGTGTCTGAGATTCTGAATGCACTTTGTCTATGTCACCCCAGCTGCTAAATGCTTTCTATTGATTTCTCTCTTACCATCTTTTTTCCCCTGTTTTAATTCCTTTTTTTCCCCTCTCCCTTTACATTCAATCCACTTGTTCTAAGATTTAAACAAAGGCCACAGAGTGATCGTTTGGAAGATCACAGCCCCTTCTGTTTTCGCAGCCAGCAACACCTTGGGAAGCAGACTCATCTCTGTTGTTCTGGCAGGGGCTATTCAGCGCAGTGCCTGAGCAAGAGGTGGTGCTTATCCAGCCCTGGTTGGGTATCGTCCCATATATATGCTCCCAGTGCTTCCACCCATCCCCTTGCACATGGGAAGGAACAAAGCAAGGAGCATTTCCACCTGCACCAGTCCCACCACCACCCTTGCCCTGCATGTCTCAGAAACCCCCAAAAGGTCAAACCACCAGCCCTTGTGAGCTGCTGTATGCCCTTCTACTGGCTTCACTGAGACTAAAAATTTGTAAGCATCCTAAGACCAACGTGAATGGTTAAATAACAAGGAGCTCTAGAAGATTTCATGCAGCAGCAATCTAGTTCAAATGATTCGGTGGCCCATAGCATCTTTTCTCTTGCCTGCTTCCTCAGGGAAGGGTCCTGCAGAGATTTTCTGGCTGTGTGGGAATGGCAGGGGAGTGCTGGTCGAGTCACATGTGAAGCAGTGCCCTGCAGTACAGGTTGGAGACTTCAGAGGGGATGTCTCGCAGGAGGAATTCCAGCTCCAGAGGCTTTAGTGTTTGTGTGGGATGTTGTGACTGCCGTTGTTTTCTCCTTTGTTTTCTGCAGCTCAGTATATTGTTATAATACTCCAGGGCAGCATGGGAGTTGTTAAAAAAAAAAAAGTTATTTTATTCCATTCCTCTTTAGAAGCAAAAAGGAATACAATTCCTCTAAGTTGAAGGTAAAATGTGGTGTGCAGAGGTATGGGCCACCTGGCTTGAGGTATATGGGCAAGCTGCTCTCTCCCTGCTCCCTGCTTTCTCACCATACATCAGAACTGAGATCAATTCAAGTGTCTTGGCTGCAAATTTGGTTAGTGAGTGGGGAAACTATGCCTTTGTTCTGATGCTGGCAAACCTCAGCAAGCTTGATTATCTAAAATAAAACCATCTGCAGCCACTCTAATCAATGGCACATGCATAACAGCAAAAGCTCTAAGCTCATGGCTCATGTAAAATGTTCATTACATCAGACTGTTGTGCTGCAGGAAAGAATTTATGGGCGAGAGCAAGTGGCTCAGTATTACCTAAACTTGTTGGTGGGACACATACACAGCTGTGTACCCTGTGGCCCTTCTCCTCTCTGGTGGCTGCTCCAGCAAAGATGAAGTTGCTGCAGCTACTGGCTGGAGGAATCACTGTGAGTGCCAGTGTCCTCCTTCCCGTGGCACTGCAGGTCCTGGATTCAGGACTCATTACATGGCGATGTTTTCAGGCAGGCTTGGAAAACAGAAAGGAGTCATGAAGTTTGCTCATATTACTTTCAGGGTAAATGAGATTACACTAAAGATATCCTTGGATTTGCAGGAAATGGGTTAATATATTTCTCCATGCATTAACCCCCTTGCAAACTGAGGGTTCGTGTTCATATTCTTGTCTGGAGGGCGAGGTGCAATGTTGTTTATACCACAAGCCATGTGGGTCTAACCGGTGACCTGGATCATAGAGCCTCACTTTTCAGGCATCCTTTCACAAGCTGGAGGAGATATCCAAGGTGACTTGCCAGTATAGTAGTCAGCAACACAGTAGCTACACATCCCTTGTCTTTTAAATAAGTGTGCCAGCCTTGACCAGAGCATACAGGACCATCTTTTCCCTTGATAAACTCAGTGCAGTTCTCTTGATAAGCTCAGTGCTAACAGCTGCTAAGACCAGATATTTCCTCAGGCACGCAAAAAATACATCCTTTCACCACTGGAGCTCACCTGCCCTAATGTTAGAGAAGTAGATCACTGCCATCTTTTCCCATTTCCACTTTTCATATCAACCTATTGTGCCAAAATTGACAGACATGGCAAAGCTGGGATGCTCAATCCATTATCTTGGCTAACGACAATCACAGCATCTGCTCCTGTGAAAAGTATAAAACTCTGGTCCTCTGTGGTCTCTTTGGAGCTACATGTAGCCTGGTACTTGTTAAAATATTTCTTTGACTCATCTTTTTCTTCGTGTTTGAACAAACACTGAGCCTGGGAGATCGTCTCTGAGTTTGTGATCTTCCTTCTGCAAAACCCACCTCTTTGTTCAGCAGTATGTGAAGTGGTGGTAGACACAGTTGCTTTGTATTCTGAGACAGCACTGAAAACTAGCCTTTTCTCTTCAAAATCTGATACGCAGGTCAAAGGGGCGACTGGTCACGTGGTTTCATCTACATGCGCCTGACAGCTCCCATCCTCTTCTGCATATTCATCACCACCTCTTTCACTGCAAAATGATGTACTTGAAAGTCTAGTCCACATCCGACCACTTTGGGCACTGATTTATGATAGCAGAGGTTTTTTTCAAATTGCATTAATCTTCACATATTGAATATGGCCCTGGGCTACAGCACATCGGTTTCGGGCTTGCATGCTTCTGTTTTTTGAAGGGTTATTATGTTAGTTTATAGTAAAGATTGATTTAATACGACCAAATCTCCCAACCTAGAACCAAATCCTAATTTAGCAAACCAAATCCACTCAGCAAAGCATGTAAGCACATGGTTTATGGCAAGAAAGTACTTAAATTGCAGTAGAGTTAACGGGTTTCCAGGATTTTCTTAGGGAGCTCTGCTGAACTGCGTAGGGAGAGTGGAAGAGGCAATCTCTGCCCCTTCTCGCACCAGAGTTAGGTCATTTAGGTTCAGTGAAAGCAGTGATGGGAGCTGTGGTGATCAGCAGCAGGCTGCCTCATTGTCTCTGCTCAGAGAGACCAGTGCAGTATTGATGATGAAAGCTTGACAAGACTTCTTCCAGTCCCACTGGCTACTGTCCCACCCACTTGAATCCCTGCAGTGGATCTGAGCACTTTGCACATAATGGCCCTGCCCCTGCAGAAAAGACTTTGCCAGGGTGAGATCTCCCTTCTATAAAGCAAATAGGGTAGCTAGGTGGAAACACCCCTTCCAGCCTCAGGCACAGGAGTAAGTCACCCTGTGGTCGCCAGTTTGCAGCCATATGAGAACTCTTAGCCCACAGCAAGAGCAAGGTAATCTGCTAGTTTAACATCCACTGAGGAGAGACTCAATTAATCCAGGTTGCCTCAGCCTGAGATCGTTCACAGGGGCAGCTATCATGGATCAGCTGTTAGGCTGAAATTTGTCACCCTCCAGTAACTTTGCTCATGTTTCCAAGCCCTCATACGTGCTACAGACACATATGCAGCTTTGAGATTTACTTTTCTGTAGCGCTCTTTGACCATTCACCGAAGGGAGGTTTTGACTTTGACAAGAGCACTCAGCAAGGGTGTGAATTTCCAAGTTTTACGCTCACATGTGCAGTTTAGAATTCCTCCTGCTGTTGGTTAGTTACATAAGGCTTTCCAGGGAGGGAACAGGAGTGTTACCTTGACGTTCCTACAGCGAACCCACACAGTATGAGCTGCAACCTGTGACTGCTTGCAGCGTACCACTTGAACGATCTGCAGACTGATTATGATTCACTGAAGAAACCTGCAAATAATTTTAGATGAAGAGTCCAATCAAGAATCTATTTGCAGACAATTCACAAACACAAAAAGAAGTGAGATTCATTGGATAAATTATGCATTATGAATAATTCATCCAGCTTCAGTTAATGAGGTAAATGGTACTATCAGTGTTTAAAGTTAAGCTCATTTATATATATTGGACAAGGCAGAAGTAAGAGATACAGTTTTGGGGGAATAACCCGGGCTCCACGGATTTCAGTGGCAGAACTACTAACTACCTGTGCAACCAGGATTTCATCCTTCAGTTTGAACATCATGGCTTGTCTGTGGTCTTGAAGCAGAGAAGTAAAAGAAGGTATTCCTAATTCCAAGTTTGAATCTCCACATGAGATGCCACTCTATTGGGCTTGCAATGAAAGCAAGAAAGAAAACGCCAGTAAAGAAGCAAATCTTGGATTGACTTCTTTAAAGGTTTTGTGATGTATTTAATATGGGGATTGGCCTGAGCTGGAAATCTTGGGTCTTGATTTATTTTTTGCAAGAGTTAAGTGATATCCATGCGTCCATCTGTGTTACAATATGGGAAAATCCTGTTGAAGGAGGAATCACAAAAATTTGAGAATGTTCTGAAGCTTTCCTGTTTAAATGAGCTTACTTTGACCAACACTTTAAGACTGCCATACTTAAACCTTGGCTTCAGACCAGCAAAGCACTTAAGCACATGCTTGACTTTAATCACATGAGTAGCTCTACTGAAATCAAGCGGAATATTTCTAAGACCAAATATACATATAAGCATAAGTCCATTCAGAAAATCTGAGGTTTGATTTTAGCCACAAAGAGATTTAATCACAATTAAAAGAGAGGTTGAGTGGATATTAATTCCTTCCAAAACATTTTTCTTTAAGAGTATCAAGGTGGATATAATACCATCATTTAATCACCCAAGTTCAAAAGTTTTCACTTACAATCTTCTGCAACCTCGAGCAGAAGAATTCAGAGTATTCTTTGTGGAACTAATTATTACTTTACTGGAAAAGGCCTTAATTTCAAATCTAGCTTTTCCTTTGTATTTTCAAATTTTGAATTTTTAAAATCTGATTTCTATTTGTTCTAGGACTTGACACATTTTATACAAAATGACATTGTCAGGAAACAGGTTTTTTGACATTGATACATTAAATCTTTAGCAGGTAATGCTTGAAATTACAGGCCACAAATCTCGGTAAGTGCTATTTACTAACATGATAATTGTGGAACATTCGATGATGTGTTAAGTACCATGGAGTGGCAGTATAATTACAGTACATGGCATGTTACAATATAAATATAAAGTAAATACATGATTATTTCTGGCTTAGGTCACATGGTAAATACTAAGTGCAATTACAGCACCAAGTAATCTGCAGGAACGTATAATTACTCTTGGGCTCAATTGATTTACAAATACTTGTCCAGCTTTTCACACCACATGGGTTGTGGAAACTGTGGAAAACAGATTATTCATGGCTGCAGTGGCCTCCTTATTACCACAGCCAAACCCTGTATACGGATGATAACTCCTCTGCCCTCTTTCATGTCCCAGAGGATGGAGGTGAAGATTGGCACCATGTAGCCAGATGTCCATGGAAAGCTGGCCGAAGAACTCTCTCCAGCTCATTTGATAACCTCAGCTGATGTTATCAATAGTTTTCATCTCACCACTTTTGCTTTAGTGAGATCATCTTGCCCCAGTTTTGAGTTCTCCATCAACAGCACAGACTCTGCCCTACTCTGCATCCTGGAAGTCAAGGGCTATGGCTGATTGCTGCTCATCACACACTGGTCCAGGGACCTGCCATTTTGTAATCTCTAATCGGATCCCGCTGCTCTATTAACTACTAGCTATGAGGGGTGGAGTGAGATGGCTTGGACGATACAGCCAACATCTCCACAGGTTCAAGAGCAGGAGATAACAGTAAAAGCACTCAGGCATATGGAAATCCTGTACTCCTCATGGAGAGCTGGCATTTGATTCAGATGGTGTGAAACAGTCAGTCTATGGATAGCCAGAGTGCATGATATCTGAAGAAAAGCCTGTCAGAGAAGGGAAGAAAAAATAGGAGAAAACAAATGTTTAAAGCCACCACAGCATCATTCTGTTTATCCAGCTAAGAGGACAATGTGGTGCCTCAGATATCATCAGCTGCCTGTTTTCCCAGGCACCTGGGGCCTCAGAGAAGGTGATCCCTGCTGTATTTTGTGAGGCAAGATTATTAGTATTAATCTTACAGTCTGTCAGCAGGATCTGAACCTGGGACCTTCACTGTTAAAGCCCAGATCCCCTGAGATACCGTTAATGTTTGCAGCTGTTTGCCATTAGCAAGTTGTGCTCTCCAGGGACTGCTTCTGGGGTAGCTGGGATTTTGGCTTGTTTCTTTTAGGGTCAGCTGCAAAACATTTGAAGTAGAGACGGGAGGTGGGGAACAGAGTCGGACACAGCAGGAGCTTCCCTGGTCTGTGACGCTTCAAAACACTTGGGAGGTGCCAGCTCCTGAGTCAAGGCAGCTGATACTTGATGGGGTCTGATGAAAAGAAAACTTCCTGAACTCAGGGTGGGCATCTCCTGAAGCTTTGAAACTCTTGCAACATTTGGGTGCAGGAATATCCCAACAGCAGAGACAGGCACAGCTTGGCTAAAGGGCACCATGGCTCTAGAAAGACTGGGGAGGGTTCAGAGCACCCCTGCATTTTGACTCCCCTCAAGAGCTAAAACAATGCTCCTTGTCTGAAACCTGCTTTCCTGCCCTCAGCAGACCAAACACAACTTTCAAGCTCAGGGAGGTGGATCACCCCAAGCTGCTCTGCCATGGTCTCCTCATACTTCCCTCTACCAGAAAGGGGGAAAGCTGCACTTCTGCACTCAGCTACTGGAGCAGAGATGAAAGGACATGATGCCTCAGCATTTTTGTTTTATCCTTCTACAGTCCCTTCCGTTGTGCTGTTCTTTGGCTTCTTCAGTCTTGTTTGGTTCAGTTTTTCACTTGGTCTTCCTTGGCCAGAAGAGAGGGGGAAAAACTACCAGCCTGAGGAAATATTTCCAGTTGTGTTGCACACACTGAAGTGCACAGCAATAGTTAAATGGAGCCTTGGGGCTAAAATGGGAGAAATCAGAGAAACATCAATGATTCTGATTTAACCTCAAAATGCATCAGTATCTTCCTAATAAAACTGTTGAACACTCCTCTACGGCTCCCAAAACTTTGGATAATGTCTATGAAGAGGGGTCTGATTAAAATTTCTGCTTTACATTAAACTTGAATATATAATTGTATATTGTATGATTATGGCATGAAGAGAGAATCCAGAGCAAGAACCTTCTTATTTGTTGCACTCCATTTGCTCTTCATGAAATACGAAACACACTTACACTGTGCTACAGCCTTGAGAAATCATTATAAAAATCTGTCACTGCAAGCTAAGACTCTTGCTTACTCTAACCACAGCAAAAGCGGTAACAAAGACATGAATTATGTGTTACCTAACTGAAGGGAAAAGTTCCTTGCCCTAGTTGAACAGACTAGTGTAATTTTTCAAGATGCTGTGTCTAATGCTAAGTGTCTGAACACTCTCAGGTTGTTTAGAATCAATTGGCTTAAATCTTGTGTAATGGAAGTGTATTTGCCAAATAGGCTCAAGCTTATTGCCATGCAAATTAACATTTGCAGGGACAAATTTCTAAGTCCTTCCTGTCTTTGTTGCTTCCAAGATGTTATGGATACAGTTTTGCACTTGCAGTTACGTGTGGGTGCAGTTCGTGTCATTTAAACTTCTAATTACAGCATCTGATTGCACCCACGTATCTTATCAGCTAGTTAGACACGTCAATGACACGCACCATAACTGCAAATAACTGGGGGTACAAAATTGCAGCGGCAATTACTTGCACCCACCGAAGGAGAGGATGGATGTAAAGCAGGCCATTAAAGTGTTTAAAATACTTTTCTTGCAGTAGCATAAACCACTGCTACAGCAATATTACCTGCAGAAACATAGAACAAACATTAGGCTGAATTTTGAGCAGCAGCTGGTTTGGCTTTGTAGCATGAATCTAACCAAGGTTCCCTTTATGGGTGCAAAATGTGTCAGCCAGGTCTGAGTTTACTTACCTGGCTTCCTCTCCCGGCTCTGCTCAGGATCCTGATAGCACCAGCACTGAAACGCTTCCTGCAGTCCAGCTGAAGCCAGCAATGATGCCTATACTGCACCCTTTAGAAAAAGTGCTCTGGCAGTTTCTGTGCCGACACCTGCAAATTCACTGTGAGCACAGTCTGGTATTTCAAGCAGCCCCAGGATTTCCTTTAGCAGCCAGAAAAAAATGTCGACGGGGCTTATACTCCTACTTAAATATAAGCTTGCAAGTGCTCTGCTGAACAGGGGCATAAACAGAACGAGGACATTTTAAGTAGAAGGAAAAATTAAGCTCTACACAGGACAACAGAAAGCAGCTTCATGATCTTCCTAATATTAATGCAAATAACAAATTATAGTAATCTCTGGGACGCATCCCTCTGCACTGATCTCTGTGATCTTGCCTTTATTTCCTGGAACTCTCAAGAGACGTCACCAGCACCATGGCAAAACATAGCAAATACTGTGCAATTGTCCTATGTCTTTGTGTTAGCCCAACACTTCAGCACCTGGCTTGGAGACTGAGCCTCCACTGCAGAAGTACTGGTGGGGTATAGGAAGATGGTCTCTGATCGAGAAACCTTCTCGACTGGTTCGATTCCCTGTGTTGGTCATGGGACATGCAAACAGCATTTGCTCTCATAGATTCAGGAGTGGCTGAAGGTGGTAGAGTTATTAACAGGAGCTGAAATACTGGTGTTTACGTTCTGAGTGCAGGATTGCAAAACCTGTTCTCACTCAGAAATGGTGTACATTTTCCCATGGATGTTTTGCTGTCTGAATCAAAATCTCCTACAGCAACCTAGGTGTACGTGACTGCAGATATTTTTCCCCCTGTCACAAAATCTTGTAATTATTCAGGATTAGATCTGAGCTTTGCCAAGCAGCTGGTAACATTACAGCACCTGAGCTGAAGGGGGGTTGCTCTTAGAAAGGAGCCCTCCCAAAAAGTAGAAGATGGTAGAGAGTGCACATATTTACATCCACACAGATACCAGTGGTGATGAAGAGGTCATACCTTGGAGCTGTACTGGTACTAGCTTCTTGGGTTCTGGCCCTGATTCGGAAAGGCAAGGCAAGGCAAGGCAAGGCAAGGCAAGGCAAGGCAAGGCAAGGCAAGGAAAGGAAAGGAAAGGAAAGGAAAGGCAAGGCAAGGCAAGGCAAGGCAAGGCAAGGCAAGGCAAGGCAAGGCAAGGCAAGGAAAGGAAAGGCAAGGAAAGGAAAGGAAAGGAAAGGCAAGGAAAGGAAAGGAAAGGAAAGGAAAGGAAAGGCAAGGAAAGGAAAGGCAAGGAAAGGAAAGGAAAGGAAAGGAAAGGAAAGGAAAGGAAAGGAAAGGAAAGGAAAGGAAAGGAAAGGAAAGGAAAGGAAAGGA
>Ga0065711_1002736_pt1 | contig 31936 bp, 21 predicted proteins | sample Hoacrofraction12_FD_59098 | JGI IMG/M metagenome (GOLD analysis project Ga0065711, IMG submission 59098) | Hoatzin crop microbial communities from Cojedes, Venezuela - Epithelial fraction 12 v2 (version 2) | ecosystem: Host-associated > Birds > Digestive system > Esophagus > Crop | place... | reverse complement strand
GCACTCAGCGGTGGTGTGACTTCATTCAGGCCACGGTAGTCTATTGTCAGTCTCCACTCTCCAGTAGATTTTCTCACTGGCCATATGGGACTATTAAAGGGTGAGCGAGTTTTGCTGATCACTCCTTGACCCTCCAGCTGGCGGATCAGCTGATGAATGGGGAGAAGGGAGTCTCCGTTAGTGAGATATTGTCGCCGGTGCACCACTGTGGTTGCGATTGGCACCTGTTGTTCTTCAACCCTCAGCAACCCCACAACGGAAGGATCCTCCGAGAGACCAGGCAAAATGGACAGCTCTTTAATTTCTTCTGCTTCCAAAGCAGCTATGCCAAAAGCCCTGTACTGGCCGAACCCAGGACATTTTTATACATTGGGTGCAGTGTAGTAAGAAATAGGCTGAATTTCTTTTGAGTATTGGTAAAAGATTAGTGCATGTATTTTCTACCTCTGTACAATACAGCTTGTCAGGTAAACTTGGGATCATATCCAGACCTGAAATAATTTTTGTAGTTTCAGCAGCACTGTGCCTGTTCCCGTGATGCCAACTTTCACCCATACTGACACTGAGATGTACCACTGCAAATCTGCCAGTGACTATAAAGATAATACTCTTCTAAAATGTTTGTTTTTCCTTGATTTATTTTTGATAGTGGGTGATGTATTATTCAGAGTGTGACAGGGAGGTAGGAATTCCTCGTGGTTTCTCTTGTTAGTCCTTGTCTAGCAGCTGTTTAAATGACAGAGTGCTGTCTGATTAATATAGCAGCAAGAAGTTTATGGCAGTATGAAGTACCTATAGGTGCCTGTGCTTTAGCATGTGGAACAAAATCTCAGATTAACCAAATGGGAAAAGAATCTGATGATGCATTGTATGTGTCCATACATGGTAGCATTTATTAATTCAGGGGGCCACTTGTTTTAGATCAAATAGAAAATGTTCCCTGAAGTGCACAAATAGGACTACCCATGTGTATACCTATTATCATATCAGATTAATTAAAGTAAACACAGTGAATTAATTTCAGTTACAAAGACTGCCATGCATTGCTTAGTAATCATTTAATTATATGTTACATAGATACAAGACACCATAAAACTAACATGTTAAACCACAAATTTTTGGTCAATAGTTACGAGGTTTATTTGGTTTTATTTTTGAGATTATCAAGAAACTTAGCTAAATAGTCTTACAAAGGTACTAGGTTTAAAAGCTGTCTTGAATAATTTGTAATGCTTTAGCTTTATGACTATTTCTAACTATAGCCTTTAATCTCTCAGTTTGTGTAAATGGTAATTCTGATAAATTTAACATGAACTAGGGTACTGTGGGATTGAAAACTTTCCTGGAAGGTTACTGGGAAGAGAAATAGATTTTTTTTTTTTTAAATTATTATTAGTATGTTTTTTTTAAATTGCACAAAGCTAACTTGAAATTGCCTTTCTTTTTCAAATTGCCTGTCTGTCTGAGGTGGAAAGAGTGGAGGGTAATCCAATGCAGGTGCCTGCGGACTGCCATCCCACTGCCAGGGTATTTGATGAAAAGGGAAAGAAGATTTTTATAGTTCCAATTTCAGTGTAAGGTAATACGTGCTTCTCAGGATAATATATAGATGTGGACTACATTCAAATACCCCATGCCCTCCTTCCTACTGTGCAGCATATATACTTTTGTACAAAACTCCAGGTAGGACATGAACCTATTTGTGAGAAGTTCTAAACCTCTTTCAAAAAGATAGGCCAAGCACGAGAAAGTACACAATGTGGTAACGTGCAGTTTATATTGTAGCTCAGTAACTCAAATGTACAGGCTGTCTGAGATTCACCAATAAGAGAGAAAGTAGAATTAATACCAGTGTTGCCAATCTACTACTGTACTGAGGGCAGGAAATTAGACCTGCTCTCTGCAATGAATTAATATTATGAAAGTCTGTGAGACATCCTTGCTGTGTGCCAGGCTGTATCCAATGCTTCAAAAGAAGAACTGTTTGTGAGTAACACTTGAGCTGTTGAGTCATGAACTGTGATTACATTTCTGGAGATTGGAATAATTTTTTGCCTATTTCCTTTTGACATTGCTTTGGTGACAGCTGAGGGCCAGCATTGTTTGGCTGCAAAAGAGATAACGGTAGACTGATAAGATGACTGTTCTTGAGGAAATGCAGATTTCAGTCACTGGTATATTGAAAGTCACAATTTCTGTGAGTGTGGTTTTGGCTGTATGGTTTAGAGCTTTTTCCTCTGAAGTCAAGGAATTGCATGAAGTATTTCACTGCTTTTTAGGAAAATAGAACCAGGTGGGGAAATGTAATGGTGATGGTTGCTGTTGAAACTGTGGAGAGAAGTGCAGGATTGTGCAGCCTTTAGATGAGGTTCTGCTGTGCTGCCGTTATTCCTGTCATCATTTTGGGTTAGGTTAAAGTCAGGGGAAAGGCTCATGTTGACTCCTGTTTCTGACAGTTGGCCTGTGAACAGGCATGTGAAGAAAGCCGTATGAGCAGGGCTTACCTAGCAGTGCAGAGTAAAAGGACAGGCGAACAGAAATTTGTGGTAGGTGCAAAGCTTTATAACTCCGTAAGGATGAATAAGGTGTTTCTAAATTTATGAGAGACTTTTCCTTTGAAAACTTTGTTTTTCTTGATATGTCAGATTCAAGAAAGCCAAGAGAGTTGCCTTGAGTATGGTTTGGTAGCTTCTGACTGTCAGTGTGACAAGCATTTCAGATTCCAGTGCTGTGACCCTGTATTCACCACAGTAACAGACATGCTGAAATGAGAAGCCCAGAATCCTGAAGGTAAATCGGCAGAACTCTGTGAATTCGTTGAACGTATCTCAACCTCAAATGTTCTGGTCCTTAAGTATCTTGAATGAAAGAGCATAATAAGCTTTTTCAGTCACCTCCTTCGCTAAAGATGTAAAAAAGAAGAGAAATCTATATACAAGTAAATCCTGTGTTATTTCTTATACACACGCAGAAGGGAGGTTCAAAGTAGAATCAAGAAAATACTGAACTAAGATCATTGGGCCTGTTGTCTTGCCAAACAGTGGAATCCTTGAAGCAGGAGTAAGAGTTACGATTGCCAGGAACAACAACTGACCTCACAACACTTGGGGTGCTGTAGGTAGCAGGTGACATTGGTAGTTCCAAAGTACTGTTCCCAGCCTGTTCGACCCCATTTTGATTTTTAAGAAAAATGGAATGTCGGAAGGAGAGAGGATATTTATCTTGCTGCAAAGAGCTGGTCACACAAGAATTCTCCTTTGATTTTATTTTCACAGGATCGTATGTTTCATAATTGATAGTCAACTCTTTCCCTAAATCTTTGCTTCCCACAGTTGTTAAAGTATGAAAAATCAATATGTATATAGTGAAGCAAACAGGTGGGGTTGGAATAGAACCTTGCACAGTTGGGCACACATCATACATCCTTTAGAACATAAACAGAGGGGAAAATTGCTTTTCCTCCAGATAAGAATGGCTAATAAACTGTGGAGAGAAGGGACAGAGGGATTTGAAAAATGCTTACATTGCTGTAATTTATTTTTTGGTGAGAAGAAGAATTGAATTTGAGTGAGAAAATGATCATACACATTTTGATCCTTTTATAGAAATTTCTAGAGGGACAGCATATAGCCACATTGTTTGCCTGTGATTCTATGTGTTTCTGTTGGTATAGACTAATTCACTGACACTCAAAAAATACCCCAACCCAAAGCAATAAATGGAAAACCAAAATCTACTTGAGTGCATGGAAACTAAATGAACTTTTTAATGTTTAACACGATTGTTATGGCAGAGCCATGGGGACTGAGGAGTGAACTTGAACTTTTAGTCCTCAGACTAACCACACGATTGCTGAGTAGTTCGGTGGTTGAAATGGTTAAGTCATTTTCTAAAAATCACGTAGATACATGAAGCTGAGACTTTCTGATTCATTTTGAGCTATTCAGGTTCTCCTAGCTGGCCAGAGACTGCAGTCAGTTTAATAAGACACAGATAAATTCGCCATGATAAAAGTGCTGCTGCATGCATGAAATAGATGCTGTGGTCTGTGCTGGTGATTGATGATTTATTGCTTTCAAAACTGTAGAACCAACATGCAGAATTAATGTTCAATGGATTGTTCATGTTATTACTTGTTTGTACCCCTGGAGAGGGTCTTGTTTGTACCCCTGGAGGCCTCAGGCTGAAACCCCAGGCAGTGGGAGACCAGTCATCGTGGAATGCCCACAGCAGGCCTTGCTCAACCAGGGGAATTTTCAGCTCTAATTCATGTACCTGATTTTACCCTTTAACTTCTGGGGAGAATAATCTGTTTAGGCATGGGATTAGCAAAAACTATGAGGAAAAACTATAAACTGATAGGAGAATCCATCCAGCAGAAGATGGAGAGGGGACAGGTATGTTAGTGGCAGCCTCTCTTAAAGAAAATTATCAGCTGTGGTATGGTGTTAATTCTCTGGAGTGCAAGCACCCAGTAGCACAGAGGTTTGGGGTTTCTGCTGGTGCAAACAAGACTTGGGTTTGACTCTTGCACTGTGGGGATTTGAAAATACCCATGCTGCTGCTTCCTGAGTGGGTTCCTTAAACTCAGAGCTGCAGAAATGCAGTCTCATTTTGGTAATCTTGGACATATAAAATGAGCTGATGATGTGCATTAGATCCTGTAGGTGAGCAGTGCATATTAGAGAGTCCTGCTGGAGTAAAGAGCAGCTCAGCTGCTGAACAGCTGGGCAGCAGCAGGCTCCAGGGTTGTACATGTCTACTGGTGGAAGCATCAGTGTCAGCTGCACTTCATAAATCCATGGAGTCAGACATCATGGTATATATGCTCTGACAGCCTCAGTAACACCCACGTGTTGGACTTAGGTGAAATTTTGCAGGTGCTTAGTGGTTTTGGTCCTTGCCCTACAGAGACCAGGTGAGCTGATGGCTTTGGTTTGTTCGGAGGTTTATTTCATAATCCTTTATACGCAGGCTTTTGTGCAGTTCCTGAGTGGCAGAAGGGCTGAGCAGTGTCTTAGCTAACAAAAGCAAAGACTCAGTGTTTTATTTAATTCTTTATTTAAAAGAAAATAAGAAGCTGTACTTTTGCAAGCAAGGCTCTTCTCAGGATTTGTAAGCCGAACAGGGTCAGTCTGGGTTGTTACCGGGACTTTTAACATCTGGAAAGATCAGAGGTGTGTTAGTGATGGAAAAACCTTTATCTTTTGAGTCCGTCATAAATACTGTGAAAGTAAAGGTTGAAATATTAAGCTGAGATTCTTTCTACTTGTTATTTGAAGTCCCAAAGACCAAGAGCTTTAAAGTTTTTACAAGGCACTCTGTAAACATAAGTGGTGGAATGTGTTATCATTCACTTCTTGTCAGAAACCGTTGTCCGATGCTGCAGTGTGCTTCTGAGCAAACATAGCACTGTATGCCAGTCTGCTTTGAGTCCTGAAGCAGATTCACTTTCTCTTCTCTCATCACAGCACATCTTTTGTCTTATATTGTCTCTTTGCCCCTTTTCCCTGCTACTTTTCAGTGTTACATTTTTGGAAGATAAAACACATTTTATTATAAGCAAAAATGCCTGCTGAGGATGGAAATAGTCCAGGACTGGTGGTCAAGAAGAGAAAATTCCCATTCTAGGCAAAAGCTCCCTTCTCTGACCTGTTTTCTCTCTTGGAAATGCTGTTTCCCTACACATCTTCAGAAAATTCAGTGCTAAAGAATTTTAAAATATATTAGCCAGATTTCTGCCTTTCATGTCTAGTAGAGTAAATAACTATCGTGTGACTCTGATTCTGTGAGAACAACTGTGGTGCTCTCTGACTCTGAGGTGCTCACAACCGATTGCTATGCGTTACAGATACCAAGCCTTTAATGCAACAAACTGGTGCATATTCTGTTTGGTAAAAATCAGCCCATCATGGTTATTCTTTCTACAGCTCCCTGTTTCATTATCTGTTGTCTTGGATTTATCAGAATGATCGGTGTCTGGACTTTCATATTTACATCTGGCTTGACTATCTGATGAACAACTGTAGATGTGAAAGAGACAGTTTCCTTAAAGGGCTGTTGGTATCTCAGCCTTCACCCTTGGAACAAACTGTAAAAAGTGAAGGAGTGTTGGTGTTGCAGGAGACATGGGTTTGTTTTCAAGGACTAAGCTTTATGCTCATTGTAGTTGTAAAACAATGATTTCAAATTATTGACTTCTGGAATGTGTAGTCATGAAACTTCAGTTATGGAAAAATCTTTTTATATTAGAGAAATGCATGTTAGGTCAAAAATAGTTTTATTTGTCTTCCTCAACAGCCAAACCTCAGTGGGCTCTTTACTGGCTCTCAGAAATGATCCTAACTTGGCTGTACTGGTACTGTATGGTACTCTCTGGACATAGCAGAACAAACTGGCCAAATCTGAGATCTGTTTGCTGTTCTCCCTGGTATATGCTTCCTACATTTCCTATAGGTGTTCTGCCTGATCATTCAGGGTGCTCAGGGCATGAACTCTTTCAGAAACTCTCAGCCTTGGCTTTGCTCTCAATGGTAAAATATGTTTTACTGTTTTCTTTTGCAAATATTACTTCAGTTTGTCTTCCATGGTGTACTCCTCACTTTCTTTACAATGTAAGTAATAATAATAAAAAAGCTTTTATTATTTATCATTATTATGAATAATAGGGGAAATTTTGCATAATTCTGAATCTCATCATAAGTTTAAAATACCTTATGGTTGCTAGCCGAAGAGACACTAACATTTATTACTATCCTTTAGACAAGATACTATGATCACTCTATCAAAGTCTGGATGGGTGATGATCAAACTAGCTCTCTTTTGCAGGAAGTGTTAGATGTGACAGATTGAACAGATGGCAGGTGGGGCTTAATTTTTATATAAGACAAGAAAGATGCTGTGTATTTCAATGCTGGTATAAGTGTCCCTTCTTTGGACATTTTCGCAAAACAAAAATGGTTCTGTAGGCCATGTGGGTAGAAAAAGGGGTAAAAAGGCCTCTGGCCAAGAAGAACATATGCATCAAAAATGTTCCTTTTTGGAATATAAATAATTAATAGAATGAAAACTTTTAAAAAGCTAAAAGTGGTGTCAGACAGTGAGGAATGAGAGATCTTGAAACAGGATAAAACTTTGGAATAGAAAACAATGAAGCACTGATAGCCTGGTCTTTAGATGCCTGTGAGAGCAGGGAAAGGAGGTTGACTGGAGCCATGTGCTTAATCATATGAAGTGTTGTATTTCCAAAAGGCACAAGGCAATCATTTCAGCTTCAGGTTCTGGAATTCACGCAACTTGAGCATTACATTTCTACTTGTTGATCTGAATTAAATTGGGCAAAGTTCTCTCTCTCTTAGATACCTGCAGAAGCTTTATGCTTGTATCCCAAGGCAGAATTTGGGTTTGAGGCCTACCTGAGGGTATATTACACTTTGTATCATGTGTGCACTTTGCACTATATGCTTCAGTTTAGCTTTTCCCAGTTGAATGACAAAGGAATGGCAAAAATGTAGTAAAGAAGGAATGAATGTCTGTCTTGTATTGGAAATCCAAAACAAATTTGGAACAACTCTATTAGCTTGCGTGAAGCCATGCTACCTCTGCACCCAACTGAGGCTGACACACGCTGTAGTGGAAGTTTTGGCTCTTAATCTGGAGGGAACACAGATAGAGCGCTCATACATGAAGTGCCCCAAGATGTTTGCCTGACTAATGAGTAAGGCAATTGATCTGATGGAGTTGGGGTGTTTTCTTGCATAGTCTTTCCCTTAGAGAAACCAAAACATAATCCTTTCCCAGAGCTGAGGTTTCCTGGGTACACAGTGTCAGCAGGAATCATAAAAGTGTCTAAAGGGCAGAAGGATAATGAAGAAGTGCAAGATATAGTTTATAGGCAGTATTCCTTACACGTAATTCAATGGGTGGTTAAAACAATGAGCAGATTTGGTGGCAAGTTTTGAAGATACTGTACTAGAGCCAAGAAAAGGGGAGAAAGCTAGGAAGCACTGGGGTGTGCGGAGAGTGAGTTTTGTCTGGATAGAAGACGTAAATAGTAGCTGGTTTGAAGGTAAATAGAGGTTGCAGAACACCAGCACTTTAATCTGCTGGTTGAAATTCATCTCAGGTCTCCTTTGAGTTGTGCTGAATGTGCGGGACCTGGTAACACGTCCTGTGTCAGAATGTAGATCAGTGTTCTTTTCAAAACTCAAATTCTCATGCAGACTATCAGTCTGTGGGGATTACTCAGGGAGAGACATTCAATCACAGTAACTTGGTAATTACTGCAACGTCAGATACTGAACACTGCAGTTTGATACTAAGCTTTAGTGATGTTCTGGATGTCACATCAGAAGGGATAGATCAGAAGGAAAGTGTCTGGGAATATGTTGCAGTGCAAGTAGTCTTGGTGCTGACACTATTTTTGGAATCTTTTCACTTGCCTAGGCAGTATCTTGATGAAATCAAGTAAGACTGAATACGTCTAAGGTTTTGGAGTGAAAAGGGAATAATGATGTTTTTTCTTGAGGCCAGTTCTTATCTCACAGCCATTTCTTTGCTTCTACTTTCCCTGATAAGAGGTGGGTCTGATTACAGGAGCTAATTAATCTAATTTACTAATAGCTGGAAAATAGAGGGGGTTTTTTTTATGTATTTGTACATCTTAATACATCTTGCTGCTTTCACTTCCTTTCTCTATTCTTCACAAAAGAGTTTTAACAAGTGCAAAGACACTGTAGTGAGGAGAGAAGAAAATTATTCCTGACTGAAGAGCTGTGAAAATTAAATCTCCCCTTACCTTCAGCAGTGGTAAGAGGAGGACCTTGTGAACGTTACTCCATCCAGTCAGCCCTTTACAGCCCTAGGGAATGGGAACCAGTTTGTGTTGGTGATCCGAATCACCAAATAAAAGCTTAAAATTTTAAGGTATGAGATGCCAAATCCTTAGCTAATGTAAGGTGGCCTAGTGCAACAGACTTCTGACGGATTAAGAATTTGGCTTAGATTTTCAGATCTTCTAGCCATTTCATACACTATAACAAATAATGACAGTTCTTATGAAAGCTACAAAGGTTTGGATAGTTGCCATCCCAGTGATGCATAAGATTTTCTTTTAGATCTTCCTTCCATACCCTGATTTACTGCTTAATAAAATAAAGAAGTCAGTTTTAATTGATAAGCTCAGCCAGTGTATTTTATGTATTTTATGATATAGACTTCACTAACGCTGTGTTATACACAGTAGATCTGGTTTGAAGGTGAGGTATTATGTATCCATAACTCTTCTGTCACTGTAGTCAATAGCATAATTGCCTTATTCTCCATTTGAAAGCAGACCACTGCTGAACTTTTTTTTTTTTTTTTTAAGGAATCCCATGTATGTAACATGGATCTTGTTAAATTTCCAGTGCTTTTATTTAACCACTTTGTTCCATTACCATGCCACCTGGTGTGCATAGTTGGCCCCAAACTCTTAGTTGTCTGCCTCCTCTGCAGAAGCCTATGCAAAAAAGCATAGTTTTGTGGGCGTCTCGATAGTGCTGTAGTTTTGAATGCGCACTCCCTGTAATGAGCTGACAGCTGAAGCAGGGCCATGTGTGTATTTTATAGTCTGATGCACAAGGAACGCCTGATAGCAAATCCAAAGGCAGCTGATGCTGCAGCAGAACTTTAAAAATAAGATGAATTAAACTGCGGACGGAGTTTTCTGGGTTTGACCATTCTGCTTTGGGGTTCAAAGCTAAGGAAATCAAGCTCCATACCATACTTCATGGGTTCTTTTATTTATAAGTGAGCAGCTTATCTGGCATCTTTTCAGCCTGACTTGAAATTCTAGCTTGATAATTTTGTGATAAATAGACTGTCTCCTGGCCTTTTCTGAAGCTTTAGAAAGAAATGCAAGCTGCATGCAAAGTTCCAAGAAGAATAAGCTGTATTTCATTTTTACAGGGATTTTTCTCAGCTGCAATTTTTACTGTGCTTGTATGTTAACATCATTAATTTTCAGTTTTGTTCCTTAAAGCTTTAAAACTAAAGCTTACTAAAAGATGACAGATTTTTCAGTATTTCCTGTGAATGAAAGAAGAAGCATCACTAAAGCATCACTGAAGAAGCATCACTACTCGGCTAAAATAGAATATCCAGCATCTTACAGCTAGTGAGCTGGGTGTGTTGCTTATATTCAAGCGTCTCTCTTAGCTGCAGTTTGGACTTCATAGTGGACTGAGTGGGAAGACCAGTTACCTGTTAACTTGAAAACAGATGAGGGCATGATGCAGATGCCATAGTGGGGTTAAACAGCAGGACCCATCTCTTAATTAAAACAGCATCTGTATTACTCTTCATTTGATTTGCACCTGAAAGTGTGTCTAACAGGTATGGGTACACAAACTTTTATTTACCCTTATTGGCAGGATGGTCCTTACTCTCATTTTGGAACATTTTAGATTAAAGAAAAGGAGGCAAAGACCTTCATATCTGTATAGACTAAATCTCCTTTAATTTCGTCATTCCCCATTTTGCTATCCACTAACATAAGGCTGGCCTGTGAACTGCAAGAGCAGGTCTCCCATCTCGCACCTGTGTATGTTCCTCGGAGTCACTGGCTTTTGCTATACCAGTGCAGGAGCAACTAAGGAAATAAATACCTACAAATTCACACAGAAAATGCTTTTTTGCAATCAACAAAGTATTGACCTTGCAGGTGATTGGGAGCTGCTTTTGTTCCTTGCTGGCACATGCTCCTAGTGGTTAGTTGCCTTTTGTGAATTTGGCTGTCAAACTACTGAAAGCTCTGGCATTTCAGCTGAGGAGAAATACTGCTCATTGCCTGGACTTGACCAAAGTCTGCCACCTGAAAATCAGGTATTTGTAGTGTGTGCACCCATGCAGAAAGTGCTGCTATTGTATTTGAGACACTTTAGTGCTGTATTTAACACTGTTGCCTCTAGAGAACAGTATTACCTTTTGCTTGTTAATTTTTCTTAGCTTTCTCTAAGCTCATATGCCACGTGCCACTTGTTTCTGCCTCTAGATGACTACTGCCATATGTCTGTAGGTTCCTGAACAAGAAGAATGAAAGGATTTTCAGGCAAGCAATGAGATTAAGTTGACACAGTATAGGACTGGAACTGAAAATGTTAGGCTACTGCTATGCCTTCAAATGCCCTTTTACCAAGTAAGAAAAACTATCAGTAAATAAATGATTGGGACATGAAAAGAGAGTGACATTTGAAAGAAAACAAAGGGACCATCTGCAGAATTCACAACTAAGATGTGAGTGAGTACAGGAAGAAAATCCCAGTAAAGTGGCAATCGAACAAAGATCTTCCCTAGAGGAGGTCTCAAATATTTGTCCTTCTGTCACTTTTTTAGAAAAAGATTCAAATGTCTTTGGGAGTAAACACATATTGTGGATAGTGTTTGCTTGATATGTGAGTCATGCCTGAAAAAACCAAACTTCCTCAAGATCTGGTCTGTAGCAAAGCAAACTTCTTCAAGATCAACTTACTTGAATATCATAAATTTGTCCAGTTCCACTAGAACTTGATGTAAAGTCATCAAACTTTATCAACCTAAATGTTTTTAAAAAAGATATTCTGGCTTGTTATCTGTCTCGCTAGTGCAAACAACCCTCTTCCATTTTTGTATAATGCTTTCCTTGGTGGTGTGAGTCATTTCCTGTTACTTGGATTCGTGAGGCAAAAGAGCATATGGGCCGCTGTTTGTGGCCCCAGTATGACCGCTGTACTGTCCAGTAACTTTAATAGGGATGTGAAATAACTAAGGCACTTTTCCCCATGCTGAAATGATAGCATTATCAATACTGGGTTTGAACCTGGCATTGCAGCTGAAAGGTGGTCCTGTGCATGTGCAGCATTGGTTAGAAAAAGCAAAGATGGCACTAGGTCATGTGGGGTTGCAAATGCTACAGAGAACATGGAATTAATTGCATGTGTATTTTGTATAAGCTTTATTGTAAAAGGTAGGTGAAGTTCTGGTCATCTCCATCTTGGGGACAAAAAAGTACAATTGGAGAAGACTTTAGTCTCTGAGGAGGAGAAAAAAATTGAAAATATATAAACAATGAGTAGCTGCAGAGACAGATTGAAGCTTTATTTTACCTCTAGAAAACATAGGAGATACTCTATGAAATACAATAGCAGGAAATTAAAAATCAATGAAAGAAACGAAAATGTTGTTTAAATGCAAAAAAAAAATTTACAACCAAAAGAGGTGGTTGATACTTGAAAGGTATTATAATTGAAAAAAGACCGAAACGTGGATATTGGGAATGTTCAGCATCATGATAATCAACTGGAACAAACTGTGTTCCACAACAATTCCATTTCAAGATTCTGTTTACTTTTGCCTACTAAAGTACAGGGTGTGTTCTCTACTAAGACGGACAAATTAACCTGTGTCAGCCGGTGGCGGGGTGTTTGCGTGTTGCTCTGCAGTGTCTTGAACTAATCACTGCGAGACTAGCCTGACTCAGAGCAGGGTGGCAATTCCTGTGCTGCTGAAATAGGAAGCTCATTTGTCCATTTAAAGGCTGTATTTACTGTCTTATGCTGAAGCTTCATTTCATGCTGAAGTCCTGTTCCATCAATTGTTTGCATTACTTATTTTTTTTAATAGATAACTTCATTGCACAGAGACATGCTTATTTGGTGGGGATCTTTCTGTCGAGGGTCTGCCTGTATAGATACAGCTAGTATGCATTGTTTGGCTTGCGCTCGAAGTGAGCTTATCCTGAGGATGCTGTGATTTTGAAGGCTGTGAACATTAAATACTGTAGCTTAGTTTAGTGCCAGTAGATGGTTATAATTAAGGGAATTTGCAAGTAGAAACTTTGTTTAGTCTATATGTGCAGAACTAACACCATACAGATTGAATTCTAAAGATACACACACGTTTTTATATGAAAATGCAGCTGAAAGTTGGAAAAGAGGTTGAATAGACATAAACATGAAATAAGGGTGGGGGAGACGCCCTCCAACAGTGTCTGCAAATAAGAGAAAAGGCATTACTTATTACATATTAAGCAGGATCAAGCAGGACGGAAGCCACAGGACCAAAACGGAAGAGGTGCACAGTACAAGAGGTGTTTGGTTTGGGTTTTACCTGCACCCTCCCCTCTGTACACCAGCAATGTGATGGGGAGCACTCTGCATTGCTGTGTGCCTGGCAGCTCCCCTCTATAGCTTGTCTACAACCCCATCTGTTTTTACAAAAGGCAGGTCTTTACCTAGGATTCTGCCTGTCACCAGGTGGGAGAAGATCTGAACATCAAAAGGGACTATTTTATCGCCATTAGGAGTCAAAAGGTGTGATAACTTCAAGTTACATCTTCTTGACCTGTGTCTTCTGCTGTCCTGGCCCTCTCTTCCTGATGTAGTCATGACTTTTTTCAGGTCAGTCCTTAAGAGCAATACCCAAATCTGCTCAAGAACAGAGAAGACTAAGTAAGTTGGTTTGTACTTTCATCTGCTGCAGCAGATGTTGGTTACTGCCCTTCTGCTGCTTTCTCTCTTGGCCCTCCCTGCTGTATCTTACATTAGCCTCGTAGGCTCACATGGGCTAGATTGCAGCAGCATCCCAAATGAGCCTAGCAATGTGAAAACACAAAGGAATATTGTCCTTCCACAAAGACTATATACACTACAAAAACAATAAAAGAAAACAATAAAAGAAAAAAAGGGATGCAAAGAGTACTACACCAGGCATCTATAATGATCAGTGTGGTGATAAATACATTGTTTACTGTTTCTATATTTTCATATATTTTTCTGTATATTCTGCACGCATGGGTAAGCAGTAAATTCCCTTCTTTTTCCTGTGAATTCACCCACTCATATTCCACTCCGCTAGCTGCTTACCAGCTTTGGTTTATTTTATTTACCTAAAAGTGAATAAATTTAAATTAAAAATTAAATAAAAAGGAAATAAGTAAATGATTTTGACCAGTGGTTTCTTGTAGGGTACAGAATTGGCTCATTTGAAGGATTTTAAATTCTTGAATAGGATCAAGTGAGAGGTTGGTGTTTGCTTTCATTTGTCATTTTGCTAGAAGTATAATAAACCCTAGAGAATGGACTAAGATGTTATTGTTCTCAGGTTGATAAAGTCTGCATGGAAAGTACTGCTCAATTCTTTTAAATTACAAACTTGCCAAATTCTAAACAAACTCAGTGGAATGGAAGAAGTTCTTATGAATTTTATCTCTTTCATTTTACGATGCACAATATCCTGCCCTTTATTAAAACACATAAGGGATGGACAGTGAGAATCTAGGATAAGCCTGTTACTGTTCCCAGGGGCCTACTCCATCCCTCATTTATTTGACTTCTCGTTTTTACTAAACCTAGTATCTCTCATCTAGAAATGATGTCATGCTGTCAGACACACACACAGACTTACACTCTTATCTCTCTCTCTCTTACAAGCGCACAGAAAACTCATATGGAAGGGACTCTATGGGGTTGGCTAACTCACCTGCTTGTGCAAGGCAGAGTCAGCTCCGTCTCAACCCTCCCTGACAAATGTTTCTCTAACTTTTTTTCTTTATAACCCCAGTGACGACCATTTCACAGTCTCCCCAGGCTGCCAGTTACCGTTGCTTCACGGTTACCCTTATGAAGCTCTGGTGAATGGTAAGCCATTCCTATGCTTGCCTAAATCAGTGAGAAATTGTTTATTTGTTGAAAGCTGAAATCTACCTTTGCCTCTGTGCTGGAAAGTGATCGTAGTGAAGATTTTTTTGCATGTAAATTTTATGTTATCTCTGCTTTAAGTACATATACCTTCTCTGTATCTCTCAACACACGCTTTTGTACATACACACATGTGTGCACATGCCATTATCAAGTTGCCTGTAAAGTCTTATAACCGCGATTAATGCATGTAGCTTTCCACTGATGTACACCTGCAGGTAGATGAGGTGGTAGCTTCTCTGGGGTGACAGCGGGTATGCGGAGTGTGGCTCCTTTGCTGTCTTTTGAGGGATATGGTGAAAACCATATTTCTGTGTAGCATGAGAGTTATTTCCTGTTTTCTGCCTATTAGCTCGTGTACATGAGATTGATCTGGTCTAGAGACTTCACTGCAGGGGAGTCCACAGAGCCTGTGAAAAGATGAGCACTGCTTTGGAATAGATTCTAGGTCATAGGGGTTTTTATTTCATTTTATTTTACTATTTAAGATATAAATTTAGAAACTCATTAAAGCTTTGTCCTGATGGACGAAACATACTTAAAACACTACAGGATTTTCTCTGAAGGATACAGTAGAATTTGTTGACAAGATTAAGGACAGACAAAGGGTGTCATCCAAAGCCCCCAGAAGTCAGTGAGGAGCTTCACTGACTGTTAAGGGCCTTGGATGTGGCCTTCAGAATTTTAAGGGGGGGCTGGGAGTGGGGGAAGAGCTTATTTTACTTCTTAGATAAGTAATAATACATTACTACTTCCTAACAGAAACCACGGGCATCGATTTCCCATAGATTTGTGTGTGGTGGTTTATAAGACTAATTTTTATAAATGGTTTCTGTTTGCAGATGTAAGCAACCTCTTACTGCAGTGTCTGTGCAACTACCATTAAGGAAATGGTTGTTATTAGCAGGTACTTTTTAAAGCTTAATTTTGTTGAAGCACTGTTTTTTTGAAAAATACAAATATATGTAAAAATTGCAAAATGGGGAAAAAAAATCTATAGCTCAGATGGCTGAGAAATCTTTTGAGAAAATTGGTTTAAAAAGCATCTTAAAAAGATGGACACAGCTCAATGCAATTCTAAATATAATTCTAAATCCTATTAATTCTAAACATAATTGCAGGAAAAGAAAAGGAAGATCAGGGAGAAATATAACTGCATGGAATAAATGGGTCTCTTAAGTACATATGCATTCTGCATTGAACTTGCCCTGAAACCTTGTTTTTAATCTTACCTCAGGTAATAGATCTTTCTTTAGCAGTTTCTTTTTAGAGTAACCCCTTAGCCAAGGGAATGGGAAAATTATAATCTTGAAGTCCTGTTTGTGGAGGTTTATAACTCAAACATTGACACATTTACTGTCAGGTAAAATCTGCTGTGGGAGGTCTCTGGTGACCTGGCAGGGAAGTTTTGCTATTCTGTTAACTGCTCTTTGGGTTGTATGAGCTCCTCAGAAGTGGCTTCTTGAATTCGTCTTTGTGTAGGACAACAGTAGGAGAGGGTGATTGAGTGGCGTGCCGGCAATACTATTGGTTTTCAGGCTTTTCACTGTTAAGATCTCAGCTGAGAACATGATTACAAATGGGGAATGTTCTGACTTTTGAGGGCTCCGTATTCTGGTCTGAAGACTGGTTTCTGAAATTGAGAGACGTCTGTCCACCTCATGCACTTGAAAGCTGTGGGTGGTTTCTGATGTCATCTCTTCCCCACTGCATTTCGTAGTGTAGCCTGTTGTCATGATTTACAGCAGACAGCAGTTGCTGAGAGCTATTATAGCAGAATAACTGAATCAGCAAATGTTTCACTGCATTTGAAGTGCCCCTTATTTACCTAGTACCTTTGTAGAATCTTATGCAAGAAGTTTAGTAATAATTATGTGTTACATTCTTAAAACTGTTACCTTTGTCCTGAGGGCAGGGAAGTCCTGTTCTGTGTGAACTACAGCTGCTGATTTCTGCTCTTTGAGTGCTGAAAGGGTTCAGGTGCCTGACAGAGGCTTCTCTTCTCACCGGCACTTCTTTTGGAAATATCTTTTTCATTAACCCAAATGTTATTGGATCTAGCATCTTGGATTTACCTGAATATCCAGGTACTGAGAATTACATGTGCCAGCGATAGGATGGGAGGTACTTTTTGAAATAAATTGGGATTTCTTGAGGAAATGGGCTTTGTCCTGGGAGCTGCAATACGTGGCTGAACCTTTACGCTCTTAATGCCAAGTTTGAGCCAATGAAGGATCAGGTCCTGAGTAAAATGAGCTCGCATGAGTAAATGTAGCAGATCTGATCCTTGCTTACATTTAATAAATCAACTACTTTAGGTTGCCCTTAAGAAAACTCTGTATTGAAACTCTGGATATATAGTAGTTAGTGCTGTAAACGCATTATACACTGATAAACTTTTGTGAGAGTAAAAATTATTTCCTGCAAGCATTTTACTGTTTACTACACTTTCAGTTAAGGGTTTTAAAACATGTATGTGATGCTATTTTCATGACAGTTATTATTTATTTAGGGTATCTACTAATCTCTTCTTAATTATTCATGTCATTTAAATTTTACGTGTTACTGCCACAAGTTACAGCTACCTTTTCTGTAAGAAACATTGTACTGTCATGTATTATACTTCGGGGCAAGGTTAAGACTCAGTTGTTACGCATTGTATCTGGAAACTGAAGAGTCTTGAATCTCAATTAATTCTCTCTCTCTCTCTTGCTCCGCTTTGGCTTTCACTTCTGTTACGGCTTTGATGTGAAATGCCTGTAAACTACAAAATTTGGTCTGATGTAAATTTCAAGAATTGTTTAAGCAGTTTACATTTTGATATATAGTTATTTTGTTTCGGTGTGCTTTTGCATCTCCATATAATGAAGAATTTTTAAGTCTTGAGTTTTCATCTGACTCTACTAAAATCAGGAGAGGTTTTTCCTAGTGGCTTCAATGGGAACAGAGCTAGCACTTGGCTGCCTTTGAAAAATCAGACCCGTAATTTATTAAACAATAAATCACTGTCAGCATTTATAGTGGGTGTCAGCATTTACAGTGGGTATATACAGCATTTACACTATAAATATACCCATTAGATTAGTCGTTACAGAAGTGGAAGAGTTACTGTTTGCTTCATCTGGGACACTGCTCGGCTGCCAGCCAAGGCCAGGCTGTTCAGTTTTGGCTAGTTGCAGTGGGCTTCTTACTAGAGAATTTCTCTCGGTGGTGTGTGGTTAGCTCAGTGTCTGTCTGTCTGTCAGACCAGGTAGTATGGCAGCTCTGCTGGAATAGGCAGTATGGAAACACAGAGTATGAGGCAGTCCTGTTTACTGAAGTGGTTGCCTCTGAAACAGAATTGAAGAGGTCCTGTGATTTACAGAGAAAGCCGTGCCTCAGCCCGGCATTAGCACCCATGTTTCCTATTGCTGGTGGCAGTTCATGGTCTGTTCTTGGGGCCGGCTCCCCTGCTGCTTCAGTAGGGCTGTGCTTTTTGCCAGAGTTCCTCTTATGGTGCATGAAGCAATTATTAATACAGTAGTTGTATAGGAAAATGCAAATACATGTACATATTTGTATGATATCTAAGTAACTTGAAGTAAAAATCAAATTGTTATGCTTTCACTGAGCTGAATGCTGGTGTTCTGATAGTGGGAAGAACCACGGAGAAAAGCAGTGCATGTGCTGCAGCAGGGCTACACAAAACGTGCTGCTGTGTAAAACAGTTACTCTTCTGTGCTGGTGGAATCCACTTCTTCTGTCTACTCGGGGACCCCAAGTCAGTGCATTTAAAGAAAAGAGTACAGTTTTGGATATAGTATTCTCAGTTCCACCTAAATCCTGCTATAGGTGTCTAAATCTGTTTAACTTCAAACCATAGGCACGTGTAGGTGGTAGAGGCACACTGTGGTAGGTGTGCATATGTCTCTCTCAAAAAGCATCACTTGGTGCTTGAAGAGTGAATATGTCAGGCCCAGACCCTCAGGAAGAGCTGCGGCTCCACTGGTTTCCCGTTTGTCAGAGGCCCAGTGGCTGTGCGTGAGGCATGTTTTCAGCTTGTTGACAACTTTGGTGCAGCTGCAACCAAATCCTTAACTGACAACTACGTCTGCTAGGACGGCTTCGTGGACAGTCTCCCATCATTTCAGTCACTGACTTCACATCTGCTGTAATTTAAAAAAGCTGTTATGTTGGGTTTTTTTTTTCTAAAAGGGAAGCTAGAAAGCTGTTATGATTTTCTGACACAGAAGCCAGAGAGAGAATAAAGAATACGGTGCTTGTCCTGTATTTTTAGAGAAAATTGCTTCTTTTCACACCTGCTTGCACTGAGTAATTTGAGTAAACAAATCAGGACCAAATTTTCACTCGGACCCTGCACATTAATAATCTTCATCTATGCAGCTTCCCATCATAGCTCTTTAGGATGGGGACATTGTATGAACTGTTTTATTACAGGAAATACATGTCATGAACATATGTATCATCATGTTCATTACATTTGTGACACCTTCAGAATGAGAAGCCTGTAAAAGGAAATGCCTAAGTACTTTCTTCACATGGAGGTAAATCAGTGAGTGAGTACTCTTTGAAGTGAGCTGAGGAGCTGGACATTTTCTCCCTGGAGGTGGGAAGAGGCCCCAGGAATAAATGTGGACAGTTACTGTTTTGAAAGGAGCATTTAAAGGAGAGGATCTGTTGTGGTCCTTGTGCCTATGGCTCGGCCCACCTACATAATGTGTGTGGGACAGAGGGACGTACGGTGGGGCTGAGCAGATATACCTCGAGCTGCAGTAAAGGAGGCCCTTCATGACTTTATTCTCCTTTTATTCCTTCCACACTATATAACACTAAGTGCAATGAGTTCTTGTAACTTCCATTGAGAAGGGTTGTTTCTTGCCTCTGTAACAAAACAGGCATGGTAGGGGGATGATTGCTGAAAATACCCCTGCAGAGGTCACAGACATTGGCATTTGAACAGTGCACGTGCCTGATGCTCAATGACACAGTTTTCGAGCTGGAACATCTGAGTTAGGCAGAACTTCAGTCTCTGAGAAAAGGAACTTGGGTCCGTGGCTGGATGCAGAGAAATGGTCAAAATGGCAAAAGCACAAATGAGAGGCCAGACAGGTAAAAGAAGTGACAAACCACATTATGGCAAAGTACAGGCCCTTCTTACGCTAGTATTAATTTGAAAATACAGCAGCAAAACAAAGCCTCCAGAATGAAAAGGCATGGAAAGGAGATCTTTAAATCCATCTTAGCTCAGTTTATGTTAGTTTTACTGAAATCATTCATCCAACCTTGAAAGTCCTGAATTTACAGCTATGTGGCAAATTCTACATGCGAGAGAAAACTGTTGGTTGAAAATGAAAGTGCTGTGAAAATACCGGGATGGAAATACTGGTGTGCAGATGGGTGTTACCCATAAGCGCTCTCGTACACACTGCCCTGCTTGATAAGCTACAGATTGTGGGACTGAGGTTGGCATAAAAGATCATCTTGTGCAGATCTTCAAAATACCGTGATGAAATCTCTGTTTGTATTCAGTCTTAGATGTTTCATCCTCCAATACTTCCGTAAGATGCTGAATTAATTCGTGGGAATTTGCAGTAGAGCCATTCTCGCCGCAAATACAAGATCTGTAGCATAGTAATATGAAATAGTACATGTTTTTAGAGGTTATATATGGCTATATAAGCATTCAGAAAGTTTCTGTGTGTATGCTAGTGCTTTGAAAAAGGCACTAAGTGGCACACTGGAAAATGAACTTTTTTCACTGTTTTGAAACTTGTCCCCTGACTTTGCCACAGGACCTAACTTCATTTGAATGTTACTTTTGGGTTTTTTATTATTTAGAGAAAGTTTCTTTTGCTTAAATAAGTTGTAATCTTAAATCTTCATTCATATGGCCTTGATCTTGCTGCCTTTTTCAAAGCATGTTTGTCTGCTGCCGGTTCTCCAGCTGCAAAAATATATGATGTGAATGATTGCCCCAAGGTCAAAATGCTTCTGAGTGTGAAATTTGACAATGTGCATATTTATCTAGCTGATAAACATGTCAAATATAAGAGATGTGTTTGATGAGAAGATAGGAAGCAAAATATTGAGGATGTGGAGGCATATGTCCAGTCTTGTCATTTTCTGTGGGCTTTCAGATATTTTTGTTGGTGTATCTCTAAGTGTTCAAGCTAATAGTTGTGTTGACGGATGATATGAAGATGTAAGGAAGTTGCAGTGTAAGGAAAATATTTATTAATGCTCAGTCTCAGAAATTGTCAAACAATGACAGTAGTGAGAATGGGATAAAATCTGAAGACTTTGTGACCCTTAGTGAGAGTTTTTTCAAGCAAACACAGGGTAAAAATGGAGAAAGGACGTAGGAGTTTGCTAATTATGGTTTCCTTCATGAGGAGAGAAATCGTATTTAAAAATGTGCATACATCATTTGTTCTAATGTAATAAGTAAAACTATATAAAAGTAATTTTATTGGGGAGGGAAACAGTAATTAACCTATCCTGTTACCAAGAAACAGGTTTTTTACCAGAGAGAGTTTTGCTGGGCATAGCAATCTTACCTTTGATTATGTATTATTACATTATGAAAACTGCAGTTCAGTCAAACTCATCTTTCATTCAACAGATTTTCAATTTAATGTGGTATGAGCTTATTGAGGTTAAGCTTGGTTTGAAGATTGCTGAAGGTGACATTTCAAATAAACGTATTTCTTCTGTAGTCTTTTCACAGTGAAGCTAGAACAAATGAATGACAGACGTGAAATAATCTTAGAGTTGAGTAATATGACTTGTAAAATTCAGATGTTTTGAGTAACAACGTCCCTAATTTCTTTTACGTTTGATTAATTTCTGTAGTGTGGTTCACAGGGCCAGGAAGACTTAATTATAGTGTGAAGCAACTCACCATGCCCTGTTAGACTGAGTTCTTGGTAAGAAGTGTTTAAGGTCTCTGAAAGTCTGTAGCAGCAAGAGCAGCAGGTGAAAGCCAATTACAGGTGCAAATGTAAACTTAACCATTAGCAGGTAAAAAGACTAGTGTTCAGGAAGTTACTCTCAGCATGATGAAAATATACACCAATCCAATAATATTGATTCCAGGTTGCTTGTGAAGGAAAGGAGACTGTCCTGGGCGAGCTGCCCCAGCCCTGCTCTGAGGCTGCAAGTTGCACTGAGAAGCTATTTTTACAGCTGGGCAGGGGGTGAGGGGGAGTCCAAATTTGTCCTTAGTTTTGGTCTCCACTTTGAGTATTTAAATTGGCTAATATGTGAATTCTGCAAATGAAGAGTCATGCGTCCCCTGGGTCTTATGCAACCCATCAAGTTATGGGCAGCATTGCTACAGAGAGGAGCGAGTGTGCAGCTGAACTTCTGCCGAGTTGCAGAGAGGGGGTGCAACAGCCTACCTGAAGCATATGTGTCAATATACATAAATAACAAGAATATTAAAAGTATATAAATATACTACTTATCCACATATCTCTGCCCAGGATTACGCTGAGCAGATCAGACTGCTTTCCCGGTTGTGCTGTGCTCACCTAGCTGTGTGTTGCAACACAGAGTATCTCCTTCCTTTCTGCCTTGGTGTCGTCTGTGCTGAGCTGAGCAGTGGGCTTGGCCAGACTCGTGGCTTGTGCCCAGTTATGCTGTGTCTTGGTTTGTGTCTGCACTGTTGTTACTGCGCTGTAAAAACGGAAGCAATTTAGTGCCAATACACCCTGCCAGGGGTGGCAAAGCAGCTGATTGCAAAGATACACATCAGCAAGGGGAAGTAGAATTTAAACTCCCTTTTAATTTGTACTGAGACATTAACTGGGAATTATGAACCAGCACTATTTAATGAAATACACAGCCTTTAATAGATACGGGATGTGTGTGCTTAACATGTATGACAAAGTAAGTGGTGTATCTGATTGGATTAACAGCAAATTAGTGTATGACACTGCTGATTCAACAGTCTTTTTTTTTTTTTTTTTAGGATTAGAGTGACTTTGGCTTGATATGTGATCTATTCAATGCTCTAAATGAACTGTAGGCTGTATTGGTTTGATCCATTATTTCAATGGGGAAAGGAATTTAGTCTGAGAAAAGTCACAATATACAGCATGGGAAATGATTTTTTTTTACATCGTATGAACGCTTTTCTGTGATGTGAAATTTCCTCAAATATGATCCCCAAGCAGTAAATAATAACTTGCAAAGACATTTCCCCAGAATATAAGCACTCAATACATAATTAGTGAAAGCTTGTGTTTTCCGTGTTATTTTCCAAACCTGAATCCAAAGGACAAATACCCTTTTTCCTGTAAAGACATTTATCTCAATCAGCAGATTTGATTGAATGTTCTCACGACATGAAGATAAAAGACTATGTAAATAGATGGAGCATGGGTTGAATTTTAGTCTTGCCTTTGTGGGAAAAGCACCTTGCGGCTTCATGAGTATTTTTAAAATTGAAAGTCAAATTGCAACTGTCCTGCATTAGTCCTAGGTCAGTGTGTTAAACTTTTAAATAGTGATGTGTCTCTGATTAAAGATTAGGAAAACTGATTTGGATCTTAAAGCAGTGCGTGTCTATGATGGGTTGTCCTGTTCTTAGGAAATCTCTGTGCGATAGGTAGGATCTGAACACCTGGGGATTCTGGACTAAGGCACCTTTACAAAATTCATAGAAATGGACATTTCTACACGTCCCAATGTCCACTCTAGGCACAGTCACTCCAGGCAGCCTTATGACATGTTCACTTACCCTTACTGTGCTACTATGGAGTGGAGCAACAACAGTTGCTGGTCTGCTTTGGAGAGAAACAGAGTTTGTTTTCAGTTAGAACAGTCAGTTCTGCTGGTAGTTTTACTTATATGCGTGAACATTTATATAGAAGTGGGGAAAAAATGGTTTGCAGATGAAATTTCTGTATTGATCAAAATGCCAGAGATTAGATGTGGCTAATGCTTAATATAAACACATTGTGCAGTTGCAGAGTACGTACTCTTTTTGTTTTCAGTTTTCTGTGTGTTAGCTTGAGAATTCAGTTATGATGGAAGAGGCACTGACTTCTGTTTTTGACACTGTTGACTGGAGTTGTTAAATATCCTCCATGCTAACACAAATATTTTTAATAAAACAGAGTAAAATGTCACTTTGGCAGTACTGCAACTATTGTTGCGGTAAGTATGATACTTAACAAACGTGCAGTCAAAAGAGCTTTCAACAAAAAGCACTTTCAACTTACTTGAATGTATTTATTTTATGGTTCTGAAATGTACTCAGTTGCCAGCTGAGGAAAGAAACTGGTTAGGTGGCACCAGCAGTGGATATTATTTAGGCTTTTACAAGAGCTAGTAGAGAAAAGTAGGAATTGACATTGCATGTGAGCATTTCTGAAACAAAATTGGCTGTTGCCAACATTTAACATGTTCAGTGGCAAATGCTTTGATGCTCCAGGGGTGGTAGACCTTCTGTGGAGGTAATGGACGACTTGAAGAAAACTGTCTAGAAAAAAAAAAATCTTCTTAAGTTTACAGGGAATTTTTTACCATAACATAACAAATATTGTGTTTATATTAAGAATAAGGCATTAAAGATAAGGTGATTTTCTGAGAAGAGGTTTACTGATTATTGCATATTTCTTCTGATTTTACTTTTCCAAACAGGTCTGCATTCCTCTGACTTCCACGATGAGAGCCTTGTCTCACTTGTTAGTTCAAACTGAGGTCAAGTTTCCTTTCTCCGACTCTGCCTCCCTCTCTTTCTCTTTTCCATTCTGAAAGCTTCAAATCCAGGTGTGAGTCTATTCTGTAATCTTCCTCTAGCCAAAAGATCCAATCCTTTTGAGACCTGATCCTTTAATCTTGTATTCTTCTAAGGCAGAGCAATGATTTGCATGTTCACGCTTAACACAAATATAAGCATTTTCATCAAAATATAAAAGGTCCTCAGTAAGGATGGTAATCAACAAGCAAATCTGGAAGTTGACAAAAGGCTCTTTTCATTACTGGTATTTCTTGTAAGGAAAGCTGGGGTCTGTCCAGTGACCAGTCTGAAGTAAAAGGGTCATTTGTTGCCCTGGAGCAGTGTCCTGGTCACAGGATCATCACCGTGTGTGGTGTCCGTGCTTCAAGTTTTGTGTGAGGTCAAAACCAGTTAAAGCTCAGGGACAGGTCGGTCTTAAAGCAAACGAAGTTGCTGCATGTTGTGCCTCTGCTCCTTTCAGTTGAAAATGATGCCCTCAACTGCGACAGCGTTCAGTCATGTTTAGATGATGTTTAGATAACACTCTTGATGTGACGCGGTGATAAATGTTTCATTAAAATGTTGCCCAGNCAGCTCTTAATTCTTTTCACTTCTGGACTTCAGCATAGTTACCAAGGTTGTACACTGGGTAAGGCTGGTATAATACTGTTGTTGAATATTGGACTGTTATCATGGGAAGCAGCCCTTGGAATCAGGGTTCCTGGGAGTATGGACATTACTGAGAAATCCAGAGTTTGCCTCTTAGAGCAGTTTGAGTTAATCTGTAGAAAATCAAACCAAAACACTGATATCAAGAGCGTGCTCTGCCTGTTGTCAGAGCAGGTAACAATTCNCTTTGTGCGGAATATAGAAACCAAATCCTTCTGCCCATCTTCAGTATCAAATGCCAGCTTAGCGCTCTGTTCAGTGAAGTTAACCCTTCATAGCACTCTTGCATCATTTACTAAAGGAAGTACTTCATTCAAACCAGAAAAAACCTGTGGCCTTTTAATAACCCCCTCTAGTCACCACATGTACTTTTGTGACCGTAGCACTTTTTTTTGCTGTGCTCTACAGTGTAAATTGTTCCTGCGTGCGGTCTGTGGAGCCAGGCCCCTGGTCGTGGTGTAACAAATACTCTCAGCAAAACTCAGCCAACTATGTTGGCTGCCCCTGCAAGCATTCCCTTACTAGAGTGAAAATGAAACCTAGGAGTATTGTGAGTCATTGAAGTAGAACGACTTTATCCACATACGTGCTTGCGACAAGCAGGTATGGGGAACAGGAGGAGACCGAGATGAAAAAAATGTCAACTCGCTACCACTTTCCAGCCTATGAAGTGAGTTAAAGATCTGTTAAATGCCCTTTTTCTTGTTCTGCCTGTTTGTAACAGTGGGACAAAAAAAACCCAAAAAACAACCCAAAAACCAGCAAACAAAGGAGGTGGTGCCCATTACTACTCCTGTAGCTCCGTTTGCTGCCCAAGTGCATTGGTCTACCAAATGCTGTTTTTCTGGTAAGAACTGCTGGAAGAGTTCAGTTCCCATCAGCGTTGGATCCTGAGTACTCAAAAAAAAGTTATCTCAGCTGTCTGAGAAAATGCCATTTTACTTGGAAAGTGCAGGCTGGCCCGGCTGTGCTGGCGGCTGTCAGCAAAGAGTCATGGAGCATTCAGTGGCTGCTCTGCCCGATAATTCTGCTGCTGCTGTTGTTGTTGCAGAGCCTCACTGAAATGTGTTTATGCTACAGGAAAGGCAAACTTATAATTTTCCTGAGCTCCTGGCACATTTCCAGTGAGAAGTTGTTTTGTGTGTCAACTGTTTCTGGAGTCAGTGTGTCGTAATTGCTGCTATTAGACGAATGGGAGGAAAGGAGATTCCTTATACTCTCCAATTTTATGCTTTTGAGATTTTTCTTTTAGTCTTTGTTAAGACTGGAAGTTTCTGTTGGGTTTGTCAGCAGCAGTCTTTTGCGAAACCTTGCCTTCTCCAAGGCCAGTGGCACAAGCCCTGCACAAAGCCTGCCCCTGAACTGTAAGCCTCAGTTTCTGCCAGAGAGTAGCTAAGGACAGTTCTCTGGTAAACTCTGGTGGAGGCCAGATAGTTGTTACCATCTTGGAAATACCAGTGGGTTGCTGGGGGTCATCTTCTGTGTAAGATTTCTCACCGTATTTAGGAATTTTGGTAACCCTTAACTGTAGAACGACAGATCTTGGTGCTATGGTACCTATTGCGGTTCCCCTGTAGAAGCAGGTGGAAGGAGGAAGCATCATGCCATGTCCGTTGGTGGGTGGTTTGCCAGCTGGGGTGGATGGGTTTCCTTCTTGTGTGCAACAGGATGTAAACAGAGTGACAGAGGGTAAGTGATGTAAGTTTTCTCCTTCTGTTTCTGTAGGCGAACATGAAAGCGGGGCTGTCCTGATGAATGGCAGGAAGTAATGCAGATGGATTGTCAGATGACTGATTGTCAAAGCTTTACAAACACCACAGAAATGGAGGATATAACCCTCCTGCAATAATTTATTACTACCTTATGTTTATGTCCTAAGCCACATAAAAAAATGTTGTTCTTGGACTTAATTTTGATCCAGTTGTTTTTCGATTTTTGCCAAAACTTTCTGTAGAGGAAAAAGCCCACAGCCTTCTTTTGACCGTGTCCACTTCCAGCAGTGAAAAGGAAACCGAGCATTCCTGGAATTATTCTCAAAATTCCTTTGTCTCTGCAGGGCAGGAAGCCAGGCTGCATTGTTTTAATGGCATTTTTCTAGCCTTAAACCTCTGAGGCTGTCTATATTTCTCAATTTTCTTCAGAAATTTCAGGATGCTGTCTGCATTTTGTTATAGCAGCTCCCTGACAGCTCATTTATACGCTTACTCTACCTTCCTTGCCCTCAGCACTATAGTATCTGAGCTCATCCCTGTATAATAAAATAGTAGGTAGTCTGGTTTTGTCTTTTTAACATGAATTGCAGTGTTCGTGTGTATGTAATATAATCTGATTTGTAATTCCCCCTCCAACTGTTTTACTTGTAGTTTTCTTTCAGTTTGTGGTTACGGTCACGTATGTCTTTTGTTGCTCAGAACTCTGGGAGTAATTATGTCTTTTTGTCTTCATTCTAGAAAGTCTCAGGAGATACAGTCCCAGTTTGCAGCTTCTGGGAAAGTAAAATGTCAGTATTTTTTATATTTCTAGAATTTATTAAGTTTCACAACATTATTAGATTTCAGTTTCAGTATTAGTATTAATCAGATAGACATGATAACTGTGACTATACTGTACCACCTGCTCAGGAGATGCTCAGCTAAGGAGCAAAATTCTCTTCCGTCTTTTTGCGTGCTGAAGGAGCAGATTTTTAGTCCTTGTAATCCTATTAAAAAAAGCCTTCAGAATGTGGCCGGAATGAAATCCTAATAACTCTAAGGCAGGCAGTGAATAAAAAGACTCTCACCTCACATGCAGAATTATTGCAGCTGTTTATTTACCGTTTTCAGGTTCTAGAGTATTTGTGATATATGACTGATTTCATCCCTGTTGAATGAAATGGTGAAATAAAAGGAGGAGTAGGGGCAGTCAACAGGAGTGTGGCATCATTTCATGTGTTTAAGACAGCTCAGAGTGAGAAGTGCAGATTCAGAAGTCGCCTTGCTGGGTGGTAGATGGCCATGTTAGCAAAGGTGGACGGGCGAAAGACTTACTGTCCTTTATTTAGGGCTGCTTGGAGATACATTTGGATCTTTCTCCTGAATGTTTTGGAAGTGTAGTTAAAGTGAAAGCACTTCATTAACCTCTTTGGTCAGGAAGATGGTCACATTGTGTTAAAGCCCAAGTATTAGCTTCACTAATACTGGTAAAAAGCCACATCAGTGGAGGGGCTGCTAGCAGGGCAGGCAGCAGCATCCTAAGGGAGCTGCCACATCTGCTGTCCTGGGACCTATGCAACCTATACAGGATCACTGGAGAAATCGGTTGTGCTGACCAGGAAGTGGGCAGCTGGTTATTGAACCTGCTGACTTAGGTAATCTCAGCTCGTTTTGCTACAAAGACATTGCAGATATCATAGCTAGCAGAAAGGGACAGAGAGCACAAGGGGCTCAGCCACCATTTGCTGGGTCTGGGGGAGGTATATCATTATGTAGTTAAGTTGATAGCTTTAAAGCAGATAACCGTGTATAGTGCAGCCTGTCAGTAATGATATGTGCTGTGTTTTGTTACCTGTGTTTGAGATTACTTTTAAATTATTAGTGTCTTAATCAGCATTATGTTAATATAATAGCAGCATATTATGATTGCGGTGAAATAACTGTGAAAAGGCACTGAGAAATCAGAAAACTGTGTTTGTGGTGAATTTGGTTTCCTCTGAAGCCCTGATAAAGCATAGGTTCCCATGTTTTATGCCTCTCACAAGTGTTATTGTCCTGAATTGCTGAATGATGTGGTTTTATATCTGTATGCTTTCACAAAATAAAATGCAGTCTTTGATTAGTTCTCAGGCCCAGCAGCTGCAGCAGCATAGGATACAGCCATAGAGATCTCAGGGAAGGCAGGAAAGGCAACAGGACAGGGAAAAATGTGGACTCAGGGTAGGGAGAACCATACATATGACCATGTGAATGGGGAAATGTGCAGAACATGCCTAAACCCTGTTCCTGGTAGAGCCTGGATGCCTAAAAATGCAGTGTGGCAGGGTTCGACATGCAGCACCTGAGTCCCCTCTGGCTGGCAGTCCCTGCCCTGGTTATGGTTCTGAGGAAGCAATGGCTCCTGAGAGTCTCACTGGAACAATTGCATAATCTCAGCATCATATCAGGACCCCAGAGATGCTAGGTCAGATCTCCAGAAATTAAAGAAAGAAAGGGGTGAAGTGAGGGCAGGATCCTGCATTAGGTGGGTGCCTGGTTTCCTCTGGTACAGGCATCTCTGTGTCCCTGAGTTCAGATTTGTTTGAGGTGCCTAGAACATGAAGAAGACATCTGCAGAATTCTCCAAAATGCTGAAGTAGTTTAAGGTGCTGATTTCAGCTTGAGTTGGATAGTTAGACTGATTCCCGATTCCTGAGATCCCTCTTGGGGCTTTCCCCTCCCAGGAATTTTGTCTGGAGGCATGTATGTTCCAGCTGAGGAGGAAACAGCCCAGACTCTCATTTTACGTGGCCTGACAGACAGACTGTTGGGAGTACCTACAGATAGTGACATACTTGCATTGACAGATTTTGGCTTAAAAGCCATGTCATTTGAATACTTCTTTTTAATACTCCATTCCACAATCAGCCCCAAAAAGTCTTGCAGAAGAGATGGAGGCTATACAGACAACCTTCTCCTCCACTGTGGTGTAGCTGCCAGCATGAAAAGGATAGTTAATTTTTCCTCAGAATTGGGTTCTGTGCTGAGATTGCTGGTGGAGCAATTTTACAATGTGGTCGTCTTTCCTCCTTAGATGTAACCAGGCTTAGCAGGGGCAGGAAGATGTTATATGATGGCTCCTTAATGGACTGTGGGAAGCAAGAGGGTGGTTTCAATGTAGAGGACATACTAAATCTTGCAACATCTTTTACTACATTTAATAGCCTCTCCTACATCTTAATCACTCTGTGTAGAAAAATTAATCCAAAAACCCCCTTTGTCCTGATGATTTAAAATCTGCACTGTGTTTGCCCACATTAGCCTGTCTTCTTCTGGCAGTTCCCCAGCTTCTGCTCTCACCTGGTCACGGGAGCCCTCTTCATTGCTCATCCATAGTGATGTTTGGGTGATTGTATAAATCTAGCTTCTCTGTCTTTCAGAGTCCTGCTGTTTTCATAGTTTTCCCTATGGTGTTTCCCAGTAAATATCAATCCTGTAACAAGACACTGAGGATTTTGGGGAGCCCTTTCTTCCATTTCTTTCTGGCTGGCCAGAGTGTCCTGGTGCTGCGGTCGTGACCTGCTGGAGTTGGTGCCTTCTACTGATGCTCTGCCTCTGGGAGGAGATGCTGCACAGCTGCCACGTGCTCATTGCTGCAGGTACCGGCCACGTGGGTGGAGATCTCGGCCATGCAGGCAGGCTGCCCTCTCTTTCCACTCAGTGATGCAGCCCAGCCCTCCTGGCAGCAGGCGCTATGTGTAGCTGCAGGCTCGGTGATGCCTGCCCTTTGAGTGCAGCCTGGCATGTCCTGTGCCCAAGGCAGGGGTATATAGCTGGGAGGAGACTGATGGACAGGTCTGAAATTCAAAATGAGATCTTGTGCTAATTAGAAAATATGACTCGTTCCAATGTGAAACTGTGTATTGGGAAAGCTTTTAACACAGCTAGTAAGACATTCTTGGAAATGTTTACAGCTCTGGCAGTAAACCCAAATAATTCATTTCCTTTTTCTTTTCCATTCTACAGGTGAGAATTGAAGTAAGGACTTGAAGCATGAGAGACACATTTCTGCATTTCATTGCTATTTATCAAATACATTTATTTTGTATGTGTATTTGGATAATGATGTCCCATTTCGACTCATCATTCATAAAATACTGGGATATGTTTATTTCATGACCACAATATTGTGAAAAGACTCTGAGGTCTTCTATTACAAAGTGAATGCTTTCTATAAATATGTTGAATGTCATCTCTCCTTTATGGCATACACGCCATGTACTGGCTTGGTTTTCTCAATGAAAGATCATAATGTTCCTTGTGGGTATCTGCAAGACGTGTGTGTGAGTGAGATGGCTGGATGTAGGAGAATTTAAATTCTGTGATTTGACCACTGATTGAAGTCGAGTAGCAGAACCATTTAAAATTTCTCGTCTTTTTACTTTCACATTTCGTTGGGAGACGATGTAAGCAGTAAGAACATCTGGGATATTAGTCTCTTAATTTACTTGGTTAATTCATGTAGCTTGATGTATTTTGGTGTGTTTGTGCAGAACTGATTGCCACTGTAACTTTACTTGGTATTTGGGACATGTGCTTTAATTCTGAGTTGTAGGTTGTGTGAGCTGCAATGGCGACTCAGAATGTGAAGGTTCTTTGTAGATACTTGTGGAACGGGAATAAGAGCTGATCTAAATTTAGTGTGTTGGCATTCAGCTTGCTGTTTCCTTCTTCCTTCTCCTCTCTGACATTGGTTAAGAAATTGATTTCTTCATTTGGTTGAGACAGTTATTATCCCTCCTGTGTTTGCTAAATGTAAGTGCTACTTTTTTTGTTCAAGCATGCTGCATTCTGAAAGCCTTTCTTGCCATCCGGATTGCTGTATTGTGGGAAGGGTTTAGAACACTTAGAAGTAAGGGAAACCACAAACAGTTTGAAAAAAATGGTTGTATTAGGGCTGTACAATGCAGTTAAGAAGAAGTTTCCCAAAGAGCATTGTGAGTGGTTGGTTGCCTTTTTCCTGATCTTTGACTTGACAGGTATCAATTTGCACATCAAAGTTTAAGAGTGAATGTAAAAGACTCCTGACCCTCTCAGCAGCTTTTCCTGTACCCATGAGACAGCAGAGTCTTACAGATAATAGCTGTGTTAAATCC
>Ga0065711_1002735_pt1 | contig 31936 bp, 16 predicted proteins | sample Hoacrofraction12_FD_59098 | JGI IMG/M metagenome (GOLD analysis project Ga0065711, IMG submission 59098) | Hoatzin crop microbial communities from Cojedes, Venezuela - Epithelial fraction 12 v2 (version 2) | ecosystem: Host-associated > Birds > Digestive system > Esophagus > Crop | place... | reverse complement strand
AAAAAAAAAAAAAAAAAAAAAAGTATGGCCCTTAATTCTGTAGCACTAATTCTTGATTTTTACGCTGATGTGACTTTCTTCATCAAATGTGCAGTAGTGAGCAGCCGATGTAATTTTCTTCTTGGCTCTGGTGAACAAATGCTGGGCTTGTCTTAATCCAAGGGAAATGTGCATAAGTTTAATGGGATAGAAGTGTTACAATTCTTCAGATAATCAGTTTTAAATGATTCTAAGAACAATTTGGTAAGTGTCTGCTGTTTGGTGACTGCATGTTGATGCACACATTGACACCAGTGATGATATATAATTCCTGGGGCCTTCCTGATCCCTAGAGGCTTTCTTATTCCTGTTGCATCTGTGCTGTGGGTACACTTAAACTGGATATCCAGCACAGCATCTTTGACCTCTGAAAACAAATCTGAGAAATAACAATCTTTCTGATGTAGGCTGAGACCAAGTCTTAGCATAGTTTAAACCGCCCCTAGGAGGGAAGGAAGTTTACTCTTGACGCTGTAAGTCAAATAAGGCTGTGTTTGTTACATATTTAAGGCTGCTTCCAGATTTATATGTCTGCACCATAGCAAAAATACTGCTCCAGAGTCTCATTCAGCTCCTTTGCTCTCAAAAAATAAATGTGTAAACAGGGTTTTGATTTAGAGTGGAAAGAATGTTGAATGGCTTTTCTCACATTTAAAAAACCCAGGATGGAATACAGAGGTGAAAGTGGTTACTGAACACAAATTTTTTCAGAAATAGTAAATATCTGGAAATTTCTTTCCACTGAAGCCATCCTGTTGAGTGTACACTGCACAACAAAAACATACTGTGTTTTCTGAGTAAGGAGTTTGCTAACAAGGTGGTTGAAAAGACAAACAGTAAAAATAGTTCTTGTAAAACCCATGGAATAGTACAAATCTTTTGCTGATCACAGCCTTGTGACTCTATCCTATGCTGAAAAGATTTCTAAATTTTTATATTAACTTTTGAAGAATATCTAGTAATTCCTCCGTGTTCTCTTTGATAGACAGACGAGGAAACAAATGTTATCAGAAACATATTTTATTTAACGTAAAATTAGTGTCTAACAACAAGTTTTGTCCCAGCTATACACTGTAGTAACTGACAATGGTTTAAGTACTCCAAGGCTGGGGATTTATTTGCTAACATATACGCAGCAATGTCCATTTCAGGTAATTTTGTATGCCAGATGTACCACCTTTCAAGTAGACTGGTGCAGATTGTTTGCATGGATGCAATATAAATTGGATCAAGCAACTGATCTGACTTGTTTGGTTTTTTAATCATCATCTGTTTAGACTTTTTTTTTCAGGTTAGTTCAGTAACCCAGATAAAATTCACAGCCGGTCCACGTAAAAAGTGCCATAGCAACTGAGGGTCGAGAGCACTGTGCCTCAGGGGATGGATGAACAGTGGGAAAGGAGAAGGGAGGAAATATCTTACAGTGACAGTACCACAGAGTATGTTGTGTCATGAGACTTCAGCCAGGGTGACAGTGGTCTGAGATCTAGTTCATTATCTTTATGGAAGAATATTTCTTCAATTCAGGTACTGACATTATGATATTACCAGTTGCTTTCCTTACTGGTGAGATCATAAAACTTGTACAGAGGACTTAGAAAGTGTATGTCTTTTTTACTCTAAGCTCTAAACTGAAAAAAAGAGGGACTGGAGAGAAATTTCACAGAAATATTTTAAGAAAGATTGGAACATTTTCATGTTCTGTCCTGCTCAGGCTTTTGTGAAGACAGTTTTATGCTCATTTGACTTCTGGCATTCATTAAGCGTCTCTACACTGGAGCAGTAGCCTACAAAGTCTTCTTGACTTCTATATTTGACACTCCTAGCAAGAGTGACAAGAAGTACTTGCCAAATAATTATCTCCCATGGCAAGTCACTGAAGAGATGGAAAAACACTGCAAGAGATTATCATACCTTTTAGGACAGTCATCATGTTCACAGCTTTTAAAAACTGCAAGAAGTGTGCTTTTTAAAAAGAAAAAAAATCTGTAAAAGAGGTCTTGAAAACTACTGCTTGCAACAATATATGTTACATAATCTGATGTGTGTATGTGAAGATAACTGGCATATAAAATACCCTTGCCAAAAGCTGCCTTTTTTGAGATCAGTCCAGGAAAATAGATCACAGACTTTGCTGAAAGAAGCCTTGCTTTCTTTTGGTGAATTTCAATAGCATTTATTGCTACTGCATTGGGTTTTTCGAAACATTTTGATGCATGAGCAGCAGTATCTCTTTATTCAGGGAAATTTAAATTTTAAAGTGGAGTTTGGTGAGTTTACTAAAAAGATTATATTACATGTTTGTAACAGAGAGATTGAAGCTGAAAAATCATAGAATTTTTGTATATAGAATATAGAATCATAGAAGCCTAGTAATAAAAGAGTTTCTTATCAGTCCAGTGTTCTTAACATAAGAATTTGAGAAAGGAGTTAATAAATTACAGTTGTCAGCAAATGAGCATAGTGTTTAACCTGTGCCTCAGGGTCAGTGAAGCATCCGACCTGTGTACACTCTGCTGTGACTTCCCGGCCTGGCACAGCCTGCTGCGGGGGCTGCTCTAGGCACCCGGCCAGAGCGGCTGTTCTCCCCCAGCACCACGTCCTCACGCGAAGAGGAGAAGCTGCTCAGCCGTCACGGGACCGTCGGCCAAGAAGCAGCCCCAGGATTTTAAGACTGGGGAAGAGCATTGACATGGGCACAGTAAGAGGGCTCAGATAAACCTCATGCACCCAGAGGTGCCAAGAGAGGGATCCCAGGCTAGCAATAGAGCAGGCAGCAGCTTTATGTTCCTCCTCACTCAGCACCATTTGCTGCCCCGACCTCTGGTCTAGCAAACCTGTGTCTACCATGAGGCTGGGCCTGTGTCTTTCTCTGTCCCTTTTCAATCTTCAGCTGTTCCAGTAAGCAAAGTTCAATACATCTGTTGTATTTTCTCATCCCATGTGTCATCCTCCCTACACCTACTTTTCATGCATTGTTACTGATGGGCTAATTAACTCCTTTTGGTGACTATGCAAGTTAATCAATTTCCTGACCTCTACACAAGAAAGCCCTTCCTACCCTCAGGAGATTCTCAGCAGCTCAGGAGGTTGGGCTTTTGAGTCTAGCATTGGTGGGGAAGCTGTTACAACACTACTGCAGTCAGCAATTAATTTTGCCTTCACAGCAAAAGAGGGCTAACAGGTTGAGGTTTTTTTTGTGTGTTAGTTTCCTATAAATATATATATATAGATACAGAGAGAGACTTAGCCAGCCCATTGTGGAATTTTACTGGAGAGAGCAGTAGGTAGTTTTCACAGGCAGGGGAGCAGCCCATTAGCATGGTGGCAGGACTGTGGGATTGCTTCAGCCACTGGTGCTGCCAAACACTTTTCTAGCTTCACATAAGGCCTTATTCTTCCCCGTTCCTGCTTCCCCTGACTGCTCCTTGACTTTTTTGTTGAGCAGTTAGAGGTTAAAAACTGCAGTGCAATCCATCCTGCAGGATTCTGCAATAACATGGCCGTTTTGCTGCAAAAACATGTTTTCCTGTTCTTAATTTAAAGTCATAAACGGCTTAAATCGTGTCTATTGATGTGTATCTGGCATTCCGTTTGAATTTTTCTGTTTGCATATCATAGTTGCTGCAAATTAGGTAAGAAAAATAACGATACTACAGAGTGAATTTCTTCGTTGGAACTAAATAAGGTTTTCAGAACATTGAAACTGGAAGAACGTTTTTACAGGAATCGGTTATATCTAGTTGTAAGTTAAACCCTTGAAAGATTGGTGAAATACAGTACAACACAGATATTTCTTCAAAATAAATCCTTTATTGCTTTTTATAGAAGTGGAAACTATTCTACAGGACACAAAGGAAAAATGAGGAAAGGGTAATGGACGGTAATTTATATAGTTTCAGAAAGTAACTAGAGGGGGATAACTGATAATTCTGTACAACACAGCAATAAAAGGGAGATTTATTCAAGGTTGCACAAGGATGTTTTATAAGCTGCTAATAGTCTTACACTGAAAAAGGGGACATTGAGATTAGATTTAATGAGAAGCTTTCGAACAGAAAGATTTGACAGTGGAGCAGTCTGTCAAAATGGTTATTGAAGTACAATCACAAGAAGCGTTCAGGAAGAGATAGATAAAACTCTCAAGGGAGCAGTTAGTGCAGAGATTAGCCAGACCTGATCAAAATCATAGACCTGGTCATGCTCTTGGGATTTGGGTTTTTCAAAAATAATGTAATGCGTTGGTTCATGCCATCTTCTCAGTCCATATCCTTATGAGTTTTTGTATTCTTTCAAGTCTCTCCAACAAGAAAGCGCATAAATTTATTTTTCCTGCTCACTGTTACTGGGTAGAAGAGAAATGATGAACTTGATATCCCTTGTATTGTGAGGGCTAATTAGGAAACTCATGATGAATGTATAGGAGTTTGAAATTATTTAACTCTTCCTCTGTCTGGAAAATACCAAAGGGGCTTTCTGACACTACAATTTCCTGATGCATAATGGCAGATATTGCAAATACTGAGGATCTTGGTTCCAGGGATGCCGCCTTTTATTAGCTAGTAGATGACGTAATGCCACAGCTTCTAGGGATTAAATCTGGTGATTTGCTAGAGGTCTTCTCATCCTGATTTCAGTTGATCTGCATACCGCAGCAATAGGCCAAGTTGTTGAATTGGGTCTTACTCCGCTATTTTTAAAACGAGTTTGTGTCTTTTGATGGGAACTGTTAAAATGAAACTAGAGAAGAGGAACTAAAAAATGTTGCTGACTATATTTGTCTCCATTAATAGGGGGGAAAAAGGTTGCATTTCAGAATAATCTTTGCTTTTTGTGGTCCAAGATAGTCCAAAATCTTTTTAGAGCAGGTTTATCCTTGCCTTGATTTATGGCTAGCTGCTTAGTCCTCAAGCAGCCGTTGAGGGGGGATTGATAGGCTTAAGGGATGCTGTGGTTATGTTCAGTTTCTCTTGACCATCTCTCTTGCAAGGTTTATTGGGAAAGAGCAGCACAGCACTTGTGTAAGGACTGCCTTGTCAAGTCTGCAAGAGGGAAGTGGAGCCAGCTTTTGAGCTGCTGCGGTGGGTTTAGCACTCAGATTGCTATGGAGAACTCAATAGAGCTGTTGTCAAGAGAAGGGGATAAAACCACTGCATCTGAACAGCAACAATGACATTTAAAAGATAGGACAGGCAGCTGGGTTTACATTTACCGAGGAAAGAAATAAGAATCACAAGATAAAAGGCAGAGGAGAATGAGGATGGTGAATGAAGTTAGGTTATACAAGAGAAGTGTTTAATTGGAAAGATTAATCGGACATTAAGACAATGTATCCAGAAAATTCTATTTAAATACTTTGGTTATGGATAGTTTAGAAATTCATTAGAAATTGCAATGACAGATAATTAAAAAGTCCTAGGATAAGAACTGCTGCAACCTTTATTACAGGAATTCGAGGCTGGATTAGATATATTTCGGAGAGGAGTGATGTAGAGGTCGCATTTGTTACAGGGACTGGAATTTCTCTGACTTCTCCCACAAAACATTTCGAGGCAATTGTTTTTTAGGCATCATTTCTTGGAACTTCAGCAGAGATAGCCTCTGATCATTTGAAAAAAATTTGCTTTTTGTTTCATACTACCAAGGCCCAGCGCATACAGCAGTAAGGCTGTATAAACAGAAGCTTATTGAATGCTTCTTCAAATTAGTGAATTGGTTGGCCTTCAGGAAATAAAAAGTGGAGGAGAAACCAAAGCTATGTGTTTTTTTTCTGAACAGATGTTGTACTGATTAAGTGCATAATTTTAACATTTAATTGAGGAGAAGACTCCTTATGCTTAGATTATCAGAAACTGTCTAGAATTTGCAGTCAGTGATATTAGAGTTCATTGCAAGTCTTTCAAAATTCAGAATACATGTGCAATTTATATACTAAGGTTTACTTGCATCTCAAGCATGTTTTAGAAGCTGTTAAAATGCCAAAATTCAAGCTATGCATAAAACATTCTTTTGCCGTGTTTGCTTTATGATACAATCTTTAATGCATAACTGCATACCCCGTTTAAGCCAAAACCCAACCCAGTTTGCAGCTATGTTTTGGCGCAAAATGTTTCACACTGTTCAGATTTTATCTTCCTCTACATGTCTCCACATGTATTCTCTCTTTGCCTTTTGGAGGCAATAAAGAGAGATGGAAGACAGAAGGAATACACAAGTGTATATATATATACACAGTTAGGTGTAATGAAGGGCGTGATGTATTTGGTTTGTTTTATTTGATGTGCATATCTCTATCTCTCAGAACCTGAGGTTGCAACATTTTGTTTTTTCTAACCATTCCAGTTATCTAAGGCCTTATTTTGAGGGGATGTACTACACAAAATTTGAGGGCGACAGGTTGCTTCAAACTAAGTGTTTAAGTTCAGAATTGTTTGTTTCTAAATGATCTTCTCTATGTATGGCTAAATACACGACTAACAGCAGTATTTATTTCCTGACAATAGATTACTTCTGCTGTGGGTCTTGAGAATTCTCACCTTTGGTCTCTTGCAGGGCTTAGCTAATATAGCAGCACTATGTAACAAAACACTAGACACTTTAATGATGTCTCCATTTACTGGTCCTAGCAAAATAATTATGTTGGGGTTTTTTTCATGCATAGAGAGCTTTTCTTCAGTAAACTTTTTTCATTCCCTTTACAGATTTCAAGCATGTGTTTATTTTGCATCTGTCTTTCAAGCTATGTCATGTGGCATCCATTACTTAGCGTCTGTGTTCATGGCTGTTACTCCTAACTTTGTATGTGGGATCCCTGGAAATGTGAGTAGTGTACTTTTCTACAACTCCTCTGAATCAAGTATAGAGGACATCTGGACACTATGGACATCAACAGAAAATTATATTGTAGTCCAGCTGGCAAACGGAGAAGTTTGGGAACTTAACCAATGCAGCAGGTCCAAACGAGAAGTCAGTTTGGATCTGGCATATGAATACAAAGGCAACAAGTCCGTATTTTCCTGTTCTGATGGATTTCTCTACGATGATACAAAGTGGAAGAGCACTGTTGTTACGCAGTGGGATCTGGTCTGTGACCAAGAATGGCTCGCAAAATTAATCCAGCCTACATTCATGCTTGGAGTTTTGATTGGAGCGGTGATTTTTGGTGACATTGCTGACAGGTAAAGTGCCATCCTCTGGAAATTTTAGCAGCAGACTGCAGTAACTCCATGCATATCTACCTGTTTTATTGTTTTCATTCATTGTGTATTCATAATTATGTATTCACAATTCATGAGGTTTGGATATTATTCACAGAGGTGTTTAACTCAATTTCATTTTCTGATAGCAAGTACTAATTTTAAAATGTATTCACAAATCATTTGCTTTTAGAATTGTTTTGTTACTTTATATCATCCATTGTTCTAGGCCTTGATTCCTCAAATTGCCCTGTGCATCTGGTATTTGGCCTTAGTTTGTTGGTTTGTTTTTTTTTTGGTTTTTTTTTGAACAGGAATAGCAATTGTTAGTAGTAATAGCAACAGTAAAACCTGGGAGAAGGTTTTCACCTCATTTTCCATGAGGAGAGATTCCTCATGGAAACATATATTTTTATTTGTGCATAAGATGAACAGCTGAAGGGCTATTGGAAGGTTAAAATCATGTATTTTAAAGTCACAGATTTCCTAACCTCTGTCATGAGTACAGCTCTGTGGGGCTAATGAAAAGGCTTTCAGGGTTTGATCAGGCCCCACATTCATAAAATAAAACACCCGTACACTATTTTTCTTTGCTATACAATTGTAGTTTTTCCCTGAATGCTTAGCTTAGACTTCAGTCTCTTGAACGTTAGTCCAGATAGGATGAAAAGTCATAGAATCATAGGTTGGAAAAGACCTCTAAGATCATCAAGTCCAACCATCCACCCAACACCACCATGCCTACTAAACCGTATCCCAAAGTGCCACATCTACATGTTTTTTGAACACCTCCAGGGATGGGGACTCCACCGCCTCCCTGGACAACCTGTTCCAATGCCTGACCACTCTTTCAGTGAAGAATTTTTTCCTAATATCCCACCTAAACCTCCCCTGACACAACTTGAGGCCATTGCCTCTAGTCCTATCGCTAGTTACCTGGGAGAAGAGACCAACACCTGCCTCACTACAACCTCCTTTCAGGTAGTTGTAGAGAGCAATAACGTCCTGTCAGTGAGTTGTGGTGTAGTTTCACTTGTTTACCAGTGCGTACAACGTTCTGTTTGAGCACAAGAAGAGTCAGCCTGTGGAGGGACTCGACCTGAGCAGTCCCTGGCTGACGGTGCCAAGGCTGTCCTTCAGCCCTCTCCCCTCTGACACTTCCTTCCTGGATTTTTTCTCAGATTATGCACTGAGATCCAGTGTCAGAGCTGGACTTGGAAATGACAGCGAGATCCAGGATGCATGTCTGCTTCTCTTGGTTTTCTCTCTCAACACAAACATATGTATTCCTACCTCAGAAGAACAGCCAGCCATGCCCCTCTACCCATATGAGAGTCAAATGCCTAAGCTGTGTTGTACTTGATTTTGTCTCAGGCAGTTTATGTACCTGCATTTTGCTTTGAAGGCTAGGTTCGTGTTTTTATCTCTTTCTATAAAGGAGTTTGTTGACTAACAGTTCTGTTAGGTGGAGGATGAAATTTTGCCTGACAGCTAACAGCATAAGCAGAAAAAGGAGACCACATGTGTTGTTTTCTCATTTTCCTTCATTAGCACAATGCTATGGTGTTACAGTTACAACATGGGAATGCAAAAGTAAAGATGATTTTTTTTTTTTTTAATTCGGCTTTTAGAACACATGGAATCAATCCTCCCTCCTGATCCAAGGCTTTGTATAACTGTATTTAATACAAAACCAGAATGTAATGCCAACATTTGTTCTGCATTCCTTTAAATCATTCATAGCTTTATTAATTAATACTCAGACATGATTTATAAGGTTATGGCCATATTGTTCTCATTTCCATTAATTCAAGCCATGGACAGCCAGTTAAGATAATACACACATTCTGAGTTGCAGATTGACACCCGGAGATTTTACAGCTGAAAGTTATTATTTTCTGACACATCCTGGCTGGTGGGAAATAAGTTTATGGGCTCCTCCTATTCCTAATTAACAGATTTCCCAACAGAAGAGCTCTGACAGCTGGGACTCACTGGGATCTCTTCTGGCAGGGATCAAAGACCAAATGTGCATGACTCCGGGTCAGGGCTGGAGAAAAACAGGAGGGCACTGGAAAGAGCTATGCCGAGTGGCTATTTGAACTACACCTCCTATTTACAACATCACTTTCCAGGGTTGCTTCCATGTAGTACCAAACACGGAGAAAAAGCAACAAACGAGCTCGCACCCCTGAAAGTCCTCAAATTCTATGTCTAAATGTAATATCCACATCTGTGAACAGCTGCACACAGTGAAGTAGATAATAAAAGTCCAAGAGAATATTATCAGGAAAGAAAAACTATTCTGTGAGTTTTGTGTTACAGAACATTTGTAGACAGAATACAATGAATCCTTAATAGAGTGTTGTATATCTACTGCAGATTTCCAGGATTTCTCCTCAGATGAGCTTCTTATTGATAGCTAACTTGTTTAGGGACAACTGACTCTACTTGGTATATTTTTCTCCCTGTGATAATGGAACAAGATAAACAAATAGAAGTTCTTTTTTACTAAATGTCCTTCTTTGATACTGGAAATTACTGTGTTGTTGATGGGTATCTATAGTATTTGACACGGGTTTTTTTTTGCTGTTAGCATACTAGCGTATTGGATTTCTGTGTTTGTACATGCATGCATGTGTGCTGTGATGCAATCAGAAAATTTAGAGGAACTATGTAATTGTCATTTATTAGAGAATTCAACTTTAGAAAACAGGACAAAGATATGTTACAGAAGCCTTTCATTACTATCCAAAATGGTTGTTTCTTTGGCAAGAGATAGCATGTATTATCACAGCTAACTTTTGTTAGACATTATTAACTAATATACTTACTAATGTACTACTATATTACTTAAAATAAAGTATCTGAAAAAGCAAGTCTTACCTACTGTCCTTGAAAATAAGACAGAGTAAAACTGCAGATTAGTTATGTAGAAATTAAACTTGAAGCTGAAGGTGGGCATATATATTACCCACTTCTGCACATTGCTTCCAGCCAAGAATAGTGGAATGGAAGTTCCTGCCATAGCAACTTCCTTTTTCTTACGTTTAGTTGGAATTGCTGAAAAATTAATTGTTTTCTTTCTCACATGGTGAGAAAAGTACAGGAATCTAATCTGGAGTTTCTGTGGTGAGAGCATTAAGTACAGTATTTTCAGACTCACTTCCAGATAAACTCTCTGGAGTTGCAGGTGTATTTAGTAGAATGTTTGTGATTATTTGTAATTTTATTACTTCTGTGATTTGCAGACTGGGAAGACAGCGTGTTATATGGTTCACAAGTGCTGGTCAGTTTGTATTTGGCATCGCAGTGGCCTTCACATTTGACTACTACAGTTTCATGATTGTGCGCTTTCTCCTTGCTATGGTAAGACAGGAAGGTCAGCTCTTTTTATGTCTCATTTCCTACCCCTTCTCAGGAAAACCTCCCTTTTGTTGTTCTTATTTCCTCCCCTACTTCACTATTCTAAAGCCCCCTCTGTTGCACTTATTTCAGCAGAGCAGGGAGAGTCTGAATGTTCTTGGACCACAGCACTTTTCCTCTTTGAATTAATAGAAAGCGTCTATATGAAGCAGTGTTTGGTACTTCCTCCATCCCAACCTCTGCTGGACTGGTAATTAAATACCAAGTGTGAGCAGCAAACTCTGGATTCTGCGTCGCAGCTGCCATTGCATTTCTCATTGTCAGAAATAGAGTATAAAATGGAGTGTAATTTTCTTAAAATAGCAAATCTGTAAGAAGTATGATTTTTATCTCTACCATTTTGAGTGATGGAGTGGAGATGCACATTTTGCTTCCATGCATCTCTTTGGTCTTTTAGACTACATCTGAAATACTAAATACATAGGTAGACGTGTTTAATACCTAGATGTTTATACTGTACTTAAGGGTATTCCAGTATATGTGTTTATGCGTATCTATACACATACTTTTATGTATATGTATGATATATATCCAATATCTAATATATACTCAAAATTTTTATATGTAGTAACCAATTTTAAATTACTATTTTACATCCAAAAGACTAATATTTGTAGTCTTTCACTACATAATGCATAAAGAAATTAGAAAGCTATCACAAGAAAAATTATGTAAGTTATTTAAAGTAGGTTAGAAATTTGAAAATAATCACATAATTTATTGTATTCCTGCAGGCAATTCATTAGTCAAGACAGGACCTTGAACCTGGAGATCCCTTTGCCTGATTAGAGCTCAGAAGGTTTTCCTACTAGGAAAAACTGCATGGGCACTTTGGCCTGAACAGTAAGGTCAACAGGAGTCCCTCTACTGACTCCCTTGGCTGTTGATGCTAGGGGCTGTGGCAGTTTAGAAAAGCACAAAGCTCTGGCCAGACCAATGCTGTAGTTTTTAACTGCCCACTGGGATTGATTCGCCAGGTGGAGGTCTGAAGCTCTGGCTATCAGGTTCAGTGGGCTCAAAATCAGAGATTATTAACTGGAATATTTTTAACCAGAAAATTGATTAATCAAAACAATATACTGGAATATTTTCTTGTCTAGATATTCTAGCTGTGTTTTGAAATGTTTTTAGAGACCAGGAGTTTTACTGTTGCTAGAGAAATTGAAATATATGTGTATATTCAATAATACTTATATTCAGTGAAGAAATACTACAATGCAGAACATGCCAGTAATTGCATTTGCTAGATAATGTATGAGAACCTGTAACCGTATATATGAGATTCTCTTCCAACATTGTAAAAATTTGATTTAACGAGATCATTTACAAGGGTGTGGAAGGTAATTCTCAGTAAATTTGCAGTTCCCTGACATACAGATTATTAATAATCTATTTAAAAGCCAAGGTCAAGATTTTCAGAAGTGGCAGTTACTTCAGGGGACCTCATTTTCCTGAGTGTCCAATTTGCGATGTCATTAAGGGACCTGATTTTTGGAGGTGAAGGGCTTAGTGACATCAGGTGTCTCTTCCTGGCTCTGCCCCACTACAGAGAATGATCCAAATTCACTCCACATTTTTAAATACCATGTCCGGGCAGCCTGAAGGTTTGAGTAAACTTTTTCTCCAGCCCATTTGTTTTCAGGTTTGCCATTTTTCTGTCAGTGTGGGACATGCCAGTGCAGTGGCAATTAAGTGTTCACAAATGTGGAACACTTTTAGCTGTTTGGTTTTACTGCTGTTGCACAAGCAGAGTAGCTACAAACCTCACTCTTTCTTTTCTTTTCTCTCTCCCACCCCCCCCAGGTTTCAAGTGGCTATTTGGTTGTCGCTTTTGTTTATGTGACTGAATTTGTTGGCATTAAAGCACGAACCTGGGCTTCTATGCATGTCCATGCTTTTTTTGCTATGGGAATTATGATTGTGGCACTCGTGGGATTTTTGGTTCGGACCTGGTGGGTCTATCAGATATTTCTCACCATAGCAACTCTTCCCTTTGTCTTGTGCTGCTGGATGCTCCCAGAAACACCTTTTTGGCTCCTGTCAGAGGAAAGATACGAAGATGCGCAAAAAGTAATTAATATAATGGCAAGATGGAATAAAGTAAGCACTCCCTGCGAAGTTTCTGAACTGTGCTCAGTCCAACAAGATGATCTAGTCAGTGGCAGAATGGGTGACAATGACACGCCCTCAGCAAAGAAGCACAACATCTTAGACCTGTTTTGTAACTGGCACATTGCAAGAAGGACCATCACAGTCTGGCTGATCTGGTTCACTGGGAGCTTGGGCTACTATGTCTTCTCTCTCAGTTCTGTCAGTCTAGGAGGCAATGAATATTTAAATCTCTTTCTCATAGGTAAATATTTTAGTACCTTATACTGTTTATGACACCACTAGAGTGTAACATTTAGAAATGTCTATAGATTTGACAGCCAATTTTTTTTCATTCAATTGTGAACCATGTTCAAAAAGTTTCTTGCTAACTCTTCATAAAGTTGACTAACACAGGAGAAGTATCATTCGCTCCAAATCTCACTGTTTCTTAAAAAAAAAAGAGTTTAAAATTTGTTGGTGTACAAAATTCTTCTCCGTCTGTCTTTGTGATTGTAAAACCATATTCTGCTTGTCTCCTCTTTGCCCTGCAAGCATATAGCAGTTCCACAGAAACACCAAGGGAAGCAGACCAGCAACACAAAATTCACACAGCTCTGTTAAAGGCACAAACTAGGAAAACAAGAGAAAAAAATGATTCCTTTCAATTACAGTTGTGATATATTGAGCCTGCCTGTGTAGAAAATAGATTCATAATTCCTAGAAGCCAGAGTAATTTTAGTTTTCTCAAAAGTATATTTTTAATTTACATGTAATATTCTTTTAATTTTGTCGGTCAGACTGTAATCTTCCTCTGGTATGTAAGTTGTCTACAGAGGCAGCTCAGTGTATTCAAGGCCTGATCCAAAGTTTAAGATCAGTGGAAATATTCCATTGATTTCAGAAGACTCTAGATCAGGCGTGCAGCTCTGAGCCAGCAAAGAATTAAATCATGCTCTTTGCTTTATGCAACTGAATGCTCTCAGTAAAGTGAATGTGACTGTTCGTGTACATAAGCACACAAAAGGACCGGGGCTCTCATGAAACTAGTTTGTATTGTCACATATAACAGCGTATTGGTAGACTGACATGTTGAAGTGTGGATGCTAGTACTGCCCAAGTAACTAAACTGTTATGGTGCCGTACAGTGTGTAAATCACCACTTCCACCTGTTCAGAAAGTATTTTAGCAGACTAACAAACACTGAAAAAGCAATCTGCTTTTACCAACACAAGCCCAAAAGATTGTTTCCTGATATTATAGTTAGATATGTATATTATATTGTTAATATGTTAATATATATTATTACATGCTTAGTAAATGAATGCAGCATATTTGTTCAAGGTTGTATCTTATGTTCTTCCTTGATTTTACATTGGACATAGCAGCATTATTCATGAGCAAGTTGGTTTAAAACATGTCCGAACTCACTTAGGCTCAATATAATTTGTCTAGGGGCAAATCATGTTTACACAGGATCTGTGAACAGTCCTAGCCAAACACCAGCTCCTTTAGAGCTGCAGAAGCTTTTCTCTGGAAAGAGACGTTAGGAAGAGACGACCTGAGTAAGAGTGAGATGCTGTAAGCAGTTGCCCTCTTTTCAATGGAGAAGAGAGAAAGCTGGAACGGCACTCTCTTTGTGGAGTGACTGAGAAAACTGGACCTGGGGAGACCACCTTGCTTGGTGTTTAGGTTGGGGTGATCTGGGGCTGAAGCGCCTGTGGCTTCTGTTCTGTGTCCAGGTGGCAGCCAGCAAATCCTGTGTGTCACTGTGACACCAGCAATATTCCTCATGGGCATGTTGAAGCTGTTGATGTGAAAAGACCTGAAGCAAAAGAGCAGCAAATGGAGAGCTTTCAGTCACAAGGGCCAGTGTCATAAAAGCAGAACCACGGCCTTGCTGTTTTCTGGAATTTTTTACCCCAAAGAGAACTGGAGCTCATCTGTGCTGTGAAACCTGTTTCCCTTGTCCTTCTCCGTCCCCCACTACCGCATTTTAGGCCATGCTTTATGCCTTCTGTTACCATTTCTGTTACCAAATGAACTAATCCATGATGATCTGGTTATCTCTAGATTTCACTTATTTATTACCCCCTAGATTAAATGAATCCCCATAAAGAGGAAGTTAGAGTTATAACATGAATATGTGTAATCATGACTTGAAATGATTTCATACTGACAGGTGCTGTGGAGTTGCCTTGCTATATCATTGCTTGCATTGGGATGGACAAACTGGGAAGGAGAAACACACTCATTCCGTTCCTTATTTTAAGTGCACTGATCTGTGTTTTAATTATGTTCATACCTCAGGTTAGTCATGTACCATTGAAAGTGTTCCTATAGTAGAAATTGATTTTAAAGGCTCTTAAGTCTGTGGATGTAGCTGCTTTTTCTAAATCATACAGTTGATTAAAGGCTGTTTTTAAAATGCAGCTGCCACTCTAAGACAGATTTCTGTATTTTCAGTACAGTTTTCACAGTTGCATTGCTGGAGTCACACGTAAAATGTTCCCAGGGGTTCAGTGAACCAGGACTGGTAAAAAGTTACATGGACACTTGTTACTTATTGAGACCGATTTTAAGAAAGCAAGCAATAAGTATTACATCTTGTTTAAAGAAAGGTCACAGCTTTTGAACGATTAAAATTAAGTTTGGAACAGTGTTATTTTCTGGTGACTTATTTATTTGTGCTCTCTTTCAATAGGATTTCAATATATTAATTATCTTAGCAAATATGGCTGGAAAATTTTCAATAGGTGTGGCATTTGGCCTTATATATCTCTACACAGCAGAACTGTACCCAACAATTGTAAGGTAAGAACTTTCACCAGTCATGTATTTTTCATTATTTTGCTGTTATTTCCTTGTGTTTGTTATGCTCCTGGGCCAGATCCAGCAGCTCTTGACATTAGTGGTGGTGGTCCGAAAGACTTGGGATGGGGGTGAGTTCCTCTGCTGCTTCAGAGTTGTCTACTATTTGGCTGTATAATAAATTTTTCTTTTAATTTTCATTTCCTTATGCATTCTTTGGTTTCATTGAGGAACTAGAAGAATACTCAATACTTTCTTAAAAGTTATTTATGCCTTTCTTAAAAGTCCTGGTTGTTCATCCTGTGGTCTCTGCTGAATGATTGCTGTATTTTTAATCCTAATTATAAAAGCAGCTAAATTTCATTACAATCTAAATTCGTGCTGGTATAGCAATAGCTTGCTAGTACCATTGCATAAAGACACATCATCCTACTGATGTTTTGAGTGTCTGTACATTTCTAATTGTTTGCTTTTTCTGCCAGAATTCTTATCAAAGTCTTTGTTTTATGTGTAGGTCACTTGCGGTTGGAAGTGGAAGCATGATGTGCCGTGTAGGAAGTGTGGTTGCTCCTTTCTGTGTATACCTGAGAAGTGTTTGGATTTTCATGCCACTTGTAAGTATTTATTTTAAAGGTTTTGAAAAGGCATATGTGTCACTTATTTTCTCAGGAAACAAAAGCCAAACTTTTTGTTTGAAAAGGAAATTGAATGAACCTTTCTTGTTCTAAATTTTAAGTCTCAAAGTAACTTCGTATTGTTACAAATATGCAGCTAAAGCAAAAGGGAGACTTTGAGTCACTGAAATATTCTGAAAAGTTTTTATGATGGAAGTTATAAACATACTTATGCACTAAATCATAGTACAAAATTGACAAAAATATTTTCCATTAAAATATACTTTATCTACGATGTAACATTTAGGAAGTGTCTAAATCCATACTTCTTTACTCTGCAGGCCTAGCAGTTTTTGACCATGCTCATGATTTCTTCTTACCTTTTTTCAATGGCATAGTTCTTCTATTTTTGGAATTCACCACCCGTGGCTGTTTTTTCGTAATATTATTCCTCAATCTTTTCGATGGCTTCCCTGGAACATTGCCTCTTTGGAACAGCCTGCTTGGTCTTCACAGCTGTCCCAAAGCTCCTTTTTTCCATTTTTCATTTACAAGAATTGAACAAAACAATTCATGAGATGATAGAAAAAGAGAAGCAAATGGTGTATTGATGAGGTTCATGGTGACTTTGACAAGCAACAGAACCTTGGATTCATTAATCACATCCTATTTGTAGGTGACTCCAGGTCATGCTACCATTAGGTTTTGTCTTCTACATCCAGTTGCCCCAAGAAAATAGAGGTAGGACTATTGCTTCATGAACTTTGGGCATTTTGTCTGTACTATGTAGCTTCAAATCCATTTTGGACAAAATGTTTTATGTATTTCCTGCTCACAAATGAATCACATTTCTTCATTATGTTTATGTTGAGGCATTTGCTGCTTAGAAATCCTGCAACTATTAAATCCGTTTTTTCACTCCTGAAGGATAAATTATGCCCATATATATAAAACCAGAAGGAATTACAAAGTTTATATTAAAGCTTTAAGTACAGAAGAGTTTATTAATAATTTAAAAATAGTTTGAGTTCTTTCAAAACCCCTTAGAATTCACTGTGACTAGCACACCAGTGTTATATATAGATTACACATGTGAGAAGGTGAAAATATAACGGGATGTGTCTTTCACCTAGATTCTTACTCTAATTTTGTCTACCACATTGGAATTTCCTGAAAAAGTGGCGTTGTGTTCTTTTGATTTTGCAAGTGTATAATCTTCAATTATAGATGCTAGAGATTGGTTTCAGAGAATTCTTGGGAACTTGTTTCCTTATTTAAATTAATTACTTGCAGTTGTTTCAGATGAAAGTTAAGAGGATGAAACAAACCACAAGTGAATTTATTCCCTCTAGCTCCTAAAAAATGTTTTCTTTCTTAATAATAGCCCCATACAAACCAAGATACCATCCCAGAAAAGACGAAGAAACAGTTGCACAACAGAGTGGTCATGGGAGAACGTTCTTTTTCTCTTGTCAGTGTTTTGCCTTTACTGGCTGAGATAAGCTTTATCTGTGCAGAAGGGCTGCAGTTAAACCACAGATGGGGAATGCTCAAACATGCTGGAGAGCAGTGCAAATGGCAGTATAAACAGAGGAATTATTTCAGCTATGAACAACTCTCAGTGTACAAAAAGTGACCAGAGCATTGTAGAGTCGTGTAGCAGTTCAAAGTGAATATGTTTTCATTATTAGCTCCTATTATAAAACATTCGTCAGTTTGTTACATAGGCTTGTCTTGAGTTGGAGCATAGCATGCCAAGTCTCAGGTAACGTAAGTGCTTTGGAATGGAAATGGAATGAAATGGATTACATTTGTAAGTAAACTGATATACATCATGTTGATCTATTGTATACACCACACATTGTCAAACAGTTACTACGGCTATTTGTTTGACAGTCTGCCTCCTGTACAGTTATACCACCTGCGAGTAATGCAAGCATCTCATTTGAATGCCTGTAAATCTTGACTAACTTGCCAAGTATGTTTTACATGTGACAGCTTTCTAGAAAACTTACTGTAAAGCAACTGCTCCATGTATAACCTATTTCTGTTCCTCAGCTGTTAAGAATGATATTACAGTAGCCCATTCACAGACTTGATTTTTCTCTCAGATAAACCATACATTCTAAATTAAAGAAACCTCCACTGAGGTCAGTAAAGTAAAATGACTGCAAATCCTGTGTCTAATACTAGTGGATTTTCAGGAGAAGATTTGACCTTTTGTTGTTGAAGTAGGAATTTTGCAAAAAAGAACCCATTTTAGATTGATTCAGAGCCATCAGATGTGGATATAAAAATAAACAGCAGACTAGAATAATCATTTTTATCAGAAATAAAAGTATTATTTTGTAAGGATATTTAATTCAAATTGTCTTTTGTTCTAGGCTAAGTATATTAAGTCCCAGTCTTAGACTACTGTGGAATTAAAATTGTTCCACCAGGTAGGGAGGAAGACATATGAAAATGGTGGTAAATCTGTTTTTGAAGTTATTTATGGTAGTGGTTAGATGCTGCTGGCTGTACTGAAGAGCTGGGAATACTTTGAGAGTTTGACTAAGCAGGAAGTCAGATTTCAAATTAAGACCCTGAAAAAGCAATGAATTTAAGCAGGTACTCCTGTCAAATTACCTTCAATGGAGCTTAAACATACTTAAATATTTTGTGCAATAGTACCCTTTAATCCATAAACATTTAACTCATTGACTATGTGAGAAGAACATATTCTGATGCTGAATTACGTATGTAAAATAGTACATACCTACAAAATGTGTTATAACATTTGTTATAAGCAAGCAAAGGGCTAAATTATGTCAGATGTCTCATGAAGAAGTACGCCAAGGTAAGACTGCAAATGACTTGCTTTGACTAAATGTGAGTAACTTCATTGATAAGTGTCGTTACTGCCCCTGAAAGGGTAGATGACATTGGGGAAGTCCTTTTATTAATATACTGTGACTTAATTGTTTCATATTCTGTCTTTCATAGGAGATATTGGAAAATGCTTTGCAGGGTCAGGGAGAAGGGAAACATACTGAATTAGTCAGCATGCAGCAACTTTCACGTTGAAAAAAAGACAACTAACGTGATGGAATATTGTTGAGAGATCTGAGATGAAAAGGCAGGAAAGATGGTGGTGTGTACGCTTACAGAATAGTGAGAATTCGCAGACGAACAAGAAGTAGGTTCATGAGGAAGGAAAACATGAGTAGAATGCAAAGTGTCTAAAGGACTAACCGAAACAGAGAAGACACACATGCTCAGAGCTCACATGGTTGCTTTAACCTTGTCCTGTTAGGCATCAGTAGTGACCCTGTTCTCATAAACTCCAAATGTATGGGTGTCTGGAAGCTTCATTATCCTTTACAGCCCTCAATATCCTAAAATATAAACTTATGACAGCCTAAAGGATGTGCATAAGAGAGGTTACTATGGAATAGCTGCCATGTGTCAATTCATCCTGTCTTGCCATGGCAGAAAATCATGTTTTAATAGCGGAGAAGAGTTTTGACAGTCAAAGGTGAGACTTAAATATTTTGGAATACATTTTTAAATATCACTCCTGGCACATATATGTGTCTATAAGGATTTTCCTCAGTTTGTCACTCAGCGCCATTTCCTCTGGTCCTGTTGCTGCTAGGATTTTTCTTAATTTTTCATGGTAAAAGCATGACTATTTTATTTTCACTGTAGTTTGTAGTATTCAACAGTACTTTGCTTAAATGTTTATTTTGTCAGACTCTATATTTAATGGAAGTGCAAAAAGATGAGTGTATGCAAGAATGTGAATTCTATTTCTCAAAAGAGTGCTTGAGACAAGCTGTTCTTTTGGAGGTGGAGGGAGGCAAAAGTGCATTTGCATGAAAATAGCACTGTTGAAGGTTACAATGGAGAATTCCAATTTTAAAGCACCTTTCTGACTTCAGCAGAAAGTCTGGCTTAGCTGCAGATCGTAGCTGGCCAGTTCTTGTCTCAAGCTCTGTGTGAGAGATGTAGGCATAGTAATTCCAAATGCGCTCTCTCACACTTGGAAAGAAAGTGTTAAACAAACAGGACAGACCTGAGAATCAGCGTAGGGCAAGATAAGGATAATACAGTATCAAAGTGCACAGTCATAAAATGGAAAAACACTAAGGCCATGCATGATGTACTCTGTGGAAGCATTTCTGTTGAGAGATTTAGGTCATTTATAACCTGGCTTTGGAAGAATGTCAGGGTTTTAATGCTGTTCTGTACTTCAAATGAGGAAAGTGTGAATTGTTCTCATTGAACAAGGCACAGAAATGAAGGGAAGGAAAAGATAATCCTGGAGCGTGTGTGTGCTTCTGCATCTACCCCACGTGATCCCAATCCCTGCACGACTCTTGCTGAAGTAAGCTGTCCTTACAGAACTGTGTACGCCATGGACAAATCCAAGATGTAATCCCAGTGCAAACATCAGTAGATGCCTGCACCTCCAACAGATCTTTGAAACTGCAGTTTAGCAAAGTATTCATGTTGAGAGCTAGATTCATTATCTGCTGAGGTGCTCTCCTGAGCAGGGATGTGCAATTCTGTGGCTCCAGGCCAACAACAATCCATGCTGAGAAATTCTGATCTGGCTGTGTGCAGGAGGAATGGGCACACAGGTACAGGGGGAATACGTTCAGGAGCGCAAGTGCAAACTGAGATTACAGGTGGCAGGAAAATTGTAGCTCTATGAATATGCCTGTAAAAATATATGCAGTCATAGAATCAGTTCTTAAATACATACCTGATAGTAGAAATATGAAGATATATGTATTGTTTTCTCTGACAGAATTATTCTTGCCTACACCATATTGAACCTTTGTGGAACAAAACACTTCACTTGCTCGTCATTAATTCTGCTGCATAATCTTTCATTTATGCAACAAAAAAGGCAGATCTTTTATACAGTCAACATTTAAGACTTACAATCTTTGCTTTACATTACAGTTCCTTGTGCTTTATTTTAAGTGTACTTTCAAGCGAGATCAAAGATAATGCATAAATTAAAAGAGGTTTCTACCTTTACAGCTACTGTTTATTTCTTCTAGTTACTTGTTGGAATCATGTCTCTTCTGAGTGGAATATTAACAATAATGCTTCCAGAAACACTGGGAAAACCATTGACTAATACCTTGGCGGAAGCTACAGAAATGGGAAGAGACAAGAAGAGCTGTTCAGGAAAGACTCCTCCAGCACACAGCGGTGCGGCATTAGAAAAGATAGAGATGTTTGGTCAAAGAACAGTCAGCACTGAGAAATAAAGAAAAATGGCTGTTCCCAGTTTTAATCATTATATAATTTATAAGATATCTTTATTCAAGAAATATGACTGTTCTATACTATCTGTGCCTTTTAATTTGTACCCAGTCTTACCTTTTGAATAGAGCAAGTATATAAAACCTTTTACACATGACTAAGGTACTGCAGGAAATTTGACAGGACTTCTAGATCCCTTGTCAAACTTCCCAGGCTTTAGAAAACCCATCTGACTTGATGTGAGCCGTTGGAATGATTACTCTAAATGTTGGAACTTACCTGATTACACATATATAAAACATACACCAACTCTTTGCTTCATATTTTCAGCGGTTAGATTTGTAAACCCACCACAAAGTGCCTTGTCTGCTCTCGTCCTGTTGTAGCTGACAGTTACAGGCTTGACACTTCAAACCATGGTAAACTCAAACCGCTATGATTCAAGAGAGAAGACTTAACATTTCATCAAGTCATATCAATAATCTCAAAGTCTAACTAATTTATTCTGGCTTTTTTTTCAAATTTTCTACTAGAAAAGGTGCCATTGCTAACAAAGGAAAGTACTCTGGAACAGCTTCTGACTGAAAAAGTAATACTATGTTTGCAAAATGTGCAAATAGTTTGTATACTATTCATTCTGTTGAATGGCAAATGTGCTTTTATTAATGGTTTAGAAAAAATTGCTCACTGGATCTACTGCTCTCTTTGTACCTTCTTTTTAGTTTAGGTAAAACTAAAATGCCTGGTGCCTTTGAAAGTCCTGTTCATTCCAGACCATTATTTCAGTGTTCCTCTTTTCACTTACATCAGCTCGGATCTAGCATGAGATTCTTCATAACTTGCAAGAGCTACACCAGCAACTTTGCCTAATGGCTCCATCGAGGCCTTCTCAGTCCTCAGTGGAGCAGAGTAAGTGGCAAATAGGTCTTATTCAGGCTCTCTGCACAGAGGTGTACATAGTTAATAATGAATGTTTAGTAGACATGTTATCTGCACACTGTTTTTCTCATAAACCAGCTGTCTGTAGCTCATTTTTTCCTTACACCCACACAAAATCAGTTAGAAAAACTTCAATTTAAAATGGTAGCTGCAGGACACGTATCAATAGAAGAGTTACCAGTTACTGTAGGAGTTTTAGTCAACTGTCTGTAAATGTCCCACTGTCACACCTCGTGTGTGTATCAACACTTACTTGCTGGTGCAGTGATCATGCCTTATGACTGTGGACCACAGAAAACTGCTAGGTAGGAATGTGTTATTCTGGCTGCTATTTTTATGCCTTTCAGTCCCACCTCCCCTTTTTCAGTCTACCTCCAGACCTGGGGGTTTCTTCCTTGCCTGAGGATCTGTATCCTCTTCTCTCAGCCACCCTTGGTTTGAGGGGGGTGGCACATGAAGCTCCTGTGTGTTGGGGTTCAGACAGCCCTCTCTTGCCTGGGCTGCATGAACCCTATCATCCCTGGTTTGATATCAGAGTTCTTCTCGTCTTAGGCACCTACTCTCATGCTAGCTAGTACAATCTCATCAAAACAAGTCTTCCCATGTTTACTTCTTTGCCACGTACCCCAAAATAAGACATTTATATTTCTGTAGATAAATATTCTATATACTGTAGAGTTTAATGGTCAGATTTTTCAGTTATATCTGCACAGTCATATTAGTTTTAATGACATCTGAAACCAGAATAATTGTTTATATCCCCTTATAAAAGATTTTTTTTCTTCACTGCACTGTCCTAGAGTGTCAAGTAGCATTTTGCTCCTGGTATTACAGCAAAATCACACCCTATATGAGGACTAACATGCTTCAAAGCTAAGCAAAAATCACTAAGTTTAAGTTTAGGGAGTTTCTGTGTGATAATTACATGGAAAGCAGAAAGGGATCTTTATGCTCCTTCCAGTTCTGTGGGTGTTCCAGTATTTGCAGAGATGTCTGAAGAGAAGCATAGAATACTGTGGCTTCTGTCCAGATACATTAGTTCAGCAAAAGCATGTGCTTAACCTTGCCTGCGTGACTAATCCCATCATTATTCAGAGGAAAAATACATACTTTGATGACTGAAGATAGGGTGATTCACATGCTGTGCCTTTTTATTTTGCTGAAGAGCAGACCTGGTATTCTTCCACTGCTTTCAGATCCTCCTGCACTTCCCAGAGCAGAACAACTCTCCCTATCTGCAAGATCTGTTGCCAAATCCCGTGTGCCCTGCCTTAAACAACAATTTAACCATGCTAAAAAGAAAACGTCACGGAATAGACCTAACAAGTAATTAAACTGTCACTGTCTGACATTGCGACCACCCTCCCCTCCCCACAGAGCTCCAAGTAATTGCATTGTTTTTGGGTACTTTCACACTGATACTCCCTCTTTTATTAATACAGGGTCCTATCTTGAACTCCTTAGTCTTGAATGCTGGGGACAGTACAGTCTATTTCTAACAAGGTACTAAAGAACAATTAAAATTATTTTTTCTACTTCCTTACCTGCCAAATAACTAAATGATTTGGAGGTTACCCTGCTAAGAACAGTCAGTGCATGTTCTGTATTCCTTTCACTGGAGGGATTCAGGACCTGAACATCTGTAATCAGCATACGTAAGGTAAAGAGGAAAAAAGAAAAAAGCAAAAAATTAAATGCGCAATGATACTGAGCAATCCCTACAGGCTAAAACTTAATGGTGATTCTAAAACACAATGTAGCTTGATGGCTTTTAGTCCCAAAAGCCGGTTCCTCCTGTCACTGAAGTCAGTATTTGGTATTTGGTCTTTTGTTCAAATGAGACCTCAGTTTCCATGAACTAATGATGTTACTTTTTCCCCTGAAGTAAGAAGTTTATTGATCTACAGGTACGCATTTTGTGATTTTATGCATGAATAGCTTAGAGGATGCCTTACGTTATCCTGTTCCTTAAGCTGAGGAAGCATATACCTTAAAAAAGGAAATAGCATGTGTCTATATGTCTCTAGTATATCTGTTTGCTTGGTTTTTCCATATGGACAAAATTACGGTTTAAGACTAGTCATATGTTATAAACATAGCATAGACAGGGTGAGTTGATTTCTTTCTCTTAAATATTCGTAGATCATCTAAATCCTCTTGCAAGAGAGCACTGAGTTTGAGAATAAGTTCTTCTGTTCCTGTGGGGCTTATTTTCCTCTCGTTGCTCATAAAAAGAATTCCTTTTTATAGTTTCTTATCCGAGTCCTTAAGTTCTTTTATGTTTGTATTTGTCATCTCTATCTTAGTGCAAATTTATTGTGCTGATCAATGTCTCTGGAGTTACATAATGGTTTTATGAGATAGTGGATTAGAATTCTTATCTTAATTACTGGTCACTATTGCACAATGAGAAATGGGTTTGTCCTAAATTTGCGATCATATTTTATTAGACAGTCTTGCAGTTTGTTAAGGACGTACTTTCTGGCTTAAATATAGGAATGAGAGCAATTGTCATTAGTTTAATGATAACTGAGAAAAAATAGTAAGTAAATGTGTTTGCTATTTTGAATCTGTATTTTAAAACAGATGTATTTTCTACTTTAATAACTCACTTCAAGTTCTTTGTGCAAATCTTTATAGTTTAATCATCTATGTAGAAAAAAAAAGCTATCCAAACTATGTGTGCTCTGTGTCAAATGTTTTGGGTGGTACCCTGAATGTCTGAACAAAGGGGTGAATCCCGCCTGAAGGCTCCGGGCTTCTGTGTAACAGCTCTGTGGAAACAGAAGACGATCTGACATCCCAGCTCTGGGGTGGGGGAATCTGGCATTCTTCTGTATCTTTTGCAGCTTATTTTTATCAACTCCTTACGTGCAGTCACTTGGGAAGCCTCTGTAGCATTGGGCTCAGCAACATGCAAGGCCTGTGAGCGCCTTTTGAAGCGCTTCCAAAATGCAAGGTCACTTGTGCCATGGAGGCATGATGCCAGAATGGCGTTTGTGGCTGCAAAAAGCAGGGTCTGGATTAATCCCGTGGCCTTGTACATACATATCTTAAAGATGCTTGTCTAAATCCCACAACAGATTCGTGGGGGAGAAATTAAACTCAAAGATAATTGAAAAAAAAAGAAAAAACAGAGAAAATAAAAAGATCAGGGTTGACAAAAGAACAAGTTTATTTTATCAGGACAAAATTCTAGTAAATGCAGTCAAGCAGTGTCTGCATTGTCACCTCTCTCATGAAGAAAGGTTAGAGCATGTCTAAGTACTGGTAACCTAATAATTTTGTACAAGATTCTGTACCAGGTGGAGTGTGCATTTTGGTAACATGTGGGAAGTATGTACTCATCAGAAGGAGTTTGTTTGCCTAGAATATGTGGGTTTAGTACAATATATGTTGACGTGTTTTTTAAGGTGTATTTATTATCTGCAATTATGTGCAAGAATAAAGTCAAACACGTTATTTAATCTTTACACCTTGATGTAATTTAATGAACTCCTAACAATCACCAGCACTCCTTTTGGTACATGCTCCCATGTAGGAGCTGGGCTGGCGCTTTGGTATTCCGTGGAGATCCCTCCTGCAGGGAAACCCATGGGATAACTTCTGCATGGTTTAGGCTGGCAAGTATCACCTGCGTGTCTTTTTCCTGTTTGTGTTTGCAGGTGTAAACCAAGGTTTGGGTAATGTGTTAGGTGGTGACTATGACAAAATGTGCATTAAAAATGTGACGTGTTTTGCATTTCAGTTGGAGGAAGAATATGATTCTTTTTTGCCTGTATTTGTATAAGCTGACTGTAGGGTAGTAGTCCCTCAGACAAATTCAGCAGTGACAAAAATAGGTGCAGATATTGTAGATTGGGTATGAGTTGATCAAAAAAGAGAGTCGTTGACTACAGGAATGACAAAACAATAGAACTTGTAACCACTAGGTGTTCAGTGGATGTGAAAACTAGCTTCTTCCTGCAGGAACTGGCGTGGGCAGACAGTGCAAGGGAAATGAGAATTGCAGCAATCTACAGCCCTGTTCTTTGTCATTTGTCCTCTCAGCCCTTCTCAGGAACCTATTTGTTTTCCACTTCCCTTAAATCTCAAATTAGTGCAAATTACTCAATTTTCCATGCATATTTTATGAATCTACATTTTCTGATCAAGTTACACCTATTCAGTTGAACTTTCATCATTCATGTTTTAATGGCTTTTTATGTCTGTGCCAGGTGATTTAGGTTCCTCCCTGAAAGTAACCATAGTGAATGGTTCAAATATTTGTTTGCTAAAGTTGAGAAATTTGAATCATCCCTGATACACTGATTTCAAGAGCACTGAGTTCAATCAAGCTGAGAAAAATGAAGCCCTCAAATGGGGAAGTATCCTTTTTTTAATATGACTAATATATATAAATGTTTACAGAGAAGTTTGTACTCAAACCCAGCTGTTTCAAAGAAATTACTACCCTAGCTTTATGAATTATCAGAAGTAACGGGGAATATCTCAGTTAGTGACAAAGCAACTCTTCTCTCTCCGCACGCCTGTCTAACACACAGGCTGGAATACTGCTTGGGTGTTTGTTGCAGATGAGTAGGTTCCAGCCGTGGAGTGCGCATCTAGTTATTAATGTTGCCTCATAATGTTCCATGTGGAGATGAAGTGACTTGCACAGGAATAAGAAAAAAAACAGCACCAAGGGGTGATCCTTGTGAAGATCTCCACAGTCAGATTGCCAGGGATGAGAATGAAAAGCGGTTTTGACTGAGGTGATCAGGAACGTAGCAAAAGTACCGGAGATAAATGGGCAATCTCTCAGTAAATATTTTCACAGAGTTTTTCAAGAGGAATGTCAGTATTGATGGTATCTTCCTCATACTGAGAGAATTCCCCCAGAAGCAAGTAAATAACAAGGGAAAACAGCAAAATGAGGAGCAGCTTAACCTCTTTGCTGAAATGGTAACTAGCCATGGAAATTGATGCTTGACTTGATCTTTGAACTGGTTAAAGAAATGGCAGAGAAGTGATCCATGTCATTGATAAGATCAGAAACAGGTCAGTGCTGCTGTGGTCAGAGAGGTCATTTCTGCTTGTCGTTACTTTTCTATTCAAGAGAGCACACAAAGCAAAGGGAATGCTAAGATAAAGGGAAATGCTTCTTAAGCGCTGCTCTAGCTGGGTTGGTGGTGTGCTGGGATGCCGCTGCCCGTCACTGTTCAGAAGCAAGTANGATCAGGGCTGTGATTGTTTTGTGCCGGACACCTAGCGCTCTCTTCTTGAGTGACCAAATCATGACTTGCACTCAGTCAAAGGATACAGCAACCACTATGACAGAGTTTGTCAGGAGTGGTCTTGAAATACAAATAGGTGAATGTTGCACTTGGAAAATTATTTAGCCAATTATTTGTTAGTTAAAAATGACATACACAGACTTTCATGGGGCGTTAGCAGCTGGGCTGTTACGCAGAGCTTCTTGCCTGTCCTTGTGCTTTTTCCCATCTTTTATGAGAACACAAACATCTGTAGCAAAAAACTTCTCATATCTTGAAGGCCTCAATACAGAATGGCTGATCTTTGGTTAATCAGGGCCCTCGGAGTTAGAGCAAAGAGGCTCTGTATTGTGCTGTCCATTTTAGGGAAGAGCAGAGGAGAGAAAAACAATGGCAGCACTCAGGAGTTGAAATTTCTTCCCTTTATAGATGCATGTGTGGATAAACAAACATTTGTGGTGGGAAGTCACACATCTAGATTACACAGAAAGAGATGACAAACAAAGCTCACTTGTCATCCTAAAATATGGCAAAGCATGGTGTGTTCACCCTTCTGAAACACTTTAGCCTGTGGAACAGTAAGAGTTTCTCAATGAGATTACGGTAAGAGTTGGCATCCCAAACCAGCGCGCATTTTCTGAATCTCATTCTCAGGAAAAGACACACTTGGAATTCTCTGAAACCTTTGCATAAACATCCAACACAGAAAATTTAAATCCAAATTATTCGAATTTGGTGGAGTTATAAGCAATAAGAAGTAGAGTTTCCGGAGGAGAAATGGCAGGTATTTTTAATCTTAGCTAGCACTCCAACTTCTGTTTATGTTTGAAGATTTCCATATCTGAAAGGCTTCTCTCCAAAGCTATTGCAGATATCCTGTGTATATTGTACAATCAGTACATCAAGTCCATCAACAATTTCATTTCTAAACAAGCAAACGTTCTCTGTTCCTCTGCCTCCTTCCCTGTCTTATTCAATACCCTATTTTCAAACCACTCAGAAAAATCAAGCTGTACTATAATTTTGGCAGAATTATTCCTTGTTCCTTTCACCATTAAAGGAAAAAAACTCTAAAAATTATGCATCTAAAAAGGTCAGTGATTACATGTGTGTAATATATCATGGCTTTAGTTTTAAGAACACAGCTAGCTTGGGAGGTGAGAACAGCTGATCGCGTGTTGGGCACGCTGTTGCTGTATGTACAGATGCCCTTTGGATGGCTGCCTGGGATGTATTTAAATGGCTACGAGGAAAAGGCACCTGCCTGCAAAGTCCATGGCAAATGTTGTTCGACAGGACTGGAGGGGAGCAGTCTCCAAACACTGTCCTGCTGAGCCTGTTCAGGGACGAACGCTCAAGCAGTCAAATATTAACCAAAACGTCCTGCCAGTGGCAAACGCCCCGGAGCCAAGAATCCCTGGTACTCGATTTCATCCTAGCGACCCTGTAGACAGCTTTGGTTTTGACAAACTTGTGTTTTTCTGCTGAAAAATGTTAATCTGCACAGTCGTGCCTGGCTGTGCTCGTCAGGCATTTACGGTTTAGCAGGGACTTGTTGTTCATCGACCTGTGATGACTGAGATGACCAGGCCTGCGGACACGCCGTGTTACTGCCATCCTGGCGGCTAGCACGATTGCTCAAGGCAGCTTCAGAAGCATTCAGAACTTAATAAATTGCTTGTAAGAGAAGGAAAAAGACAATATATTATTGCTGGGGACAGCGGGGCCCCATGAGCCTCCTCTCGAGCGCACTGGGTAAATCTTAAACGAATAAATCTGTCGGCCGTTGGCGAAGGGCACGGCACGGCTGCGTCCGGGCTGGCGTGCGGCTGCCGGGCTCTCCCGGGAGCAGTGCCAGCTCCGGAGGCGACCTCTGCCTGGGCACAAGCAGCTCCCTCATTAGCGAAGGGACGCGGGGCCAGGCGCTCGGGGAGCGGCCGCGGGAAGGGGAGCTGCCGGCAGCCCCCGCGCCTCCGGCCTCCCCTGCTCCGCTTCCCGGGGCGCGCCGGGAGGGCGACGCTTCCAGGCGGGACCAGGAGCCCCCTCCGCAGCAGGTACGGCCTTCTCTCCCCGCTCGGCTTTTTCTTCGCACCGTACTTCCAGGCGAAGAGGGAAACGCTGGGTGACGGAGCCCTTTCGCTGCCGAGGGCCGGGGAAGGCGCCCGCGGGGGCTGCGCGGGGGCCTGGCGCTGCCCCAGGGACGTCCCGCGGGGCACAGACCCGCTTGGCAGCCAAGGCGTGGGGGCTGTCCCTGCTGGCTGCTCGCGCCGGGTGCGGGATCCCCGCTCTTCGGGGCGCCCTGAACCGCAGCTGGTCCCCGCTTTCCCCCTCTCCCCGCACAGAGAGGCAGCGGGCCCCACGAACCCCGGCCTGCGGGGAACGGGCAGCGCGGGCCTCTCCGGTCCTGGAGAGCAGCAAGAGCGTCGCTGGGCGTGTGGGTGCTGCAGGTCATGGGTACCTTATAGCGTGGGTACAACCTGCCTCCCGTTCAGAGGCATTTCCTATGCTGCGTGTGCGAGCAGCCATCCGAAAGAGGAGATGAGGCCTCCCCGGTAGCCTCAGGTCTCCATGAGGGTGGCTCAGAGACGCCTGCTTTCTGGCCGTGGCCCCAGCGGAGAGGCCGAGGGGGTCTCGAGGAGCCTCCTGCCGCCCTTGGTCGGTGAAGACCGCATCCTCGCTTTCCTCCTGTGGCAGGTCCCCAGTCTACATCTCGCAGAGCAGCTCAAACAACTGAGAAGGGATCGGGCCAGAGTCAGAAGGCCAAAATCAGGGCTCCCTCCTCAGCAGGAGGAGTTCCTCCCCCAGGAACAGAGCAAGCTTCATCAGCCTCTGAACTACCTGTAGCAAAGAGCCTGGCAAAACCCCTCTCTGGGATCAGGCGAAGGGAAGCAGCACCAAGGGTGCTTGTGAACTGGGGAAGTGAATAAACAAAAGACTGATCTGCAGAAAGTACTAATCACTTTATCCACTGCCTGAATGATGTTAAGACTGGGGGTGAGTGGTGATATACGACTATGTGAGGCAACAAAGAGTAAGGAATGGATCTAGTTAAAATTGTAGTTTTGACCTCCTTGCGTCACATGGGGCTCCTCAGCTGCGGGAGCTGGGAGATTAAGTCACATCAGAAAATATCTCAGTATTTCTAAAAAAAAAATTCTTTCTGGCCTGGGAGGAGGAGGAGGGTGGCAGGGGCACGAAGCCCACGTCAGGCACCCAGTGTCCTCTTTGCTGGGAAATTACAGCTCCAGGTGGCTCTGTCTGGCCCCTGTCCCGTTCTTTTGACACTAAGAAAGGACAGAGCTAAACAGTACCTGACACCCTTCACCTCCCTCGCCAGCCTTTTTTGATTTGCCTTTTAAATGCTGATTTTTGCAAAACCCTCAGTACAAGCCAGTCTGAGAGCGCGAGAAGCCTCACCCCTGCTGGCACTAAGCTGGCCTGCCATATCAGCTAAAAATAGTTTCTCCGCCTGTGCCGTCCCAGCAAGGCACAGGGCTCCCAGCTAAGGCAGGCTGCGCTGCCAGGGCAGAGCCACAGCTGAGCCTTGCACTCGCAGCGGGGTCAGAGGCTCTGCAAAGCCTGAGCTGCACTCGCTGATACGAGCTGTGTGTAGCCTCTGCTTTGCACCCAGGTAATTTTTGGCACTTCAGCACATTAAGGCTTGATGTGCTCCTGGACTGCAGTGGTAAGTGCTGGAAACAGGATGCATTCAACGGGTGCCCACTGTGGTCTTCTGAGCCGTTCCCGCAGGCTCCAGCATTGCCAGCGGCCCCTTCGTGCCCTCACTGGCTCTTGCAACATCGGGAGCAGCTGCTATCAAACCAGCTCATCTGTGAAAATCCCACCCGAACTGGGAAGACTTGTGAAAGCTGAACCTCCGCCAAGCCGCAGCTCCCCTTTCTTCCCTGGCAACAGGGAGGTCAGTGGGGAAATTCAGTCTCCATCACAGTCCAAGGGCTTTGGCGAACGAGAGCGGTGAGGGGCATCCGAGAGCACATCTCTGGCAGATGCATAATGTACCCGTCGCGTATGTTCCAGGGGCGGCTGAGAAAGCAGGGCTGTGGTCATCCACGGACTGCTGCGAGGCTCGCTGGGTGTGCGGAGAGCCGCACGCCATTTCCACAGCTGCCACTGCTGAGCGAGAAGGTTTGATAATGAAAATGTGTTTAGAGACCTTTCTCAAAGCCAATTTCCCTAAGTAATTTCAGCATTATTAACACCACCACCACCCCGATTTGTTGTTACTAGTATTTTCCTCGCCTCCCCTTCCCTTCCCTTCCCTTCCCTTCCCTTCCCTTCCCTTCCC
>Ga0065711_1030629_pt1 | contig 31937 bp, 13 predicted proteins | sample Hoacrofraction12_FD_59098 | JGI IMG/M metagenome (GOLD analysis project Ga0065711, IMG submission 59098) | Hoatzin crop microbial communities from Cojedes, Venezuela - Epithelial fraction 12 v2 (version 2) | ecosystem: Host-associated > Birds > Digestive system > Esophagus > Crop | place... | reverse complement strand
TTTCTTTCTTTCTTTCTTTCTTTCTTTCTTTCTTTCTTTCTTTCTTTCTTTCTTTCTTTCTTTCTTTCTTTCTTTCTTCCTTCCTTCCTTCCTTCCTTCCTTCCTTCCTTCCTTCCTTCCTTCCTTCCTTCCTTCCTTCCTTCCTTCCTTTTCTCTCCTTCTCTCTTTCTCTCTTTTTTCCTTTCTTCCTTCCTTCCTTTCTCTCTTTCTCTCTCTCTCTCTTTCTCTCTTTCTTTTTTCCTTTCTTCCTTTCTTCTTTTCTTTCTTTCTTCCTTTTTTGCTTCAAAGCTTTCTTTCTTCTAAAATTTACTTAAAAGAATAGGTTCAACAAGCAGCCTTTCAGAACTGGAAGACTTAAGAAAGATGCTTGAGTGTGCTGTGAACTCTCAGACTGGACAATCTGTAAGACATTTCATAAGATGATCATCCATAATGTGGCTGCATGTAGCACTTTCAGTATGTTAGCAGTGCTTAGAGCCAAGATTGATCCCACCTAACTTCAGGTGTTTTTCAGAGGTCCCAGTGTTAGGATCTTAGTCTCTTTAAGCATTCTTTATCATCAGTAGAGAAGCATAAAAACCTTTAAAGAGAAGGTCTGAGTAATGCTGAGTTACTTTCTATCAAGAAAAGGGTCTCTCTCCATGCACGACAAAAGTAACTCGGTTGACCACACTCCTCATTTAGAGTAATCAGTGAAATGCGCAAAATCAGAGAGGCTGCAGCAGGGATTTAGTGCAGAGAATTGAATGAATGTGCAAGCAAAACTTTCTAGTACATGCAATAATGACTAAGTCTGAGCTGATCTTTCCACAAAGTCTGCCACTATGTCAGTGCAGGTATGTAGCACCTTCCTGCTTTAAAACCCTGTGTTTCATGAACACATGTATAAAGTGCTAGAAGTTTTTCCTACATATGCAGGTTAACTTTGTGGGGGTAAATGGCTGATTTACATCAGGCTCTTAAATTTCCTTTTTTTAACTCTGAGGCATAGGATGAAGCAAAAACAGCATTGTGGAAATGTGGGAAGATGTGCAGAAATCAACAGATGAGTAGATCACGAAGTGAGAAAAATCACGGGGTAGCACTGCTTCTGTAAAACTGCTAAGACACTGGTGAATTAGATTTCTGGGTTACGTTAGTGACTCAGAGAAAATGCAGAAATGCTGTTGTTTACCTACATTGTGAGCAGTAACTCTGCAATCTCACATTAGTATTTTTAGTCACTTTTCAGAATAGAAAAAAACACTGCTTTCCCATGTAATATTTTACTCTAAACTTAAAATACAATTACAGTTGCATATTATCTTTGAGGGCTGTGCAATCAAAAGTGCTTACATTACTGTCAGAACCATTTTCTCTTAGCTATCATCCCTGGAAACTTACTCTGGACTCTCAAGAGACAAACTCTGTATTTTGCATCTCATTAAAGAAAAGAAGAAAAGAAAAAAACATACAGAGTATGTCTTCTCTTTGGTGCTGTACCCAGGCCTGGAATTTGTATTGGTAGCTCCTTGCTCTTCCTACTGCATTCAGTAGATTTGCACGTGTGTCATTGATTGCAACACCACAGGTATTTCAGAACAGAACTAGCTAGAATGGAATGTGCTTGTTCATTTGGTGAAAACTATTTGGTTCACTTTGCTGCAGGCAGCTAACAACTGGTGCAACTCAGCTTAGGTAGAAGAACAAATATGAAACTAAACAGATATGGGGCAGAAGAGCTGTGCTAATTTTATGACTAAAATATATAAACCAAGATCCATTTCCTAGACGTCTTAGTTAAAGGCAATTAAAAATTACATGAATCTGAAGTGTTTTGCTTCTTGAATAGTATCTATTTGCAGTGATAAGAAATTATTTTTTTCATTTACATTGGAACACAGTTGCCTAGTGCAAGTTGTAATTGCAATTCTTACTCTTGTCAATAATTCTTCAACATAATATTAATATTTGCACTTAGGCTGCTTTTTAATGGTGTAATTTATGATTCTGAGAAGCAAGTGGAATTTGAGTTAGAGGAATATTTGAAACATTCTCATCTTTTATAAAAACCTCTGTTTGTTTTTCTGAAAGTTAGCATTAATGTAAATTATATGATCAACAGTCATCACAGTCAGAAACCACTAATGTCTTGGAAATGTTGCTGAAAACTGTCCAAAAAATCTAGCTTAAAGAAAGAACAAGATCAACATTTCATGCAAGTCAAGGAAAATTTTCTTGACTCTAAAATCCAAGTAAATCTTTATGGTCTTCTAGTACTTGTACGTATGTCTTTACCCAAAAAGGAAACTTTGAGGCAGTGTGTGGCAAACATGATATTGATTTACATGTGTCCTAACAAGGGTATCAGAGAATTAGGTCATCATGTTTGACATAGAGAAGAAACTGCAAATAGAAACAGCATAACAATACAGGCTGTTATTTCTGGGAGCTGGAATAGATTCTGGACTGTAGACTTTGAATAAGTGAACAGGTGGATGTAAAACAGGCTTTCAGAATTGTATATATCTTCTTTTATTTTTCCTGTTTTGACATTTTTGGTTTTGGTAAGCCCTCCTACAATACTGTTAAGCACTTATTTTTTGTTTTTTATGAAACAATAACCTGCATAAACTTTGGCTCTATTTGGAAGAAAGACAAATCAGGAACTTTCTGTACAGTGTGTAGATTCTTCTTCTTACAGAAAATTTATAATGCAGACCTGAACGGTGGACGGAAGTCATGCAGTTGTGTAGGGCATGAGGAGTATTTAGATACATTTTGGGATGAAACTGAATACAGCAGAAGTTTTTTACGAGAAATATTTTTTTTCATTTACAGAAAAGAAGTACATTAATAATCGGTTAAAAGGAATTCAGGTTGTGGTACTTAATATTCTCACAGGCTCCTGTCTAAAAGGTACACTTGCAGGAGAGGAATAGCGGTTTCTGTAAAGGACTATACATCGGTATGCGGCAAGCTGCAGGAATGCTGCACAGACCGTTCCTATGCATTCCTGTAGTTTAGTTTCCTGTTAATTTCAGTCTCTTAGCTGCTTTTAGTATTTTTGTTCCCGAAAGGAGGTTAGACTGAAGTAGATAGCATGAATTAATCTTGGATTTTATATCAGTCATAAGTTTGCTGATGCTTCAGTATAAAGGGGAAATAATAATGAACATCTTAAAGTTTACTCTTTCATGGCTACATATGTTTGCAGAAATTTACGTAAGATTTGTTGATAAATAATTCCAATTCATTATTCAAAACATCTAGGTAATTTAATTTAACTCCCAGTTTTACTGCTTTCAAAAGTTTTTTTACTCCATTCTAGACCCTACTTGCCATGACATGTTTCAGTCTGGGATCGAAGCCATTTGATGGTCAATTCACTCTTTTTTCTTGCATGGCCGCTGATTTCATTGCCAGCCCCTGACAATGTGGGCTGAAGCCTTGGCCAGTAAAAGATGATAGAAACGGGTTTATGCTCAGTAAGCAACAGGTTGGAGCAAGGGTTTCTGGAACTCTTCCAGTTGTGACACCAGTTCCAGGCCAATAATTTAGCGTGATTGTAAAAACTAAATAGCAAATAACAGTAACTTTGTTTGCAACTCTTTCATGACTTTCACAAAATGACACCAAGCTTGAACAGAGAAAATTATTTGAGGGAACAGGTAGGAAGGAGGTGAGGAGGAAATAGGTATACGTGATAAATAGGTACCGGCTAGGAGAGGCTTGAGGAGATTGTGTCTAGATTAAGGGTTGTCAGAAGATGAAGTCCAAGGAACACTGTAAGTTGTTGGAAGTTATAGGAAAGAGATCTTCAATAGAGATTTTGAAGGTAATGAGGAAAGGAAAGGGGTTGAGGATAAAGCGGAAAAAAAAATGATAAATGGCCTCAATTATCTCTTTTAAATATTCCCTGAGATTCTTGACACAGATGGAAAGAAAAGCTAAAAGTGCAGAACAGCTCTTACAGGTCTGTGTCTCCAAAAAAGAAAAGCTTTAATAGCTGTAAGTAACATTTATTATCTCAATTTGTAGTGGTGTGCTTGACATACAATCAGTGATACCACAGTTGTATCAGGTTGGCCTAACAGTCAATGCAGTACATGAGAGGTGAGTGCTCATTACTTCGCTTTTTAAAAAATCTTTCCAAGTGAGCTGCTTTTGATCAAAGACACATAATTAAAGAATTAAGCAAGTTTACATCTAATAGACTGCCTGCAGTTCTCCACTGCATTTTTACCAAGCAATAGTCTACTTTACATGATCATCTATTATACTCATTAGGAAACTAAGCAAGCTGATTGTGTTTCTCTGAGAGGAAAGTAAATGAAAGCTAGAAAAGGTGTGTAATGCTTTAATGAGATGAGTGTGGTGCATGCTCACAGCCTGCTTGTTTTCATTTAGCACATGCGTCAACTTGTAAATTATCTTTAGCTTTCATGTGGTGTAATGATCTTTTGCCACTTCGGTTGTGCTGCACTCAGTGGTTGGCAGGTCATGGAGATGGCTGGTGTTCTGGAAGAGGCTTCATTCTCCCTGACAACAAAAGTAACAGTGATTAGTTCAGCTTCTTAGTTGGGGCTCTATGGTATAACCCAGCTTGACATCATAAAGGCAACAGTATTTTGCGGGTTGGTTTTTTTCCCTTCTTCTTTCTCTCTCCTGTCTGTGTCTCCTGGAATGCTTTCTGAGCAAATTCTTTGCTTGCGGAGGAATGTCACATTCTTTTGCACTGGTTGATAAATATTTATGCCCAAGAACAGCATAAAGCTCTCTTTTGGATGCTTTCCCATTTTACAGTGTGCTGGCTTTTGGCCTGATCTCTGTATTTAGAAAACACTGTGTATACCTGCATGCTTTCTTGACTCAATTTCCTATTCCTAATGGGTCTACAGCCAGTACTGCATGAGAACCATGGTGCATATTGCAATATTTTTGATGAATTGTCAGGATACTTAAATAAAGCAAAATGATAAATTGGTGGCTTCTTTTCCACATTTTATGGAGAACCTCATAGGTATTCCTGGAAAGGGTATAGTATACAAAACATAAACACATTTTTGAAGCACTTCAGTACTTTAATAAAACTGAACAACTATTAATGGAATTAGAAACAGCAAAAACTAGAACTCCTATGGCAGTATTAATTCAGCCCCATTTCACAGTTATGAGGTTTTTCCTACTTCTTTTCTTAAATGTATTGCCGAGTTCTGCTTTTCTGCTTAGATTTTCTTGTTAAACAAGCTCTGTTTACATCCAGTGAAAAATACCTTCGTTATTAAAGAAATTGTTCTGCCACTAATAGAATGCTGACGCTTTCTAAAAGCATTGGTTATGGAAGCTAGCTTCCTTTTTTACTGTTTAGAAGGAATAACAGTCTATTCTGGCTATAGTGGGTGTTCCCTGTCCTCAGTAAAGGACCTCTAACAGATGGTTCCATGGAGGAAATGCATGCCCTCATGCTGCCTACACCCATGGTATGCCATCAGGTGGGTGGAAACTTGTGAGAAACAAAGACTGGTTTCTTTCTATGGTGCATCTTCCTCGAGGCTGAGTATACCTCTCCTTGAAACTTGTGTGAGACCAGTAGGTCATGTCTGGTATCTCCACTTTCTTGTATAGTATTTGCTTTTGAGGTACTGGCATATGACCAAAAAGTCTGCTTCCTAGAAGGGTACTGGTGTCTTTTGTTGTTGGGGCAAAGAGCATATGTAGGTCACCTGAGTCAGTCAGCATGGATAGGCACAGCTGGCCAGGAAGCTCCCCAAGCTGCAGACCACTGTTTGATGTCAACCAGCTCAGCAGCGGGGTGGATTAGGCTGGCCAGCCTTCATGGCTGCAAGAGCCACATTTCGACATGTCCATCTGGACAAGATCCAGAGCTACGTGCTTAGTGGGGCTGCTTGGAGGGGTTACTCTGAAAGCAGCTTTTAAACAGGCTTTTAAAATGCTCCTAATATCTGCTCTGCTGTGGGGTAGGGTTGGGCTAGGCGTTCGATTCAATACCAGGGAAGACTGCAGTGTTACTCTCATAACCTAATTGCTTCATTTTCTCTGACAGAGAACTTGGATTACCCCAAAATCGTCATGTCAGTAGACTGGCCACGTACTGCAGTCCCAGCATGGGAACCAGATGCAAATTGCTCATGAAATGTATGTGGCTACCTCTTTGTCATCTTGAGACAGTGCTGCTCACTGACGGTGCTGTGAAAACTCTGTGATTATGTACTTAATGGGCAGTGTGATCTGTGTGTGTGTATATAAACACAAACGTACATATATACTCCTAAAGGTAGCTTACAGGATTGGGACTTTAGTTAAGGACCAAAAACCTTTCACTTTGATGTAGGGTATACAGTGTGGCCACTGGGCAGGAACCTTCACATCAGCATTTAGATTTCAATAAAATGTTAGCTGAACATTAGTTTTAATGTAATTGGGTTTATAGTGTTATTTTCTTTGTTATTTTCAAATAAGAGAGAAATGGAAAATGTTTTGCTTATTTTAGAATTTAACCAGCCTTAATTGGTGGTGAAATTATCATTTTACTGAGACAAATGGTTGGATTTGGAGTGAAATTAGAACTTTTTTACTAATGCTTTTGTTTTGCTGGTTAACTTGATTGCTAAGATTCATTCACTTTGGAAGATCAGGTTAATAGGGCAAGAAGCATATCAGTGTATGCTGTAGTAAAAATACTGTTGTAGGGGGAAAGAAAAGGGTTAAGAAGAGATAAAGTTTTGAAAATATAAAGCAACTAAAAGATTGGAAATACTTTAATATTACTAGACCAATTATTATTTTCTCAGACTTGCATCTTTCCCTATGTCGTATGCAAAAGCAGGGTTGGTCTATTTCATTTTTGCAGACTATGGCTATGTGTTTCAGTGACTCAATTAAAATTTGCCTCATGCAAATTGTTCCAGGAGCAGATGTGCCTGCCAAGCTGGGCAGAGAAAATGTGCAGCGAGGTCACAAAGAAGATGGTTCTTCCTTGTGCTCTGCCAAAATCTTAGCAGATCATCACTGAGCATGTCCAGATGTAAAATTTCAGTCACTGTCTGTTTTATTTTTGTATTGTATTTTTCATTTCCTGCATTCCCATCTCTACTGATGGATGAAATCAGTCCTTCCCCTGTCAGCCAAGCAAAGTATCAAGTTACAGTCTCTTGCTGATTTTCTGGAAAAAAAAATAAGGTAGATGAATTGTGTGTGTGTGTTTTTAAATCAGGACAGTATCTCCTATCAGCCAGGCTGATACTGAGGGATTGATGGAGATGTGGCTATGCTATAGAGCAACCTGCACACAATGTGCTGTGGTTGCTTCACTATAAAGCTCCACTAATCATGTGTTTCCACCCCTCCCAATCACTGTGTCTTGTCATGTCAAATTAGTGAATGTCAGGAAGAAATTTCTGATTTTTGTTTATGTTACTTTTGGGCTGAGAATGAGCTTTGACAGTTTAAAGTGAAGCTGAATTTTTTGAAGTCATTAAAATCTGGAAACAAATGGAAACCTTTTAGCAATTTTAAAGGGTCAGTGATGGCTTAAAAAAAAACACTTCTGCCTGAAAAATAGATAACTAGAGATCATCTAAGATTATAGTAACTGCAAAAGATCTGAGGGAGAAAAAAGGCCTTTTCAGTTTCTAGTCTCTCAGAATCTGGTGGTATATCACATGAAATACTTTGCCTGCTTCTTTAGGGGTCCAATATTCAGGAAAAAAACCAAACCAAAAAAAGCCCCAAAAGCCCGAAAAACCCCACGAGACAAAAATGAAATATAACCCAAAATAAAACATCATGCACTTGCAGAGTTGGTAGAAGCAGTGAAAGTGTCCATTGTATTTTTAAGCCATTGTTTAGTTTCTCACTTCAAGTAAAAATTTTTGTAAGTAAGTAATTGTACAATGGAGATTTTATTATTGCTTCATGACACTAAATCTTACTTGTAGGAACTCTCAGTTCAAATGTACGTAGTCTTCCAGGCAGCCCGCATATTTTTTATGTGCTGTAACATATCTGAAAGAAAAATAAATAGGATTTCAGACACTGAAAACCCTGCCTGCTTGTATTAGGAAAGACATTTTTCATCTTCATATTTTATGCACATATGAGCTAATTAAGAGTGTAATATGAAATAAATCCATGGCAGTGCAGATGTTTTAGTTGCAAGAGCAGTAGCTTGAGTGATTTTCTATAGGGTTTTAGAAGAATAAATGTAAATCTCAGGCATTGGTCATGCACTCGTTTATATTGGCATAATGTATTACCAGAGAAAAAAATGCAAATAAGCAGGGAAGCATGCCTATGCACTTCCTGACTTTTGTTCCATTGTTTGCTTGGGGCTTTTTTTCAGATCACTTAAGATTGATAAATTTTAGCTCCCTTCTTGGCTGAGATACATTTTCTTATTGATTGAATGACAATCCATTAAATAAAAGAAGTATCTTTGGCAGAATTTGTAGCTAGGTATCTGGCTGTTGATTAGGAGACAGGCTGCTTGCATCTGTCAGATAAAGACTCTGTGTTTCCAGTATAGCTTCATCCTGGACTATTATTTCTTCATTAACTTGTTAAAAGAGAAAAAGCATCTATGAGGCTTTTTTTTTTTTTTTCTCCTCAGGCATCCATGCACAAAATGAGTATGAGCCAAAAGGGAAGAGAGGGAGTGAAGGGAAGAAAAGGAACAAGCAAACGGGGAAATGAGTAAATCATAAAAGCCAGACAAAGAATATCAGTATTTTTTGTATTTCATCCATGCTTTCAAAATCAGGAGTGACCTTTCTGAAAGCTCAAATGAGTAGGCATCTGCAGCAAGGTTCATTTGAGGAAAAAGTGGGCAGTTAACAAAACACAGTAGCAGTGACTATGCAATAGCTCCTCAGGGACTTCTGATGAAGTCAAGCACGATAATTTTATATTATATAAAGAATATTAGATCAAATCTTTTGGGTCAAATATCTTAAAACTCTTATTAAGTATTTTTCCCCTGTATGATTGTGGGATGCGTGACTGATCACCTTTCTTATAGCAGGCTAAAACTCAGATGGTTTTAAGAAAGTCCCTTAGGGCTATGGAGCTGTTTTTATTTGACAGTCATGGGCTGGATTCCCTCATTTATATTTAACTATAATCATCAGCTTTGAGAAGAGTTGCTAATTTTAAACACATGGTGCTCCCCTTACCCCCTCCTTTTGTCCTCAGGAAAGCTGTTTTCTACGGTGCATCTCTACTTTTGCTACCACAACACTTGAGCCCCAGAGTGGGCTTCAAACATGAAAACTGTGCTGCCAAAAACTATTACCTACTTGTGCTTGTGTTTGTTTGTTACTGCTTTTTTTTTTCCTTTTTAAAATGTCATCTACCTGAAGCTAGGCTGAACTGTTGTCATTAATGGCCTAGATAAAATATCATCTCTTTAATATGGGTATTATGATACCTTAACATCTTTCTTACAAATTTATCTTAAAGTTGAAATAATCAATGTCTAAACAACAAATTAAAAGTGCAACCAACATTTTATCCAAACTTTAATTAGACATCCACTTCATAATTAATTGACCATATATCAGTAAAAGGTTATGTATAAATAAAATTTAACTGCAAAATTATATCATTTGCTTAGATGTCTAGGTATTTAAACATCAAAAAGCTTTGTAAACTGTCTGCCTTTACTCTTGGTACAATGCTAACCCCAGAGGGAGGGAAGAGTGAAGGGCAACAGGGTTTGTTTGTGTTTGTACAGATTGTTATCCTTTTAAAAAAGACCAGCACAAAACATACAAATCCATATGTTTGGATTTGTTGCTGCCACATTAATTATACACACGCTCACAGTGTAACATTGTGCAAAATAATCTAAGGTGATATAAAAAAAAGAATTTCAGGACTGGCATCTTTAGTTAGAAATCCCAAATCCTAAGATGGCTTTTCTGAGCGTGTCTTTTGCTTAACAGTTTGTAAGAAATACCTTTAAGAAAACATTTCCCTAACATTGGTTTCACCACTGGGTCTAAGAGTGTATGTCAACCAGAGAACTGCAACCCAGAAGTGAGATTTTTCAGCTTTGTGAAACAAGTCCATTTATTTGATTTTTTGGTGGTGATTTTGTGGTGAGTAAAATAATCCTGTGGATAAATCTGCCACAGAACCTAAATCTTGCAATGTTCAGTATTGTGATAAAACCACCTAAATTTAGGTATCTTAATGACTAGTCTGTAGTCAACAAAGTCTGGAGAGCCATTCAGCATAAAACAAATGCCTTCATTTGATCAGGTGAACAACTTTCTGGACTTTTTGGACTGCATGGACAAGGGCTCTGCTCAGTTACCTCATTATAGGCACCTAACACACCTGAGATGCTCTACTATGTCAAAAGCATCAGCCTGAGGCTGGCAGTTCTGGCAGTAGACTTTCAAGAGATCTGTGCCTTTTTAAATCACCAGCTGGAGGCCAAGCAACCTAAAGGCCCTGCAGAAAGCACTGGGTACCTGTGTGCAAGCAACTGAATAGAAGTCTGGACTCAAATATCTAAACTTGTTCTGGAGTTTACTTTGGCTCTAAATCTGCTTAAATACAGATGGAAGTGAGATGTCTAGTTCTGCTCGTGCTTATTGTTGGGATCCTTGATGTTTGTTTTTTAAGACAGTCCATTAGTTAGTCCTGACATTTTGAAAATAAGCAGAGACATTCCCTCACCTGTGTAACATACTGAAGCCCTGTGATTACTTTAGTCACCCATCGATGGTCAAACATGTGTTTTGTAATATTAGTTCTGCTGAGGTGAAGCAAAATGTCGAACACACATCTCTCAGACTGCAGAGAATTCCTCAGTCTTCGACAGGGATTCCTTTGGAGTAAGGCTAATCCAGTCCTTTCTGCTGCAGATATTCAACTTAGTAATTATTTTTTTTTTAAATAGTCATTCAAATGAAGGCTAAGGCACTTACACTCCAGATCCAGGCTCTGCTTCATGATAGCGTGGGAACTTGAAAACAGGGATCCTATTTCTTTTTTGACTATCCCTCCTGTGGAGCCATTGGCTGTTGTGTATGAGCTAACAAACAGGTCCACAGGTGGTCTCTTACTAATGCCAAACCTGTTCCAGCATGTATGTTTTACATATACTTACTTGAATGTGATAACATCTGAGGTGCAAAAGAAATGAACAGGCTGATCTGCTGGGGTTTGGTCAGCTGATGTTTTTGGCATGTCAAGGCTTAGTTGTATGCATGTTATTTGGCAAAAATGTTGGTTTCTCTGGGGTTTGGAATGACTATGGGATTAAGGAATAATTTAAGAGGACTTTTGAGCATCTCATTGGTATCTGAGCAGATCTTGTTATGGATTTAGGCTTAACTCTGCAAAAATAAGTACATGTACAAATTATACTGAAGCTTCTATTTCTGCTTCAGCTTCTAAGTCCCACTATACTTCAGGAAATAAATAAGAGATACATGTTTGACTGTCTTTCAAGACCCGGTCTGTAGACCCTGATAAATTGCACACAGATAGAAGACTTCCAAAAAATAATCAATTAACTTGAGAAGTGTAGGTACTCAACAAAATTAGGCCACCTAAATTAAGTATAGTGCCTAATTATGTAATTAATTGATTACATTTAGATTGCCCCACTTCTCAAACATTATCCTGAAAAACTCCTTTCCTTGGTTTACCCATTGGTAAAAATAACATGTTGGCTTGCTGTCCTTCAGAGATACTTAACTCAATTTGTCCTTTACAGAGATGTATAGCTTTGTATCTGAATACACTAACAAAATGTCTGTCTACAGAGATGTACAGGAAGCTTTAAATGGCTGTACCAAATGTCTTTGAGGTCTTTCCACTGATCAAAGTAATATTTGTATTTGTCAGTGGAAAGAATTCACAACGTACATCATTAAACCTCATCATCTGTCTAACCAAAGAAATCATTTAAGCAGACAGAAAATGTTCAACTTCTTCATTGTTACTAGGAAGAATTTTTATTGGAACCATCATAGAGTATCCATATGATGCCTGAAAAATTCATTTTGCTGTCAAACAGCATGTGTAAGTGAAGTAGCATTTTCTTGTAAAGATTACTGCAAATTGATATAAATTAAGGTCTGCTTTCTGAGAACAACAAAGTTAATCGAAGTGGTATTAAAGCTATAGGTTTCTTTCATTTAGTAGAGGTGCTTCACTGATTTGTTAAATAATGGGTTATTTGATGTATTGTATGGAGAGAGATGTAGGTCACTTTCAGCATGCAGAGCTGCAGATTTAAAGACAAAAAGAGGAAAATACCAGTGCTTTCTTGTGTCCCAAATACCATGGAATATTTGTAAGAAACATCCATTCTATCCCTTCCTCCCCAATTTTTTTGCATTATTTCAAGCCATGAGCTTCTTTTATATCCTTGCCTTGTTTCAAAGTCCTAACATTGAGTTAGAAAAATCTCTCATGAAGATGCCTTTTACTTTCTTTCTTATTAGAAAGTATGTTTTCACCACCTCATTTGACCAGATTTGTTTTGGGTAAATATGAGCCTCAAATTATTCATAGGACATTGAGTTATATTTCTTTGATAAGTGATTGAATCTGCTAATTTCAGAATATTTGAAGTAATATTGTCCTTCCATGTGTATTGTTTTTTGGTTTTATACTTGCAGATTCCATGCATTTCTGTACAATTTTTTTGCTCTTAAAAAACATCCTTTGAGACTTGTAAAAAGAAACATAATGCCTAACATCTCTGACTTTAAAAGATTATAACCCCTCATGGAACTTTTTGTAAGTCATGAGCTTCTGTTCTGTAAGCCTTAAAATGCACCCGTCTAAACTGATATGAAAGAACGAAAGATCAGTTCAATGGCTAAGAGAAAACAAGGGTAGGTCTTAGCTCTCAGTTGAAAACATCTTTACTAAGGTATTTAAATTCAAGTGTCTGCATGTCAACAAGTATCTAACCTCCCGTTAGAGTTGATGGAACTCTAGCATTTGATTTCATTGTCCATTCTTGGGCATTGTTGCCAGGACACCCAAGTGTTCAAAACAGTGGGGTTGGTCTGGCAGATATGAGATAAAATGTCAGAGGGAGGGTAGGCAGAACTTCCTGTGCCATTTCAGAAGGCATAGGATGTCTACATGTGAAAAATGAAGCAAACCCTACTCTAGTCAATGGAGCACGAGGAGCAATTGAGTTTACATAATATTAGGTGTCTACTTTAAGATGAGCTGAACTGCCTTGAACTACCTGGCTGTATTGATTACGTTTCCACGTATTATATTGAGGACTTGAATATTATTTTGCATATAAAAACCACAAGCAGACACTGCATCTCACACTGCAAGACATCACACAACACCATTTCTGTTGATGCAAATTTGTACTTCTGTTGAGTGTTTCAGCAGAGAGACAAAGGCTGGCTATAGGATTTTAGCACAGAGACAAAAGATGATACTGGAAATAAAACTTCCCAACAAGAAGGGTGTCTCACTGCACCCAGATAAGCCTTCAACTACATTAATAAGGCTTATAAAGGACTTTGTCAGCAGTCTCATCTCTTTTGTTGAGTAAAAAATCTAGTTCACATGGGAGTAGTTTATAGAATCATAGAACCGTTTAGGTTGGAAAAGACCTTTAAGATCGTCAAGTCCAACCTCATGTCCCTAAGTGCCACATCTACGTGTCTTTTAAATAGCTCTTGACTGAGAATCTGAATCATCAATGATGTTTACTTCATTCTCAAAGGCAGTTTTTTCCCATAATATGCTAAGAAGTAGCAATAAAAGTGAAAAGTAGCAAGTTTGTATATGCATGATTTTAAAAAATAATAAATAAACAGTTTGGTAAGAACAAAAAATTTAATTACAGATGCCTGTTTTGATGAGTTCTTTCATTTAATCATAGATTGATTTATTTTAAATTATTTCTAATCTGGACAAGTATTCACTGTCAATTTTGCTCACATACCATTGTAATGAGAAGTTGATAAACTCTAACTTGGAATTATAATTTAATTTTTTAATATGAAACATAAAGGAACTTTGCTACACATAAAACCTTAGTGAAAAACAATTGCCTGAGAAGCTGCTCTATCTTAAGTATGCATTTATGCATACTCATATCCAATGGCACAAGAATTACAGAGCATTCTTATCTCTTACGAGGAGATTGTAAAGATTAATTAATTGTACTAACAATTTATATTGGGGTTTATAAATATAATTCAATTTTGCATTAAAAAAAAGTTTAAAATGGCTGTATCTAAAACAGTGCACAACAAATTTCCTTTTCCTTACTGTTTAAAAACATTCTTGTTCAAAACCACACATAATTATGTGAGTTGTGGATGCAGCGTGACTGTAGCACATCGTATTTTATGGCAAAAGACTCAACATTAGGCCCACCTAAATGAATCTACTTTTTCATTAGATTGTTTCTGGAAAGCACAGCCTATTCAGTAGACCACCCTTGCAGCTGATTTCAGGCAAAGTGATACTGACTTTAAATGGCCATTTTAGTCTACGAATCCGGAATGCTAGCATGATTTGAAAACAATTTACTTCATCAGCTAAGATGAGGTTTGCAGAATGTGCAAGGAGAAATTAGTCAGAAAAAACTGCTTTGTGGCAGTGCCTCTTGGTTCGTGGGAGCCGAATGGTTGTCCTGAGTCTTATGACAGAACGGGTATTTCTTATTTCGCCTCAGCTGACTAAGGAGTGAATAGGATCTTCCTCAATGATGAGCGTTCAACACCTGAAAGGATTCCCATTACTAATACCAGATTTCTGGCTGACCTTGGTCAAGGCTTGAAGCAATAACAAGGTAAAATGAGAAGTGAGTGTTGTGTTCATTATGAAACAAAGCGCATTTTGAAAAAAGACTCCATAGTCACATAGTCAGTGTGAGGATGGTCTTCTCTTCTTTATTCACAGCCGCAGAGTCTTACTGTGCTGTTTCATTACCACATTGTAACTTAGTGTTGGGATTCACAGTACATGCCCTAGTTTTCTCTCCCTCTGAAACTATATAGCGATAGTCATGGTTCACAGTAGCTACATCATCTCATTTCATCCATTGAAAAATCTTGTTGTTTCCCTGAGATCATGGACAAAAACTTCCAAACAGAGAACTATAAAGAAGAATTAATCACATGATTAGAATCAACAAAAATTTAAGCATATTTTTCCATTAGTTGCAATGATTCTGGATCAAATTTCACATGTATTAAGATTTAGAAACTAGGGTGGAAGTTAGCATCCCTCCATATTTACATGTAGAAATATAGGTAGTTTGTCTCACTGGATGTTCCTCACAGGGTGTGAATTCTACCATGTTTAACAGCGACCTTTGTATATTCGTAATCTGTTCAGAGACCGGGTTGTCAATTCACCCAATAGCCAGTAATTTTAATCACACACTTGTGAAAGCATAACACTTCTTTTTCTGTAGGCAATTTGGTAGGGTTATAAAAAGCAGTCTTCCTGTTACTGAAGTTATTTACTTAACGTAAGTCAGATCTTTGAATTGCTCGTTAGTTTTGTGTGCAAAAGAAGCAATTTAATTTGACTGCAACTCACCTAGGACAGATCTGGAGAACTGAAAAAGGGCAGACCCTTGCTCCCTCTTTGATTTCTCCAAGGGTACTTCCTCATTTGTAATATTAAGGTGCTAAATATTTTTTATGGCTATGTGACAGAAAAAAGGTATAAGGTCCCTTCTGTTTTCTTCCTTGTATTCCCTTATCATGAACATCTGGTGCAGTGCAAAGTGTTGTTCTCCCTCCCTTGAGTCACCCATACATGAATTTGAAGCTAAGGATGTCCCGTCGGTCACTGCCCAGCAAACACAGCTCTTCTTCCTCTCTTATTTCCTTAACACTTCTTGCTTCTTTCCACCTTCTTCTTCAGTGACTCTCCGCAAGTCCTCTGCATCTGATCCAAACCTTTCCCCTAGTTTTAATTCACATTTCTCTTATTTGTGAAGAGCATGGGGAAAGAAAAAGCCTTTCCAACCAAAGCTGTACTTATTTTACAATGGTCCTCTTTGAGGAAAGCAGCTGTGCTTATTTTTTACTTAATGTCCTGCTCATGTTGATCTGTATTAATCACTGACGTCCTGGCTTCTGCTGTCAAGACCATATTGGTCATCAGTTGTGGAGGAAGCCCTGCGGTCGTGTGTACTTGCAGGTAAGCTGCTGCCTAGTTATAGCTGCTAATTCAGTGTGAAGGGATATTCACATTAGAGCCATGGCGTTGGTATGTCTCTCCAATGTTAGGAATGTCAGGAGTCGGTCCAGAGGAGGGCTACAAAAATGATCAGAGTGATGGAACACCTCTCCTACGAGGACAGGATGCAAGGGTCAGGGCTGTTCAGCCTGGAGAAGGGAAGGCTCCAGGGAGGCCTTACTGTGGCCTTTCAGTAAGTAGAGGGAGCTTATACGAAAGATGGGGACAGGCTTTTTAGCAGGGCCTCTTATGACAAGACAAGGGTAATGTTTTTCAACCAAAAGAGGGTAGGTTTAGACTAGATACAAGGAAGAAATGAGGGTGGTGAAACACTGAAACAGGTTGCTGAGACAGGTGGTAGATGTCCCCTCCCTGGAAACATTCTATGAGTCTGTAATTCTATAAAAGGTAGCGACTACGTCCTTTAAGTGATAGCTGCCACTGCACATTACCTTTTCCACAATATCTCTTCGCCACTAAGTATAAAAAGCAGAACATGGTCTCTGCATGAGTTAAAAATTACGAAAGAACCCATAGGGTCTATGCCACAGTTTTTCTGTGTTAGAAGTCATTTGATGAAAAGCAAAGGATTTCAGGGGGGTAGGGTTGGGGAAGAGTATCATGAAGGCAAAGGCAGTGAAAAAGGATACTGGATGATCTTCCTGCTAGTGCTACAAGGTTCTTAGGTACTGCAAATAGTTTAATCAAGCTTTCTCACAAAGTGACTGGCAACAGTGTTAGGTTATTTGTACCAGCCCCAAGATGTACATGACATATTTTTCAGGTGTTTCAGGTTATCTGCCACTGGAAGAATTCCTGAGTTTTATAAGGCAATATCCTGCTGTGGTTACAGATCCAGCTGGTTTTTGTTGCCCGTCTGAATCCTTCCTGTGCTGAATTCTTCCACTAGCTTACGCCAGTTTTGTCTCTTCAAGATTTCAATAATAAGAACTGCACATTGCAAGGAAAATCCTTCTTTGGAAAGGGACTGCTATTCTGGGCCATGAAAGAGCTCTGCTCAGAGATCATTAATATGTAGGCAAATCATGAAGAAAGGGAATGTGTTCAGTAAAAAGTGTATCTTTAGAGAATCTGGCAGCCAATCTTTTTAATTTGCTAAATAAAAACAGAGAATTTTTTTCGAGTTTAAAGGAGGGTTTTTTTTTTATTTGTTTATTTGGTTTTTTTCCTACAGAGCATCTCAGACATAGTTATAACATCTGAACTCACTATCAATTGCCTGTTGAGGAGCACAGAACTATTAGACATCCCCAATGAAACAAACAGAGGACATTTTATCAAAATAGTAGATTATAGAATGTTTAATAAATCTCCATAGCTCTTACTTTGGGTCTTCGTAATTTGAGATACTTATATTTGCTTTGAATTACAGAGTATTTTTTTCTGGACCGCTTTGACTGTCCATTCATTAATACCACCACAACCAACAGAAAGTAAGCAGGGCTTTTTTGAAGGGAGAGGAAGTTAGTTGTTCAGGAAGAATGATTTCTCATCCTCAGATAGCTCTATATTCTCAGACAGAATTCCATATTGAGGGAGGAAAGCTTGGGGAGGAGGCTAGCACAGGCTGAGGTTTGTTTACCTTTTTGAAGTAAAGATATGGAGGTTAATTTGAAATATATCCTATGTATATATGTCAATTCAGCACTTGGTGGAATTACCAATTGCTTACAGAGGAATTTTACCTTGCTGTGTGAAGAACTCGTTATTTTTCTTATCTTTCTGAATTCTATAATCAGATAAACGGCTTAGGGTATATTGTGGGGATGGAAAGTCCAGATTATCACTGAAACTAATGCTACCTCAACTGCAGACACCTCCTGCTGCTAGCTCTTTGCTTCCTCTGTTGTCTGTTCTTGAACTATTAGTAGTTTCTTCAGCATTATAGTTAGACACAGTGAGAAGCCAGAATTATTCATCTGACTCGCTATTTTTCAATTTGCATTCAAAATTATTTTTTTTTTCTTTTTTTTTTATTTTCCTCTGGGAGCATATATTCTCACTTGTAAGTGTTTGTGTAATGCTTAAAAAGTAGAACAAGTCCAAGTGTACTTGTGATTTTCCAGCATAATCGAGTTAGTTAGGGATACACTTTCTATTTTTCAACTGACACTGCAGACAAAGTTGTATGTACATGTCTGGTTTTTACTGGTATAATTTATGCCAGTCAAAGGAACCTCTGGCTTGTACAGACCATCAGTGTATATGCTAGATGGGTAAAAGCGTGCTATAATAACACCACTGTTTATAAGATTGATTGATTTAAATATACCAATATATTTATAAGCAGAAATGTCTTCTGTTATAGGCAAGGTTCAAATCTCTGGTTTTGACCATATTTGTGATCTCATTGACAATAATGAAACTACCAGGATATATAAAGATAAGCTTTTGTACGATGGAATCCCAAGTGGAAACGTTTATTACTTGTACGTAAATACAGTTAAAAATCTTCTTGTTATTGTTGTCTGCTTGATATTACACACATTGCTTTTTTTTTACTTCTTTGTCATTCTCATCATGTTTCAGTAGAAGTTATGAAACACAAAGAAATGGGCCAAATTCACTTCTGTAGAAACTGCCCTAGAGCAGTGTTTCCAGGGAATGTGGCCCATTAAGTTTTCACGTTATTACAGTTGCTTTGAACTTGTTTCCTTTAATGTTTGTGGTTTCAGAAGCTTGATTTGTTTTTTGTCATTATTTTTAAGGATACATTGTCCAAATGATGTAATGGGCAATAGTCTGGACTTGGAGTTTGTTGTATCCAGTAACAATAGCATACTTTCATAGTGAAGACTGAGATCAGACAGCAGTTACTCTAATTTTAAATGTGAAATGTTAAGACAGTGTGGAGTTATTTGTTATTTACTTTCTGGGTGAAATCCTTTACCCCTTTAAGTAAACAGGCATTTTAGCATTGTCTTCAAAGGGATTAAACTCTTTACCAAAACCAGACAAAATAACTTCAGAGGAATACTTTTGCTTGCGGCTTTGGAAAAAGTTCGTAAATTCTAGGAAACAACAGTCAAAACGTGTTTGTTAGTGGTCCTCATAGCATTAATAGCAAGACTGGCATGCCATTATGTTTTTTACTATCATTTCATTAAAAATTTGGTAATTATGAACTTTTGTCATAAATAATCATGACAAAAGACTAAAGGTGATTAACAGATGTCTTTGTAGATTTGTATATTATCCACACTAGACTAATTGTGCCTGGTTTTCACAAAAGATTATGAATTATCCAATGACCTTAGCTGTGTGCAGAAGTATTCTTCCAGCTTTCAAGTAAATTATCTTCGAAAAACTGTTGAGGCTTTATCATCTGTTTACCTTTGATATGATATAATCTTAGTTATTCTTTAAGCTGTTGCAAATAGAATCAAGATGCAAATAAACACATTTCAAAATTGCACAAAAGAAATTGTTGGTAAGGAAATTCTAAGTAGTGTAATCAAGCATAATCAAATCCTAATCAAACAGTGTAAGTCAATGCAATAGCCAGCATATAGATAAACTCATTTCCAACAGGAGAGCATCCTCTCCTTCACAATGACCTTACTGTCATATAAACTTCTACTGGAAATTTCTCACGGCTTTAACTTAAATGCTAACACAAACATTGCAACATTGTGACTTTGATGAATGAAAATGATTCAGAATATTTTGCTTTTCTAAAAAATTCTGCTTTCTATTTCTTTTGTTTAAACATTGATAGAAAAACAGATGATGTGTTTGAAGGATTTCTTAGAACTGCTGTGGAACATCACTAAAAGTCTCTTCTTTGGTGCGGTCCTTTCTATTCTATCTTTTGCTATTTCAAAAGAAAAGAACTGGATAAGTTCGGGATTTTTTTACACTAAGCTATTCCTTAGATTAGAAGGCTTATAAGACCAATTGGCAGTATCCTAGTTTTGTTAAACGATGTAAGGAGTAAGTTGATATTTATTCTAGTGCTTCATAGCAATCTATCACATAATTAAGATTAAAAGAACAAAATCTTTTTTAGTTAGTCTAATGAAAGAAAAAAACAACTTACTAGCTTGTAGTCTGGTTAATCACCACTTTGATTAGAATGATATGTCTCTTTAGGTAGTGCAAACTACGATTGATTTATTGTTGGCCATTTGCTAAGACAAGCTGATGTAGCACTCAGTTGCAGGTAGGAAAAGCTTTCATCCTTCCCTCACAGTTAGTGGTGAAACTGTACCAACAAATTAGAAACCATTTTAGGGGACTTTTAGTGGGAAAAGATACGTATGCAACTAATGACCCAACAGCAGAAAAGAAATAAATCATGGTTGGTGATTAAGAGCTGTAACATTTGCCAGCTACACAATAAGAACTGGTGATTCTTCTTCAAGCTGTCTTTTTCAGGAATCTTTCTCTGAATAGAAAGAGGGTGCACCTTGTGTAACAGGATCCAATGTCTTAAAAATATGTATAGATACAGAACTACATTATGATGCAAATCAAGGATAAAATTTATACAAAAAACCAAAGAAAATTCTATCCTGAAAAACTCAAGATGAACTAATTGAATACTGAATTTATAAGATATTAAAGTTGATTCTTACTAAGACCATGCCTTTTCTCAGTCACATACCTGTCTTGTTTTTATTGGACCCTTCCCAAAAACCCTTTTTGATTTTTGCCAAAGAAAGAAAAAATGTTATCTTTTTAATGAAACGAATAGCACCAGACCATTTTTTCTAGTATAAATCTAAAAAGATGCACTATATTTAAATTACTAACCATCAGATGTGGGAACCAGGACATGTAAATCAAGCCTCTGTATTCAATTCTTGTAAAATAAATGTTGTATATCCTCTTTAGGGCCAGTAGAGGGAGAGACGTTGAAGGTCCTCAGGCAGTGGTCCTATCTGAGTTAATCACCATACAATATGAGAAGCCAGTGCCAGAAATTTCAGTCCTCTTGCAATCTTATCTCTATACTGAACAAAGGAACAGAATATCAGGACTGGATCTTTTACAAAATAAGGCAGTGTCAGCGCTCACCCACTTTTCACTTAGTCGTAGTTGGAGTACCAACGTAAGAAGTGGAACAGAGTCAGAATCTGCTTCAGCCTGGTAAGTTTTGAATCAATGTCAGAAGAGATGGCACTAATCAGTATTTTCTAGGGCATTGTGGTATAGTAAAAACTTTTACTGTTTGCACCCTATGAAGCTCAGCTGCTGTGCTGTCAGAAATGCCAGAAGGGGAGCAGACAGAGTTGGGTGAGGTGGGTAACTCTCACCTGCTGAAATAGAACGGCATTTTTAAGACTTTCGGTGGGTCTAGCAAGCTTATATCTCTCATGGATCATTCCTCCTATCACTGAATACAAGCAAGGGTCGTAAGATGAAGAAATTCTTTGAGTATTTGCATCCAGAACTTGCACAGATGAGATGCACAGCGGACTAAAGCATTTTCAGAGCAAATCTCTCAGTCACCCACCTTTACCATGATTTACTTTACATAGCATGTCAGTCTGAGAGCTTTTGAGCTAGATTCTTTTTGGGTGAAACTCAGCTGAAATATGTGTTCCATGAATGCATCTAGTGTGGACCAGTTATGAGTGGATATTCAGTGTGTTGAGCCAGGATAGATCTAGTGTGGAGTAAACCCCTAAAATCCATATACGGTTAACACTGGGTTCTCAGCACCATCTGTCTTGCTCTGCAACCTTTATCCCTTAGTCGTACTGGATTTTTTGATACAGACACAGCCTCTATGTGCTCTCAAGGACCCTGCCTTGGCTGAATTGTGGTACCTCTCTACTTCATCAGAGGAGTTTGAACTTTTAGTCTTGGCAAAATTCCCCTAGGTACAAATCTTCTTGCCATGAAACACAAAATAGGGAATTTGTAATGCTTCACATTCATTGTTTTCTAAAAAATGCGTATTTCCTCCCAATTTCAAAATGTAGTAGATACAAATCTGAAAATGGCAAGATTTCTGTGGCCTGTTTTGTGAACACTGTTGTGCTGTATGTTGTGTTTCTATCCCATAATAATTAAAAACGCTATTAAGAATGCTCCACACTGAATAAAAAATTAGCAAAATAATTTCTTATGAATACTGCTGTTGGGACTTCCCTGGTGACAGTTTTTAATCCACAGAAACCTTATCTGAGATTTACTGATAGCCAGTAAGCGATAAGAGAAATAAACTCCAAACTGCAATTGTAGTATCTTGGTTTTGTTAAGTCAAGAAAGCAACGTCAGCAGTGCACCAATAACATTATAAACATACATCTTGAGATCTGCCTTCCATTCGTTAAAATAAAAACCATTTCCAAGGAGCCAAACCAAAACACTTGCAATCTTTTTAAAATATTAATTTAAAATATTAGAGTCTAGTTTTGATGTGCCATATTATATTGATGGATTACAGGGGATAAAAAAGCCAGTGAAATGACATCTAAGATGCAGGTTTGAAGTGCCGTGCTTTAACAAGCTGCTTGTAAGCCAAGATTTTTTTCCCCCTTTATTCCTTATTTTTTTCTTAAATTGACAGCTACCAGATGAAATCCATGGCCTGATCCGTGTTATATCCACCCTTCACGGGAAGAAATGTCTGTTATTGCTGAGCAATGAGTATGTTGTATTTTATTACGCAGCTCTTTTTTATCACTGCGGAATACATATTCTCAAAAGTCTTTGAGTCTTTATGCTGCATTATTTTCTAAAACCTATAAAAGCAGGTAAAATGAGAAGTGTCGGCTTCAGAAGGCCTTAGAATTCACTGTACTTTCCTTTCAAGTTCTTGATTTCACAGGTCGTCTTGATTTGAAATCGATCCTTTCAATGGTGAGAAAAAGAAAATCCTGATTTTTATTTGCACTGCAGCTCTTTTGCAGCTGCCATGGTATGAAGCTACTGCAAGGCTGCATGAACTGCATTCCAAGGCTACTTGCTACCTCTTAGCAGATTGATACAGTGAAGGTCTACTGTAATTGAAAGCTGAATTCAAATTAGTAATTTTTTGTGGTCCCATATTGTCCCAAAGAAGAGGTTTTGAGTCTGCTAGCTTATCTAGCTAAGTTTGATCGTTAGGGCTAATAGACTATATTGCTTCTCACTACCAAGCCTGCTTTGTTTAAGTATTACATGACATTCCAGGCAGCCTGCTTTGTGCTGAAGAAGTGGAGTGGTTTCCCAAGTGGTGGAAACAAAGTTCAATGAAACGGAAGAGCTCAGCAATGTAGCCAAAGTTAGAAGGAAAAACATTCAGTGTGTTTCATTGGAATGTAGTGAATGATTAAACAGGAATGTTTCATAGAAATTGTACAGTTTGGCCAAAATATCAAGAATAAATTATAATGGCTAATTGCCAGTGCAGGAAATCTGGGCTTTCTGAGGCTGCAGCCTTTCAGGAGCTGACCTTGTAACCAGGAACTTTTATGCAAACTGCTCTAGGGCTTTAACATCCAATAAACGCATCCCTTTTAACTGAGAATTTCAATATTTGAATTTGGTGGCTGTTGTTCTCAATCAGATTGAAATTAGATTTTGGAATATTAAATTCCTCCATGAAATGGAGTGACCTTCTTCTGCATAGATAAGATGGGGAATAATCTTGTGATACAAGAGAAACACTGTAATTTGCAGCAGCTGTTAGACTTTTCAAAGGTGTCTCCTTTTACTACCAGCTTATTTATGCAGGGGCTGATTGGGTTCCCCATCAAACACAAACAGTTAAGTAGTTAGGCTGCTGAAAAGCAAGTCTGTATTTCACAAAACATTATACCTGTGGCATGTAAGCAGCCAAATCGTGGCTTTCAGGTGCCTTTATTACACTTTCCTTAGGTCACTGTATTGTCGACAATTTTCACAGTATCTGCAAGTACACGTGATAAAATTCAAGTCAGGTTTTATTCTTCTGTGGCTTAGTGAAGCTAGGAGTAGTGGCAGAGGCACTTGAGCTGGCTGTTGTGAGGATTACAGAGTCCCAGCTATATCCATTTACACTCAGTTCACGTTTGGGTGACTGATGCTACAGAAGGGGCCCAGAATGCTTGGTTGTTTTCAAATGAAAAGGAGATCCTGCAGAATTTGCCCTTGACTAAGAAAGAGTTTGCACTAAATGTGCATGCAGGTGAGTGGATAATTCATCCCAAATCCTGATGCCATTTTGTGTCATCATTTTGTTTACATCTTCAGATACAGTATCATAGTGCAAACAGTACTATTTGTAAGAATCTCAGCAATTCCCTGGACTTACAGGCATGTTTGAATATCAGCATGTATAAGTAACACATCTGCTAGTGAACCAAAAGGGGGAAGAAGGTTCAGGAGAGACTATAGGTGATCCATTAATTACCCCTGATTATAACTGTAATTGGATTGTGTAACAAAGCCAACGAGAAAGCCTGGCAAATGTCTTTTATACCCAAACCCAGAGACCATGGAAACTGCTATCTTGTTTATGCTGTCTCATTTTTTCTTTCTTCTTTGTCAGAGAGAAATCAGGGGTGATGCTGTACATTTATGCACTACCCATGTCCTGGAAAATGGAAAGTGAGCTTTCTGTATTGACTTCAAAGCCTTTTCTGAGGAAAAGGAAAAAAAAGTTAGCAAATGTTACTTCATAGGCTCTACTGATCGGCAAAGTTTGAGGAAATAATTCTACTTTTGAACCTTTTAATGATGTGTGCAAATTTTCCATGCCTTTCAGAAAAATGCTAGCAGTTTTGCCATTTATGGCATGTATGAATTTAAGACTGTGCAATGGTATGTGCAGAACTCCAGTGCAGTCTCACAGGTCTTGTTTTAGATGATTCATCTTTTCCAGCTGTTGGTTAAAGTAAGCAGAGTCATGCGTTAACAGAAACCAAGAAACAATGAACTCCAAGGGGATAGGTACAATTTGTATAGCACGATGAAATACGGTGTTGCTTTGAAAGGCATAATTTTTCCAGTTCAGCAGTATTTATATCTATACTATATTTCCAACGTTTGTGTAATGAGCTTGTTTTCTTGTTACATTACACTGTGGTAATTTTAAGGAGCAGAGAAAGGTATGGCTTGTCTGTAAACAGAGAACTGAAGAGGAACACAGTTGCAGCCTTGGGCTTTGGTGCAGGGATGTGTACCACTGCAGACAGTAAAAGTACTGGGATGGGGAAATGTAAACCTAAGAATTCCTTCCATCCCTGGCATGTCTGTGCCCAAGGAATATATTTGTGAGAAGCATATTTTGCTATGTGTTCACACACCTATACAGAACTCTAAGGACATATACTAATTCATCCTCAGTCAATGTAATGCACTTCATATTGTCAATAATTAAGAGACTTAGTGGTGCTTGGAAGGTTAACGTGTGGTATAACATGGTATTACATGGAAACTGTAGTGGGAAACATGTCTGGGACAAAAAGATGAAGATGGGACAGGAAAGGATAAACTGTGGAAAAGCTAATAATCTAAGGGAGAGGAGCAGAATAGGAGTGCTGTGATTATACAAGTAGTACATCTGCCTTGATGTCTCATCCTGTTGTGTTTTTTTTCCCCAATTATAATAAATAGAAAAAGGGCACATGATCAGAAGTTCTCACTTGTGCTAACATGCTTGCATATTTTGTTCCTGAATATGTTGGAAACATCCATGTCAGGGTAGGTGGGATCAAGAAAGGTCTTCTGCATACCCTTCTCTATATCCAGTTAAGCATCCTGGATTATTTCTAGGTTGTTTCATTTGTTCATATAAGAGTACAATACAAAATATGAGATATAAGGTAGGAATCATAAGCAATGATTTGTGTAAGATGGATTTGGTTTGAGACTGTATTAACTACTCTAAGGTAATTGGCTTTGGGTCTGCTCAGCCTGCTTTTGTGGAAGGTAAGAAGTCTTCTATTTATCACAGGGAAACAAGGGAATAGATTTGCATGGTGTTAGGCTACTCCATAATAATGGCACATCCTCAATGCTTGTTTCCTGTGATAACTTTTTCAGGAAATAGTATCCAAAGAGCAATGTGGATTTTTTTTTTTTAAGGAGACATAATCTCTCAAAACAGCCTGAAAGCTGTTATACTTGAACTACTGATAGTTAATCCCTTCAAGATAATCTAAAATCTGGTAGCTCTACTAACATATATGGGACTTGGCCCCTTATGAGAAATTAAAACGTTAGCAAAATGTATCATCTGCAAAATTTTCTTGCCCCTCCCAATAAGACTCTTAGCTCTCTGAAAATATGCTGAAGCAATAAGAGAATCTAAAGAGTAATGATCCATTTCCATAAAAAGACAGAAGCTTTAAATCTAAGCACAGATACATACCAGACTAAATTCTGGACATCTAATTTTTCAGTATTCTGTGCTTAATTAACATTTCTGCCTCAATTTCCCCATTATAAAATGAGAAGCAGTAAAATTCTTACCTTTATAGTCATAGGGATGCTCTGTTGGTAATTAGATGCTGTCAGACAGAATGACTGTAAATTACAGTAATTACTGTTCGTTAATTAATTCTGTCAGTTTTATGTTTTATTGTAATGCACTGTCAGAGTGCTATAGTGTTTAAATTGGATGCCTTTAAAATGAACGTTCACATTAAAAAAGAGTGAAAGAGAACCTTTTATTGAAATTTTAAAAGGTTCCGAAGAAATATTTTATTATGATCTAATTTTGGCTATGGGATTCTGAAGCTGAAAAGTACTACATACTGGTAATTGCATGTATTATTATAATTAAAAATGATAGAAAAAATATGAAGAGACATTCAGTATTTAAATTGAACTGCTTATTTTAGAGCAGAATTCAGTATTTAATTGTAGCATTCTCTGTTGAACCAGGTGTATTTCCAGGGAATGTTTCATGCCAAAGAGAATTAAGGCAGGAAAGTTGACATTTCCCTCAGGAGCAGAAGACTAAATAGTAAATCTGTATCTCCTGCTGCTGGAAGTGAGGCTTCCTTTGGCTCATTCAGCACTGAAATTGTGTACACATTGGTTCATTGTAGCAGCAGTAGTGTAATTTACACTATTGGTATGAAGTGATGATAATTATGCTATTGTGATGTAATAACATAATTTCAGAGAAATTCAGAGAAAATTCAGAGAAATTATGTTATGATTTTCTCTGTGTTACTGATGTGTAAACATGGAGAGAAAAGGATCTGCTGTTTCCACTCTTAGGTTAAGGCATTGTTGGCAGAAATTATCCATTTCAAATCTGCTAGGTATAAAAGGACTGTGGAAGTGCAACTGAAATGAAATAAGGTTGTAATTAACAGGGTAGTAGATGTGTGCTTTACATAATGAACTAAGCAAACAATGTAACAAGTTCTGCAGCAGGTAAAAAAGAGTTGTACCCATCCTCTGTCCATGGAATCTGTGATGTAATTTAAATGAAATTAGAAAGCAGAAAATAAAATTGTGACCACCCTGCACAAACACAGCCTCTGCAAACCCAGGATGATGTGACCCATCAAGTGAGGAGGAATGTGTGCCGTGCCAGTTGGTGCCAACATGTGAACTGCATGGAGACTCTTAAGTTTCTCTAAAAAATCTGTGTCTGGGTATCTGAAATACTAATAAAAAGAAGCACCTGTTCCAGACTACAAGCACAATATGCAAGAAAAACTAGCAAGCTGAAATAGCCACTTATGCAAATAGTCAGACAAAGCCCATATCCATAAATGCCACACTTCACAGTATAATCTATCCACCAATGATGTTTTCTAGAGCAGCATGCAAAAACAACTGTTATCTTGCTGTTTGAACTAAAGGTTGGAAGGTACAAGGGAGCACGTTTATGACTAATAATAGAACCGTTCGACATTTATTTTATAGTATTGTATTCACATATATCATGTATTTTGTTTAGAAGTGCTGGTTAGAAGGGAGCAGTACTGATCTCTGCTCTGGGGCAACAGGCAGATTTTGTGAAAACTGAAGAATCACAGAATCACAGAATGGTTGAGGTTGGAAGTAATCTCTGGGGGTCATCTCATCCAACCCCACTGCTCAAGCAGGGAGACCTAGAGCAAGTTGTCCAGGACTGTGGCCAGGTGGCTTTTGAATATCTCCAAGGTTATCTCCACAACCTCACAGGGCTACCTCTGTCAGTACTCAGCCACCCTCACAGCGAAATAGTGTTTCCTGATATTCAGAGGGAACCTCCTGTGTTGCAGTCTGTCCCCGTTGCCTCTGATCTTGTCACTGGATGCCTGGCTCCATCCTCTTTGCACCCTTCCTTCAGGTATCCGTATACATTGATGAGATCACCCTGAGCCTTCTGTTCTCCAAGCTGGACAGTCCCAGCTCTCTCATCTTTCCTTATATGAGATGTGTTCCAGTCCCTAAGTCATCTTAGTTCTCATTGCTGGACTCTCTCCAGTATGTCCATGTCTTGTACTGGGGAGCCCAGAACTGGACACAGTACTTCAGGTGCGGCCTCACCATCACTGAGAAGAGGGAAAGGATCATGTCCCTCGACCTGCTGGTAACACTCTTCCTAATGTATCCCAGGACATGATTAGCCATCTTGGCTGCAAGGGTGCATTGCAGGTGCGCAGTCAGATTGTTGTCTACCAGGACCTCCAGATCTTCTCTGCCCAACTGCTCTCCAGCTGGGTGGCCCACAATATGTACTCGTGGATGAGGTTGTTCCTTTCCAGGTGCAGGACTTTGCACTTTCATTTGCTGAGCTTCATGAGGTTTCTGTCAGCCCATTTCTCCAGCCTGTCAAGCAAAAACTCACTAAAGTTATTGCACTGAAAAGGAAACCTGGGAGAAAGGTCAGTTCACTCTAAGAACAGTGAGCAGAGATACATTTATTTACAAGCATCTGAAGTTTCACCAAGCAGTTCAGACTTTTCTGTGTTGTAAGAGTGATTTTGTTCTGGGGTTTTTATTATTCTAGTAAAGCATACCTTAAGGGAATGGAAGCCAAGTATCATTTGATGTGCTCACTTCAAGAAGACAAGGGAGATGAAGGTAATTCTACTTCAAGTCTGGTTGATTTGGGTCCCATAGAGCAGAAAGTTGCCATAAAAAGCAATGTATTGACACTCAGATTTCTCTAAACAGGAAGGAATTTAGGTTAAGCCTCTCTGTTGGTATTAGCTGTGGTATCATTTCAGGTGGGTGGAATGCAGCACATTTGGAGCTTTGCTGGATCAAAGCTCCCTGTAAGTTAAAATCAAAGTGGAAGCTGTGCAGGTCGTGAAATCCTGGAACCACGCTGTGACTGTACAACACTACTACCCAAGCCAAATGGCACTTTTTGCTCTGATTTACTTTCTAAATTGATCAAAAGTTAAAGCATTGATTTGAGTGGAGGTAACCGAGGCTATGTGGATGTGAAGTCCTAGTACAGTAAAGACAAACGGTAAAATACATTCTAGAACATTACTTCACTGTTCAGTCCTCTAAAACGAGCTGTGAATGGAGTAAAACTACTGAACTGCCAGTAAAATTCATAACTGATAAGCAGTCTTCAGCAGGCAGCAAGGAAAGAATCCTGCTAACAGCTTAGCTGTCTCAAATGTAGAAGAACATTCTCTGTTTTATCCAAATGGGCATAAATATTTCGTCAATATTCCAGTCTCTCAGTGCTGCAGTAGGTTAATGATATTTTTATGTATTGCAATATTTTAGCACTATTTTATACTTTTTATTCATTTTTTAAACAAAGTAATTAAAAAAAACCGTAACGGAAAGTAGATTTTTCTCCACAGGAACTTGAGTTTTGGCCTTTTTTCTTTGTTTTCTTGTTAGTACTTTGTTTTCCAAGCTGGTATGAGCCTGCTATGCTAACGATTGTGTATCTCCTCTTAAACATCTTCCCCAGAGCTTTGTTTTGATGTCACATGATGAGATAAATTATTACTTCACTAGTTTTAAAAAGGAAAGTGTTGCCTAATTTTAAAGTAAAATTATATTGAACAATAATAAAATCAAATCCTTTTGGTAATTTGAGATTTTCTCAAAGGTTTATTTTCAGAGACTGCTTGAGGAAAATTGCACAGATTGATCTGTTTGGGTCTATGTAAAACAAAATTATTTTTGTTTATAGAATCTTCTTTCTAAAAGCACCTGTTTAGTGAGACTTAAGGTATTTTTATGTGTTTGTGTTTGTCATTATTGCTTTGAATTATATTCCTTGCATGTGTCACAGCAATGAATGTCAGATAAAATAGTTTCCTTTGTGGGTATGTAAACAATGGTCTTTAGCTACTTAATATTATCAAGCAGCCTTTACTTTGGTTTTATCTTATTTTATTCCTTAACAGATCAGACTTTCGCCATAAATGCTTTCTCAACTACTGAATAAACTCAATGTTTTTCTTGTAGTTTACCTAATAATTCCGATTATAACAGCCCTTTACATTCAAAACTTTTTCTGTTTTTTGTGTCTACAGTTATGGAAAAAGATAAACTCATATTAGATGAAGACAATAACAGTAAAATATTTTGTTACAACAACTGGAGTTTTGCAAGTAGTAGTAGCAAATAACTTCTTGCTTATAATTTTAGAGTACCCAGACAGAAGATTGTTTTCTCTGGTTATCAGTACAGTGTTTAGCAAGTCTAAGAATTATGGAAGAAGACCAGAGACGGGTAGAAAGCATTCATGGGAGTGGAGGCTGAGCTTGGTTATTTTTACCTGATAATCTAGTGGCAGCTTGGGACAAACAATGGAATGTCTGCTACACATTTAAATAAAGAATTCCAGTAGGCAAAGAGGTAATTCTAGGTGATGCAATGCCTATGTTTTTAACATGTCGAAAGACCACTTATGTCAGTGGTTATTCTGAAGGAGCTCTCTTCATCAGTCCTGCTGAAATTCTTCCTGCTTCTTTTGACACTGTTCCCCACAGTTTTGACACTGTTCCCCACAGTATCCTCCTAGAGAAACTAGCCGCCACATGGCTTGGATGAGCGTACTCTTCACTGGATAAAGAACAGGCTGACTGGCCAAGTGCAGAGAGTGGTGGTGAATGGAATTAAATCCAGCTGGTGGCTGGTCACAAGTGGTGCTCCTCAGGGCTCAGTTTTGGGTCTGGTCTTGTTTAACATATTTTTATCAATGATCTGGATGAGGGGACTGAGTGCTCCCTCAGTAAGTTTGCAGATGACACCAAGCTGGGTGGGAGTGTTGATCTGCTTCAGGGTAGGAAGGCTCTGCAGAGGAATCTGGACAGGCTGGATTGATGGGCTGAGGCCAACTGTATGAGTTTCAACAAGGCCAAATGCCGGGTGCTGCACTTGGGTCACAACAACCTCATGCAATGCTGCAGGCTTGGAGAGGAGTGGCTGGAAAGCTGCCTGGCAGAAAATGACCTTGGGATGTTGGTTGACAGCTGGCTGAACATGAGCCAGCAGTGTGCTCAGGGGGCCAAGAAGGCCAATGGGATCCTGGGGTGCATTAGGAAGAGTGTGGCCAGCAGGAGTAGGGAGGTGGTGGTGCCCCTGTACTCAGCACTGGTGAGGCTGCACCTCGAGTACTGTGTTCAGTTTTGGGCCCCTCACTACAAGAAGACATTGAGGTGCTGGAGCGTGTCCACAGAAGAGCATCAAGTCTGGTGAAGGGTCTAGAGAACAAGTCTTATGAGGAGCGGCTGAGGTAACTGGGGCCGTTCAGTCTGGAGAAAAGGAGGATGAGGGGGGACCTTATTGCTCTCTACAACTACCTGAAAGGAGGTTGTAGTGAGGCAGGTGTTGGTCTCTTCTCCCAGGTAACTAGCGATAGGACGAGA
>Ga0065711_1030628_pt1 | contig 31947 bp, 34 predicted proteins | sample Hoacrofraction12_FD_59098 | JGI IMG/M metagenome (GOLD analysis project Ga0065711, IMG submission 59098) | Hoatzin crop microbial communities from Cojedes, Venezuela - Epithelial fraction 12 v2 (version 2) | ecosystem: Host-associated > Birds > Digestive system > Esophagus > Crop | place... | reverse complement strand
CCCGCCGCGTTGGGGGCCGGGGGGTGGTGGGTGGGTGCGGGAGCGGGGCGCGGGGCATGGAGCCCGCCCGGCGCCCCGTCCCGCAGCGGCGGCGCGGGATCTGGCCATGGTGCTGAAGCGGCCGCCGCGCCCGAGTCGCGCACGGTGCGTGGGCGGGGGGTGTCGGGGAATCCGGCCCTGGGATTCGGGTGGTCTGCGGGAAACGCGGCCCAGTCCCGCGGCGGAGGGAGGGGCCGGCTTGGCCCCGGTGCTGAGCGGACGCTTTGCAGCTCGGGAAATGCATGGGGCTTCGTGGAGTTTGGAGAAGCAGCGATCTGTTCCCGAGCACTCGATCCAGCCTCGGGCAACGAGCAGCGAGAAGCCGCAGGTGCCCCACGCACACGGGAGAAAGGAGTGGGGGCACCGTGCTGCCAGTGCTGACAAGCAAGGCGAGCAGGACTCACTTTCTGCTTGAGCTTTTTTGGGGATCTGCTCTTTCTGCTGCCTCTTGGGACCCGTTCGCCCATGCAGAGCCCCACTACTTTGCCTGTTCATTGCTTTGAGAAGCAACACCCACATTGCCAGAGAAACACAGGCCATGGGGCAAGGTTGAGGACTAGGAAAAGGCAGTGTGTGCCTATCTCTGTGTGTACTGCTATGGTCCTGAACGTGATCTATCTGCATCGTAGATCAGATAGGCAGAATGAAAGACTTAGTATCCCTCACCCTTCCCCCCTTTCTGGTTGAATTGTGTATTGTTTTCATACTCTAACAGACTGCAAAGTGCTCCAAGGCCTCCATGTGTGGCCACAGGCGAAACACTGCCATTATTTAGGTGATAAAATCATTTAATGTTTTTCCTGCCACTCCAGCTCCACTCTGCTATCTCCCTTTGGGAGATACTACCTTGCCCTAGCTACCTGCATGTGCTGCGGGACTGAGGAGGAGAACAACACAGTCACTTAGTCTGCAAAGCAGCGTTTTTGCAAAAAATTGCAAAAGGGAGCTCAGGGTCTACACGGGCAAGGAGAGGGTCAAGAAGAGTCGAAGAGCCCTGTGAAGAACAGGCATTACAAAAGTCCTAAAAGATGTCGATACAGCTGTGTTTTCAGGAAGTGGTCGCTTTAGTGGGTTTTACTGCATTGCAGATTCTTTTCTCTGGAGGCTTAGGATGCTTCTGGTCTTCCAGCAGTGGGGCGATATGTTGGGGGGGGTGGGGTGGATTTACTACCTCTGGAGAACTAGTGACTTCTTTAGAGGCCTGAATGCATTTTTTTTTCTTTGCCTCCACATTATTAGGTTAATCATTGCTTGAACTGGTTGCTATGGTTTTGGCAAACCCATGGAAACTTGATAATGAACACTGAAAGACTCCTTTTCCATTTATCTTCCCTCTATGTTTAGTGCATGATGGTCTCATTTCTCTTGACGGGGCTGTCCCAGTGCCAGCGCCTGGCCTTTATATACCATGGCTGCTGTAATGGACTCTGGACTTTTTGATGTGGAAGAAACAGGTGGCAGCTGGGACTGTGGCCGTTTCAGAGATGCAGGCTTGTGGCCTCGCATACTTGCAGGAGACTGGTAGAAAACAAACTTAGCCCAGGCGCTGCTGGGTTTAGTTGCTGAAATCCGACGCAAGGCGGACTCAACTTTTATTTTTGCAGCCACAGGAGACCTGCCTCACTACAAGCTGATGTTTTCATGTCCTCAACACTCAGTTTTAGGTGTCTTTCTGTTTAGACAAGAAGATTTCTGAATAGGTCATATTACACTCTGTTACAGAAATAAGGAGGCTTTAAATCTGTCTCCTCCTGAATCTTGGCAGCGGCATTCTACTGCTGAACTCTGGCTGTGGGGACATTCAGCAAACTCTGGCCATGCCTCCAAAGCAGAGTCTCCTGCAGCTGCCTCACCACTGCTCAAGGTTAAAGTCAGGGACTAAGAATCACAAACAGTTAAAAACAGAACCTGTAAGTTATTTGCACAGCTTTGAGAGGTCAGGCTCATCGCCAGGGCCACGGAAGGGGAAACACTGGGGTCCTTTCCTCAGCGACAGACTCATCCCCCTCCTCCTTGCTCCTGGCCAGCTCCCTCGTGTCTGAAGGCTGGCGAGAAAATGAAGGTGATTCCCATAATCCCAGGGCAATTCCTTTGACCTCGGGCCTCCACTCTGCACTCTAAATACGGCTTTAAGTGAGTCGCCTCCTGCCCTCTCACATTGTCTGCATCTGACATTGCAGTCGGGTTTCCCGGCAGAGGAGGCAGCCGGGGCTGTGAACCGCTTCCTGTCCCCTCCACGCAGCTGGGAATCAGCAGGGGCTCCTGCAAGGAGAGCAGACCCCCTCTCCTCTTCCAACATGCCTCGGGGCGCCTGGGTGTCGCCCAGAGCTGCTCTGCCCCGGGCTGTGGCAGGATGCTCGGCTGCGGCTGCACGCCTGTCCTCCCGCACAGCCTGCACGTTTCAGTGTAGCTGCGCTCGCCGGCAGAGAAAAGGCAAAGAATCGGGATTCTTTCACATGGTCAGCCCTCGAAAGTCTGCCTTTTCCCCCCCTCCTCCCGGCTATAATGACAATCCAAAGAGTTCCTGATAGGGTTTTAAAAGATGCTTATTCATTCACCGTCCACCAAGCATGAAAATCCAGCTCATTTGTTCATTTGTTGCCATTCTTTGCCCAAACGACCCCACAGGGGCTGAAGCCTGTTGCCGAAAACTTGTCACTCACACTTTTAACTTCTTTTTGTTGTACTTCTCTTTATTTCATTCTTCTGGGTCCCCACCTCCGCCACCACCCCACCGTCTCCTCCGGTCACAAAGGCAAGTCTGGGAAGCTCTTTAAAGCTGCAGTGCCCCCTTTTAAAAATCCATACAAAAAAAGCAATAGCTGAAAGGAGGTCCCAAGTTTGTGTGAGGAAGGGGGAAACTCCATCCCGTCTGCGCAGCCCAGACAGGGAGGGCGGGAGGGGGGAAGGTGCTGGGTTCCACTGCCCCTGAGCTGCCTTCGAGCCCTGCCTGGGGTTCATGTGGCACCCTGACCAAAACAGCTGGGCCTCTCTGCTCAGTGTTCACTTGGCTTGGGTCATCCTGTCTTCCTGGCTGTTCTCTGGCCAGGGATGCCCCTGGAAAATCCGCACCATGACAGGCAGGAGATGTGAGTTTTTCCACCAGGTGCTTGCTGGCCCCTCCAGAGCTTCGTGTGCCTTCATAGCGGTGTCTGCTGGGGCATGGGTGAGAGCAGGGTGGTGGGGATGAGGCATCTGGAACTAACTCAGCCCCCCCCATCCCCCCACCATTGCTGGAGCTTCTGCCCTGGTCAAAGCGTGGAGCTTCTCTCCCTGAGGGACATGCGCAGGTTTCGTGCTAAGTACTGCCAGTTGTGCAGTTGCAGCCATGAAGAATTGTTACTTTTCGCTTTTGTTTCAGCTGGAGCCATGTTCCTGGGGCCTCAGATACCATCTTTTGCCTGGACTTTGGTGCAGCAGGAGCGGGCCCCAGTGTGAGGAATCACATCTTTACCCTGAAGGATGTGGGTGGAGCATGTGCTCTTCGCTCAGGCTCAGCTCATGATTTCAGATAGCAATTGCAGGGAAATGATCTCCCCCTCCTTTCCCAACCTGTGTATGCAAGTGGAGCCGGTTTCCTCTCTTCCTCAGGGCACCACATCCCCAAGCCTTCAGTACCCAGATTGCAGTTGAAGACGCTGCCACCAATATACCCAGATATAAAGACACCTGCCTGCCCTCGCTATCCTCCCCAGGGCAGGGCAGTGGCAGGAACTAAAGGGAAAAATAAAACCCCTCTCCCTGTCACGTCCCAGGTACCAATCCATCATCCCCAGACCCGGGCACCAGTAGCCCCAGTCCTCCCGCTACCTCCATGGGCATGTTGTTCCAGCCACCGAGACCTTGCGCCTGCGGGACAGGGGGAAGATTAATGGGGCAGGTGCCGGTGCCCGGAGCTGGCCCTTGCCCTGATAAGGTGGGAGCTGAGATAGCGCTGGGTCAATACTCAGCGGTGGCCACCTGGAGCTGCAGCTGGAGCCACCTGAGGGGCTCCAGGGAGAAGAGGACCCTAGGGGTCCTTCCCCCTGCACGGCCAAGCTGTGTCCCATGGGAGACGCAGGTGCCGTACCCCAGCACAGCCCCCTGCACGGTGCCGGCAGGGACCTCCAGCTCCCCACCATCTGCTCCCCCTGCCCGCTCCCGCCCATCAGCTTTCATTGCGCAGCCTGGCTTCGGGGCAAAGCCAAGGTTTCAGCCTCCCCCGCCGTTAATAATTCCCAGAGGAGTGCAGTGTTGCCATTTATCACCCTTCCTTTAAAACCCAGCTGTTATTTATGCGTGTACCCCACCCCTCCCCTTGCCTTTCCCATTGCGCTTCTGTGCCCTCACTGCATCCAGTGATGCCCCAACGTCCCCACATTTGGGCAGGCCTGAGAGGGGAGTTTTGCACATGTGGGGGTCCCACCGTCACTCCCCTCCCCCCTCCGCCTTAGGTGCCAGAGCTTGGAGATAAATGGTGCTGCTGGCTGCACCCATTCAAATTATGAAAGGGCACCTGTTGCTGGACAAAGATGCAACTTGGTGGTAGCTGATATTTTTTGTGGTTTCAAAAAGCTTTTCTAGTCATCAAACCCTGATGTGTTTCATCCTCACCTGCTCCTGGAACTGGGTTTCATCAAACAGTTGGTGGCAGGCAGATGCCCCGGAAGGGGTCTGCCAAGTTTTGTCATAATATTTCCTTTCAGGAGGAGCGTGATCCTGGCTGCAGGATATTTACCCCTGCTGCCCTCGGGCTCTGCACCTGGGAGATGTCCTTGCCCTGCCTGGCTCACTTTGGGCTACTTCAGCTTAATCTCAGTGGCCTGGAAGACTTACAGATGGGACCCTGGATGTGTAAATGGCAACTGTCTTTATAACTACATTTTTGGGTGCAATTCAGCAGCCTTGCCATCCTGCAGTTTGGCTTTTGCAATGTTGCAAGGACACTTTTTTGGAGGGTTTTCTCGCTTTCCCATGGTCTGTCCTTGCTGTTCCGCGGGATGCCACGCCATCCTGGCTGCCCTGCGCCAGGCTGCACGGCTCATTAGGGACCCCCTTTGTCACCTAATTGGATTTTTCTCCCCTTGTTATCCTGCAATGAAAATGTCACGGGCAGCAGGGAGGTGACCATTCATCTCAAATTAAATTCGGTCGTCTCTCGGACGATCTGCGCCACTATTCACCCTGCAGCAGGCAGCTGCCTCTCGCCGGGGGATGCAACTGGGGGTCGTGCACCCGCAGGCTCCCCGGGGAAGGGGGAAAAAGCCCAGGTTTGGACAGACATGAGAGGGGCTGGGGTCTGTGCAGCCCCTGGTTTCTCTCTTCAGGTGGTCTCCATGGCTCGCTGAAGGATTTTTGGCCGCAGCCGGCGTGTGGGCTATGCACAGCGGTGCATTGCCAGGAGGTGGTGCTGGGATACCGTGCCCTTGGCCTTGGCCAGACACGGGCCCACGCTGCGTTTTCCAGGGAGCCATCGGTTGTGAGGGGCTGTGAGGGGAGGTGGGAGGCAATGCTGGGTCATGGCCAGCAAGGCAGGAGCCCTCTGCAAGGTCCTGATGGAAAACCAGGGAGCCACGGATCAGACCAGGAAGGACCCTTCCCTGGCAGCAGCACACTGGGGAAGTCGCGGAGAAGGACAGACCACCACTTATGCCTAAAAAGCAATATTTTGGGGAGGTTTTCAGTCTGTCACACTTCCATCATTGCCTGAACCTGCCTGTGAACCCCCAAAACCCCTCTGTAGTGCTGGGGGGGACTCCCAGGCCAACATTGCTGCAACCATCACAGGTTAAAGGCAGTTTCTTAGCTGAGCTTTTGTGCTCTGGGCTGTGGCAGGGTGCTTAATAAAAGGCAATTAAAGAGCTGTCAGCCCTGTAAATGCAGCCGTAAAGGGGCAGCTCAGCTCTCAACGCGTGGCGTGGGTCAGGTCTGCCTGGCCACAAGGCACCGGGAGTGAGAAAGCGATGTAGAGGTGATGGGAAATGGGCTCTGCTGTGGGGTAGGTGCAAGCCGAGCTCTCGGGGCTGGATGAGGGCGAGCCCAGCTACGTAGGTGCTATGTAGTCCCCGGTATGTGATGTTAAATAAGAAAGAGCAGTTGTTTGGTTTTTTTTTAGTACTTCATATGACAAGAGAAGGTGAAATTATTTGTGGCAAACAATGGTGTTGATAACTTTTTCTGTTCTTCGCTTTCCTGTGAGTAAACATCTATTCTTCTTACTTTTTATAAAAGCGTTCAGCATGGGAGTGTGGAGTGGCCAGGATTGTTTCTGTCCTGACTGGATGCCTCCCAGCTGGGGAGACAGCTTTCCTGTTGCCTGCCCAAATTCCTCCTTAGTGATCTACTAAAGCCCAGGGCGGCTTTGCCTTTCCCTGACCGTGCTTGCACCCGAAAACATCCCTAATCTTAGTGAAAAGTAGATGAAAGAGCCCTGGGGCTCCCCAGGGACAACTAATGATCTGCAAACAGAAGGATACTGTCAAAATGGCTTTTTCTTGGTCTCCTCCCCTCTCTGCTGCTGACATATATATTTGGAGAGATGCTTGGAAAAACCTGGCCCTGGGTGTAGGGTCCCCAGGGGAACTTTCTGAGTTTGCAGGGGTTCACCACTGCCGCAAGCAGGTGATGGGCAGGGAGGAGGAGGAGGTCCATGGGAACATTCAGAAGGGAAGGCCATTAATTTCCTTACTCGAATGGCTTTTGCCAATGCTACCTGGGAACTGGGGTCCTCAAAATCCGCTCTATGGGAAAGCAAAGCCATGTGACACAGGTGAGCTCCCCACTGCCTTGGCCCATAACCCAATTGCGTCAGTGGTCGAGCTGCAAAGCCAGGACTCCCTCTCCAAGATATTTTTATTGCCTGGGAACCAGGCTGAGGAAAGGTGTGGTCTGGTCTTATTATTTTTCCTCTCCCCCTCCTTTATTTGGCTGAATCCAGGAAAACGCAGGGAATGGCTTACTTTCTGGAGCAGTGCAATGGGCTCTGCTCTGAGGACATCTCCGTGCAATTCACAGGGCCACAGAGACACTGCTCATCATCCTCTTTCCCCTAAATCATTATTTTTCACATCCCCTGACAGTGTTAAAAATGACTTCATCTGGTTCCCCTGGACCAGAAGGTGGGGGAGCCCTGGGGAGCCCCGGGGGGGGGCCCACACTTCCCGGCTCCCCTCAGGAAGGAGTTGCTGCCGACAGCCTAAAAAACAGGGTGGTGAGTCATGGCCAGCGGTTTCTTGGCACACACTGGGAAACCCCAAATACGCTATGGGACAATATATCAAGAGGGCAAAGGAAAACAATAATACCTCAGGAAGCAGCCTGGGATACTGCAGGGGAGAAGTCCAATTTAGACCTTTTCCTGGCCTGAAGGTCTGTGCTATGGTGTGACCATGGCTGTCCTGGCCATACCCGTCACTGGAGGGGCCAAATGAGACTGTTTGCAGCTCCCTGTCTGCTTCTTAAGTTACTTATTTGCCAGTTTTTTATTATTTGGGCAAGCTGAATGTTTTTTTTTGCATTCACGTTATTCCCAAGCAGCCTGGCCCATGCAGAAATGAGCTATCCTACTGGAGAGGGGGGGAAAAACCTGGAGGAGGTGCCTAGGGGGAAAATTTATGCATTTCTTCTAGCACTGGCCAAATTTGTCTCCCACGGCTGCCTGTCTGAGCTTGCTCCCTGATGATGCTGCCACTTGTCCTTCCACCCCTCCTGGCTTTGGCCTGGGGACCCCCACGGGAGGGCAGCGTGTCTGGTCTCTCTGCTGCTGGCACCGCTCCTGCCACTGCTCTTCACCAGCTCTCGTCTCTCGCTATTGCGCCCAAACTGCTGGCCTTGGTAAGACCATGGGGACGACCCAGCTTTGCTGCAGAACCAGGGAATTGCAGAAAGTGAATTAGAAATACAAGCAGGTGGGAGGGGAGGGGGCTGCACTGCCTTCCCCACTGCTCCTCCTGTACTTTTCACCCTGGCGAGGTCAGCCTCGTAAAACACAGCCAAGGGATCCCCGTAGCTTCTTGATTACAGTTGGTGTAACCCCTCACACAAAAATCTCACTGGTGGAAACAGGGTTTGGCAAGGTGCAAAGTGGGGTCAGGGAGTGGTGTCTATAGCAGTTTTTGCTATAGGGCATTTCGGAGTAAAGCACTGTTTCAACCCTTGGACCCCTGCGCTCCTCCACGCTACCCTGGCACAGCCCTTCTCTGTAGGACACCTTGGAGGGACACTGGCCAGGTAGGGCCTGGCCCAGCATTTTCATATCTCTAGAAGCCAGATTGTTTTCCCAAATCTTTACACATAAATAAAAAATATTTTTAAAAATTAAGATTAAAAAAAGAGGTCTTGGCCATGGGGCCCAGATCTCTGGGGCCAAAGTGCATGGCCCGCACCAGAGCAACATGGGATGGGTTCCCACCACCACGGTAGAGCTCCTTGGGCCAGCTGGCAGAGCAGCCCGCCATGGAGGGTTTTAAAGCCTGCATGGTTTGGAAAGGAAGTCAGTAAGATGAGTGTACTTCAGTCAATAATGCACAGCAACATGCTTCTGATCTAGTATTTGTATTAAAATAGAACTTACAGAGCCCTTTCTCAACACTTACAACTCTTTATACAGCTTTCTTGGCTATATTAACTCCAGTCAGCATTCCTAAGTAGCTCTTTTTTCTTACTGTTCAGCAGAAAAATGTTTTCACCTGGACTAAGTGGCCCTGCTCCAGCTCTGTGGGAGTCTGTGGGCTTGTAAAAGTTCCAACAAGCCAGTGGGCTGGGTTTTGGGGCTGAGGAGCCCATGGCAGGCTGCACCAAGCCTCTGCCAAGGGCTCCCCACTACACCTCTGCATTGAGTCCATGTGGAGAGGCTTTGCCTTGTCTCCAAAAGGCTGAGAAATGCCTATCAGCCAGTAAGAGACTTTTCCTGCCCCACTGACATGAGATGGAAGCTCCTTTCCCACACAGGAGGTGCTCCCAGTGAGGCCCCTTGCATTCCAGTAATTCCCCCCAATTACTTTAATTTACCTCCTCACCCTTTTTCTATAACTCTGCTGTGCCTCTTGCGATGATGAAAAATACTTTAATTCCCAAAGAAAAAACAGACCCTGGAAATCAAAGTGTCTTTTTAGACCTTCTCCAAATCGGAGCGGCTGGGGGCTAATAAAATCCCAAGTTACAAAGTGCTGCAGAGGCTGAAACCCTCCTGCTTGTCCTGCAATGAGGGCGAAACAGGGACCCATTCATTGCAGGGCCATCTCTTACGGAAAAGCCGAGAGGGGACCCCAGTGATATACACAACACTGGTGGGAAGGCAAGGAACAGGCTGGGCTTTGTCAGAGGTGCTGCTGCCTGGGCTGGGCAGAGAGGCAGCTTTGGTGATGCTGGGATGTGCTGGACCTGGCTGGGATGTGGCTTCAGATCCACTGAGTCATTGGTGGCCGACGGAAGAGCCGGCGGGTCCACGGTGGTGCCAGGGCTTCCTGCAGCAGGTTATGGCAACAGGCTCAGCCTGATGGCCAACACTCTGTGGTCCAAGGATGAGTTTTGGGCCATGCTTTATGGCCAGGCAAAGAAAGGCTGTGTGCACTAATCCTGCACTGGATTTAACAGCCCGGCGGGGCTGGGTGCAGGGCTAACGAGGGCACGGAGCAATACAGTGCAATGGGTATGCACAGTGCGAGGTCAGGCGGCACTGTGAAGCCCCAGAGGACAAGGGCCATCGGGGACAGGACCCCTGGACTAGTTACTAGTGTCATCTCCCTGCGTGGAGCCTTGAGGGCAGTAATTGGCCTTAATGGCCCTGAAGAGCCTCACCTGGGGCCTCCCCCCACCCATGGGCTGGCTCTATTTAAGCCCAGCCTGGGGTGGTTACCACTTCCTTGCCTTCAGCTTGGTTTGAAGGGTGTAAGTTCAAGAGATAGAGCTGACCTGTTCCTCGCTCTGTGGAGGTGGGTTGCCTGCTATGCTGGAGGGTTGTTCCACGAGGTTCCTCTGTTGTGGCTGTTTTGAAGATTAAAGCCCCTTCCTGGGTCCTTGGAAGCCATCTAATGGAGGAGCAAATTTTGGATAGAAAGCAGCAGGGTGGGGAAAAGCTGTTGTGGGGTAGGGGAGGAGAGGGTTTCAGCCAGCAAATGCATTTTTGGAAATGTTGAGCTGTGCCTGATGTGAGGCCAGTGGTGTGGGGGAGTGGGCAAGTGGGACTCTCTGGCTTCATCTTCTTCCCACTCCTGGCTGTGGCTGTGCAGGCAAACCTCCAGGGTGAGGACACGAGGTGTATGCTTGAAGCAGGATGGCTTCACCTCTGCTGGCCCTGCTGTATGAGGATGAGGGGGGGAAATGCACTGTTTTCCATTCCCTCCTCAGCCCTGGTATGAATCCCTCCTCTCTGCTTGGCAAAGGGCCTGCCTGCCCCTTGCAACCTGAGGAACACATGTGGGTTGTGTGCTTGGCTGCAGCAGCTTGCAGCTTTTAAATGGATGAAGGTTCCCGGGGAGCTGTCTGTGGGGCCAAGGGACAGGTGGCTGGGCTGGGCAGCCATCCTGACCTGCTGTGCTTCTGTGTTTCCCTCATGGTCTGTGGAGACAGGAAAACTCTCCTGGAGAGTGGATAGGGACCCCAGGTGTTCCCCCGGGAAGCAGGGCTGCTAAGGCATCTTTTGGCTGGTGATCTCCTGGTTTTCTTTTGTTTCCTGCCATCTGCACAAATACCCAGAAGAGGTTTGCTGCAGCTCACCCCTGTGTTCCTGGTGTGCTCCTGTAGGTATTGCCTGATGGCCGAGGAGCTATGCTTTGGAGGCAGGATGTAAAGGTAAACTAAGGTAAGACCATGTCAGATGGGTTGATGGGTTGATGTGATGATCCTTAAGTTGCTAAATTATCGTGGGTTATGCTATCCCACTAATGCAGGAGATTTACAGTGCATCAGTTCACATAACCACCTTTCCAGGGCCTTCCCCATCCAACCCTCCCCAGAGCCAGGCAGTGCATACACGAGAATGGATTTGATTGGGAAAAATATTTGGTTCTATTGAGAGCCACAGGGGGTAATTATTCTTTTTTTTATTTGTTTTAGGACATGATATTTTTCTATATTCTGTTTTTGGACTTTTTGAAATTTGGCATCAACCAAGGAACATTGTCTGGTCATGCTTTGCAAGGCTGAGTGTGCCTCTCCTGGCATAGGGCTGCTTTCTGCAGTGCAAATGATGCTGGACAAATCTGTTGAGCAGAAGGTGCTGGAGGAGGAATTAACCTTTAAAACACACACAGCACACATGCAAAATACTCCTCCCTAATGCAGTGCTTGGGGTCTGGGCAAATGAGAATCGCAGAGTAGCGGGGCTGTGTGGGATGCATGGCTGGCCTGGCCTGCCTGCAGCAACGGTCCAGCCAGCCCAGGCAGGGCTGGGGAGCTGCTGGCAACCACCAAGGAAATGCTGAGAGTTTTAAAAATCATTACATTTACCAATGTATCTCTGGTTCCCCAGCGGTTGCCCCTGCCTGGGTATCCTGGGTCTGTGCTCCCCCATGGCTGAGCTGGGTGTAAGGATTTCGTAAGCAAAAAGTTGGATTTATGGACCTTTTTCCCCCCTCTACTTTTTGCATTTAAAAATACATTTTTGGTAGCGAGTGGGGAACCCTGCCTGGCCGAGCAGGGGCTGCTCTGCCAGGTGCCCACCACCAGCAAAAACCCATCTGGCAGTGAGGGTTGGGGGAAAAATGAACTGTTCAAACGCATGTACAAAATCCCACCTTGCGGGTGGACTCTGCCCCTGCCAGACAGGCAGCGCCCATCAGGAACTATAACTTGAGTGGTGTTTGGGTCCAGTGACAAGGATGGGAATCCGGGAGCTGCTCTTGTTGAGGGGCTGTGGGGCAGGTGCAGAGGAGAAGCACCATATGTTAAACAGCCCCAAGGAAGCTTTCAAGCCTCAGTTGTAAAAATCCCCTGTCTTTCTGCCTGTATTTAATGCATCTTTGTATGGACACTAATTCCTCAAGTATCCACACTACGGTTGACTTTTAGTATGTTTGTCCAGGCAGGCTGCCAGTGAGCGGTTCCTACAAGGCTCCCAAGCTCCGACATTTGTTAACATTGCAGTAAATCACAGTGGCTCTTTGAGCAAGGCTTTTCTTGACAAAACGGCAGAGGCAAGAAAGAGACCACAACAAAACGCAAAGGGCTTATTTAAGTTGGAGAAGAGCAACTGGCCCAAATAAAGCAGATGGGGGACAACAAGGGACACCTCCAGCTCTGCTCCCCCTGTCTCCCCTATTCACTGGTGAGCAATAACTGAAAGGGGGCAAAAGCCCAAGACTGGTAATTTTGGCTGAGGAAGGTGATGAGGGAAGCCCAGATGGCACCTCGGTCATGGAGAAACCTGCTGAGAAGGTCTTGCTCGGGTGGGGGATGGGGGAGCATCAGACTGAGCTGGAGCTTTGGTAAAGGTGGAATTATAACCCTAACACCCATGTACCAAGCCCCTTTGGTTACTCTTGTCCACCTGTTGTATTTTTGGGGAGTATGTGTGACATGGCCTCTTTAGCAGCTGGCCATGGTTTTTGTGAGAAGATGGTTTTGGGGTGGAAAACAGCTCACTAAGTGTTATTGAACAGGGAGCTCTCACCCCAAAGCAGCCACCCCTATGGTGGGCTGCAGCCCCTCTCCCCATGCCTCCCCTAGCCCTGCTGCAGTGTGAATATTTATTTATCCCTGCCAGCCTTCTGTCTTCCCTCTTTTCCCTGGCTTATTTATGGCTGTTGCCTTTCAGCTCCTGGCCACTGCAGCCTGAACTTGGCCATTATGCACAGCTCGTTGTGGAGGCCATCAATCTGTGAGGCCAGCGTGCGGCCTGATGGACTTCCCTCATCATCATCAATTTTCTCTGCTGTGCTGGTACATCCCTTTGGATCTGGGGCAGCTGCACATGTGCTGCTGGTGGCCTCTGTGCTCCCACCCTGGACAACCGCCTCATCCTCACAGAAGCCTTTTGTCTTAGGAAGTTCACAGACATCAGGTGATTCTGCTTGGTCCAGACATCCAAGAAGGGCTTGGGGTGGCTTCAAAGAGGCAGTCGCAGTGCATTGCACAGAAAAAAATCACATTGCTTCCCTCTAAATAAGCACCGTGGAGTCCTGCTTAGCCAGCCTGACATTTAAGCAAATGCTATCTAAATTCCACAGGAAAATTGTTCCTATTCTACATCTTGGGTACAGGCAGAGGTGGGCTTTGCTGCCTTTGCGGATTGATGCTTTCAACGGGGCTGCAGAGCTCAAGCTGCTGCATTTCTTGTTCTTGGAAGGACTCCAGGGTGTTTTGCCCATCGCACTGTTTGTGGGTGCTGTTGAAGCATCGTACCCTGAAATGCACGTGGGGCTGGGGCAGGAGGTGGCAGCTCTTTAACAGCAAACGGCAAAACTCCCCACCCTGGTTTGAGTGATGTCGGGGGTGATTGCGCGGGAACCACTGGCTGCAGGGACATGTTTCAGAGGGGAGGTGAGAGACACTGTTGAGCTCTCAGCAATGAGATAGCTCTTGGACTGTGCCAGTTTTGGGGAGGTGCAAATCCCCCAGAGAAATGGCTCGGGTTACAGGGACGTGACACCTCACTCAGCCCTCCCATGTACCCCTGCAGGGCTGTGGGGCATTGGGGTGTCTAATGCCTCCCTAACAGTCCCAGCCACCTCCTCCTACTTGTTAGGGGTGGGGAAGCAGCTGGAAACCTGAAAGTAATTCTCAGATGCTGGATGTTTTCACCCCAATTTACCCAGAATAAGTCAGAGTTTGAAATAAGGCACTGGGTTTTTTTGGGTTTTTTTGTTTGTTTTTTTTTAACTGAAATCAGGAGAGCTGCTCCAGCCAGGCTGTTACTGAGGCCCCGTGGTTTGTGCACTTGTCCGGGGCTAAGGGATGCTTTTCATGGCTGGACACTGACGCAAACTGGCGTGGGGCCACAGGCAGCTTTGCTCTGCTTGGGAGCAGTGCTGCTGTGGGACGTGCTGCTGGGGAGCGGAGGCTGTGGCTTTTGGGGGAGCCAGTGAGGTGCCTGGGGTCGTTTGCCGAGGGCTCAGAGTTGCTCGGGCTACAGCAACGCAGGGCTGGCTGCTGATCAGCCAGAAGCATTGCAGGACGTTAATTTCGTTAGGAGCGCTGGCCAAAGCCCCTGATGTCCTGTGGATGCCGAGACCAGTTCCTGGGAGGTTGGCCCCTGCCCACAGCCAGTTGGAGTGTGTTATCATGGCTCTGCTGCTGCCTTGTGTTGGGTGACAGCCTGCTGTCACCCTCCAACCCGTGTGGGAGGGTGTGAAAGCCCAGGCTGGGTCTCGCTCAGCTGCTTCAAGTTGCTGTCTCATTCCAAAAGAACCGGGTGGCCGTGGTGGCCTGGCTGGGGGGGTGAGCGGCTGGTGGTGTGCCTCTCCCTCCTGCTGGTATTTTTAAGGGTGGCATTTAGACTTGGCGCAGGTACAAGCAGCCGCAAAATGTGGGGCATTTCCTCTTCCTGACAGGCGATCCGGGGAGGCTGGGTGATGCCGGTGGTCCTGCTGTGCCGGCTGCCCGCAGGTGACTGGTATGAAAAGCGGGGCGCTGAAATAATGTCACCCCCCTGGCCCTGCTGCCCAAGGAGGCACTGGGGTTTGCTGAGGTTGGGGCTTGTGGGTCTGGCTGAAATGGGGTGGCAGGGTGTTGCACAGTACCTGCCATGCCTCTTCCCTTAAAATGCTGCTTATTCCCAGCGGCAGCTGCTGCCTCAAACCACCAAAATATTGCTGTCTTGCAGAAGGAGCTTTTCCATGGGGCAGTTCTGGCTGCTGTGCTGGGAATTTTTGTTGTTGGTCTCGTTGAGCCGGACGTCTTCTGATGCTGCAGCAGCTTGAGCAGGAGTAGGAGCCAGTTGCCAGCCTCTCTGCCCAATGCATTTGCTGTGTAGCAAAGAATGTGACCTGCGGTCTTGCCCTTCCCAATCTCCCCTCCTCCTCTCTCCCTTCACCTGGAAAAAAAATCCAGTGTTGGAAACCCATCTGGAGAAATCTTTTAGGAGAGGAAGCCCATAAATTTCCCTCTGGCTCCCTGACCTTTGGTTTCCTGGGGGAGGCGTGCGGAGGGAGAGGAAGTGTTTTCCCCATGGCAGTGATGTGGACAATGGGGGTCTCCCCTTGCAGAGCCAGATGCTATATAGATCTGCAAACCTGGTCTGTCAGTGGGGAAAGGTGCCCAGAGCTTTGCCTTGAAGTCAAGGGGAAGGATGCAGGCTACCAAAGCTTTGCTCTGTCCTGCTGGGGACGGTACTGGGGGAAACAGAACCCCCCCAGTTCTGCCCAGCAACAGGTAGCCCCAGCACGTGTGCAGGAGGAGCGGTGGAGGGGAACCTGATCTCAGTATTTCCATTTCATACATTATGAAGTGCATCATTACTCTTCAAAGCATTGTAAAAATCGGAAGTGCTATTCTCTGGAGCCTGGCAGGGAGGAAACCTGAGGTCTTTTATCAGCCCAGGCTGTCTTGGCTGTCGCAGCAGCCCGTCCCACAGCACATGCATTTGTGTTTCAGCACATACGCTCCTTGCGGCGTACCTGAGCCCAAGGCTGAACAATTCCTGCTTTCTTCCCCAGGAGCAGAGCGGGATTGCCCTGCTTTTCCAAAGGAGAGATTTATGAGGTGCTTGACTGCAGGGGACACTGACACTGATCACCTCTGCTTGGGAAGAAAGGGAATGAAAAGGGTTCATTTTCAGAAAAGGCGGAACAGCAGTTGTCACAGTGGCACCTGGCTTTATCCTAGTCTGGGGTAACACAGTCTGGTGCAGCACTGGGTAATGCCTCTATCCATAGAAGATGGATTTCAAAATGAAACTCAGCTTTGATTTCTAGCAATGAAGTGTTAATGCTGGATCAATTAATCTAAGGCTTCCTGTCCCCTCCTGAAAATCAGGCATGTCCTAAAGTAAGCTACGTCCATGAGCTTCAACTGAAATCTGCTGCTCAGCTTGCTGCTACCCCAGACCAGGTGGGATCAAGGCACTGGGGTATTATATTGCTAATCCTAGTATCACCCTCCACCTGTTTTAGGGAAAACTGAGGGGTGGCCAGCTCCCTTGATATTGTATGTGGCTGGGCAGGGCTGGGAGGTGTCCCCAAACACAATCTGAGTAGTGGCACCTCTGATCTGCTTGGTGAGGACACTTCACTCTTTCTCCAGCTGACTTCAGGCTATAAAGCTACCTGTGTCTTCCTGCTGTCCCTTAGTTTTGCCTTGATAAAATCTGGGTCAGGTTCATCTCTGGCTAGATGGTGGCAGCCTGCCTGGGGCAAGGGCAATAAACCACCCATCCCAGGCCACGCTTTTCTTTTAGTTTGCTGGAGGATACTATGTCTCTGCTCCAGATTGTAAAAGGAGATTTCTTTGGGGATCCCCAAGGAAAGGTGCCAACCAACAGACTCCTAAGGAAGAAGATGGGGAGTTTTCAGAGGATGTCAAGTGGGCAGAGCCTGGTTTGTGTCCAGAAGAGTTGCCTTTATCTGAAGGAGACATCCCTACCTCGCTTGTGGAGGGCCCACGGATGCACCCCACCAAATCCTACCTGTGATTGCAAGCTGAGAAACAAGGTAATGGACACAGTCCAAGCCCAATGTGCACCACAAATTGCCTTTCTGCAGCCCCATAGCTACACATTCCTCTCCAGGCACTGTTGGGAGAGCAGCCCCTGCTAAGGCTGTGCTCCTGGGGTGGCAGCTGATGGGCAGCCGTGACTTATTTGCTGAAGTAGCCAGAAAGGGCTCCCCAAGGCTCATGGAGGTATCCCTAGCTGGCTGTGCCCCCCCTGAATGGCTGCATGGGCTGAAGCGGGATGTCTTTATCAGAGGAATTGCCCGTGGGGGTTTAATCCACCCATCAGATCTTTACTGTGCATTGGTGTGTGTCTTCCTCCAGGACTGATTCTGTTCATGACTTCAGCGCTCAGTGGGAATTTAAAAGGTGCAGCTCTGTCCTCCCGCATGTGTGTGTCCATGCTGGTGTATAACAGCTTGAGGCTCAGGGGGATGTTGCTGGCCACTGTTTCGCAGACAACTCTGCACCTGTTTCTCCCCAGTGGTTTAAAGCATAATAAAAGGATATAAATACTATGGTGATGCTCACATGGGCCAGCTCGCAGCTCATGGGTGGCACGCAGCCTGCTGTGGGGCCATCAGCTGTGCCTTGGCAGGCGCCGCCGTTTCAGGGAAGACAATTTGAACCCCTCTGTCTTGTGGCAGCAGGGAGAGATGGTCAAGATATTGTTACTTTTTAGGGAAAAAAACCCCCAACTTCCTCCCCAAGCCTGTTAGAGAAAGGTGTTTAGGAAAATGTGCGTTGGTGCCAGAGAGGCTCTTGGGGCTGCAGGTTGTCTCTGTGTGGCCCTATGGAGGCTGCAGGTTATCATTCCGGCAGCTGTGCAGTAGCCACAGGGTTCTGCGGATGGAAGGAGACCTAGGGAGTCGCAATGGTTTCCACCCCAGCCTCCTGACGGTGATGGGGTCCCGGTGCCTGCTGTTGGGGAGCCATCCTGCACCTTTTCCTTCTGTCAAAGGCTCTGATTTTTGCAGTCATGGGAGGGGGGAGAGAAATCACTCCCGGTGCCCAACTGCTGCCTGTTCTGGTTAAAATTATCGGGAAGGAGCGTGCTGAAATCCAGGGTGGCCCCAGCCCTTGTCCCCGCGGACCCCCACCTGCTCTCTGCAGCACAAGCCTGTAACCCTGCCTGCTGGCGTCGCCACGGCCGTCAGGGTGCCGGGTATGACGTCACGGGGGGGCTCCGGCCGCCCCCGGAGCAGCAGGTGCCGCTGGTCGCGGTCCCCTCTGGTGCGCCCCGCCGCTCTCCAGGGAAGGAGGCTCCTTCCAGGAGATGGCAGCAGCTTTTCGGAGCTGGGGCTGCCTTTCCACCCGCTTCCCAGGGCCGGCAGGCAGGGAGAAGGACGGGGACAGAAGACCCGGCCGGGCGCAGCGGACAGGGTGCTCGGGGAGCTGCGGCAGCGGGCGCCCGGGCTGGTGGCGAGCCTGTCCCCAGCGATGCTCCCGGGGGTGTATCGCAGCCTTTCGAGGGTTCCCTGTCTCACAGGAGGCATCACTAGAGTCTGTAGTTTGGTTTTTTTTTTTTTTCACGGCCTGGAGTGCTTTCTGCCTGAGCTGAACCTTCTTACGAGATGCTTTTGTATATTTGTGAATGTAAAGCATTTTGAAACTTTACTGGGCAGTCATTTTTTGCGCAATGGAGAGCGGTGCCTGAGAGCTCCTTCCAGGCCCCCGAGGCACGTAAGCAGCTTCGAAAAGGTGTGGGTAGGAGCAGAGGGATGAATGCACCGAGCTCCTTGCTAGGTTGTCATGCGGCTGTTAAGGGAGGAGGAGAGTTACAGTTTCTTGTCTAGCTGGGAAAAGGCATGTCTGCAAGAGAGCTGTCAGACCCCAGGCGTGCTGGGAGGATGGTGCCTGAGCTTCACCCACTAATTAGTCCCGACATGGGAGAGGGAATCCAGTCATGGGGCATCCTCCTTCAGAGAGCTCGGCAAATTGGGCTGGTAAGAAGAGCTGAAAAGTAAAGCTTCTGCACAAATAAACAGCACCCAAATTCCAGGGAAATGCTAAAAAGAAGATAGCATAAATAGCACGAGGGTTGCATTTTACAGTGATTACTTTTTAGCTTTTGGTGCCACCAAGCAATTTGTTTGCTGCAAGCAGGAGGCAACGTTTGCTTCCTTCATTCCGATGAGCCCTGCTGGGCCAGAAGACCAAGGTTTTGGGATACAATGTGGCACTCCAAGCTTCAGCAGTGCTTTGAATTAATTGAAGTAGTCAAGCTGTTGGGCCCCAGGAGCACAGGAAACCTCTGAGGCTGCCCCAAAGCCTTCCAGCACAAGGCAAAGGGGTTTTGGTAAAGTAAATGGAAAATGCTTTGGAAATTGGTCATAGCAGCAGGAGCTTACTGTCACTGAGCTCCTCCTGGCAGGAGGAATTTGCTTGTCTGTGGGTTGGATGTGGCTTTGGCCAAATAAGGAGCTCCTGCACTTGGCCAACAACTCAGCTGTGTTTCAGGGTGGGGAATGGTTTGAGATGTCTTGTAACAGCACTGTAGTCTTCACAGGCCATTGTAGACATGAGGTTTTCTCAGTCTTGAAGCTTCTACAGCCCAATTTTAAGCCCATTTGCTGCATGTATAATCCAGCCAAGTCACCCCCATCCCTGAAAATTGTGTCTGCCTCCAGATGCAGAAGTAGCCCTACTGCAAAAAAGCTGGTTCATACAAGCCATTGCTGGGACATGACTTACAAAATCTATTTGTGGACTTTCCTCTGCTGAATGCTATGTTGTTGGCAGGCTCTCGCTCTCAAACATCCTGTGAAGTGCTCCCTTTTCCCATGCCCACCCCTGCCACTGTGGTGGAGTCGTGCATCTCTGGCGCCTCATCAACTTCGCTTTGCCCAGGCTGGAGAGCCTAGCTTTGCTCTGCTCCTGCCTGCTTGCTGTTTTGCTTTTTACTTTTCCTTTTCTGTGATAAGCAGGTGCCAACAGCCTTGTTGCTTCCCATGGCGGCCCTCCTCTTCCTCTTCTGTCCCCACCAGTTGACTGTGCAACAGGACCCGGGGAAGGGGGGCTCCCCCAGCCCCAGCTGACACTTTTTTGCTTCGTGGCTTTGTGAGGAGTTCCAGAGACAGCTGGAGGCTCACAGGGCTGCAAAGACATGCACTGTTCATAAATAAGCCCTGTCTGTCAGTCCTGCTGCCTGGGTGTCTGTCTGCCAACCTGCCCCCCACACTGGGGTGAAGCAGGGTGCCCAGAGCATCCCTGCTGGGTGTACCATGGTCCTTCCCTTGGGCATATCCACAGGTGGGGCTGGGCTGGGGCCTCCTGTGTGGGGGATGTTGGTCTGGCCAGCCACTGGTCTCAGGGACCAGTATCCTCTTGCAACTGCTGGACCACCCTTCCAGGCCTTGGTTTACAGCTTTTCTAAGAACATGGTCCAGGAGCAGGCATGACCCTGAGCCTGCCCTGGGCCACTTGCTCTGGCAGAGGGTTGAGAGCTCATCGGATTTGTGTTTGTGCCAGAGATCTGGGCTTGCACCAGAGCAAGGAGAGCTTGTGGTGCTGCCTGTGGTGGTTTCTGGAAAGACCCAGGTGGACAACAGTTTCCTTCACCCTCTCTGCTCTAGGTCTGAGGGAGGTGAAGGCCTCACAGGGAGGTGGTTTCATTGCAAACCTTGTCTGGATTGGTCCAAATACCAGTCTCATGGTTAGGGAATGTGGTTTGTTTTTTGGAAGTCTCTGCAAGATGTGAACAGAATAAGCCTCAAATGCTGAATGAGAGGAATGTGAAGAGAAGTAGGTGCTACTTGCATCCATGGTTCAGTCACTGCCATCCTGGTGCTCTTGATGTCTTACAAGCTCAAAAACTTTGGGGTCATGGCTTTTGGGTGTACTGTGCAGTTGTTTAATTCCTCTGTGCCTCTTATTTTTTGTAAAATAAGGATAATATGGAAATTCTTTTAAAGGGATTTGAGAGCTAAGGCTACATGAGCAGGGACTGCTACAGTTTGTTGTGAAGAATGTTACTCAATGCTCTGCCTTAGGTAGCCAGGAGATATCAACTTCTGTGTGCAAGGAAAAAAATTAAGGTAACGTTTTGGCTCTTGGGATCATTGGCAAATTTTTATGCCTTTGATACGAAGAGTAAAGCCCTGCCTTTTAACCAAACAGTGAAATCTAGGTGTCTAAAGATGATTTTTTTTTTGTTTTTTAAAAACAAGAAAGTGGGAAGGCAGCAGCCTCCCAAGTGGTGGCAGGGGTGCAGCGGGGCTGCCAGGAGACAGTTTGCAAAGCGGGGAGAGATAAGATGCCAAGTGACAGCCGCTAGCGAGCTGCTTCCAGAGGGCAGGGTATAAATAGACAACAAAGGGATTTGGTGTCAGAGCAGTGCTCGCACCTTCCTGCTGCCCAGCCCAGCAGGTGCGAGCGGGGAAATGCAGCCGGGAAGCTGCGCCGAGCCAGCGAAATCTGCTCTGGGATTTAAGTGTGTATGGATAACACTGACAAGAGAAGGCATTTATCAGCATGCTATGGACCTCTGTCTATCCGCAGAGGGCTTGCTCTGTGGTGCTGACTGGCCATAGCAGGTGGCACTTGGACAGTCCTAGTATCTGCCAACCCCCCAACCAGAGCCTGGAGCCACTGGCTCCTGCCTTGTCTGTGCAGAATTCTCCTGCATGAGGCTGTTGCAATCCTAAAAGGGTGTCCTGCTTGTCCTGGCTTTGTCCCTGGTCATTTACAGTGACACCTGCCGTGTGCTACCCCAGGTATGGGCTTACCCAGCCTCAGCTGCTGCTCCTGCAGGGTACCTGGGCTCTGCATGGGGAGCTGGCTTGTCTTCCTGTCCACCAGTCATGTTGGACAGCCTTGTCTGTGCTTTTTCTGCCCCATGTCCCCCGCCAGCTGGGCTATGCTTCCCTCTGAGGTGCTGTCATCCCCAGATGCTCCATTTCTATTCCATTTCCGGTGGGAACAAAACCTCTAGCCTAACGATGGTAGGGGCATGATGGGTTATTGCAAGAACGTTGTTTGGCCATAGAGGCACCACCGGTACAGGGGTACTGTTTCTTAAAATACTGAGGGTGGTGCATCAGTAGGCAGTAAGTCGTCTCCAAGCTTGCTGACTGTTTTCAAAACCACTATTACTTTCATAGCATTACCCATGGCAACACCTTGCTGATGTCTTTCAGGCAGCTTTGTGCCTTTTGGTGTCTGGGTTTGTCACATAGTTTGCTGTTGGGGTTGACAGGTTTTGGCTCCCATGATGTTCTGCCCTGAGTAGCTTGCATGGATGCTGTAAAGCCCTGCCACAAAGACTACAAAGGCTTGGTGAAAATGGGGTGGAAAGAACAGATTTAGGTTGAGGAAGGAAAATGAGTGGGAAGACCTATCACAAAATCTGCATGATGGAAAATCAACCTGCAAGAATAAGAAAAGCCCAGGTTTGTATATGCTGGTGTAAATCCACGCCATCTCTCTCCGTGGCAGGGTACGGGGAGAGGCATCCGCAGGGGCATGTGTGGGGCTGCTGGGGCTTGCAGTGAGCTCAGCTGTGGGATGCTGCAGTGCTAGGGAGGGACAGACCGGCTGAAAGCAGTATTTGGGGCCAGGAGCACAAAGCAGGGCTGCTCCCTGTCTGTTGGCCATGTGAAATTCCTGGGATATGGAGGGTCTTTTGTGTGGGGATCAGCTGTCGGCCGGCTGCCTATTTTTAGGGTGGCAGATCCCATGGTATGTGAGGGGAAGGCTGATGGTGAGTGAGGTGTACTGGGACACTTGTGCTTGCCTCTAGACAGACCTCACCTGCACTCCTGCAACCCAGGCAGTGTTTTCTGCTGCCATTTATACTGCTACATGCCTGCGTGTAGGTGCATAATTGAGCAGAGACTCAGCATTTATTTGCAGTATTGTCTGCTGATGGGTTTGGCCAGCTTCTTGCAGAAATGAAGTGGGATATGATGGCTGTGCTTCTGTGCATGGGCCTCTGGTGTGTCCTCCCCACTGGTCAGCTCCAGCCTTAGCTAAGGGCAGGGAGGGAGAAATCACCAGGGGTTTTGAATTTTCTCAGGGTTTGGGAAAACAGGTCATGTTGCATAAAGGCTTAAAAAAAAAAAAGATCTTTTCATGTTCTGCTTGAGGGGAAGGCTGTGTGTGAGCACAACTCCTATCGGACACCAGAGAGTCCAAGCCAGATGTCTGAGGACGTAGTAAACGGGGCTTCATCAACTCCATTGTTCCACAGCTGTGTATGACAGCACGTATCTTCTTGCGCCAGTGGCTCTGTTCTGCGTAGATGGACTTGTTCTTTTATGGCCAGGTGTATGGAAGTACATCCATGTGTACAAATACAGCTTTTTGCTGTTTTGCTCACTCTTCTCCAGGCATGACCTGAAAGCTTTGCGTAAGTATAGCTGCAGACAAGTCATTCATTGAGCAAAACTAGTTTTTACCTAATTTTTTTAGCTAACGTGTAACATAATGTTTTTTCCACTGACTGAGCTCATGGATCCGGCATCCACACTGGTGATGTTGAGGGAGAGGAAAAGAGCCCATAACTGCTCTTTTTGATAAGAAAGCTTTGCAAACGCTCTGATGGAGAAACATCTTTGCCAGCAGCATGCACACTTTCTTTACATGTGCTAAACTTCTTGAGATGCAGCTGAATTTCTTTAAACAAAAGGCATTTGTTGAAAAACATTTTGATGAAAGTGTTGCAAATGGATTGTTTTTTTTCCATAAGAAGCAAACACTTATAGAAGTGGGATTTTCAGTTACATGAAATTTAAATGTACACATTCCTTTCTTTTCCATATTTCTTACAAAAATATTTTGTTTTATGTTGTGTCATTTAACAAAAAAAAAAACCAATCCATCTTTTCTTTCTTGTCCTCTTTCCAGTAGATAAAAAGAGCAAACAAGGACAAAGGAAAACCCTGCAACAATTCACCTGCCTCCCAAACTGGTTGCAGAACATTTTGAAGGCCATTTTGAAGGCCCTTTCCTGTGGAAGGATGCTTTCTTCTGTGCACAGCCCTGATTAGAAATTAGTATTCTTAAAAAGGGTTTCCTAAAAAGGAAGACAATTGCTGTGTCTCCTAAAGCATCTCTAAAAATACACAATCAAAGGTCCAGGCTGATAAGGGCGTAGATGTACAGCAATGTGCTGTTGCGCTGCAGTTTGGAGAGCTGCTTGGTGCTACTCAGAGCAAAGGCACAGAAGATTGCAATTGCTTTCATTTGCTAATTACGCTTGTTGCCTATCAAGGCTGGAAAAATACAAAAAAAAGAAATCCCTTGCTCTCGGGCTGCAGTAATTCCTGCAGCAAGCGTGCACTTAGTTTTTACCTGGTGTAAAGTGTTCTTTACTGAAGGAATGACAAACGCCTGTAATGCTGCGAGGCAGCAGTGCTATCTTGATTGCCAAAGCTGTACGGGATCAAAGAATCATAGAATGATTTGGGTTGGAAGGGACCTTAAAGATCACCTGGTTCCAACCCCCCTGCCATGAGCAGGGACATCTTCCACTAGACCAGGTTGCTTAGAGCTCCATCCAACCTGGCCTTGAACACTTCCAGGGAGGGGGCATCCACAGCTTCTCTGGGCAACCTGTTCCAGTGTTTCACCACCCTCATGGTGAAGAATTTCTTCCTAAAATCTAAATCTGCCCTCTTTTAGTTTAAAGCTGTTTCCCCTTGTCCTATCAGTACACATCCTTTTACAAGGGTGTGTAGTGATACAGCTCCCTGCTCTCCTGCTCTGGGTGGCAGCACTGCTGTCAGTGTTCTTGTGGTGTTACGGCTCTTCATGGAAACCCTTTGGATTTGTGGAATGATGGAGAGGATGTGCTATCCGAAAGCTGCACTGTGAGGGTTATGTTCCTATACGAGTACCTGCTTCCAGCTGATGGGAGAGCAGCACTGATGGGGCAGTGCCCCAGAGGCTCCCGGGCACCGGTAGGGTGGCCTCAGACTCCTGTTGGTTTTATTTTCTTGCTGGTTCCTGCCCCCGTCCTGGAATAACCACATGCATATGTACAAGCCTAGAAGAGAAAGCAGAGTCTGCACCTAAAACCTGTTCTTTTCAGGGCATCTTCTGCAAGAAACAGGACCACCTGGGTGCGGCTCCTAAGTGCATGCAGGTTAGCACTGAAGCACAGCGTGCTTCGGCAGCCTGCTGCTGAGATCCTGACATATGGGGATGTGATGGTCCTGGATCGCAGACCCTTTTTGAACACTGCCAGCAACCAGAGACAGTAACAGAGCGAGCCACTCCTCTTTCAAAAAAACAAAACAAAAAACTCCAACCTTGGCCTGGGCAAAGGAACAGCGAGGACTTGCCAGCACCAGTGGCTTGAAACAAAGTCTCAGTGTTTGCAGAGCGGTGGCCAGGGTGTTATGTTTTCAACTCTAAATGAGGTTAATGGAAGTTACATGTTCTCAAATCCCTGTGTGCTACTTTGAAAATGCAGGAGCTAACAGTGGTTATTTATTGATTTCATTTTGTCCCTCTGGCTCGTGTGGGAGGCTGAAACTAAGAGCAGCCGCCTGCACACATATGTATATGGGAGAGGGGGAGAAAGTGTGTGTATGGATACGGAGAATGTGGGACTGGCTCTTGAGGAAGTTTGCAGTCCCCAGGTTTGGGGATTTTTCCAGGCAGCAGTTCAGACGGTCCGCAGGGAGCCCTGCCTCTATGTGCCCATCCATCCTCAACCATGTGCCTATCCTGGGCAGCTCACTCTGCTTCGCCTGCAAGCTGCCCAGACTTGCAAAACTTGGCAGGGCAAGGAGGAGCAGAGAGCCACTGGTAAGCTTTGCTCCACAGGGACACTGGGTCAAAAACACAGGGGAAAAAGTAAACTTGAATCAACTTAAAAGGTTGATTTCCCCCCTCCCTTCTAGTTTTTCAGAATATTAGCCCATGAAACTTGGCGGTTCCTCAGGGTGGAGGAGGGTGGCTTCTGGTTTCCATGCAGCAGTCAGTACCCAAGCATGCCCAAAACATCTGTCATCAGTGGAAATGAGCATCGCTCTGGCAAGGCTCTTATTTCTTTGCAGTAAAGAACAAGCAAATTTGCTTATTTGTACTTAATGCTTGTTCCAGATGGCCAGAAATAATACATGACACACAGCCATGCTGTCGCCCAAACTATTGAAGCGCTGTGGAACATGTTTGCAGCACAAAGACAAGCTGGGGAGATTGTTTAACTTACTGGTCTCCAGAGTGGAGCAATTCTTTCAGCCACAATATAAATGCAGCCTCCCAGCAAGACTAAACTTTCTCATGGGGGAGAACAAAATTCACGGGGAAGAGCTGTGCTTCTCTACTCTATTCCACTGTGGTGATGGCCTCCATGCCATCATCTTGGTGGCTGCTTGAAGGCCAATGTTTGTCATCAAAGCAGATATAGACCCTCCACTTGCCACCGCAGACCATAGTTTGCCTCTTATCTCGATGCTGTGAAGAGGCGGCTCATATGCACTTTGTGTGTCTTACCTACATGCCACGTGTATATGGGAATTTTTGTATGGGGTAGATGGCTAAACTTGGACAACATTTCTATCTGTACTGCTCATGGGATTGGGGGGGGAAATTTCCCATTGCAGCGCCTCAATGTTGGTTTGGTTTACCATTCCTCTTGCTAATTCAAGGTGGGATTTTTTGTGGGTGGGTGTTTTTGTTTGTGTTTTTTATTTTGTGGTGCAAACAATGCCCTAACCTGCCAAAACCTTTCTCTGTGATTTTTATAGGACTGGAGTAGAGGTCTCCAAAGGAGAAAGTCTGCCTTCCTGCTCTTTTTTTGATCTGCCAGTTTGCCTGGCAGATCTGTTATGAGGCGAGACACCTTTTCCTGCCTGGTGAACTGCCTTTTCGGCAGCGGTGATGTGGTGCAAGTGGTCTCAGCCAGTATGTGAGGAGCAGGGGGGTTCTGGATGTGCACCTCTGGCCTGTGGTGCCTGCCTTGCTGTGGAAAGGGACTTGTGCCTTCACTGGCCCTTGCACACAGTGCAAATCTCCTCTATTCTGCTCCAGAAAAGGCAACCCAGAGATAGGTGCAATGTTTCAAAAGGGGTTGGGAGAAGAGAGAGAGGGAGGCAAAACTAAATGTCATCGGTGTTTTATGCCTGCAGAGTGACAGACGTGTATGATGACTTCCAGATACCCCAGCATCTGTAAAGTGCAATTGTTCTCTGGGGTGTCCTTAAATGAAGAAGAATTTTCCTAGTTGAGCCCTACACTTCATGCCCTGGCCCTGCATCCTGCTAACTGGAGTGGGGGGGATGTCCGCCTCTGGCAGCTTTCAGAACGCTATTTCCCACGTCACCTTCTGTACATCCCTGTTGCAGGCAAAGGGTTACTTGCTAAGGTGCAGCTCTGCCTAATTAAGAGTAACAGCATTATCTGCTGCAGAGAGATTTGTTTTCCTGAGAATTTATCACTCAGGAGCATGACCCTGAAATAACCGTTTGGGCCAGACTTGGGAACCTGTGCGTTAACCCTTTGCTCCAGCCTAGCCTCTGAGACCTTCCTCCTTTTTCTTGCAGCTGAGTCCTGCCCTGTACCATGATTCGAATAACTGTTGGCAGTGAGACCCAGCCAGTATGTCTCAGATGTTCTTTCAGGTTGGAGCAAAAATGAGGTGAAGCCTCCACGTGTCTTATGCTTTTGACCCCAGACAATACGCTGACGGCATAAATTAGGAGCTGGCTCAGGCTCACTTGAAGCTCAGCCCAGGTTTGCTTGAAACTCAGCCTAATTTCTTCTGAAAGCAAAGCGGAGTGGGAGAGGAGCGCTGGGTCAGGGAGCGGGTGCTCAGCAGGTCACAGCAGCCTGAAAAGCTGCAGTTCATCAGCTCACAGGCAATTATCAGCCCACAAAAGCAGGACTGCCTGTATTTCCAATTTCTTGCCTATACAGAACCATGCAGATGATGGGCAAAGATGCCCTTGGCAGGTTGTCATGAGCTGGGGGCTGGCAGCAGTGAGGATCCTGGCTGCCCATGGATCTGAAAACAGCTACACACCTAAGTATCCTCCCTGATCAAACCCCCTGGGAAAATCTTTATTTCCCCTATTGCTGCTTTTCCACACAGGTGCTGTGTGCCCTGGCCGATGCTTGCACCATCTCCTTTCACTTCTGTGCTTCTTGAGGTGATTCTCATCTGCAGCAGTGCTGCAGAGGGAGAGAGGCAGGGAACTGTGTGGACCCTCATTTCCCAGGAATGGAGAAGAAAAATGATGGAAAAAGTTTAGAGAGGGGATTTCTGCTCTCATAGTTAGCAGCTGGGCATGAAAATGGGCTGTAATTTGGAGGGTCAGTCTGTATTTCCACGACAAGAGCAAGCAGCCGAGCTGGGGGAAGCTTGCAAGCTGAAAAATTGAGCAGAGCTGGTAAGTCTTCCTTTGTTTGTGGGCTCAGCCCCCAGGCTTCTGTTGGGCTGGGGCTTTCAAGTGGAGATAGAAGGAAATGCCTGGGTGGGAGAGCACCCACAAAAACGAGGGAGCTCGGTTCGTACAGCTTCAGTGCTGGGAATGAGCACCTGGTACTGTGTGAAGGGAGCTAGTGGGATTGGGGGCTGCTGGGTACCCAGGGCAGAGGGGTCCCAAGGCATCTTTTGGCAGCTCTTGCCCCAGCAAAGCCCCTTCAAATTCCAGGCGAGCCGTTTCCACGGCCTGTTTTCTGCACTAATTTTGGTTTTATTGCCTTGGGGAGAGGGTTCCTGCAAACAAGTGAAACACAGGCAGGGGTGATAAAAGGTGCAAAATGAACTTGCCTCATGCAGTCCCTGGGAAGCAGCAGTGGATGAAGAGGCTTCCCACTCTTTTACAGCTCTCTCTCCTTTGTAGTAAATTGGGCTTGAGGTGTTACTGCAAGGAAAACAATATTTTTCTGATGGCTCCATTACAGTTGTGACTGTCCCCTGCAGAGAGTCCTATGGAGTGGTGTTTTCTGTTCATTACACCTCACTTTGCTAAGACCTGGTTTCCTGCTGGCAGTCTCATATTCTCCATCTTTGTTTTCTTTTATTTTCCTGAAAAAATAGGAAGGTTGTATTTTTTTTGTTGCACCCTTGCTTATCTCCCAAACAGCATCTTTCTTACCAATGGGGAGGTGCAAAGGTGGAATGCCCTCGAGCTCTTCCCTCAGTGCCTACGAGTTCCTTGGATCAGCCTTTCCCCTTTTTTCTGGAAGATGATTTTGGAAAGTGGGGAGGGAAGGAGAGGACTCTCTACCCATGCCTGCCCCGGAGAGCCAGGGGCTGACTTTGCACCGTCTCTCTAGCAGGAACCACAGCCCTGATGGGGCATCTCTCCTCACTTGCCTTTGGCTTCGCTTCAGCTTGGGGTCCCAGCAGATGCTTTGCAGCCTTTCCACAAATGTTTGGGAAGAGGAGCCAAAGTTAGGACTTTCTGGCAGTGTTTCCACAACAAATCCCTGGCTCCCAAGGAAGAAGGATGTTATTAACTCAAGCTGAGTCCATGGGGGGTCCCCAGGCCAGTGCCAGGGGCTGCTGCTGGGTGGGGGCTTGCTTCCAGCCAGCAGCGTAAACTGGGGAGAAGATAAAAAGCAGTGGCTTTCCCCCATCCTTGCCAGCTCTGGTCATCCCCGAAGAGCTGAAATCCTGGTGGTTCAGACAGCAAGACAGAGTAGCAGAAGTTGCCCTTCTTTCAGGGCTATCTGCTTTCCATTTAGTGGGATGAAGGTCTGACCGTCCATCACTGCTTGCTGTTTATCTGTCTTTCCCTGATGTGGCAGTGCTCCTTGCTACTTGTTTCTCCTCTTTGAAGGTCTGTGCTCCACCCTGATGGGGGGCTTCTGGTTTTGTAGGGAAGAACATCCTTGCTGAGCTGCATCCAGGCTGTGAGGCTAACTTTGGACAACAGGGAGGTGACTCAGCCCTTTCAGTACGTGTTTCCATGTTCCCAGCTGCTGTAGGAAATAAACAGTAAGTGGTTAACATCAATAGTAAGAAACACATAGAAGAAAATATTGTCCTAACAACATTAGATCTTTGGTTCAAATTGGTCATTGGCAGGAAATTTGGAATTAAGGATAGACGCTTGTCTTGCACTACTCCATTTGCCTTGGGAAATAAAAATAATTCAGGCACAAAGTGAATGAAATGGCACTGGAAATGCCATATTACTGCATTTCCTGGCTTTTATGGCAGGGAATGAAGAAGGAAGAACAAATTAGGTCTTTTGTGTCCTTCAGGTCAAAGTGACGGCAACAAAATCCATCCAGGTCTCTGGAGTCAACAGAGACTGAGACCAGTTTTTCTCAGTTCTGTCATTGTGTTATGTAGCTAAGACATTGGAGAGGTTCTTCCTTTGGGGGTAATTATTTTTGTTCTTTTAGTCGAGCAGTCTATTGGGCTTTTTTTGGTTCAGCTCCACTGGGACTACTTGGATGCCAGAGTATAGGTTCAGTCCAAAAAAATCTCACATTTACTGAGGTATGGAGACTGTTGAAGGTTACAAATATTTCCAGGTCAAAAATAAAAGCGAAGCTCTTGGAAGTCCCTCACTTGCAGGCACTGTCTGGGCAGAAGGTCTGAAACACTTGTGCTGTGCCAATAGGTCTGCAAGTTATGTGTGTGCCTGCAAAGTCACCTTCTGATGCGCTTGTTGATGGCAAGGAGTGCTTGTCTAGCAATTGGCTTCATGGATGTCAGTGGGACAGTTGCAGAACATGAACTGCATGGTAAGGGCAAAGAAAGTCAACTGAACGACTGAAAGATTTTTGTAGTCTTTAACAGTTAGGAGACAGTTATGTATTTGTGGAAGAAGGTGCTGGTCCAGAGCTGTAAAGTAATCCTGTTGACAAAGAGGTAACTTCTGTAGACTGGAAATGCCTTATTTGTCTTCAGCTCAACAGCCCTCCTGGGAGATTTCTATGAACATGCTGGTTTGGTGTGTGTTTATGTTGGCTCCTAAAACCCAAGAGAAGGAATAACCAGGTTTGAAAACGATGTTGACTGGCCCCTGGGTCAGTGATGTTGTTTTCTCCCTACGTGTCTCAGCATGGAGATGGGGTCGTGAAGACAGGAACAGAGATAGACATAAATACCAGAAAGGCCTTTGGGCTTGAAATGTGGTGGACGTGTTACATTGTTTGTTCTTTATCCCCTGTTTTTTGAAGAAAAGTCTGTGGACATTTGGAGATTATGCTGTGAGTTGAATGAACAAAAGAGATTAACGCTGGGCTCATTTGTTCTTCCACCCTCCACCCATCTTGGAATTCATTACCACCCAAACACTAACTGAAATAACCTGGGGAACAGCCACGCACAGCACTGCTTCCTCTGTCCTAAATTCCCTATAGCAGCAGATTTGTCCATGGATATCACCACAAACATGCACGCACACACACGTGTGGGCAGAGGAAAGAAGGAAGCCAGGCTTCCCCAAACCAGGTTTTCTTCTAAGACAACATGGTCATTCCAGGGTCCCAAAACACAAGGTTAACATCCATCATTATTGCTTTTTACCAGAATCAAAAAGGGCTGAGGGATGTTAATTTCATGTTTGCCTGTATGTATGTATATGTACGTGCACACATGTAAATGCATGTATGGCTGTGGGAAAGGTCTGATCTTGGTCTTGTCTGCCTTTTGGGCACAGTGTCATTTGAGTTGTTATCCGAGCCTGCTACAGTCTTGAAAACAGCCCTTCTGTGACCTGCTGTCCTTCTGCCAGGGTCAGTCAGAGGAGCTGCAGGAGTCACTCCTGAGGTTCCTCTGTTCTTGGAGGTACCAGCTTGAACAGAAGCAGATGATAGAAGAGTAGCTGTACGTCTCCAGATGCCAGAAAGGATGAAAGCAAACCCACCTCCACCAGGAAGCAGCCAGTTTCCCTGCAAGTGCTACAGAGGATCCAGCCTGTCTTGCATGTCCCTCTGGGTGTCCCGTAGGTATTAAACCCAGGACTGAGCTTCAGTGGTATCTGCTGTTAGGGAGCTTTCTGCCTTTGTGTGGGGTGGCACATAGGATGTGACCTGTGAGTCTGTGGGTGTCTGGTGACATAACTCCAGGCAGCACACAGAAACACCCATCTCCCTCTGTAATCAGTGGAGAGCAAGTGGCGTCCTGCATGAGCTGAATCACTCATCAGTCCACCAGAACCCCTGGGAGATCCTCAATGTGTGGATAATGCACATCTTTTTAATCCGTAGCACCAACTTTCCTCCATGCTCTCCAAGGGAGAGCCGTGGATGTTGTCTACCTTGACTTCAGCAAGGCTTTTGACACAGTCTCCCATGATATCCTCCTAGGGAAGCTGAGGAAGTGTGGGCTGGATGAGTGGTCAGTGAGGTGGATAGAGAACTGGCTGAATGGCAGAACTCAGAGGGTTGTCATCAGCGGCGCTGAGTCTAGTTGGAGGCTGGTAACAA
>Ga0065711_1030627_pt1 | contig 31949 bp, 23 predicted proteins | sample Hoacrofraction12_FD_59098 | JGI IMG/M metagenome (GOLD analysis project Ga0065711, IMG submission 59098) | Hoatzin crop microbial communities from Cojedes, Venezuela - Epithelial fraction 12 v2 (version 2) | ecosystem: Host-associated > Birds > Digestive system > Esophagus > Crop | place... | reverse complement strand
CAGCTATACAGGTGAAAGTCAAGGCTTCGGTGGCATCGTTAAGGTTACGATAACCATCGATGAAGAGGGCAATATCGAAGAAGCAGCGCTTGAAGCTGAATCCGAAACTGAAAATGGTCAAAGTGCTTTAGAGACCTTGCGGAAGCAGATTATCGACAAGCAGGGCTCTGAAATTGATATTGTAGGTGGTGCTACCACCACTTCCAACGCCGTCATCAAAGCTTTAGACAATGCGCTGCTACAGGCTCGTGCTGATAATGAAATCAGCGAAAGCAATCCTTATAAAGCGGGAATCTATACTTCCGAAGTAACGGGTATGTTTGGTAAATTCGATGTCATCGTTGAATTCAATGAAAATCATGTCTTAAGCATCTACTATGAAAATAGCAGTGAAAGCGAGATGTTAGGTAGCAGAGCTCAGGAGCTGCTTGCACAAAGATGCCTGACAACGCAATCGCTGGTTTTAGATGTGGTCTCCGGAGCTACTCAAACCTCAGAAGCGGTCATCGCTGGCATCAAGGATTGTTTCTATCAGGCTGGTGCCAACTTAGAGAGTCTCGAAAATAAGAATGTCTACGACCTGCAATATGATTATTTAAAGGCCAATAAGGAAGCTGATATCATCGTTGTCGGCGCAGGTTTGGCCGGTCTCAATGCGGCTTTAACAGCTGCTCAAAATGGTAAATCAGTCATCCTTCTAGAGCAGAATGCCTATGTGGGCGGTAATGCCCTAATATCGGAAGGCATCTTCCTATTAGGAGGTACCAGTATCCAGGAAGGCTTAGCTGTCTCCGACAGTGCCGAAAAGTTTGCGGATTGGCAAATCAAAAGCGGTGGCAACGAAAAGAATGAAGCGCTCGTCAAAGCCATTTCCAACAATTCACAAACCCTAATCGATAATTATAAAAAATTAGGAATCGACTTCACCAGTGATAAATTAACAGTAATCGAGGGCAGCGATGTCTATCGCGGTCACACCTTAGCTAATTCGATGGGCTCTGCAATTAAAATCTTATGGAATGCCTGCCAAGAAGCTGGTGTGGAAATTCGTTATTGCAGCACCGCCACCTCCTTAATTATGGATGGCAATAAGGTAACTGGTGTCAATGTAACCGACTACTATCTCAATGAATTACAATATTTTGGCAATAAGGTAATTTTGGCAACCGGCGGTTGGGGTAATGATAGCACCTTACTAAAAGAAAATTGGGGTGAATCCTATGCCGATATTAAGTATACGGGTTTAAATAAAGGAAGTGCCAATATCTTCAATTCGGCAACTAATGATGCCAAAGCAGCGGTAGTCGATATGGAAGATATTCATCTCGATGTGACTGCCTCTTCCGATAATACCAATATTCGCATTAATTCCGATATCTTACGCTATAGCGATGGCATTCTTATCACCAAGGCTGGTAAGCGCTTTGCGAATGAATCCCAATATCGTTTCACTGATGCCATCTCCAAGATGCATGAAAGTGATGATGAATATTTCTATGAAATCTTCGATGCGAGCGCTAAGGACTATTCCAAGAGTTTAGAAGAAGATATCAATGATTACGAAAGATTGGATATTATTACCTATTATGATTCAATTGAAGCCTTAGCCGATGGTGAAAATATTGATGTCAAAACGCTAAAGAATACCATCGACTCCTTCAACGGTGCTGTCAATGGGCTCAAGACTGACGAATTTAAAAGAACCCGTTTCCAAAACGGACTGCAGGTTCCCTATTATGTCATCAAAGTCAATAATGGTGTCAGTGTCACTACCGGTGGCTTAAAGGTCAATGAAAAATTCCAAGTCCTCAATAACGACAATAAAGCAATTGAAGGACTATATGCGATTGGTGAAATTGCCGGTGGCTATCTTGTGGGTTATTTGAATGGTAGTGCCTTATCATATGCGGCAATCTCTGGCATCATCGTCGGTTCTCAAGATTAAAAGAGATTAATTAAAAAACATAAACTAAAGCCACAGCTCAAAGGCAAAACAAAGGAAAGCATAGTCCAATACCAACTACCGCTTTCCTTTTTAATTGTCGCCATCGTTGTCGCACAAGGAAAATGTAATAAAAAGAATATTAAAACACATATTGCCATCTTGATGTCCCAACCATTAGCTAATAAGATCTCCTGCATAGCCTGCGAACCTAATTCACTTAAACCACTACCATTGGAGTACATCATCAACATTAATGGCATTACAATTTCATTAGCAGGAAAGCCTAGAATAAAAGCCGTCAAAATAATACCATCCATCCCTAGCAATAAACCCAAGGGATTCAAAAAAGTAGTCAATCTGGTTAATAAGGAAATACCATAATAATTAACATTATTTAATAAAAAGATTAAAATACCTGCCGGTATCGAAACCAGAATGGCCCGATATAAAACCCTTAATGTCTTATCGATAAAACTACGATAGATAACTTGTAAAAAGTCAGGTTTACGATATGGTGGCAATTCCAAGACAAAGGAACTAGGAATACCCTTTAAGAGCGTCCTTGATAATAACCAAGAGATAAATAAAGTTAAAAGAATTGAAAATAATAAGAAGATAACCAATATAATACTGGCATAAAAGGACGATAAGATTCCACTGCCACTAATTATAAATAAGCTGATGATACTGATCATCGCTGGTAAGCGTCCGTTGCAGGGCATGAAGCTATTGGTTAATAAGGCAATTAATCTTTCCCGAGGCGAATCAATAATCCTTGTCCCTGTCACACCTACCACATTGCAACCAATACCCATGCACATGGTAAGGGCCTGTTTGCCACAGGCATTGCATTTCTTAAATTGCGAATCCAAATTAAAGGCAATCCGTGGTAAGAAACCACAGTCCTCTAGTAAGCTAAATAAAGGAAAGAAAATCGCCATCGGGGGAAACATCACCGCTACTACCCAAGTGACGACTTCATAGATTCCCTGAATTAAAAAATTAAACCAAAAGCCTCTTAAACCTAAGTTAATTAAGAAATTAATCAAAATATTCTTAAACCAATTAAAGAAATTCTGTAACCACAAGGAAGGATAGCTAGCCCCTACGATACTCAACCAGAATAATAAGCCCACCAGCACCAACATCAATGGATAAGCAATCCATTTATTAGTCAAAAGACGATCTACTTCACTTACATCTTCATGATATTCTTCATGCTTAATAACCTTACTGGCAATTTCTCTACTATATTGATTAAGCTTCAACGCAAAATTCAAATCGCCATGTTTCTCGCATAAGCCCTCTTGAAAACAATTACCTAAATGTTCTCTGATGGCCTCAATAAAGCTGGGCTCATTCTCATAGATGCGTAAAGCCAACCAACGCTTATCAACTTCTTCAGTTTTGATATTTTCAATTAAACTCAACAATTTAGTTTCAACATCATCACCATATCCTAAAGCCTTAGCTTGATAATCCCTATTTAAAGCTGCAACAATCGCTTCCTTTAATTTAATAATTTCTTTTTTATGACTGGCACTTAAACCTACTACAGGCACTCCCAATAATTCAGCTAATAAATCTAAATCAATACTAATATGTTTACGCTTAGCTTCATCCAAAAGATTAACACAAACCAAAACCTTCCTGCCCGTTTCAATAATCTGCAGTACGAAGTTTAAATTCCTCCTCAAGGAGGTCGCATCACAAACAACCACAATCAAATCGCTCTTTTCAAAGCAGATATAATCGCGGGCTACTTCTTCTTCTTGCGAATGCGTATATAAAGAATAAGTACCCGGAATATCGATTATCTGATATTTCTCATCATCATATCTAAAAGTACCCTTGGCACTACCAACTGTCTTGCCGGTCCAGTTACCGGTATGTTGATGCTTGCCGGTTAAATTATTAAAAATTGTTGATTTCCCAACATTGGGATTACCTGCTAATAAAATTAATTTCTCTGCCATTAAATCCTCTCAATCATTATTTTCTGTCCATCTTCGCTTCTTAAGGCAATTACGCTCTCACAAATCTTGTAGGCCTTAAAACCACCATCGGGACTCACTAAAATACATTCAACTTCCTCATCTTCTATAAAACCTAAATCATTTAAACGTCGCTTTAAAGAACTCTGTGCTACCAGAATAATCCTCCCCTTCTCATTTAATTTCAAATCGCTGAGCTTAAGCATCGATAATCCTCACATAAACCTGCGAAGCAGCTTTATAGCTCAGTGTCAATTTCTTTTTACCTTGTTTAAAGCTAATACTGCCTTCATAAGGTTCCTTGTTGATAATCTTTATCTTTTCACCAATTAATAAACCTAAATTCTCTAAATAATCCAATAATTCCTTCTCTTCAATTAAATGTTCAACAATAGCTTCTTCATCCACTTCTAAATCGGATAAGAGGATACTCAGGGCATCTATATTCTCACCTTCACGAGGAATTAGGGAACCATGAGGACAATAAGTAGGATAATTTAGAAATTTATCTAATCTTTCAACTAAACGTAAGGTAGTGGCATGTTCTAAGAGTTCGGCTTCTTCATGCGCCTCAGCCCAACTATAGCCCAAATGACGCATCAAAAAAACTTCCCATAAGCGATGGTTCTTTACAACTACATTACAAATTTTTAAACCTTCATCAGTCAACTTAGTGCCATGATAAGGACGATATTCAACAAGACCTTCCTTCTGCAAGCACAGCATCATTTCACTAACCGAAGCAGCCGCAATCTCTAATTTAGACGCCAAATCCTTATTGGATACAAAATTGACATCACCACCTAGACTATAGATTGCCTTTAAATAATCCTCCCTAGAACCTGTCATCCTTCCTCCATTTTTAGGTATACCTAATTTTTAATTATAGTATACCTAAAAATGGATAGATTGCAATATCTTACTCAAATAAATCATCAGCCGTAACAACCGATTGCACATTGCTGGAATACATATTTCGATTTAAGCCATGAGTTGTAATAATAGTTAAATGTATTGCATCCTTATTCTTAGTAACATTTCTAAAATCTAATATCTTCTTTCTTAATTTCTCATAATAGTCCTTCGTAATACTATAATCCTGTTCGGAATATTTCATCTCACATAGATTGATAACTCGATCCCTTCTGCTGATAAGCATATCGATCTGCGAACCATTGATACCATTTTCGCTATCTGCTACACATCTCCAGGAATTGATATCAGTTAAGACACCGGATATACCCAAGGCCTTTTTAATTTGAGGTATATGTTCAAAACAAATCCTCTCAAACGCCAGACCACACCATGCATTCTTAGAGGGCATATTAATCATATGAGTCCAATATTCTTCATCATTGGTTTTTGTTTCTATAAATTTAAAATAAAATAGCGTGTAATTATCTATCAATTGATAGACAGCATTTTTCTTTTTATTGCCAAAATGATTATAAGTCTTAATGAAACCGCTATTCTCCAAATCATTTAAACATTTGGTTAAATTACCAGAATTAAGCAACTTATCCGAACTACTTAATTCCTCTCTAGTCATTCCTGCCTTCTTTTTGCCTAATGCTGTAACAACAGCTATATAGGGTGTTGGATTCTTAAATAAGGATTTGAATAAATATTCAAATTCATCTTTCAAAATAGCACCCTCCGCAAAAAACATTCTGTCAATATTTTGTGGCATACTTAACTCTTTTCGTAACAGCGACCAATAATATGGAACGCCACCCAAAATCATATAACATTCCAAAATGTCCTGCCTATTCATACTAATATTCTTTGAAATTAAATATTTTTCACACTCTTTAAGAGTGAAGGGCTTTAGATTAATCTGCAGATTCAATCTATTATATAAACCGCCCTTATTGTGAATTACCTCATCTATCATCCATGTCGTTGCCGAAGCACAGACGATAAGGACGATATCCTTCCTAGCCGAAGCCCACCCATTCCAAAAACTTTCTAAGGCAATAATCAAATCGCTTCTTTTGGTATCCATCCAAGATAATTCATCTATAAAAATTACTTTCTTTTCAGCTTTAGATTGAATAATTAAGTCCTTCAACAATTCAAAGGCTTCCATCCAGGTATCTGGCTTATCAAATTTAGCTTTTAGACCTGCCCTTTTGAGGGAAATGCAAAATTGATCTATTTCCTGAATCTTGCTTGTACCTGCAATGCCAGAATGCTCAAAGGTAAAATCATAATTAAAAGCCTCACGAATCAGAAAGGTCTTGCCAATCCTTCTTCTACCATATACAGCAACAAATTGCGAATATTCGCTATCTAACGTTTCTCTAAGCAATTGCAATTCGTTATCTCTAGCGATTATCATATAACCCTCCTTTAATTTGGCTAAATCTATAATTTTTATACACTTTAATTATATATTTTACTAAAGATTTAAGCAATAAATGCTAGAATAAGCTTATATATAAGCTATTTTATAACAATTTATCAATAAATATTTAACTTGGCTAAATCTATAAAAAATAATCACATTTAGCCAATTTTAGCTAAAATACAAATAAAGTGCTCAGGATGTAAACACATAACAAAATCACTCGTTCATTTAAGAAGTTCTAGTTCATAAGCTAAAATCTTTAACAATTTTGGCTATCCACCTGTGTAATTCCTCATTTAAAGCGATATTGTGATCCAACATAGAATCACCCTTCGGATTCTTAGCCTTTTTATAATCGACACTATTGATTATTTCGTTGATGTAAGGAATATTAGAAGAATTTATCACATCGGATGCATCCACTGCTTTCTTAATCAATTTATAATCAACACCCCAATCGTCTGAAAAACTCTTCAATTCTTCATCTAACTCCTTCCCTAGCCATTTAGTATATTCTGTCTCGAAGTCGTTACTAGATGAGATATTTCCCTCATCAAGTTCCTGCTCGACAAATCTCCTGATAAGTTCCGCCTTGGTAGCTTCGCCCATATTGGTCAACTCGTCAATGTGTTGATAAATCAATCTAAGGACCTCCGTGTCTACATTACTAATTCCACCGTGAGTTGTAATGGTTTCAGAGATTACATTCAAAATGTATTTTTCGTCAACCATTTTACTAGTGACTCCACCTTTTTCTAAAACATATGCTGGTAAAATCGCAGTTGTAGGATCAACCTTTTCTGTAAGATTTTTAAAAGCACCAACATACTTCAACCAAGTATTCTGATCGATTCCAAAAGCTTTGTCATCCCATTGAAAACAATAATATTTTTCTAGCTTATTCTCTTGTTTACTAGCCTCAATAAAAGCATTTACAAATTTACTTATCTCTTCATCTGTTTGTAGATTCTTCCATTCGGTAGGATTGGGTAATGTTTTAATCATTTTAATAACCTTTTTATTAAAGTCCTTCACTTCAACATCATATGGTTTAGCAATAATATCATCGCTGCTTCCTCCTTCATTGTAAAGTTTTAGTGCTTTGTTAACTTTCTCCTCAGTAATCGCAGGATATTTGAAGTTGAAAACCCAACCAAAGAGCTTATTGCTATCTAATACTCTATTGACTCGCGAATAAGCTTGAATAAGATTTTGAAGCTCTAAATTTCGATCAACATATAGAGTGTTAATATATTTACTATCGTATCCAGTTAATAATTTATCAGCTACAATCATTAAATCGATATTACTATTGCTTCTGTTACTGCCGCCATTGCCAAATCTATCCTCGACACTTTCAAAATATGCTTTTTTATTTTCAGTAAATGTCTTAGCATTGAATTTCACCCCTGAATAGGAGGAATAATCATCAATCATCATTTGAATATCTGCACTACTTACAGTTGTCGAGGTATGTTCGCTACTATCGAATGTAGCTGCAATATTCAATTTAGTTTTACCTTTTAATTGTTTAGAAAATTCCTTGTAATAGGCAATGATTCTATCGACTCTAGCAACTGTTAAAATGGCATTGAATTCATAATAATTCGATGTTCGTTTCCATCCATCTAGAATTCTAGAAACAACAGCCGGGATATGTGTCTCATCGTTGTAATAGAATATTTTTTCCTTTTCTGCAACATATTCTATTTCAGCATCGCTCATCTCCATAAATTTGGAATAGATTTTGCTCTCATCTTCATCCGGATATTCTGATGTATATTTTTCTATCAATTGTCTTCTGAGATCTGCATGATCTATAAATTCTCCAGTATTAACATAGTTAACCGAGAATTTTAAAACATTCCCATCATTAATGGCATTTGCCATTGTATACTTGCTGACAATAGGACCGAACAATTCCTCAGTTGTTTTGATAAGCTTATCGTCGAGATCAATGATACCTTTAGCTTCATTCTCGGCGAATAAAGGTGTTCCAGTAAATCCAAAAAACAACGAATTATTAAAGTAATACTTTATGGACATCATCATATTACCCAAAGTCGTTCTATGTGCTTCATCTACTATAAATACAAATTTCTTATCTTTTAATGAATCGTCATTCGCCCCCTTATACTTCTTAACAAGATTATTCATCTTATAAGTTGTCGTAATAACAATGTTGGAATTGCATCTTAATCTACTGTTCAGTGCACTAGTACTTGATGTTTTATCAACGGTTATCTGTTCATATGCTGAATAAGCTTCGAACTTCTCAATCGTATTCTTATCTAATTCCGTTCTATCAACTAAGAAGATAACCTTATCAAAATTATGTCTCATCGCTAGATACATGGCCGTCTTAAAAGAAGTTAAGGTCTTTCCACTTCCTGTTGAATTCCAAACGACTGCCCCATGTGGAATTTTAGTCTCTGTATCATATCCTCCAGCGGCAGCTTCCACGGCTTGAATCGCATATATTTGGTAAGGTCTTAAAACCATAATACACCGCTCATCTGCTTTTTTACTTTCATTAATAGTTAGGTAGTCCCCAACCATCTGATGTGCCATTGGAATTCGTAAAAAGCTACTTATAACTTCACGCCAATCATTTATGCATTTATTATCTTCTCTTCTTGACCAATTGAAGGTAAATTTTTCATTGAAGGCATCCGCTGATTTTGGGGTCGCAAAATATTTAGTTTCTATCTCCGAACTACAAACCATCATTTGCGAAAAAGCCATAAAGTTATGCACATATTCCCCATCTTCGTAATATCTCTTGAACTGTTTAAATGTTTCTTCGAACAATTTATCAGTTCTTTTAAGTTCAACATTTATCAACGGCAAACCATTAATAAGAAGTACCAAATCAAATCGATTACTTTCCGTATATGATACCACTTCCCTCGCTATTTTATAAGAGCTACTACCGCCTGCAATCTGGGCTTTCTCAAAAATTGTAAGCGTAACTGATTTCTTCTTAACCCCTTCAGCATCTCTGATAATGCCATCTATTTTACCAGTACTATTTTCCGCAGATAAAAGTTTACCAGCTTCATAACTATTAGCTATACCATTAACTCTATTCAAAACTTGTTGAAACTCGGTATCAGTTAATTCAACACCTTCAAGATTTTTCCTATTTAATCGATTAAGTTCGTTTCTCCAATTACATATCAAAGTTTGAACAGAAATCTTATGTTTATTCCCGTCTAGTTCATCAGGAGCCTCCCATTGAAATTTAGTCAATTCCTCAACAAATTTTTGTTGAAAGGCTTTTTCGGATGCAGTTTTCTCTACGATCATATTTTATTCTCCTTCCTGGGGAAACATTTCCACTAAGTAAGCTTGTTTTAAAGTCTTTAGTTTATCAAGTTTCTGTTGGCACAAGGTGATAGTATCATCTAGTTTCTTGAAGAAGGCGCCGATTTGTTTTTGTTCTTTAAAATTAACAGGAATGTAAAATGAAAAATTCCCTACTTCATCTGGTGAAATGTTTGGCTGAGCGCCTGTTACTAACACACTATTAAGCTGTTTCTTAAACATAGCAGACTGCACAATTGTTTTAACAAATGAGTAATCGGTTTGTATAGTTTTCTGAAACAATCCTGTTCGTTGGTTTTGATATAATTTCTTTGTTTTCAACCCATTAATAACTGATACTTTTCCAGTAGTTGCCCCCGACATGGCCAATAATGCGTCTCCTTCGTAAACACACATATTTCTGTCATTTGGCTGTTCATCATGATAAATAAAATCACCACCTACGAGTCCATTATCAAGAATGTTTGAGATTCTAACTATTGGAATACCTGAATCTTTATATTGAGTGCTTTTGAATGCAAAGCCTCCCCTTATAGGGGCGATATCTCCCAACTTCCGTCTTTCCCAAGGCTCAGTAAAACCAGCAAATCTTCTTCTAGGGACAGTTTCTCCTTCCTGGGGTAACATTTCCATTAAGTAAGCTTGTTTTAAAGCTTTTAGCTTATCGAGTTTATGTTGATGAAGAGTGATAGTCTTGTCAAGGTCGCGGAAGTAAACACCGATTTTTTGTTGTTCGGGGAGGGTGGGATATAAAACTGTGACCTCTCTTAAGTCTTCATTATGGATGTGAACAACGGACTTTCCTTGTGCTTTTTTTGATAACTCTTTTTGTTGATTTCCGTTTGAAATTGTGAGAGCAAGAAAGCACGGATTTAGCTCTTCATTTGGATGAATAATATTGAGGTCACCACCAAGCAAAATGCCCGATTTTACTACACTTGAAGCCCTTGCGATGTCCTCTGCCGTCTCGCCTGAAGCAGGTACAATTACCTCGCCACCTTGACTATAAACTGTGCCTTTAATTTCATTAACATAAGTATCAACATCATCAATTTCTGTTTCGTATTTTGTGTACAGTCTACCATACAAAATTATAGGTACTCCACTCTCGGTTAAGTCCCCTTTAGAATAACCTGAACCTTTAGAAAAAGTAGCAAGTTCCTCTAGCTTACGCTGTTCCCAAGGTTCAGAAAACCCAACAAATCTTCTTCTAGGAATATTACTCATTAGTAATCACCAATTCCTTTTCTAGTTCTCTAAATGAGGCTTCTAACCTTTCTAATTCTTCGTCAATGTCGCTCATTTTATCACTATATCTATTTACTAGCTCCTTTAATGTAGCTAATTCTTTTTTGATTGGTGTTCTTACAACATTAGTAATATCAGAATTAAAGTTATTAAACCATTTCTGTTTAAGTAAATTTATACACTCTTCTTCTGTCAATTTATCTATTTTATTTTCAACTTTATTTTTTAGCTCAAGTTCTGCATATTTAATAGCTTTACTCTGTGCCGTCTTATCTTTAAATAATTGCAATGCATCATTTAAGGTATTATATTCCTCAGTGCCTTTAGAATAATTCTTCATCTCAGCTGTAATCTTACTTTTGTCTAACTCTGGCTTATCTTCTTTTAAACAATCATTTAAGATCGATTCACTATCATCGGCAGCCTCTTGCCCTAATTCGGCAATTTGTGCTTCGATTTCTCCAAGTTTTACCTTTATAGCTTCTAAATTTTCATATTCAGAAGGATAAATATTTTTGGCAATCAATTCCGAAGGTAGAAGAACACTTTCCCACCCAATAGGAATATGTTCATCCTTTTTTGTTTTAAAGATTTGTGAGCGCGATTGGCAAGCTAAAACCATCGATCCAAACTCTTGTGCAATTTCTACATCGTGAGAAAGATGATTATTCCATAGATTAACCACTACTTGATATCCTGTATATTCATCGACAAAATCATATTCGCTAAGTAACTTCTTAATTTCGTTACCCATTTCATTTCGTAAATCTTGAGCATTATCTTCTTTAGCTAAATTAAAGAGTTTTGCAAACCATTTATCTATATATTCATTTATTATATCGGATACTTTTATCTCAATATCCTTCACATTTTTATCATTTATAATATCATCCTCTAACTCATTAATATCTTTGATGCATTGCATATAATTATTTCGAATTTCTTTAAATGACTCACTCAACTTATTTGGGACAATCTCATTCAACACCTTCAACTCAGTTATATTCTTATTTGGAATTCCACCATAAAGATGTCCATCAACGTCTTGTGGTATTTCTTTTTCCTTCGCATTTACATATCTAGGAATATTTAGGTTAAAATCATTTGCTTCGATTTCTTCATAGGATGCCATATGACAAAAATTTGGTATTTCCTTCTTGGCCTTATAGGCATCAAATATCTTTTCGATATCAGATTCTCTTAAATAATTTATAGTTCCTACACGTTCATAACATTGCGAGGCATCGATGATAGTTATAGGCTCACGCATCTGCCTATCTTTTCTAAGAATCATAACGATGACGGAGATTCCCGTATTTTTAAACATTCCATTAGTCAAACCTATAATGCCATCAATAACATCATTTTGGATTAAATTTCTTCTGATTGTTTCTTCTGTACCGCCTCTAAATAAAACGCCGTGAGGTAAGACAATACCCATAATTCCATTCTGTTTTAAATGATATAATCCGTGAAGTAAAAAGGCGTAATCTCCAACTTTGTTAGGAGGTAAAACTCCACCACCAAGAGCTAATCTTGGGTCTGAGGCTTTCATATTAAATCTATTCCAACCTTTTAAAGAGTAGGGTGGATTTTCTACAACACAATCAAATAATGCTCCTTCACCAGGATTGTTTTCATCTTCAGGCCAGTCTTCGTCCATCGTATCTTGATTCTTAATCATAATATTTCCGGGCTCAACACCATGAAGCAATAAATTCATTCTACAGAGGTTAAAGGTATCTGTGCTCTTCTCTATACCTGCATATTTAAGTTGTTTTGCCTCGTCTTCGCTTAAACAATCTCTAATTGTCAATAATAAACCTCCAGAACCACAGGCACAGTCATAAACCGATTCGATCTTACGACCATCACTTACGATTCTTGAGATTAACAAAGACAAAGCATGTGGTGTAAAGAAGGCACCACTTTTCTTTCCAGAGGCTAATCCAAATTGACCGATTAAATATTCATATGCGTCACCCAAAACATCTGTTTTGGCTAAATTAACCATATCTAGATCTTTGAATAATTTTATAAGTTCAGAGATATTTTCCGATCTATCTTTTAAACTTCCACCAAGCGCTGAATCGTTTAAATCAAGAGATGAAAAGAGATTTTTAAAATTCTCAGAACCATCCTTTTTATCACCTGTCGCAATACTTAACGCAAAGGCATCCAAGGCATCAATTACTTTCTGAAGTTCAAATTTCCTTTGATTGATTGCCTTTACCCATTTCTGATAGAGATGTTGTGGCTGAATATAGTAGCCACCCAATATATTTTTCAAAAAATTTACTAAGGAATCGCCACGATTATCGTAATCTTCTGTGTATTTTTCAACAAGTTCATCTTGTGTAAGGCTTATATTTTTAGAAGCCCTAGCATATGCATCAAGGGTTTTATCGGACAAAAATTTGTAGAACATTAAACCCAGCATGTAGTCTTTATACCTGCCCGCATCCATCGAGCCACGAAGTGTTTCTGCACCATTCCACAGTTTAGCTTCTATCTCTCTTGTTGCTATCATATATTTGCTCCTTATTGGTCTAAAAATCAAAATCATGACCACTTTATCTGACTATATTATAAACTCTCAAATTCCTTTAGAATACCACAACATATGTGCAAATAAGGCTTAGTACAAATCCTCAATATCAATCAATATCAAGTCATCTTTATCCTCTACATCAAAGCCTGAACTAGAAAAGAATCCATATCTATAACAAGCCATCCCCGTTCTTCTTACCTGTGCAATCTCTTCTTCTATCTCTTTATCTCTTATGGGCTTCTTTCTAAACTTAGCTTCATAAAAGATATAGCCTTTTTCATCTAAGGTAACGACATCAAATTCGCCATTTGTTTTACTTATGGGGTCATCATAATAATATTTACCAATATCGGTAAAGGTGGTATCTAGCTTCCCAAGACGATTTTGTCTAATTAAGTACTCTTTACAAAGATGTTCGAAACGACGGGGTACATAATTCTCTTCGAAGTCCTTATCGATATATTTATTATAAAATTCTTCACTGCTCATAATTAAGCGTTGTGATTTATATTTAAATAGATAACGATAATAAAACATCGCAAGGTTGTCTTTTATATAATATGAAGACTTACGCTTGCTGTTTTTATCATTAATTGGTACTTCTTTAGCTACCAGATTCATATTAATTAATCGGTCAAGTGCATCAACCATGCTGGGGCCACTGGAGACATGCGATTGCGATAAGATGTCACTATATTTACAAAAACCAGCAGCCAAGGTTTCGAAGACTTCATTTGCATTATTCATCTTTGATATTTCGGTCTTAAGAAACATCTCAACTTCATTTTCTAGACGCGATCCTTCCCTCACAAACAAGTCAACAAGATTATCTTTAACACTACACCTATCATCAATCATTTGATTATAATAAGGAATTCCTCCAAACACCGAATAGACACGAACCTTATCCTCAGGTTTAAAATTAGGATAGAAGAAGGATGAATCGTAATAGTCCATCGGTTTCAAATCAATCACTGAATCAATTCTTCCATATAATGGATTAGCACTTTCTTGAAGTGATTTCATAATATCTACGTAGGATCCACATAGGATAAGTTTTATTTTAGATTCATCACGATATTTATCGATTAAAGATTGCAGGATACTATCTAAACCCTTAACTATCTGACGCAAATAACTGTATTCATCGAGCACCAAGATAAATTCATTTGTAATCGCATATTTGAAAAGATATTCTAAAATGTCCTCAATACTCGAAAAAGATAATTGCGGCAAATCAAGAAGCTCACTCACAAGTGAAGCGATACTCTCAACGTTATTCATCTCCGAGGTTTGTTTGCACTCAAAATAGATATTCTGCTTCTGACTATTTTTCAGACAATATCTTATTAAATAACTTTTCCCAACTCTGCGTCTACCATAAATAATAGCTGTACGCATTGTCGTGTCATCAAATAGATTTAATAACCTTGTGACTTCCCTTTCTCTACCAATAAAATTCATAACTCGGTTTCCTCCGACTCGGTTTCTTCCGAGTTAATTATACACGCTTTTTTACTAAGAATTATTGAAAAAGTGTCAAAATTGCTCAAAATTTCATTGAAAAAGTGTCAAAATCATCAATTTTTTCATCGTAAAAGTTTCATTTAGAATTTTCGAATATAAAAGTAATCCCGTAAATGCGGGATTAGCCTTTCATTCACATATATTACTAGCAATAGCTCTATTTAATAACTTGGTGGAGCTGAGGGGGGTCGAACCCCTGTCCAAAATATATTCCCCATTTAGACTTCTACAGTTTAGTTTGCCTTAAAATAAGACATTACCTTTAGCGCAAACTACTAGTAATGAATTTGTCTTTTCGGTTTTCGGTTGGTAAGGGAAGACTAACTTACTGCTCCTAGATTGTAAATACTACCCAACTACGACAATCATAATAGCTGAGAGCTGCTTAGAGCCTAATAGCGGCTATCGTTTAAGCAAATGCTAATTCAGTATTGTTAGTTATTTGGTTTTGATGATTAGGTCATCACTCCACTGCCATCTAAATCAAACATATCCTGTCGAGACCAAGTACAGCCCCATGTCTATAAATATATCTGATTTTGATTATTTTGCAAGTAGCTATCAATATCTTAGCAATCATTTCAATATCTTCTTAAGAATTCAATCATATAAATGGGGAAATAATGAAGCTTTCCTTCACGGGAATAATTATTTGAATTAAAGACAAAAGCCTCATCGAATTGATAATCGTTCCTATCGCTCATGAAATAGGATAAGGCGCTATGGCGTTTATAGTCCTTCCCTGATTTGATTTCGATGGGAATAATTTTTCCTTCATATTCAATCAATAAATCCATCTCGCCATGTTTCTTATTGTTGTAATACCACATATTCTCAAAGCCGTGACATGCCATTAATTGGGCCGCTACATTTTCAAATATGGCCCCGAAATTAATATCCTTATCCTTAGCTAGAATCTTTTTAATTGTTCCTGTATCCATCAAATGAAAGCACAACATCCCCACATCACCTTCAAATAATTTCACCAATCTTCTTTTTTCATTAAGACGCAAGGGTGTTTCCGGTGCAGTCACATTATAAACGGGATAAGCAATACCAGCTTTAATTAACCAATTGAAATCATCACTAATTTCATAGCTATTGCTTTTAGAGATGGTGTTTAAAGTAAAACGCTTATTTTTATTATTTATTTGACTACTTAATGATTCATATACCTCTAACAGATGCAAACGATCATTAGCTTGTGCATATTGAATAATATCACGATGATTCATCGCTTCAATTCTTTCGTGGGCCAAACGTAAGTCCTGCAAATCATGATTCCTTAAATAGGAATCAACCGCATTAGGCATCCCGCCCACAAAGAGATATTCATAAAATAAGTCCATTAATCTTTTATGGGGCAAAAAGTCAACTTCCCTCTTTTCATAAAAACACTTTTTAATCATATCTATATTTTCTTGTGCTAGACCATTCGCCCATAAATATTCTTCAAAATCCAAGGGATACATCCGATATTCATCAAGATAGCCTCCAGGATGCGAACCTACCATCGTATTCTTATAAGCGTTTGGTGATTTAACTATATTATTCAAAGTAACGCCCAGCAATGATCCTGAAAGAATAAAACGATAGCGACCATCACTAACCAAATATTTCGCAAACATCTGCCAATCAATTTCCGAAATCAATTGCACCTCATCAAGAAAGATTAAGGTCTTACCAACCTCAAAAGGCTTAGAGGCATAGTAAGAAAGATTGGTAATTAGCTCCTGAGCTGTCTTAATCTTGTTGAAATCTTCGATTAAATCACGATGTTCGTCAAAATTGAATCCAAAGAAATTAACACCAAAAATCCGATTACCAAATTCATTGATACTAAAACTCTTCCCTGTCTGTCGCGCACCATCAACTAAAAGAACGGTATCTCTTTCAAGCCATTTCTCTAAATAAGCTGTAATCTTTCTTTTCAACATAAATGCTTCCTCACAGCTCTATAATAGCATAAAAATATTTTTCCACCCTAAAAATAGTCATTTTTGACAACTTTTCTACCCTAAAAATCATCAATTTCAACAACTTTTCTACCCTAAAAAGTAGCAATTTTGACTACTTTTCCAACCTTGCGTAATAAAGAGCTGCTTCTTTTCGATCGCAATAATTACTTTCTAACATCTTTACATGCGAAAGAAATTGCGCATCATCAAAATATTTAGCCCCCTTAGGGCACTTACGCACACAGGCCTGACATTTAATGCAGATGCCGGGTACAAGACTTGTATCTTTGAAGTCGATAGCCCCCATCGGACAGACAGCCGCACACAGACCACATTTAAGGCATGATTCCATATTAGTCTGTGGTTTAGCCTTCAAGAAATTAGTAGGATTACCATCAATTCCTAGAGGTGTGTAATAAGCTTGCACCTCTTCTCTTCCTTCGATTACCAATTGGCTATAATTTGCTTCACAATTAATAATTTCAACAATCCTTTCAACAAATGCCACAATTAAAGCTTCATCTTCCACATTTGGTCTACCACTAGCTAATTTATTTGAAAAAGAATGTTGACAGACAAAAGCCCCTCCAGCTAGACAATGAAAACCAATTTCCTGTAATTCCTGATTAAGCTCCGTTAATGAGCTATCAAAATTACGATTACCGAAAGTCACTACCGGAATCGCCAGCGTCTTATTTCCCTTAAATAATTCCTTAATAAAAGGTAAGGCTTTATTAGGAAGCCTTCCGGCATAAGTAGGCATGCCAAAGATGACTAAATCAGTCTCTGGGAATTCATAAAATTTATCTTTACGTAGGGCAGGTGTTGTAAAATTTAGCCATTTAACTTCAACATTTAAATGTTCAGCACATGCCTTAGCTATCCCTTCAACTATTTTTTTAGTATTACCAACCGGACTGAAATAACAGCCCCAAATTCTTTTAATTGCCATTACATTCTTTCAGGAGCTTCTACCCCAATTAAATTTAATGCTCGCTTTAAGGTATACATACAGGCATAAACCAACCCTAGACGCTGATTGGTTAAAGCTAAATCATCCTCATTATAGACATAGGAGCTATTGTAATAGCTATGATATAACCTAACTAAATTTAGGATATATTCACACATCTGATTCGGCTTTCTTGATTCCGCTGCATTAGCTACAACCGTTGGGAATTCCAATAATAACTTCATCAGTTGCAATTCCTTCTCATCAGTCAGTAAATCATAAGCAGCAACTTTATCAAATTTCGGCATTTTAGGATTATTGATGATCGAATTCATTCTTGAATGGGCATATTGAACATAATAGACAGGATTATTATTATCCTTACTACGAGCTAATTTCATATCGAAATCCATATGGGAGCTTACATCCTTACTGACGAAGAACCAACGAGCGGCATCGACACCGACATCCTCACATAATTCCCGAATTGAAATCGCATTGCCGGTGCGCTTAGACATCTTGACTTCCTTACCATCCTCAACCATTCTAACCATCTGAATAATATCGACCTGGAAGCTGCCCTCGGGATATCCTAAAGCCTTTAAGGCATAAGTCATACGTGCAATATAAGAATGATGATCAGCGCCCCATAAATCAACTAAAAGATGATAACCTCTTTCATATTTATAGACATGATTGGCAATATCCGGTGTCAGATAAGATAAGGTGCCATCGCTCTTGCGTAAGACACGATCCTTATCATCACCATAGGCTGTTGATTTAAACCATAAGGCTCCATCCTGCTCATAGGTTAAGCCCATCTCCTTCATCTTATTTAAACAATTCTTAATGCGTTCACTATCATTCTCATAGAAGAAGGTCTCATGCATAAAATTATGGAAGGAAACCCGATATAAGGCTAAATCGGCTTCAATCTTCTTTAATTCACGCTCCACACCAATTCTTTTAAAATATAAACGCCGCTCCTCGCTATCAGCCTCTAACCACTTATCGCCATCAGCCTTAGCGATATCACAAGCGATATCTTTTACATCCTGACCATGATAACCATCTTCCGGTAAAGGATATTCTCTGCCAAAATATTCAAAATAACGGGCAATCAAAGACTGCGCCAGCATCTCAATCTGATTACCAGCATCATTGACATAGAATTCGCGATATACCTGCCAACCACTAGCTTCGCATAATCTCGCAATCGCATCCCCCCAAGCCGCATTACGGGCATGACCACAATGTAGATTACCGGTCGGATTAGCACTAACCCATTCCAATAAGATGTCCTTGCCAGCACCACTATCATTTTGACCGTAAGTATCCTTATTATCGATTATCTGATTGATAACACTGCCTAAAGCTGCATTACTTAAACGGAAATTGATAAAACCCGCCCCAGCTACTTCGATTTCACGGGCTTCACTTAGGTTCTCTTTTAAATAAGGTAAGACCTTATTAGCAATATTACGAGGATTATCCTGTAACTGCTTCGCTAAACGCATTGCGATATTACAGGCATAATCGCCCATCTTGGGATCACGCGGTGTCTCTAACATCACCTCATTAGCCAAATCTAAATCAAATAATTCCTTAAAAGCTTTCTTAATAACTTCAACAATTCTAATTTCTAAATAATTCATCTCAAGTCTCCTACCCTCTTATTATATATGCATTATCGCCACAGCGATATTAAAGAAAATCAAGATGGAACAGGCATCCACAATCGTCGTCAACATCGGTGAAGCCATAATAGCCGGATCAACACCCAACTTCTTCGCTAACATCGGTAATAGACATCCTAAAGACTTCGCAATAATAACTGTCATAATTAGAGTTAAAGAAATCGTGATTGCCAGCATTAAATCCTGATATTGTAAATAGATGCGTAAGCCGTTGACAATGCATAAAATCAAACCAACTAATAAGGCAATTCGAAGCTCCTTAAACCACACCTTAAGCAAATCCTTCAATTCAATCTCATCGGTTGCCAACCCCCGAATAACCATCGTACTCGATTGCGCACCGCAATTACCACCCGTATCCATCAACATCGGTATAAAAGCCACCAGAATCGGTAAATGCGCAAAGGCCTCTTCATAACTGGTGATAATCGTTCCCGTCACCATTGCCGACAACATCAAAATTAATAACCAAACGACACGATTGCGAGTATGCTGCCAGACACTCATCTTAAAATAAGTATCCTCACTTGGCTTAACACCACCCATAAGCTCAAAGTCTTCTTCATGTTCCTCGCTGATGACATCTAAGGCATCGTCAATGGTGATAATGCCCACCATCCGATTCTCCTTATCAACAACCGGTAATGCCAAAAAATCATATTTAGCAAACAGCTTCGCGACTTCTTCTTGGTCAGTATCGGTCTCTACACTAATAATCTGTGTTTCCATCAAATCCTTAATCCTGACATCCTTCTCACTGAGCAAAAGCTCCTTAACCGTACAGACACCCACTAAATGACGCGAAGAATCCAAAACATACAAAGTATAGATAGTCTCCTTATTAGCGCCGGTCTTACGAATTCTCTCGAAGGCTTCCTCAACACTCATATTAACCTTCAAGGTAATATATTCAACCGTCATCATTGAACCTGCACTATCTTCAGGATATTTCAATAATTCATTGATATATTTTCTTTTTGAGGCATTGGTATTAGCTAAGATGCGCTTCACAACAGCTGAAGGCATCTCTTCAACCAAATCCGCTGCATCATCCGCAAATAGCTGGGCAACAATTTCACTCAATTCCCGATCGCTGAAGCTATTGATCAATTCCTCCTGGCGATCGCTATCTAACCTCGCAAAGACATCAGCCGCCTCATCCTTAACCAACAACCTAAAAATAATCAAAGCATCTTCGATTTCCAATTCCTGCAACAAATCACAGATATCGATACTGTTGTAATTGAGCAAAACTTCCTTCAAATCCGAAAGCTTCTTTTCTGTTAATAAATTCTTAATCTCTTCCATAAGTCCTCTTTCTAGGCCAAATTGAAAGAACTTAGGAGCGGCCAATTCCTAAGTCTAAACAAATACAATCTTCGTTCTGGAACTTCCATTAACCACTCCTCCTTTACCGCTATATTATATACCAAATAAAAGACCTCGATTGAGGTCACACCATTATTTATAGGCATTCATTAAGATATATACTGCAAAGAGGCACTATCGCTTGTATATTCGCTAAAACATTCTGAACCACATTTTTTACAAATATAATGTTGTCTGTATTTTGTTCTTTTGCCCGGGATATGTTGAGTCTGTGTGCCCACAATTTCTCCGCTTATATTTTTTCTTTCGTTCTCTACTTTTACATATATATCTTTTTCCCCGACTATTTCTACACCATTCTTCTTCAATGAAAACAATTTTTTACACTCTGGGCATTTTGTTCGATTTCCATAGTACAACAAGGCAAATATTAAAGGTAATGCCAAGAAAAATATCCCTCACGCAACAGGACCAGTTTGACCTTCGTAAATGCCCATGCCAATGGCTAGCACACAAAACGCAAGATAACCCAATAACACCTTTGCTAAAAATTTCAAAATCGCATCCTCCCTTTATTTCCTTTACAATAGCACCCCCCCCCGTTGTCAAATTTTAAAAAGAAAATCGCAGCTTTCACTGCGATTGACACTTTTCTAAGAGATTATTTTCAATCAATACTTCCTTCATTGTCTCACCCATGATATCGGGAGTGATTGCTACTTTAACACCACAACTTTCCAAAGCATTGATTTTACTAGCAGCCGTACCACTGCCACCACTGATGATTGCACCGGCATGTCCCATGCGTTTCCCTGCTGGCGCACTGACACCAGCGATGAAGGCCGCTACTGGCTTGCGCATCTCATTCTTGATATATTCAGCTGCAGCTTCTTCTTCGCTACCACCAATTTCGCCAATCATCATGATTGCTTCCGTTTGCGGATCTGCTTCAAACATCTTCAACATATCGATGAAACCACTACCACGAATTGGGTCACCACCGATTCCAACCGCTGTCGATTGACCGATATTTAAGTCACTCAATTGCTTAATTGCTTCATAGGTTAAGGTTCCCGAACGCGAGATAACACCAATATGACCCTTCTTAGTGATGAAACCTGGTAAGATACCAATCTTACATTCCTCAGGTGTAATTAAACCGGGACAATTAGGGCCAATTAAACGGGTCTTGGATTTCTTTAATAATTCTTTAATTTCCATCATCTGTAAAACTGGAATGCCTTCGGTAATACAGACCACCAACTCCATTTCCGCTTCAATCGCTTCCACAATTGCATCCCTGGCAAACTTCGGTGGTACAAAGATAACCGATGCATTTGCGCCACTCTTTGCTTTAGCTTCCTTAACAGTGGCATAGACTGGAACCCCTAAAATAGTTTCACCGGCTTTAGTGGGTGAAGTCCCAGCAACTACTTTAGTACCATATTCCAACATCTGTCCGGTATGGAATTGACCCTGCTTACCACTGATACCCTGAACGATTAATTTCGTCTCTTTATTAATTAAGATACTCATTATTTACCTCCTGCTGCAGCAACCGCCTTCTTAGCGGCATTGCTTAAGCCTTCCGCATAGATGATTTCAATTCCAGAATTAGCTAAGATAGCGCTGCCTTCCTTCTGATTAGTTCCTTCCAAACGCACTACTAAAGGCACATTCAAATTCGTTTTCTTAGTCGCTTCAACGATACCTTCAGCGATAATATCGCACTTCATGATACCGCCGAAGATATTAACTAAAATCGCTTCGACCTTCGGATCGGCCAAAAGGATTTCAAAGGCTGCCGTTATCTTTTCAGCAGTGGCACTGCCACCAACATCCAAGAAATTAGCAGGACGACCCCCAAATTTCTGAATGATGTCCATCGTTGCCATCGCAAGTCCGGCACCATTTACTAGGCAAGCAATATTACCATCTAGGGCAATATAATTTAAGTCATATTTCTCAGCTTCTAATTCCTTAGGATCTTCTTCACTTGGGTCTCTGAGCTCCACAATCTCAGGATGCAACATCAAGGCATTATCATCGAAATTAACCTTTGCATCTAAGGCAATCAAATCCTCACCGCTGATAATGAGGGGATTGATTTCCACTAAGGAGGCATCCTTATCGATCAATAATTGATGCATCGCCATCAATAATGCCTCAAATTGTGAATAATATTTTGTATCTAATTTAATAGCTTCAGCCACATTCTTAATATTTTCTGCTTTTAGACCGGCACTTAAAAGATAATTTTCTTTAATAATCAATTCCGGATTATCTTTGGCAATCTCTTCAATTTCCGTACCACCCTCAGCTGAAGCGATGATGACTAAATTCTCTTTGGCATTATCAATCGTGATGCTTAAATAGAATTCCTTAGCGATATCGCAACATTCACCAACTAGAACCTTATTAACCAATTTACCTTCGGGACCGCTTTGATTAGTAATCAAACGTTGGTGGAGAATCTTAGCGGCCTTCGCTTTAGCATCCTCAACATTCTCAGCCAGCTTAACCCCACCGGCCTTGCCGCGACCACCACTATGAATCTGAGCCTTAATGACACATTTACCATATTTGGCAGCGATTGTTTCAACTTCTTCAAGACTGGTTGCCACCTCACCCTTAGGTACCTTAACACCATAGCTTTTCAAAAGCTCTTTGGCTTGATATTCATGTATCTTCATCTTTCCTCCTACTTTATTGCTGCAGCAAGCTTTTCACCAGCTGCTAATGCTTTATAATTCAACTGCTCTGTCCCCTTAGGGATATGAGCGACCACTGCCTCCTTAAGGGTTTCACTATCAACCAAATCAAGGATGTGATTGATACAGGCAACGGCTACAATATTCGCTGTCATCGCTTTACCAACCTCTTCCTTGGCGATTCTTAAAATTGGCAATTTAATCAATTTGCGGCACTTAATCGCACTATCAAATTCCATACTTTCATCAATCAAAACATCGCACTGTTCGCTGATGCTGTCCTTATATTTATTTAAGGCATCTTCGGTTAGTGCCATAAAAAAATCAGGATATTTGATTTTGGTGAAGCCGATATCTTCATCGGAAACGATGACTTCTGCCTTGCAGGAACCACCTCTCGCCTCGGGTCCATATGATTGACTCTGGGCGGCATTGCGATCAGCCATGACTGCCGCATCCGCTAAAATGACGGTTGCCAGGATGATGCCCTGGCCCCCACTGCCGGCTAAACGAATATTAATTTTCATCTTGTAACCTCGCAATCAATTTAAGATATTCTTCACTAAATTCGGGATAGTCACGCTGTCCTAATAAGCCAATAACTAATTTTCCAGCTAATTCCGCTTCGCTCATATCCTTCGCTTTAGCGGCCATCACGGCATTTTCCTGCTGCCACTTGAGCATCTCACTGGCATCACCCTTCTTATTCTTGCGGCCATAATAAGTCGGGCAGATACTAGCGACATCAATCAGCGCAAAACCCTTATGGGCAATCCCATTCTGAATTAAGGAAATGGTCTGTTGTACATGGAAGGCACTACCCTTAGCCGCATAGGAAGCACCCGCAGCAAAGGCTAGCGAAGCGATATCGAAACAACGATCTAAATTTCCAAAGGGGGATGTCGTCCCATAATCATGCGTAGGTGTCGTCGGTGAGAACTGTCCACCGGTCATGCCATAGATATTATTATTTAAGACGATGACTGTTAGACCAATATTGCGTCTAGCCGCATGAATCAAATGATTACCACCAATCGCCGAAGCATCACCATCACCACTTAAGACAATAACTTCAAGCTCGGGATTTGCCAATTTAATCCCCGTCGCAAAAGCGATTGCCCGGCCATGAGTCGTATGAATCGTATTGAAATCGAGATACCCCGCCGAACGCGCCGAACAACCGATACCAGAAACAATAACAACCTTATTGCGATCGAGATGCAAATTCTCAATCGCCTGAGCCACATCCCTTAAAACGATACCATTGCTGCAACCAGGGCACCAAATATGGGGGATATGTTCCGGTCGCATATATTTATAAACTAAATCTGAGGTATTGACCCTTTTTGGTGAAACACCACTCATATCAACCATTATTATGTCCCTCCACAATCTTTTCTAATAATTCTTCAGGGGTAATGACAGCACCATTAACCTTGCCGATAAAACTGAAGCTACAATTATTCTTAATGATTCTTTCAACTTCCAAAACCATCTGCCCATAATTATGTTCGGCAACCACGATATGCTTGATATGCTTACTTAATTCCAATAAGGCTTTTTCCGGGAAAGGCCAGATAGTGATAGGTCTAAAGATACCACACTTAATACCTTTACTACGGGCTTCTTCCATGGCCGTTAAGGCTGCCCGATAGGTGCCACCGAAGCAGAAGATAACAATTTCCGCATCCTCACAATTTAAGCATTCCCACTGCACAATATCATCATAATTATCTTCAATCTTATGCATCAAGCGCTGCATCAAACGATCAGCCTCATCATTAGAGTTGGTGGGAAAGCCCGTCTCATCATGAATCAAACCGGTAATATTATAGCGTTGCCCATAACCAAAGGGCATCATTCGTGGAATCATCTCCCCATCTAAAATCTTATAGGGCGCTAATTTAGCTGCCACCTTCTCAGGAATTGGCCGATCAACAATTTCAACATTATCATCTTCGATTTCGACACCTTCACGCAAATGTCCAATAATCTCATCGGTTAAAAGGATGACCGGCGTGCGATATTTCTCCGCCAGGTTAAAACAACGAATCGTCAAATCATAAGTTTCTTTAACCGAAGAAGGCGCAATCGCAATAATCGGATGATCACCATGAGTACCCCAGCGTGCCATCATCATATCACCCTGTGAGGGGCTTGTCGGCATACCGGTCGAAGGACCGCTGCGCTGCACATCGACAACTACCAAGGGTATCTCTGCCAGACAGGCATAACCTAAATTTTCCTGTTTAAGGGAAAAGCCAGGGCCACTGGTAGCCGTCATCGACTTCAGTCCGGCAACTGAAGCCCCAATCGCTGCCGCAATACCGGCAATCTCATCTTCCATTTGGATAAATTTACCACCAACAGTCGGTAAATATTGGGCACTCAATTCCGCAATTTCAGTTGAAGGCGTAATCGGATAACCCGCAAAGAACTTCATGCCAGCAGCTAAAGCTCCCTTTACGCAGGCCTCATTGCCTTGCATCAAAACCTTCTTAGGCATTTGTCTCGACCTCTCTTTCCTCGATATAAATCGCGAAGTCAGGACAACGCAATTCACACATCTTACAATAGATGCAATCATTTTCCTTCAAGATGACAATGCGCCCCTGCTCTAAACCTAAAACCTGCTTAGGACAAAAACTGACGCAGATACCGCATCCCTTACACCATGAAGCATTGGTTAATAATTTTCTTTGTAACACAGCTGTCCTCCCTGTAATCACAAGTCTCTATATATTGTTATTATAGGGGAACATTGTTAAGGAGCTCACAAATCTTAATTACCAGTATCACAAGTAAATAGTTGTAATTAATAATCTTTTTCACAATAAAACATGTTATGGTTAGAGTATGAATTTAACCAATTTAAAATATTTTTTAGCAGTCGTCCAACAAAGCAGCATCACAAGAGCAGCTTCCAAATTACACATCACCCAACAAGCGCTCTCGGCTCAGATTGCTAAATTAGAAAATGAGCTACAGGTAAAGCTCTTTGAACGTAAACCGGAATTAAGTCTGACCTATGCTGGCCAAAAGGTAGCTGACTACGCTCGTAAGATGCTCGATATGCAGCAACAGTTAGATGATGAACTAAAAGGTGTCGCAGCCCAACAGCGTGGCTATTTACGCATCGGTATCTCTCATACCAGAGGACAGGTTATCTTACCCTTAATCCTGCCTAATTTCCACAAATTATATCCCCTCATCGAATTATCAATACTTGAAGCCTCCACCAGTGAGCTCGAAGAAGCTTTAAAAAATGGCAATATCGATTTACTGATTGGCTTTAAGCCATTCAAATTGGAAGGTGTTGTCAGTAAGGAATTAATCAAAGATAAGTTGGATCTCATCATCGCTGATTCCTTGCTTAAAGAATATTATCCCAATAATTATAAGGAAATGTTAGGGAACTATAATAAAAGCTTGGATATCACTATCTTTAAAGATTTACCCTTCATCTCCCTAAAGAAAGGTGAAAGAATTAGAGAAGCCTTAGAACAGGAATTCATGAATAAGGATATCAAACCTAATGTCTACCTCGAAACTAGAAATGCCCAAACCGCCTTTGCGCTCGCCACCAAGGGCATGGGCATCACCATCTATCCCGATATGTATCTGCTTTCCGATACCGCCTTACACAATGTCAACGAAACCCATATTCTACCCTTTGACAGCTCCGGTTTAACCGATACCATCGCCATCGGTTATTATGGCTCCCGCTACCTTTCACGTATTGCCAAAAACTTTATCCAATTAAGTGTCAAGACCTTTAAAGAAATCGAAAATAATTAAAACCTACTTACCAAAATTGAATTTTTTTCATTTTTGGTAATTAAATTATGTATAAATATTAAATACTATATTTATTATTCATAATCTTCATTAAGCCATCTGGCAATATCATAAATCCTGATGCCTTCATATTGATACATTTTTTGGTGTGTCCTCGCAATAATGATCTTAGGATAGGCATCCCTAATCTTTAATAGCGGATCAACCTCTCTATTCATTGTATTAGGTTCATCGATAAAGGCCGATACTTGAATATATAGCTGTTCGCCATGTTTTAGAGCCACAAAATCAATTTCTTTTTTATATAGCTTACCAATATAAACTTCATAGCCGCGTCGCCGCAATTCAATATAAACAATATTTTCTAAAACCCGACCATAATCCCAGTCTTTAGTTCCCAGGACCGCGTAACGCAAAGCATGGTCTACTAAATAATATTTATTATCGCTGCTCAGATAGCGTTTGCCCTTCAAATCAAAGCGAGAAACCTTATAAAAGACAAAGGAATGCGCCAGATAATAGAGAAATTTAGAGACCGTATTGTGGGATATCTTTAATCCTGACTTGGTCTGATAATCCGCAATACCATGCGATGAAGTCAAATTCGAGATATTATTCATCAAAAAATTCGCAATATTATTAAAAGCTTCAACATAGCGAATATTGTATTTCTGGACGATATCGCGATGGGCGATGGTTTGATACACCTCATTTGATAGATAATTATATTTATCAGCTAAATTATTATATACATAACAACCCGCAAAACCACCAATCGTCAAATATTCTTCGAAAGCTTTATCGATATCGACGGCTTCAAAATATGTTAAAAATTCCTTAAAGGAAAAAGGATAAATATCGATGCGATAACACCTTCCCGTGAATAGGGTTGCCAAATCGCTACTCAACAGGAAAGCATTCGAACCAGTTAGATAGATATCAAATATTTCTTTGGTATGCAGGCTGTTAATCGCTTTTTCAAACCCTTCACAATTTTGGATTTCATCAATAAATAAATAATTATTAACCTTCTCTTTATAATTATCCATTACATATGTATGCAGTTGTTTGTAATCCAATAAGTCCACATTCTCTAATTCCTGTAAATTGATAAAGATAATATTTGCCTTCGTTTCTTCTCTCCTTATTTGTTCCATAAAGAGTTGCATCAATTTTGACTTACCAACCCGTCTTGCGCCAGTGATAATCTTGATATCGGGTGTATTCCTAACTCTTTGCAATTGTTCTAGATATCTGTCCCTATTAATTATTTTCATATCATTTACCTCATCACCATTATAACATTCCTACTTACCAAAATTGAATTTTTTTCATTTTTGGTAAGTAAAAAAGAAACACCAGCCGCAGCTGGTGTCATTGTTTAGATATTTAATTCCCCACTCAGGAAGAGATATTTCAAGCCATCAACAATCTCTTTTTCATTAGGGAGCGGAACATCATTGCGACTCTCTTTGAAATAATTTTCCAAGATGCGTAAGCCCTCATCAAACATCAAGTCATCACAACTATATTCTTGATTTTCAACACTTTCACTATAGGCAACTAGATAATTGAAGCCATTGAAGCTTTTATCATTATTGATTTTCGCTAATTGTGTCTGTGCAAATTCATTGCCGATCGTCTCCAATTTCTTTTGGTAATAATCAATTTCAGTAGGACTATAGAAATAATTTAAACAAGGTTTTTCTTTAGTTAAATAATCTACTAAACATTTAAAGACTTCTTTATCCTTCAGACTCTTTTTATAGATACGATTACGTAAATGTTTGAAGATACTTGCTAAACATGCATCCAATTTATTCTCATCGAATAAGCGATATAAATCCTGATTTGTTTCCCCATCAAGATAAGTTAAGACTTCATTAGTTACCTTGCGTAAATAATCACAGGCAAAATCATGCGTATAGAGGGTGCTTAAGGCATAATTCTTCCAATTACTCTCATAGAGAAAATTGCCTTCAGTGCTCAAATAGCGATGGCAATGTTCCGCCGGATGACCACGTAAGACGCTATATAAGATCTTCTCTCCTAACATCGTCTGACAGTAGACAAAGAGATCGACATCCGAAGCATTATCGATATATTCGCAATAGCCATTATACATACTGATCATATATTTACTTTTGATTTCCGTGCCCCTAGTGATAATATATGCTTCCTTCACATACAAGGACTTATCGCTCATCGTTAAGGTGAAGGAATTACCATCAAAGCTAAAATGTGGCCGATAATGGTTCAAATCCTCCAAGGCATCCTTCAACATCTCATTATTGTTGAATTCTTTCTTGAAATTTAAAAGCTGGCTTTCCACAGAAGCTTTCACATCAGTAGCTGTCTTGATGCTTTCCTTATATTTCTTCTTGCTTAAGCGATTGCCATGTAAGGCGATGATAATTGCTAAGATACTAAAGACCAAGGCAATTAAAAAACCATAACTAAATAAAAAATTAGTCACTGGCGTTAGAAATGTTAATAATTTTTCCATTTGTTCCTCTTCCTCTTTCTTCCCATTTTATTTAAAGAGACAACTGCCGTCGTCCCTTTGTAGCTATTCTAATTATACCTTATCTTGCTTAGAATATTAAGATTAAAACCTTAACCGCAATGACGATACATACCAAAGCAATTGGATAAGTAGCCGCATAGGAGGCAGCTACTTCCTCCGTACCACTGCTGGCAATCAATGAGCCCAGGGCCGGCGTGGAAGTCATGCCACCCGTAATTGAACCTAAGGCATTGAAGATATCTAATTTGAAGACTCTTCTAGCGATGATGAAGCTAATAATCATCGGCAATAAGGTAAAGACGATGCCATAGAAGAAATAACTAATCTTAAAATATTGGACAAAGTTGACACCACCGGGAATACCGGCACCAATTAAGAAAAGTACTAAACCTAATTCACGATAATAGCGTAAGACATGCTTATCAACTCTTAAATCGATGTGTCCGATATGACGAATGTGACCGATAATTAGCCCTGCTAAAAGACAGCCGCCTGAATTACCTAAGGAGAAACCGATTTTGGGAATTTCGAAAGCTCCTAAAAGGCAACCTAAACTGATTGTCAAAAAGAAAGGTAAGAAACCATATAAATCTACTTGTCTCAAATTTTTATTAATTTCGGGAATCTCCACATTACCAGCGGCCACGAAATTTTCTCTTTCCTTCTCAATATCAATCTTCAATAAGCGAGGCATTATCTGCACAAATAAAACGACGCCTAAAACCCCAAAGAGATAGGCGATACCATAACCGGCCGTCACCTGATCAGCTCCCTCCAGTGCGACTTCCTTAGCTGCTGATAGTGCCGGGGTTGAAGTTAAAGCGCCACTCATTAAGCCTGCTGCCATTTCCGGAGATAAGTCCTCGAAAATGATAATGAAGCCGCAGGTCACGAAGGCCCCGATCGCAATGGTCACAAAGCCGATGACCACATAAGCTAAAAATTTCTTGTTGAAGGTTCTAAAGAATTTATCACCCGCAATCAAACCCACTGAAGAGACAAACATCGCTGTCCCCAGTGAAGAGACAAGTGCTAATTTGCTTTTCAAATCAGCACTATACAAAACGATTTCATAATCACCTAAAACGATATTGGGATAAAAATTCGCAAAGATTCCATATAATAAGGCCACTAATAAGACACCCGCAGTACCTAAGGAAATCTTCTTAATTTCGATACCGCCAACCAGATAACCTAAGGAGCCCACCGCAAAGATGATAAAAACTAAAGAGATCGCATTAGCGAGTACACCATTAAAATAAGCCATCAGTCTTCCTCCTAAAAAGAGCTTAGTCAACAGACTAAGCTCTGCTTAATTATATTGTAGTCGTTTTTCTTAAACGATGCCCTGTAAGATCATCGCTTCAACAACTCTTTCGAATCCGGCAATATTCGCACCAGCTACGAGGTCATTGCCTAGACCATAGCGCTCACAGGCATCAACCGAATTCTTGAAAATATTAACCATAATATTCTCTAAACGCTCATAGACAACATCTTCTGAGAAGACATCATGACCGGCATTTTGACTCATTTCGATACAGCTGCAGGCAACACCACCAGCATTGGCAGCCTTAGCTGGCCCGATGATGACATCCTTCTCCATCAAATAAGCCATCGCTTCGTTGGTAGTTGGCATATTAGCACCTTCGCAAAGGAACTTACAACCATTCGCAACCATCGTCTTGGCATCTTCAATCAAGATTTCGTTCTGCGTTGCACAAGGGATGTAAAGATCAGCCTTAACTTCCCAAGGCTTCTTGCCAGCGATAAATTTGGAACCAGGGAATTTATCCGCATAGGGTGCGCAGATATTATTACCGGAAGAGCGTAGCTCTAACATGTAATCAATCTTTTCACCGCTGATACCATCTTCATCCAAGATATAGCCATCAGGTCCAGATAAGGTGATAACCTTCGCACCTAATTCAACTAATTTCTTAGCCGTACCCCAGGCAACATTACCAAAACCAGAGATGACAACCTTCTTACCTTCTAAGGTCTCACCATAATGCTTCAACATTTCGCGCGCATA
>Ga0065711_1030626_pt1 | contig 31951 bp, 13 predicted proteins | sample Hoacrofraction12_FD_59098 | JGI IMG/M metagenome (GOLD analysis project Ga0065711, IMG submission 59098) | Hoatzin crop microbial communities from Cojedes, Venezuela - Epithelial fraction 12 v2 (version 2) | ecosystem: Host-associated > Birds > Digestive system > Esophagus > Crop | place... | reverse complement strand
GTGCATTGGTGTAAACACACTTGAGCTGGGCTGTCAGTCTCACCCCTGGCCTTGGCACTCCAAGCCTGGGCTCATCCCTAGTGAGCTGGGAAATATCCCCTTCCCCCTTCGAACCTAGTTTAAAGCCCTCTCAATGAGCCCTGCCAGCTAACAAAGGATGCTAACAAAGAACAAAGCAAAATCAGTCTTTACACTCAGATTTCCTATGCAGTGAGAGTGTTTGATAGCTCTTTGTAAGAACCTTACTGCGTGGGAAAAAGCACAGTAATACAGGGTTGTGTATCAGATAATTTGTTAATTACACGTCAGTTTTAAACCAGAAAGTATTTAGAAGACTAATGATACTGCATCCATGTTTATAAATTTCTTTTACTGCTTATTTTGGCACTGAAAATTTTTGAAGTATTTCTTGGGCATACAAAGCTAATAATTTATCTGGTGTTCTGCTTAGATTCTCCAGTTATAACTCACAGCTAGTGTCATATTCTTTTGGTCGACAAGCCTGAAATTCTATACTTCTTTGTTCTGAAATATTTAAATTCTGTGCTCATTTTGGCTGCCCTTGCCTATTTGACTTCCGCTTTGTTAAATAGTCCCCAATTCCACTGCAAGAGTGGCCAGTTCATATCAGAGCTGAGTCTGACTTCGTGACTGTTGGGAAAAAAAGATGCTTTATAGAAGAAATGGTAAATTGACATCTGTCTTCATCGACCATTTTCATCTTTTCTAAATAACGGTTGCAGTGCTGGTGACTATTCCTCCAGAGGGACAGTGTGCTGATCAAAGCTCTGCTGTCCTCAACACTGCAGTCCCTGCAGCAGCTCTGCTGGCCACTGGTAGAAAGTGGGGTCATTCCCTGAATGTCCAGGGACATGTGCCCAGTTTTTCCTGGCTCAGTCATTTGTTTCTTTTAGGTTTGAGGGAAGGTAGGGCTGTTAAGAGAAAAGGGTCTGCAACGGCAGTGACAGAAAGTGGTTGGCAAATGGGACTGAACAGTACATGTGGTTGTTTTTCACCCAACACAATTAAATATTGGAACTTGTTGGCTCAGGGTATTTTGATGTGCAAAGTATGGAAAGAAAATATAAAACTTCATGGGAGAGGAAATCTATCAAGACAGACTAATCATGATTATTTGGATGCAGTCTGTAATAGCAAGAGGCTGATAGGATCCCTTGAGGAGCCTTTTGGTATTTGGGCTGTTTCTTACATTGCGAATGAAGCAGTGGGGCAGGGACACCCCCGAGGAATTGCAGCTGAGGATGACCTGTGCCAGGGTGGGGACACTAAAAACGAGTGGCAGGAAAGCCTGAAGAAGCAGAAAGCAGCAGAAATAAACTCACCAGCTGAAAGAGAGGCAAAAAGGGGACATGAGACAAATGACCCAAACATCTTGCACCACCTGTCACCTCACTGGATATACTGGGATGATTTGAGGTAGGTGAGACTGGGAATGGGGTTGGAGAGGTGTCTGGCTTAAGCTGAGCCAGGAGAAGGAGAAGGAAAGGTACTCAGTTAAGTGTTTCATTGTTCTGTTTTTTTCTCAATGCCTAATCAGTGACCAGAAGTTTGTCACATGCCAGTAAATTAAATCAAATGTAAATTCCCCAAGTGGAGACTTCTACCCACAGTCAGTGCAGTGGTGGCAGTCTTGAAGATGTGGCATAAGAGAAGGCAAAAAATGGGGGGAACAAGTAGAAAAAGAGGGCACTGTATCTGGGGATTGTATGCATACAGTGGAAACAAAAAGAAGAGGAAACTAACTTTCTTATATATTGGGAAAAAAGTGAACTTCTCGGATATTTACATGTAATAGAAACATAATCTCAAAGACCTCTCCCAAATATTTTGTATTCATATGATTTGTTGGATGTGCTCCCTTACACATACATCAGCTCTAGCAGCCTTTTACTTGCCTAATATGGTTTCTTCATTCTATTTCTCACTGGTAGCTTTTACTTCCATCTGAAATTGCCATCCTCAAATGGCACCTTGCCATCACTCCAGCATTCTGGCACTCCAGAGAAAGTATCAGAAACATGGCTTCAATAAATGAACAAGTAACAACAAAAAAATGAGTACCTATTAGAGATAATTCACAGCTGGAAGAAAAATTTCAGTTTTGAGAAACTTATGAAAAGCCCTGGAACTAGATCACATGAAGAACAGAAAGTCATTCATCTCTGGAAATAATGCTTTCCCAACTGATTTATTCAGGGGCACATCTTAAGGGATTCTTGGTTAAGACCATTTCAAGCATCTGGAAGATGCCAAAGATCTGATTTCAGAAGTATACACACAGGAACCCTTCTAAAGTTCAAAATGCACAGATGGATTGCCATCTACGGAAAACAGTGTCAGACAGTAGACTTTCTATCTCTTGCTAGCTTGACTTTCTGGGACAGTTTAGGCTTGGCTTTAAAAGAAAATGTATATGTATGTGTGCATGTGTGTGAAGTGCATGTATGTGTAAAAATGTAAACAAACAAACAAACACCCAGATGTATGCAGACATGCATGAATACCTATGCTGCCAGGAAGCAAAATACGGCTCTAATTAAATGGAAACATTTTCATTTCCTGAAGGCCGGTCTGGGTGCAAATAGCCTGGAACATATACGCACTGCAGTTTTCTACCTGGAAGTCAGACAATGTCCAGCACTCTTCCAGCATATTATTTCCTATTCATATATCATCTGGAATGCAGCTGCAATATGGAGTGGATAAAGCAGAGACAAGTAAAGTAAGATTAACCTTATCAGAACAGTGTGCTCTTGAAGACTTGAACAAAAGCCTTTGATGAATAGGTGTTATCTAAAGTAGAACTGCACCAGATATTGCTTTGGAACTTTACAGCAATGCTACACAGTGAGCAAAAGTATTGCACTAAATCGTGTAGAGCCTTGGTTAAGACAGCACCCAAGAAAATTTCCTAAGGGAACCCAAGGAAGTGCTACCAGGCAGCCAGCTTTCCACGGCTAGAAAATTTCTTCTTTCTACCTGAAGATTTTATTCCAAAAGAATTGGATGATGCTTTGTTTGTTTGTGGTTTAGGGTTTTTTTGACATCTGGAAGTCCCACTGTTTATATTGCACAGTACCTCCGACTGAGGTGCTGTGCATTTCTACAGCACATGTAGAGATCAGAGCACAGGGTATTACAGCAAGTACGGGAAGGCTAATGTGAGCTGTGTTTGTGCACACATAGTAAATCCAATACACGCTGACAGCATCAGATTTCCTGCATGTATTTCTCACCATTTTTTTCAGGATATACAAGCAAGATCTAATACTTCATCCTTACACAGAAATGATTGCCTGAAAAATGGATGTGAATCTCAGTCTTCATTTGTTTAAGTTTTTTTCTTGGCTCTTGTTGTGTGTGCATCTAAGTTTACCTCATCCAGAGTCTTCTGCCGCGACTAACATGAGCAGAGTGGATGTGGGCATTTTTTACCTGCACTCACACATCTGTAAGCACAGTATTTTACTTCTCTGCTTAAGCCCTCCCAAGATCGCTCTTTGAGAATTGCTGGGGAGTTCGTTGCATAGTCCATAAGGACATTGCTCAGTGTTAGGTCTACTGCTCAATTTAAAACAAACTACTTCTTGGGAAGAGAACTGACAACAGTCTCGTGGCAAGTCAGGCACATTTTGGAAGGAATAGCACATCTTTTAAAGACAGAATATAAGGAGTTCTTACTGTTTAATTGGCATCAGTACATACTAGAAATTCACAGACCTGTCTTAATTTATTCCAGACCATAAAGGAATGTTTCTATCTAAAGTAATGTACTCTCCATAGGAAAAATGGCTCAAATCCTTATGACTTCTATGTGGAGTATTTTTAACATGAGATAATTGAGGATCGTATTATGCTAAGGAAAATCCACTGTGCTGTCTTCCTGAACTTTCTGCAATGGGAGTAAACAACTTAATCCAGCAGGTCTGTAAAACTTTACAGAACCCATAGTTTCAAATTAAAAAAAACCCTACACAAGTGACTATGAATGGAGACATTAGAGCAGAATGAAATGAAGCTAAGACAGAGGATCTGTACTGGAACTGTACTATTTAATGTCTTATTAACAACACAGACAGTGGGACTGAGTGGACCCTCAGCAAGTTTGAAGATGACACCAAGCAGGGTGGTGTAGTTGGTTTGCTAGAGGAAGGGGTGCCATTTGGAGAGACCTTGATAGGCTTGAAGGGTGTGCCCATGCAAATCTCATGAAGTTCAGGAAAGCCAAGTGCAAGGTCTTGTACCTGGTCTGGGGAAATCCCCAGTATGAATACAGACAGAGGGATGAAGGGATTGAGAGCAGTGCTGCCAAGAAGGACTTGGCAGTACTGGTGGATGAAAAGCTGTACATGACCCGAAAACATGTGCTTGCAGCTCAGAAGGCCAACTGTATTCTGGGCTCCAACAAAAGAAGAATGGCCAGCAGGTCGAGGGGGTTGATTCTTCCCCTCTACTCTGCTCTGGTGAGACCCCACCTGGAGTCCTGTGTCCATCTCTGGAGCCCTCAGCACAGGAAAGACGTGGAGCTGTTGGGGCAGGTCCAGAGGAAGGCCACAAGAATGATCTGAGAGCTGGAGCATCTCTGCTATGAGGAAAGACTGAGAAAGTTGGGGTTGTTCAGCCTGGAGAAGAAAAGGCTCTGGATGAGACCTGGGATGCTCAGGTTGCCAGTGCCTCAGTGTTAAACATGTGCTCCCAGATTGATCAGCTTTTTCCCTACACTTTGTCTTTCCTTCTGCTCTCAACTCCAAATGATTGAGCAGGTAAAAGGGTACAAGATTATCAGAGCAAAGATAATAGTTAATTTCTTGATTAAAAACAATTACAAATAGAACTACAGAAAGACAAAAGTGAAACAACACAAACCAATTTCAGGAAATACTAAGCTGTTGCTTGAGGCGTATCTCAACTGTGAACAAAGGGAAAAGCAGAGATGCTAACATTCCCCTTTTGAGATACTGTCTTAAAGAGTTTCATTCCTCCTTTCTCGGGCTTCCCGAGCAGTGTCCCCTTACCAGACACTCCTTTTTTTTTCCTAGATCGATTTGCCTTTTTTTTTTTTAAGTAAGGCATTAAAAGAATGTTAAAAATAGGACTCAAGTATCCAACAGTAACACTGCTTCTGATTTAGTGCAAAATCCTCTGTAGAAATGTTCACTCTCCTTGCTCCCTGAAATAGCACAACCCAAATGCAGCAGTGGTGACAGTTCCACTTCTCTAAGCTTATTGTCCCAGGTATTCCCTAGTAAATACACTTCTGTGAGCTTCAGTGGTCTCTCTATACATCACAAAATTTTCAACACATCACAATATTTTATGTGTGATATATTATACGGAGTATTTGGTGTGCAGCCTTATCAAACACAGAGCCCCCAGTTTGCTTCTGACTCCCCACCCTGGATGACTCACTAGCAATGCAGGTGATTCTGTGCATGCGGGTGACCGGTTTGGCATTTGGAGTGCTTTCACTAAATAGCTTCTTCTCTACTTTCCCTTTTTTGTTAGTTGTAGGTGCTTATGTAGGTTATTATGGATAGGGAAGAACTGATAAATACTAGAAATACCTCTTAAGTGGAAAGAAGGAGGGGTCAGAAGGGGCAGCAAAGGCAGATCTGACCCCTGCATGGCCACTCGGTCTCATTCCTCCTATAAAAACATTGGAGGTTTAAGTTCTCTACTTATCAAATTTTGTGGAAAGAGGCAGGCTCTCTCAAGCCAGGAATCTGTCATAAATAGAAGATAATTATTTTAACTCATCCTTCCCTGTTGCAATATTTACATTATAATCTCTCTACTGGCCAAATGAAGCATAAAGATAATAACACAGCTTTTTATTTAGCGATCAATTAGTCCTTCAAGAAATTGTATTTTTATTTGAAAAGAAGCTATCAGAGAGAAGTCAACAATATCTTGAAACTCTTACAAAAAAGAATCTGCTATCCACCATCTGACTTTAATTAAATTACCCACAGAATAGTGATATAAAATAAACCCTCAACTCCCAAATATTTGGAATCACTGGTGAAATCTTAAATAAAAACTTCCTTCTTTTTGAGACTACATTAATCTGAGATTCTCTGACAGAATAAATAAATAAATAAATAAGTGAATAAATAAATAAACCGTTTAATAGAATGACGCTTTTGAAACAAGAAGGAAGTGTTAGATCATCTAGTTTCATTTTCTGTGTGAAATAGGTCAGACAACTACATTAATTTCCCTTCTACTGTCCTAGCATACTTGGCTAAAGCTTATCTCTCAAAAACACATCTAATCTTGATTTGAAGACACAAGACATGAGGAATCTGTCACTTTCTTTGGTAAGCTGTTCAGATGATTGATTGTCATCTTCATTACAAATCTGTACTGAATTTGAAGTTGTCTGGCCTCAGTGTCCAGACATGAGTTATTGCTGTGCCTTTCTTTGCACTGTAAAAGTAGTCTTCAGCATCCCATCAGTCTTCTACTGAAGTAAAATGGCAAAAAAATACAGAAATCTTGTTTTTATTGAGCTATGAATGGGCAAATCATCTACTAAGTGTTGTGTACATGTTATTCACCTAGTCTAAACTAGTTTTCAACCTGCAGCTCAAGAACTATAGTCCACGGAAAGAAGGAGGTGATTCAGCCACAGATTTTCCACACCTGCCCTTAGGAAGAGAGGAAGTAGATGAAGCTACTCCTTTGTTTGCTTTGACCTTTCAAGAGCCTAGCTGAGATGCCACTGCAAATTTTTAGCTGGCTAAAGCTAGGTCATATGAACACTGCTCTTTATCTACACTTCTCCCCTGTTCCTGGTTCACAGAGAGGAATTTACTGGGGGAAGGTGAAAAGGGAGAGGGAGGGCTGATGTGGCCATAGTGCGTGCCCCGCAGATCATTGCTTGGTACAGAGCATTTTCTGTGTAACACACGGGAGAAAATCTGTGTTTCCTTCCACTTCACCCCTGTCCTACCTCCATCCCTGGTGCTGTCTCTTTAAGGACTTCATCTAAGAACTATAAAAAATATTTAACCATACCTCTAAACTGAAAGGCATTTTTTTCATTAGATAATGGAGCAGTTGGGAGCTACAGCAATTTGCCTCGAATTACCAGTGTGCATCTCTCTAATAAATGAAAACTAATTCCTGTATTTTCGGGGATGTGAAGTGAATTCCTTCATTTTTTAAGAGGCGGAGTTGTGTAATTGATGTGGCAATACTGTATTACTGTGTGTGAAATTTTTTTCTCTACCTCTTATTTGGGAGATGTATAAAAAAGGAAACAATGTTTTTAGAGTGCATTTACATCCTTGGTCTTTAGAGCAGTATTTCTCATCAATTCTGAGCCTACAACACTAATTTTTCACACATTTCTGTGGCTACAATTCACCACTGTTTTGACAACTTTCTTGATAATTTGGCAATCAACAAATATCATAAAAGCTGAAAGCGAGCTTGCAGACTACACTGTGAATGACACACAGGTAGGTACCCAAAAAGCTCATTAGACCAGAGCGTGCTGGGACACAGGTGGAGCAGTCACGACAAAACAGGATGAAGTTCTAACCTGGGCTAAACTGTGATTGCCTGTTTTAAATAATGTTGTTTTAAGAAGCAGAAATATTCCTTACCACAGATTCCCAAAAATTCTTGCCAGACATCCCCCTCTTCAACTGAGCTGAATCAAAATACGTATTCCACTGAGGAAATGAAGAATGTTTTTTCTGTGATTAACTAAGAAGCCAAAAAGAACCCCACTGTTTTATTTCTCAGGTCTCAAACTTATTTTGTGAGTTTTTCATGTGCTTGTCTTTCCCTGATGGGATACTCATGCAAGGTGATTGTTCGGCAATGAGGAAAAATATAAACATGGAGAGAACAGAGACACATGCTTGTGACATCCAAAGCATACTTTCTTTTTTCTTTCATTAAAAAGGGAAATTTATCTTCTTTCTGCAACAGCAGAACCTGGATATTGAGCTGAGTATTTTTTTCCAGCATCAAATATCAGTCCACAGACTTCACACCACACCAACTGGTTTAGCACTGCTCCTGGATCTGTCATGTACCATGAATCCAGGACCAAGAACTCAGAATATGTGCTAAATTAATTGATATGTGCTAAAAATATGTGTTAAAGGCCATGTTTATGTGAGAAATTTGACAAAGACCAAAGGTCACATTAAAGCTAGGGAGGGGGATTCTGTCCTGGATCCTAAAATGTCCTGACAACTTGAGAACAAAGGAAGGACATTCTTGGTGCAGAGGAGAGGAGCTGGAGACTTGAATGAACATTTTAATCAAGAGGGTGTCCAGAAAGCAGCGTGGTGATGACAGGAGAGAGATATGTAGAGAAAAGCACACAATGAAAAGAAACAAGATATACTGATCAGAAAGAATATTGGATTAACTGCACCCAGATGGTTGTTGCTCAGCTGGATGATTTACTCACCTTCTTTTAATATTTCATTCTGGTTTCACCACTAATCTGCATTTTACACCGTTCCACCAGGGAGCTCTTGTGAGGCTTCTGGCAATTTCTAGGTTCCCTGGGTGAACAAGAGCACTGTGGAGAAGGAAAAAGTGTTTTATGGCCATATACAGCTTTGCAGTGTCTGTGGAAGAGCGTTTCTGCTGAAACATCTTCAGCATTTACCTCTCCTTGCTGTACCTAAATGCTTAACCCTCTGATGGAATTTGCTTATATCATGAATTCTAGCCATTGTTTAGCAGTGTGGTGGCTTCACAGTTTCCACTGCTTTGTTCAGTGTTTTTCCTTGTGTGATGCAACTTTCAAAGTACCCCATGTTATTACCAGCCTGATTTGAACTTAGAGAATATTTAAATGATGAAATCAGAGGCTTACATTAATTCAGGCATGCCCCTTTGGTTTATTTCATGTTTGCTGTGCATACAGAAGCTTGTTTCTTTTTCTTCTTTCACAATTAAATTATACTCTCTATGCTTTTGTTATTATTATTATTATTATTATTATTATTATTAGCTGCCATTGGTAAAGGACGTTATTCAATCTGCTTTTTTTTGGCAGTTATTTAGTCCTCTATATTCCTGCCTTCTTGAGCTTTTCATTAGTTCTTTCACGAGTTTGATCATGCACACACAGATCTTCAACTGCTGTCTGAAAAACCGACAAACAGGGTTCCACAGACAACACTGAGTGTCCAGAGCAAAACTTCCCTTGCAACTTGATATCTCAGAGTTGCTTCACAGCAGAGTTTTTCCTCGTTTCATTAAATGACATATTTATTCACTATCCAAAAAGAACGGTGTTTTCTTCTCTCTCACAAGATATACTTAAAGTCTCAATGATTAAAATCATATGGTTTAATATGAAACTGCGCTTTTCCTGCACAGTCAATCTGAAAAGCCAGATGACTTTGCAGGTTTACATGGTGACTGGAGAGTTTGACACTGCTTTATTTTGTTGGATCAATTATATAAAGATTTTAAGAGAACTGGAATTAAACCACAATTTACCTGACTGTCTCCTGAGGTGATAAAGTTCAGCTGAAGACTTTTGACTATTTGCTGTGTGTAGAGTTAAAGAGCTAAGAAATAGGGTCCTACCCTGTCGTGCCGTGCCCTTGCCCTCACTTATGCCTTCAATTCTGGAGCCATATTAATGATACAGTATGTGATGTTAGCAAATGTATTATATTTAGATTTGTTTTACAGCTGCAAAATGCTTGCCACATCTAAAAAGCAGGTGCATCAGTGGTATAGTTACAGTTTACTTGCAAATAATTTTAGGAAAAACATTTTTAAGTGTAGGGGTGAGGGCTTCTGTATGACTCACATGAGCTAGGCGCTAATATCTGTCAAAAATAGGAAAATACTATTTTACTTAAAATTCAGACAACTACATAAAGATATATGCCTTCTTTCTCACTTTTTCCATCAATGACTACTCCATCTGACTCAACAAACCCAAAACAAAATTGACAGAAAGAACACTGCTGGCAAGGAAAACCCTGCACAGCATGGAAAGGTGAAAAACGCCAATGTAAGTGGAAAAGCCTGATGCAAATATTTATGCTCATTTCCGAACATCCATGGCTTTAGTCTGTTTCCAGTTTCCACATTAAGAGTAAAACGTAATGCATACAATATGCTTTGTTCTATAAGATCTGACAAAAGTGGATACAGTATGCGATAAGAATGCGCACAGTATGCTATAAGACCTGGGAACAATTACAAAACTTATAGTTTGAATATTTGAACCAACTTACCAAATATTTAATGGGAGGTTAGGTTAGCCTGGGCAAGAACCAACTACAGTCTCGTCTCCTGGAGGTGAGGAATTATATGTCATGGTCAATTCAAGCACTAAAGAGGGCAGAATCCAGCTGAGCCTGTCTTGATTTTGGACAGGTGAGTGGGGTTATTTCTAGAAACCAGGAGATATAGGAATCTTTCATTTTCTCAGGTGTGACCTTTAGATAAAACTGTTTAATAACTAAATACTTGTTTCTCTTTTTCCATGGTTTGTCTTTTTGGACTTTCTTCCTCTTGGTCTTCTACCAGCAACCTAACCACTGTCTTCCACAACACAGTCAATACTGCTTGTTCCCTCCCAGTTTCAGTTCTCAGAATTGCACCATTTCACTGAAATAAATTTTTGTGGGGCTTGGGAATGTGACAAAGATCTCTCACACATAAGGTAATGGCCACAACTGCTAGCCTGTGAGTTCTATCTCTTGACAGTTCATTGCTTTCTTTTTCTGTTTTCTCGGCATTTTTTTCTGCCTGTGAAAAACTTTGAAAACTGTTAGGTTTGTCTGGGAACATTTCTGTAAGCTCATAAAGTTTTGTGAGTTGAGAAAACACTTTCCAGGCAAATCTGTTAATATTTCTAGGCATCCTGTAGTACAAATCAGAAGTGCGTTTCAGTAAAAAGTCAATTGCAGGTGTTGCGAACTGTAATTTTTAGCAACAGACTGAAGCCTTTTTGGTTCAGGAAGCACAAGATGTTTCAGAGGACACGATATGCTGAAGTTGGGAAACCTCTGTGAGTCCTGGAAGTTAAGCTATGTGACTGAAACGCCCGCTTACAGAAACTGCAAAGCTGTATGTGTGTCCATGCTGACTATTCCTGTGCTCGTCTCCCTGCTTAGGATTGCCAGATGTCCTGATCAAGTCCTACGTCCCGGTTTGAGTTCTCTGTCCCAGTGGAAATGCTGAGTTTTACTGCCCATGTCCTAGCAGCATGGCTACAAACTGACTGCAAACCAGTCTTTACAACTGCTGCCTCACTGGGCAAAGTGAATCATTAGGGAGCAAAGGAGCATGTAAGTTGCCTAAATCTGGGTGTGAAGAATTCCCTTGCTCAAGTGATGAGAGGTAAATATCATCCCTGATATTTATACCATATTTGACAATATCTTTAGCTGTGGAGGATCAGAAGGGACAGAGGACAGCATTTGGTTCACCCTAAAGTAGATAATGATGGCTTTAATCAGTTGACTAAACATCTGATCTCAAACCAGATGTGGTCAATGATCACTTTCTCTGGGCAGAACCAGTGCTGAGAATATGATACTAGCACTCTAATCCATATTAACACATGATGCTAATGCATAATCTGCAGATAAACAAATCCTTCCCAAATGAATAAACAATTTAAAAGTTCAGCTAGGGAGAAGCTAGGGCAGAAGTAACCACAACTGAGTTTTGTGGTCATATCCCTTACTGGGCTACTGGAGCTGCTGGGATTTAGTCATGAGACAAATATGAGAATCTACAGAAAACAGACCAAATGAAATAAAATGGACATATGACTCAGGAGAGTGGGAGCCACCCAGTTCTGTGAGGTGACTAGTCAAAAGAATATTGCCTTCTAGGACTCCACTGTGCAGGGCAGACTCCACAACAAGATTGGAGTTCACTGAATTTTGTAAATGAAAGAGTATTCTTACTGTCTGCCCCCTTCCTCTGACAGGAGTACTTTTTTCCATGACAAGCAGAAAGTCCTGTATCAGTCTGATCATGAAAGGGGAAAAAACTACATTTTTGTTTAGTTCCAGCTCCAGTTGTTCTATTGCTATCAAGCTTCATTGAAAAATTCCTTCACCAAAGTGTTTCATCTGAATGTGGAGAGCTAGTAGCTGACTTAGAAGCCATTTAGAAGAGATGAATTAATACAGAATGAATCAAGCTCAAATACATATTTTTATCTATTTAGACCATTTTGAGAATATGCTATATCCTTCTGTGATTGTACCACATGAGTCTCAGATATTGTGCTATAATATCATTTTAATAAAATCATTTAATAAACATACTTCTAGTAGCAGTCACTAAAACATTTAAATATTTCATTGCATTTTCACATTAGTAGTTTATTATATGTTGCCTGTCATGAAAGGAAAGGTTTCTTTTGTTTTATATTCTTGCCACACAGGCTTCTGAATTAGCACATTTTGACTTCAAAAGCAAAATTAATGGCTTTGACCAATGAAATTATTTTTCAAACCTCATATTATGATTACTCAGACTTTGTTGGCAACATCTGTACTTGCTAGTAATTAGATTTGCAGCTGTCAAACTAAAGTTCATTGCTCAAAACATTTTCTGAAATCTCAGACTCATGAATGGCTTCATTCATTTTATTGCTTGCATAGCTATTGAAAAACAGAGGACTTAACTGCCTGTTTCAAAATATGTCGCCTTTGTTTTCAGTAGTCTTTTGGGGTATAAAAGCAGCACAGAGCAGTCCTGCCAGAAACACTCCTCCACACTGAGGGAATCAGTAAGTGGAAGAAATCTGGGACTGAATGGAGGGATTAGCCCTCAATTTGCAAATCCTTTCCTTAGCCACTGTGTACCAGGGCCCCCATATACCAGTAGGATTCATTTTCTTTTACTTGCTTTATATCTGTCATAAGAATAGGAGGGAACAGAAGATGTCAGTTACTATTCCATAGATTGCCCCCTGGACCTTATTCATGATTTGTGAGTACAGCTCATCAAGTTTGAGACCCTCCTTATATAGGTAACAACTTCTGATGTAAGGTCTTGCAAGGTCAGGCCCAGCTGGGTCTTTTAGTTCAACTCAAATCATCTGCTAGTATACTAGGGGGCATTTGTAGAAGTTATAAGAATGTATTAAACATGTATCTATTTTCAGAAGACTTAAGCAGAAATGGAAAACACCTTTAGGTCATCTGGTCCCTGCCTTTGCCAAAGGGGAATTGTTCCCTCAAGCATAAATTCTAGGATTTGGAATAGATTTCCAGGTTTTCCTCCTCTTTTGAAAGGTAACCCAGGTCTGTAGCCAATCTCAGACTGTAAACTAAACCTGGATGTTTCCAAGCTATTCAGACTGCTGATCCTTCTGGAAATTTTGTTCCATTTTGGGCTGTATTTCTGTGGTAGCTGGAAGAATGAAATGTCTATTATTATATTTCAAAGATAATCACGTCTTAAATAAAAAATGGAAACCACCTACTTTAGCAGTATTTGTTAATGTAGTGAAATGAATGCTGTCCTGCATTCTGTCACCTTTCTGTAACCTTTCTGATATGGGCTGACAAAAGTGCATCTGAAGCAGAACTGTGGATTGAGGAAGTGTTGGTCTTCAATACAGATGTCTTTCACTTGCTCACCTCCTCTCTTTGCTTGCAATCCTAAAAGGACTGCAGTGAGATGTAGACAGTCATTCAAGTAGAAATCTAATTGAAAAAGTTATTTTTAATTATTTTTTTAACCCAGTTTATATTTTTAAAATATTTCTTCAACTTAAACTCGAATTAAATGTGCTGTTGACTTGCACTGGATTATTTAGTGACAAACACTAACAGTAGAGTGAAATGTCCGTTCAATGTGGTATAAAATATTTCATGTTCATACATCCCTTTCACAGAGCCCAGAACTGGACACAGTACTCCAGATGAAGCCTCACCAGGGCTACTTTGACTGTAGTCTCTTTGGTTACTTGCAGTGACTCAATTCAAGCAGTTGTTAAACCCAGAAGGAGTGAAGTTTTAGTCACGAAGTTACAGAGAGGATGAAATGAATGAAATAAAATAGTATAATCTCCAGTTGTGGTGTTGTTATATGATTACTTACAGAAACTTATTACCTTGAGAAATGGGTGCAGGGAAAACTACACTGTATCCATGACAAGTGTGATGTGCAGCTCCACAAAGTTCTTAGCTCTGTCCCAGGAAACAGTCTTCTGATGTTAATCATGTTGAAATAATTTATAAAATGGGAATAAAGGCTGAAAGAAGGGTCCAGGATGTCAGGATGTAAAATGAAAAAGTGGGTTTACCTAAGTAAATGGGAACATGCGTTTCTCTACTTGCAAAATGGGCAACCTACATTTCTTCTGCTCTTCCCCTCTTCTTCTGTGAATGTTTTTCTTTCAGACAGCTTTTTTTCTTCTCTTGCTTGAATTTAATTTTTAACATTTGGAAGCTTGTCTGCCTCAATTTATAGAGGATTTGTCTAAACATTAAGGAGTGCTTAACCTTCTTTGGGAATATCTGTATGTTCTTCTGCAAACAAAGCTTTCTTTGTACTTTCCTTTTTATTATATATTGAATTTTTAAATTTTTTTATATTACAAATTTAAAAATAATCTCTTACCTACTAAAGATGAGTTTCTAGTTTACTCTGTAGTATGATTAACACAGCTATTATCCACTTACTCAGTCTACTGTCCACTTGTCCATGGACCCAGTCATGGCTCATGAATTGTAGAAGGCAACTAGGTTGGTCAGACGAGATTTGTTGCCTGTTACGAGTCACCTCCTTGTTTTTCATGTGCCTGAAAATGACTTGGAGGAGGAATTGCCCCATAACCTTCCCAGGAGCCTGAGCCTGAGAAGCCTGTGTTTTCCTGGATTCTCCTCCTCTGCTTGAAGACAAGTGCAATATTTTCCTCTTTCCAGTAATCAGAAAACTCCCCTGGTCACCGTGACCTTTCAGAGATGATAGAGTGGGGCCTCATAGTGGCATTAGCCAGCTGCGGCAGCATCCTCAGTGCATCCTGTCTGGTCCCACACACTTGTACATGTCCGAGTGGTGTAAGCACTCCCTAACTGTGTCTTCCTGTTGTCTGGGTACTGCTTCACTCTTACAGACTCAGCTGGTAGGCTTGGCAAACTGGGATGCCAGAGGGCAAGTCTTTCCAGTCAAAACAGGCTTTTTAATGTTTTGTCACTAGATCCTCTGTCCCAATGATCACATTTTCCCTAACCTTCCTTCTACTGCCAGTGTAGTACCTACAGAAGCCCTTCTTTGCCCTTCACATCCCCATCTAGCTTTAACTCCATTGAGTTTTGACTATCCTAATTCCATCCTTGCACACTTAGACAATGATTTATGTTTCTCCTGGGTATGACCACCTTCTGTGGTCTTTGTTTTAGTGTTTGACCTCTGCCAGGAGTTGCCTGTTCATCCAGGCTGGACTTCTGCCACGCTTGATCAAGTTTCTGCACTTTGGAATGTGCACTCATCTGGTAGCTGTCCTCTTTTTCTTGCAGTGAGAGAAATATCAACTGGTCTGGCCCATCTTTGACTACATTAGTTTTTTAACTTTGTGCGTTATGCAAACACAGCTTTGAGCAGAGGAAACCATTTTTTAAATGGCAAAATTGTGAAACTTTGGACATGTTCAAGGCACTGAAAGACAAAAGTAAAACGGACTTCAGATACCTGGAGTGAAGTAGCAATTAAAAAAAAAAAAAGAAAAAAATTCCTCCTTTGAAGGAGAAGATGTAGAGGAAACAATGCTCTAAGATAACAACATTATTTCTGATCTAGAAATAAGTCTGAATCAGAAAGTTCAGGGTACTGCAGACTGTGAATCCTGTTCACAAAATGGAGCCACTACATAAACAACATCGATTTCAGATGATGCTTCCAACCCAACGATCATCAGCTCAGACATAGAAGTAATAGAAATGAGAGGTTCAGAAATCTCAGAATTCAGTCATGTCATATGTATTTCCTTGGCAATACAAGTTTGCCTGCTAGAGTTCTTGCTAGTGTCTATTTCAATTCCACATATACAACAAGCTAAATATAGAACCAATGCTAAGAAATCAAAAGATTTTTTTCTAAATATTATCTGATGACATTTCATCTGGAACTTCTAAAAACCTTCAGTCATGAAGAGAAAGAAAATGGAACAGAGATAAATCTAACGAAATAAATATGCACAGAGGGGAAAAAAGAGAACATAATCCAAACAAACAGCCCGAAGTGTTGGACTCTTTTCATGACATATATCTGAAACTCACATGACTTGGATGAATCTGATATTTCATTATACTGGGTAGCAGTTGATGGAGCCAGATGCTCCCTCAAAAAAAGATAATGAAAAAGAATCCTGCCAAACTGCTGATGTATTAAACACTCGTTCTGCAGGCAGTGTGATAAACAGAGAGGCCCTTGCTTTCACCAGTCACTAAATGGATGGTGTTCAAAAGCAAGCTTTGAATTTTTTTTTTTTTTTTTTTACAATGACAGTGAGGCCCTGGTTCTGCAGATGCTTCCTTTAGCAGCAAAACCGGTTTAAACTGTTCCTGTCCACCTCCCCTGCCTCCATCCTTACTCTTGTCCCCTCATTTGTGCCACCAGAAATGTTTATGATCTCAAGTGGCATACAAGATTTGCTAATTGATCACACATATATTGGTCAGCTCATTCGGAGCATAAGTCTTTTAAAAAAAAGGCAGTGCTATTTTTACCCTTGGTTATTTTTAATCAGTTCCTCAATTTGGTTCATCTCACAGTCTCACAAACAACTGTACAATACAATTGAAGGGGATGGCATGGGAGCAAACAGGAATACCTCCTGGACGAGGGTGGAGAGAACAGTTTATATCAGAATAGCTGCCAAGGGAAACGTCCGCAGAATCACAGTGTAAGCCACATGATTTCCATTAGGGCTGAATCCGGCAGGTTGCCATATACAAAGTGAGAAGGAGTCCTTACAGAGGAAAGCCTATATGGTGTAAATTCAAGACAGAGAAAGGCTCAGGTGTCCCACTTCACAGATGGGGGCTGAGAGGTGAATCCCAAATACTGATAGCTACTGTAGCTACCATAGTGCTAAACATCACAGACCTTGATTTTGCAGTTCTAGTGAGCGTAACACAGATTTCTGGGTTAGACCTACTCTCCTGCAGCATGGGTCTTGACCAGCACAATGAGAAGGAAAATTTCTGGAGCTAATTGAGAATCAGAAAAGGAATTTCATTTGTGATAAGCCTGAAGAGAATAGGATAGTTCCCTACAAGTAGAGTGTGACAAATAAAAATATCCACTTAACTAAGAGCAAGCTCTTTTAGAAAGCAGAACGATACATATACTGTTTACAGCCACAGGAAAAAGGGCAGAGATTGACATATTTTTCCCATATACTTTTCATATCCTATGCCACCCAATTTGCAGAAGGTTTACATCCCAGCATTGCATGTTTCCAAAGGTGGGCAGAAGGGAAGAATGAGCAAGGAGTGCTTGCTCAGCTCAGGGTGGAGAGCAGGGCAGCTTCAGGGAAGTATGGTTTGGGATACGTGTATTTCCAATAACTGGTTTGATTGCACTGGTGCAAATGGCCCAGCATCAGTTCTTTGAGCTCCACAGGGTAAGGCAGAAGTGTGGCAAGATGAGGATACAAATAATGTTAAACTCACACTCACTTGTTTCTGGGGAGTCCCCTATGAAACCAGTTGGATTCCAACTCAGGAAAACCCTCAGAAAACCCTTCAGATTAAAGCAAGAGAAGCAGTTTACTGATACCTAGTTTTATTATTATTATTATTATTTATATCTCCAATGATGGGAAGTTACTGCTAATATTTTTCACATTTTATCATGGTCAGGGATTAAGTAACTTTTTTGGCATGAAGAATGCAGCCTGACATATTGAAAAGTGTACATTTTTGAAAATATCACTTACATCTTTTTCTGGATGCTCTCTTTCTGCACCCAAGTTTAGAGTATACAGCTAAAACTATCAACTGATTCACAATTTGTTATCAATGCAACTTCTTTAATTCATTACTTACAATGACAGGCTATAACAATTTTGCTTGAGGTGTTTGCTGAATGATAAGAGATGTATTCAATTATTTTTATTCGCATGTTATGGGAAGGATTTAACTATACATTCTTATTTTTTTAATTACTTACTTTTTTCAACAAGATATCGAGGAAATTCAAGGGGATGTTCGGTTCTTTGTTACCCAAAAAACCAGGCAGAAATTTCAGAGGAGATAAGACTCCTGGTCATCAAACACCTAAACTTGTTTATAATGTATCATGAAGGCAGCTTACATAAATCCTACCTAGCTCTATGCTTTTATAGTCTTTTCTTTGACACTTCTTACTAAGAGTCATGCTTTGTGGGAAATACTTCCTAGAAGTATTTGTTACTATAATGCAAAGGGTATACGTAAAAATTCTAGGCTTGCTTTTCCCCTCTGAAACCTTTTTTGCCGAACTCTGGACCTTCTTGCCAACAGTGCTGAATGTGAGCAATTACAGTATTGGGAGAAGGGAGAATCTCCCCTTTGTCAAAATGAGAAGATTTTGTTCAAAATACGTGGGAGTATGTCCAAAAGCATGTCTTCAGTAGTCAACAACTGTGCCTTGCAGGTATTAAGTTGTTTTTTAGATGAAAATTAGTTTCATTATAGAAGAGATTTTGCAGTGGAAAAAGGAGAAAGACTAAAATGCAGTTTTCCTTAGCATCAAAAAGGAATGAGGAAATATGTCATCAGAGCCTTAAGTTATCTTATAAAGTAAATGTTTTTCTTCTTTTGTATTATTTTTTTAGAACTACTCAAAAGTTGCAAAGTATTTCCTTATAGAAATCATCAACTTTGGTAACAAAATTTTACTTTCTGTAAAAGCAATCTCAATCTTTCCAAGTTCAAGAAAAATATTAGTGGCCAGAAAGATTCTGCAGCACATCCACATTCCTCCAGGAAAATTTATTTTCACCCTTAGGGGACTGAACTTTCATGATTTATCTAGTGATTAAGATAACAAAGCATTAGGTGCCTGGCCAGAAATGTGGCAACAACTCCCTAGAACAGGTGGTACAGTATCAGTAAGAAGGTCATATCTGACAAAGCAAAATCATCTGGTAATTCAGTTGGTTTTTAAATAAAAAAATTTAAATTAAAATCATTTATACGGTGTATATGAATGGTCTATTATTTGTAATACACTATGTACCTTACAGGGCTTGAAAAATGTTCTGATAAAACAAGAAAAGAGCTTTCCAAATTCTGAAGAGATAAAGCCTACTTTGGACACGATTCGTTTACATTTTAAATTCTTTGGTTTTGGATGATTCTACTGAAGATGATTATACTTACTTCATTTATTCTTTTATAAGTATTTCTGTAGAAATGGAAGAGTTCTAGAAAATGGTAGTGTTAAACTGAGGAAAATAGAGGATATTCTCAGGAAATGGATTATACAGAAAGAAGAGTCAAAATAGTTTTACCCTGTTAATTCCCAGCAGAAGGAAAAAGCCACTCAAAAATGCAATGCATTTACACTGAAAAACTGCATTTTCCTCAATAATAACCTGTATGGGTTAAATAAAGATATAAAGTATACTAAGGAATTAAAAAGGAATATAAGATAGAAATGGTTTCTACCGTTAAGCATTTTATTGTGTGGACTACTTATTCCTGGAGGGAAAATATGGATCAAGTACTAATAAACAAAAGAGAACAATGAGATTTTTAAAGTCTGGATGTTTTCTAATTTTTCTGTCTCAAAGCATCTATTTGCATGGCTTTTAGAGCAACTGACTTGAAGTTTTCTTTCTTTTAATGGAATTTAGATTTATTCACACTTACTCATGATTTGAACTCTAGTGCTACCCATGTCTTCAGTCCATCTTTAGTGTTTTTTTAGCTAAGATTACTTGATACTCAAAAGCCTGTATTATTACTTCATACCTCACAATTGTCTTTGTTCTCAATTTTGATGTGATCCATTGCCTAAGACTAAAATTTTATGAAAGACCCCTAAAAGCTTCAGGAAGGCCATTTTACTAAAAAGTAGACTCCTTCAGGCCACATCCAGAAGGACTTTTACCTCAGTGGGTTAGAGGCTTCTCTGAGGTCCCAGAGAGTGTGGTATCAACTCTTTCAGGAAGGAAAGACCATTTGAACCTCCCCAAGACCTGCTTGGACTGAATTTCTATAACATAAACATGAAAAGGTACATGTAGTTACAGAGGGAACAGAAACAACCCTCAGACCACCCGCGGATGTAAAAGCAAGCCACACAAGCTTCCAACAAACAAACAGCCAAACTACTGATGTCAAACATGCCACGAAAGATTTTTTTGGGGTTGGGTGCTGAGAGAATATATGGCCAATGCGAGTCACAATATTCACAGCACAAATGACCGGAACTTCAGGGTGATCAGTGTGATAGCAAACTCCACAAAAACAGAGCAGAATTGAGCTGCTTGTTGCGTGAGAAGTGAGACTTGTCAGAGCTAGAGCCCGTTTCTGCTCTTGCGTTCACAGATGTGGGAATGAAAAAGTCAAAAAGGGTTCCACCATACACCGCAGCTTCTTGTGCTCAAGATGGTCATATTCAGGCTTTACAGACAAGCCATTTTGACTGTTCTCCTCAGCCTAAGTAATGGATATATTCCTCGGTGAAAATTACACATTTGTTCCTGACAAGCAGAGTAGTTTACAACAGTGAGAGGTGTCCAGAAGCAGAAATGTAGCAAATTTTTTTGCTATGTTTGCTATTGCTACAACAACTTTTCACACATGCAATACTGGAAAATTATTTAAAAGAATTTCATTTGTGCTTTTAGTAGAAAACAACAGGAATCATTTTAAGTTCTCTAAAGGCTATAAGTTTGCTGGCTGAGCCGAAAAATGTAGGGGAAATAGAAATTAGTTCCAGGTCAATTGGAAATGTAACACCTGTTCCCCCCAACCCCAACCCACAGAAAAATCATATTGAAAAATTCCCCCTTCCTCTGATAAAAGAAAAAATAAAATTGTTTGGGTTAAAAAATTTCTTGTGTTTGACCAATGCCAGCTGCTTTAATATGGTCTGATTTGGAATTTTTGTGCAAAAAGTACTGACAATTCTTATCAAAAGAATGGTGTTGTCAATAAAAGCTGAGGCGTTTTGAATTTTCCTTTATTTCTTGCTGTTGACCGACTGTCCTAGCTGAATTTGATCCAGTTTTTCAGATAATTTCTGGTCCCACAAAATATCTTTTTGAAAAATAAGCTGTCCCTGGGTCTAGCTGTAAGTGAGATGAAATTTTTTTTGCAACCTTATTTCAAAATAAATGATTTACATATCATGGCAAAACATGTGAGGTGCAGTAAGATGTTATAAAGGAGTAACAAACAGAGGAACAGCCATTGCTCTGACGTGAAGCACAGCAGAGCTGAGGCCCAGGGTCCTGTATTGACAGAATAGCTGTTGACCTGGAAACACAGCCACAGGAGGGTGTAAGGCAACTTTCCAACATGTGGTCACCACCATCTCCTAACTTCTGTAATTTGACTGTTATCTTCTGCACAGGCAGCATTAATATTCACACCACGTACTTTTTGCACTTTCTGGAGACATTCATTCACACAAGCATGTGCTGTTGTTGGGACAGATACGGGTGCCTGACATTTCCTCTTCTTTCTTCTTTGCTGTTTGGTAGCTTAAAGGAGCAGATTCTTCACCCACCAGTGGAGTAGAGCCAAACCTGAAGAGATGTGCAACGGAAATACAGGAGCAGGGAGATTCCTGTGCAACATCCTCTATGGCTGTCTGCACTGCTGACAGCATGAGGTGAAGCTGAACCAGTGTTTCTCTGCTGTGTTTCATCTTTTACCCTGTTTTCTTCTTTTTTTCTGATGTTAGTACTATGAATATGCATGGAGCTCTGGCTTCACAGCCACTGACAGGATGTTCTTATGATCATTATCAATGTCTTCTGATAAGCCTATGGTTTGCTCGCCAGCTGAGTGGTGGAGCTCTCAACCAGATCACATCCCATACTAATATCAGCCTGGACACAAGAAGATCTGGAGTCACTGCATGAAGCAGCACTGATGTGTAGCTGCATTTTTTTTTTTTATACCTGCATATGGGAGGGTATGTGCTGCCTTATCTCTTAAAGAAACTTCTGGGAATGCTCTCTTTTTTGAGAAACTTCTTCAGGGAATACTATCTCTTCTAATGAAAAGATAGTAATACAAGATGTTGTGTGAGGCTTTTTTCTTACCCAGTTTTCTTGACAGTGACATTGCCACTGTAACAAAATATGTAAAATCATGGATGAGAAGAGCTATGGATTTTAGTAATTGCTCTCGAAGAGACATCATCTTGCCATCGCTAATTATAAGCTGTTTCTTCGAAGGCAAAATTGTGCTTCAGCTGCTAAAGTGTTGTCCTCAATATCAGGTTCCTTTGTGTGTGCTCAATTTGATTTAATCCAAGTTTTTAAGACTCTTATTAAAGGACTGATGTCCCTTTGACTATAAACATGGTATTTATGTAGATTTTATAAGAAAAGTAAGTGAAACTTAGGTGATATTAATTTGAAATTACAACATTGAATCTTGGCATTAAAAGATGAAGCATATTTCACATTAAGAAGCCTGTCAAATGCGGCAAGCTCTCTGCTGCTATACAAAACTGAAAAGAAAAAGAAACCCTCTTGATTAAGAGGCAGTTTGTACTTGTGCTGTTTTGTTATAGTAGTATGCGTATATACATACACATATATGCACACACATGCCTGTGTATGTATACCTTAAGAAATCAACCCAAAAATTCTTAGACACGGCAAAATGATTTTCAGATGTAATCTATTAGAATTGCATTCCCCAAATCCCCTTGTAGCCAGAGAGTCCATATGTATCTTTTCTTCCTTAGGAGTCTATTTATAAAAGATTTGCATTGCCAGTGGAGAGCCTGCGAACTGTGAAAATAAATCACTCTCTTGCTTCCTTTACAGAGACTTGAAGACTTGGTGTCTCAGTGGAAGTCAGGAAAGGTATGGAAGAAACTGTGATGGGGAAATTATTAACACAGTGACAGACAGGCGTACTTGTTTTATTAGCTACAATAAATATCATTATCAATGCTGAGATGGTTGCTACCAGCTATTCCTTTGGATTGGTATTGTTGAAAGAAAACAAATACACATGAATACACTCTTCTGTGTCGACAGGAAAGAGAAATATGCTCCCAAATTCACTTTAATCAGATACACTGGGCTGATAAGTCTGTGTTTTCTGTAAATCTTGAATGAATGTTGTATTGCTCATCACCAGTTACTTTCAGATTTTTCCCTGAAATCTGTATACTTGGAGAAGAGTCATGTGTGACATTGTTTTACTATTTAATTCTTAAAATGGCCACATATTTAATGAAAGAGAACATCTTACTGTTTATTCAAACATTATCAGGCTAATAATTTACAAAAATTATATTTGCAGAAAATGGTCATGTATGTTAAACAACACCCCCAAAAAGTTCAGTTTAAGTTAGGAAAATCATGAATTTTAACTAAGGTGGGTCTTCTGGATCAAGAAGATTTTATATGAATACATACGAATGATTTTGATTTTGCTGAGGCCCATTTTTGTCTGTTGGTAGATGCAATTTAAAAGAAAGGTTTTCTGGTTTCATGTCAAGTACTTGAAAGCCACCACTCTTTAGCCTACAGAAATGGTAACATCTCTACTGCCCTTTTAGAGATATACAACCCTAATAGAAGAAAATCTGTTTTTCAAATGTGATGTTTTTCACTGAGAAACGATGAGGCTGCATGGGGAAATACTTGATTTTATTTGGCATATATGCTTTGAAATCAGCCTGTATAAGAATTGTTTTAAGCTTCCTCGGGAAGAAAAAAAAATAATATTCAGATTAGTCAACTCAGGGATATTTTTTGTGAAATCTATGTGTTTATTTTATGAACAAGGCAGCCTTTTTCTGCTGTGAACACTGCCTCCATTTCTAGCTTTTCATGTACAGAGGTTTCAGCAGCTCAGAGGGATTTGCTAGGAAACCAGGGTTCTTACAGAAAAAGTGAAAAGGAAAGTTTTCAAACTGGATTTTTTAAGCTGGTGTTTAGCAGAATACGGAATTAACCTTTGTGCAGTGAATTAGGAAATCACTTATTTAGTTGCTTTAAATCCTATGTGTATTTCATATTTATGTGTTACTTACATATAGTGACCTCATGCAGATAAAGAGATACCATCAAAAATTCAAAATCGGCACAAGGGCAACAGTTGTTAGTGAGATGTTGACTTGGTATATTGCTTACTTAAGACTCTCGAACCTAACTCAAACCGAATAACATTTACTCATAGAAGTAATCCTATTAAAGACCCAGTTTGCAAAGTTTACACACACACTTAGTTTTACAGCCTCTGAATATTCCCACTGAAATTGGTGGAAATACTCCCAGTCCTCTGTCATTCTGCAAAGTATTTAAACATATGCTTACGTCCCTTTGCCTTTTAAGGGACAAAGGAAGAGCTTTATAATTCAGCAGAGAACTATGAGCTCTATCCTTCATGCTCCAGGTATGCAGTTCAGCCAACATCTTTGCCTTTTTTTACCTTCTCCATGCCAGCTACAAGTATATTATACAGTAGCCTCTTCAAGTGGAAGAATGGTTTTCTTTAAATGCAGAAGTATTAAAGGTATAAGCTGTAATTCACTGAAATGTAATGTCGCAGATGAACAGTGCAAATTAACACTGATTTAGAAACTATTTGATTAGGTGTTTAAAGGGAGCTCTATTCACTTAAATGTTTACATACGCATAGCCCTTGTGGCAATACCTATATGTTTGTAGCAACCAGTTGTCCTCTGGCCCTAAGACAAAGTCCACTGCACATACAATGCAAAGCTAAGATGTCTTGCCTCAACCACTTCCCCAAAACCAGGATTGCTGCATCCAAATCACCCATGGGGAATAGTCCAGGGACCATACTACTTCTCAAATGTGCCCAGAAACTTCTGGAAAATTGCTAACTGGGAAAGGCCAAAAGCCTTCCAGGGACTGTGCTGAAAGTCAACATTAGGGTTGACCACATGCTGGTGTTTAGGCCTATGTCCTGGACCTCATTAGCTTTCTGGAACAGCCATATCTATTAAAGGCAGTGATGTGGAGAACAGATGTCTACAACTAAAATTTAAATAGCACACTGAATGTGAATAGACTTCCTAAATGAAGAAAAAAGGCTCTGTCTCTTCACATTTCATAGTTATACTAATCAGCCAACCACGCACAATAAGGGAAAACTAAACCAATTTTAGACAGACAGGCTGTTTTTCTCCTTAGAATATAAAATTTTACACTGTATCTACAGAGTGAGATTCATTGTGTATAACACCACACATCTGAAAAAATAAGTACCTAATTTAAACCAATTGTCTCGATTGCCTCTGCACTCTGTGAAGAAAGCAGGTCATTTTAAGAAGGTGATTCATCCTACTACGAGCTACATGGCTCCAACAGGAGGCATGGATTTCTTTTGTATCTGGAATTCCACTTTTAATTGCCTTCAAGGAAAACTGTTCAAGAAAGAACTTAGACAAGAAACTATCATTTAGGTGTTGAAGTGAGATGAATCTCATCCTGAATGTCGTGTTAGCTCAGTGTAATGTTTGACAACCCAAATGAATACCAAAGAATGATAGTAAACAAATACAGTAAAATTTGCCATGTCTTCTGTACTACAGCTGGTAGATTTATTCTGCTATCCGTAAGGTATAATGTCCTGAATGTTTTTCTCAAATAATTTGTTAAACTCCTTGAGAGACATGCCTTATTAATATATTACTCTGAATTAGTAATTACAAATATATTTCCCAAAACATTTAGCTTTTTTTGTCCTTTTGAATTAAAAAATTCTTTCCAGTTCTTGTCAGTGTATTCATCTTCCCATGGGGTTGAAAATAGTTTTGTCAAAGCATTTCTGCCTCTGGAATGTTTGCTAAAAGCTTATTTAACATACAGTTTTCGCTGATTTCTTTTTATCACTTTCGACACTCAAATTCCGGTTAAATCATAACCATATTGTTCTTAATCTTAGATTGGCAGAGGCAAACTTTAGGAGGGGTCTCTCATTGAAGTCTTTTAAATGGGAGAAATTTGCCCAGTTAATTATGAATAACAGGCACCTTCAGCTGAATCATTTTTTTTTTTCCTAAAAGTCCACTAACTTTTGATTCTGGAAGAATGTTTATTGAGTCATGTCTTTGGCATGGTTTCAGCTAATTGTTTTTGTCCTCCTGCAAAAAAACAGAAGTGGTGAATTGCCAGCAATCATTTGTGAAAATTTTCCACCAACTGCTGTGTGAAATAGTGGTACAGCTTTATGTCAGTGTTAATTTTATGTAGTTTTTAGGTTAGAATTTCTCTCTCTGATGGGAAATTTCCTCAGTTAAAATTGACTAGCTCTATGTGAGTTGCGGTTTGAATACTTTGGCATCAATAATATCCAAAACAATTATACAACTCAGACACAACACTTGATAGGTCTTTACCTTCAATTTCATCATGTTGCTTTGTCCTGACAGCAAAACATTAGCAGGGTTACCGTGCAAGTTCATTATCTTACACAGAATTATCTTCCAAAAACCTTCACAGTGCATACAATACTCTGTAGAGCAAAGTTCTCTAGAGAGTCTTTTTTTATTTTCTTCCAGTTACAGTTGCAAGAAGTGGCCACTCTTGGGCCATATGAAAAACATCTGGAGGAAGAAGAGTTAAAGTTACAGAAACTGATAGATAACGAAAGAGTCAGAAATTCTACATTTGTCGATTTTTGGATTTTTAAAAGTTATCTTTGCTGTCATGCATACACAAGTAATTTTTGCATGGAGATTTAAAACAACCCCACAACTATGCTTTTTATGACAGCTTGTTTAAATGCAAAGCTGTTTCCAGCAATAAAAGTCAGAGCTGGTAATTTAGGTCAGTCACTTTCACTTCCAATGTTAACACTTTTACCAGTATTAAAATTACCTCCACTAAATATGGTTTAATTTACTTGAGAAGCTAATTAAATATATATAGATAATACAAAGGAATTTTAATACTGAACAAAAGTGATTACACAAAGGCTTAATGTGGTTTGATTAATCCAATTTAAATTCACACCTCTAACCACTTTAGATGAACTGTCCTGAGTTTCCTAATAAATACAGGAAAGCAACTTTACCATATTCTTTTCTGTTGGTGAGTAAGAAATGCCCAGAAAAAAGCTTTTGGAGCACCAAATGCAAGTGTAACGTAGTACAGTACTACAGATCAGCTAGTTATTTTGCTTCTATTGATTATAACACCTTTAAAAGCCTTAGAAGAGACATTTCTCAAAAGTATAAGTTGAGGTTGTTTGCAGAACTTTGGCTTCCAAATAACTGCTGACATTCAGGCGTTAAACCTCTGTTGGCACCTGTGAAAATTTTGCATCAGTCCACCACAATTCTTCAATTCACTCTAGAGCAATGCCATTCTCTCCCACCCTCCAATGCAAGACAGAAGGTGTTCGAGAAATGCCTTAAAGACCTGTAGCTAACACTTGGAAATCCAGAGCAGTGAGTCACCCTGGCCTTCTGCTCTCCAGAAATGCCAGTGCCGATGATGTCTACAGCAGACCCTGATGGAAGGCTGTTCATGTATGTCCTGAAAGCAGCATGCTGATGGGCCAGTAGAATAACGAAATTACTCCTTGAGCATTAATACATTCTACTGAGCCATTATCCCTCTAATATATAACCAAGCAAACACCCTGGACTTTGGGAGGTGAAGTTTGCAGACATCAGTTTGGGATGCTGTGGAGTAGAAAACTCAGTGCAGCAGAGCAAGCACTTACAAATCACACCTTCAGCTCTGTAGGACTGCAGAGACCTTACCAAACCTGTGAGATAGACCACCAAGATCTTTTCACTGGTTATACGACAAAGTAATTGAAGGATTTCACAACTAACTTCTGGAATCTGTGTGGCTTTTTACTTCATGCTTTATATGACAGAAACGTCATATTTCCATGTTCATTATTCTCTTTATTATGCCACCTTTCTTGTCTTTTTCTTACTGAAAAAGGTCTGACACCATAGTGTGTAATATAACCAGTGACAAGTTTCTTATTCTTTTCCAGTAAAGTTCACAGTATTTCTACTCTATCAGGATTAGTAAAGGTAATAATGCATATTTAATAAATAAACTTAATACATTTCTGCAGGCTATAAACTTATATATTTACAGGCACAGTAAAATACATCTGATGAGGACATTATCACCTTCTGTCAGGAATCTTTATATTCAGTCATCTGTGACAGTTAGTTCTGAACTGACATTAAGCAAACTGAAATACCCAGCCCGCAGAGCTGAGAACCTCTCTCAGGTGTTCTCCACACAGTTCTGACTTGAACATCTGGGTTTGCCCTTTTCTTTCATCTCAGTCACCTGTCATAATATCTGCTAACTTTAAATTCTAAATTCACACTCGGTCTACACTAAGGTTTAATAACCCATTGTATGTAAAGGCAAAGGCTGGTTAGAAGATGTTGTTATTTAGCCAAATCACTACACAGGTGTGCTGCAATCATTACCTTCCCTATGAAACTTCCCTCCCACCCCAATATTTTTTTTCTGTTTTTTCAAATGCATACAGGGGAATCATCATTTTTTTCCTTTAGAAGGATCTTAAAAATAAATGATCCGTAAGCCTGTATTCAAAGGAATAACTTCAGCACTTACAATTGGCTGGAAGAAGACCCTGGACCATGACCCTCAGTATTATTTCGATGCAGAACACAGCAACATAAAACAGCATGGTAGCACTAGAAGTAGCAGAGTTTTCAGGTATGCCTGTCTTCAGGTTGCTCAATCTGCTCACTGTAGATCCCTTCTGATGCTTCTAATTCTTCCCCTGCATCCAAATAAAAGTAATAAAAAAGTAGAAATCTAGCCTATTTCTAGGATCTGATTCCAAAATCAGGTAAGATTTTTCACAGTAAGCACTTTACTTCTTATAAGAGTATAACATTAGAAAAATGATACTAAAAATGGTTATTCTCTGGTTGTTTACAAGTTAGTGTGTTTTGTATAGCATCACACATGACGTGAACTACTACACTAAATATAGGCTATTTAGAACCAAATATTGCATTGGACAGATTGGATCTATTATGGTAAATTCTCAAATCTTGCCTTTTCTTATCAAGTAATCAGGATTCATCTCTCAGTCAATGCAGTGTTTTATCTGCTATCACCTTAATATTTGGAAACATAATTTAGTCTGTAAAAAACCGCAACCCTGGAATGTCGCTGTGTTAATGTGTGTGACATTGTTCTTTGCTAGAGTGGGAGCCAGTCTGCATTTCTGGAAACAGAGCACTCATTTTAAAATCTTATACAGAAATGAACTATCTAGAAAGCTTTCTGAAAAACCTGTTGCTTGAAAGTATAGTGCTAAAACTTGTGTAGGACTCAGCTGGATAATTTCTACTGACTCAAAAGCAAACATCCATGCCAAAACCTCTGCATCATTTTGAAATATTTCTAGGATTAGGTGTTCAGGTATCATGAAAGAACCTTGCAACTCTTTGAAACTTGATTCTTGTAAGTACTATTTCAGAACTATTTCAGTTCTTCATATTAATCTCTGTGTTTCTGAAGCATCTATCTAAATTTTGATTTCCAAGTTTCAATACTTATTGGAGATTACAAATGGCTCCAAATTTTGCAGAATTTCATGCTTCACATTAAGAGAACCTTATACTTTAGATTCTTAAATACCAGCTGGAGTCAGACAGATTCCCAGGACAGAGGTATTCTGTTGAAGTGGTTGGTTTGCATGAACCCAGAGCTGTCAGGGACCAGCAGGAGCAGGGCTGCTCTGCAAGTACAGGTGTGCCCAGAGCCAATGAGGCAGGTAGGACAGAAACCCGTGGTACCCAAACAAGAAGAGAAGAGCAAGTCCAGGCATGGTGATCAGGTACAGCCAATGGCCCCAATTTCTCGACAAGTCTCTAGTGATGGGGCAGGCCTGTTTGTGGGTCTGAAGTATCTTCCAGGCTATGGGTGAGAGATGGAGGGTGAAACAGCACAGAATCTGGGGTAAGTGCTAGTCCTTAGTGGGAACCCCTCTGTCTGCAGCTGGACTGGATGCTGACATGACTTCAAGTAGTAAAAAACCAAACTTAATGGTACCCAATGTCGTGGCTTGCAAAAGTAGATGGATGTTTGTCTCCAGCTGGTTTGGTATGAAAGAGGTAAGGGAGTGTGGGGGTGTGGGGAAGGTCAAATAGCAGGGCGTAGACCTGGGGTAGCATATAGAGAATATCCGCCAACAAAGGTGTTACACTGTGCAGACACCACCTGAGAAATCAAGTGGTAAAGAAGAGCAGAAGGGAATGTGCTCGTACGTATGCAGTATGATCTTCAAGGTTTGCCTTTTGCATTCAAGTACATGTTAACAGCTGTAAAGTGAGGGCTATAAACGTGTTTACTTGTAGATTTTCTTATTAATACGTATTATTTAAATTTTACCCTTTGTATAAAAGATACTGCTTGCTGGGTTTTTTATTTTTGTAGAGCTTTCTGTGCAGATTAAGTGCTGGATTCAAGAAATTGGATGGTTCTCCCTTTAGGTAAGTCAACTGCGTATCAGGGTTTTAAGCAAAGGAGCTCTGTGTCTGAGCAATGTTTCTGCAGGAGCAAGAAAAGTAAGAAATCTGAGTTAGCTTGAAGACCAGAATAGAAGTGAATACAGTGAATTTATACAGAATATGACCTCTCTATACTTTTCCACATTTAAAAATGGATTTGAAGATTATAAAATGTTTCAATTTATTTGAACAACCATAAACATGAACTCTGAAGCTCTTGTTTTTATTTTCAAGTTCTACGGAGTTGTTCTTTTGTCATTAAAATTGTACTCCTCATCCCGGTTCCTTCCATCTACTGACTATATTTTAGCCCTGTGATGTGCCAAAAGTTTAAAAATTATCATAAGAAATGAAGCAGTAATTTACAGTAATCACTAGCATTTTCAAGTGCAGCTGTTACACAGGTTTGAAGATCTCTGATGTTAGTGGTCAGAAAGTTCAAAAAGACAATACCACTAATCTGTGTAAAAGTAAGCTGTCCTCCCCGACGTGACTTTTTTGTTGTTTAGTCTGATGGTTTAGCAATCGCAGCTGCCTAAGATGAAAGTGGAAAATAGGTCAACGAAAGTCATGCAGAAATACCATGGAAAAGATACATTGCTGCTATTCTTGAAGTAACTGGTGTCTGGGAGGATCTAACACCAGCTTCCCTCTTGAATTGTCACATTGCGCTCTCTCTCAAACATCATTTTGAAGGATAAATGGCATTTTCTGGATCATCATTGCTGATTAACTAGATTAAAATCTTCGGAACCAATTAGCTTTTGGAGAGAAGACAAAGGCTCCACTGCCATTGAAAGCAGAGATCTTAATGTCTTTGTGTTAAAGTTATCATATATTAGGAAGCAGGACACAAGAAGAAGTTTCATTAGAATGCTAAACTCCCCTCAGTGGTGCATGCTTGTGTCTGGAATTTCCTTCACGTATATTCATGTAGTATATATTCACAAATATAACTGACCTTGAAAGACTTGTATTTTTTTTACAAGTATGTCATTACATACACCTGACTGTTCTCAAATACTCATTTTGTCACAGCTTGGAAGGACTACTTGTAGAAAGATGATAATTGCTGCGAACTTTTCAGAGAAGTCACAAGATCCCCTCCGAAGGGCTCATTCCATACAAAAGCACATATGAAAATAGGTGAGCGGAAATAGATGGTCTGGAAAACTACATTCTTTGGGAAGCTGTGTCACAAAAGGAACTTTTTCCCATACCAAATTTACTGCTCCAAAATATGTAAAGGGATAAAACATTACTAGTACCA
>Ga0065711_1030625_pt1 | contig 31951 bp, 23 predicted proteins | sample Hoacrofraction12_FD_59098 | JGI IMG/M metagenome (GOLD analysis project Ga0065711, IMG submission 59098) | Hoatzin crop microbial communities from Cojedes, Venezuela - Epithelial fraction 12 v2 (version 2) | ecosystem: Host-associated > Birds > Digestive system > Esophagus > Crop | place... | reverse complement strand
GCAGAGGAAGTTCTGTCTGAACATGAGGAAGAACTTCTTCCCTCTGAGGGTGACGGAGCCCTGGCCCAGGCTGCCCAGGGAGGTTGTGGAGTCTCCTTCTCTGGAGATATTCAAGCCCCGCCTGGACAAGGTCCTCTACAGCCTGCTGTAGGTGACCCTGCTTCGGCAGGGGGTTGGGCTGGGTGACCCACAGAGGTCCCTTCCAACCCCTACCATTCTGTGATTCTATGATTCTGTGATTCTGAGTAGCAGTAGGAAATTAAGTGGAGATGATGATGTGAAGTCAGCTTGGTCCAAAAAGGTAAAGTCCGATTTACCTAAACCTGAGAGCTACCCTTGCTGGAACACTCCAGTGCTGGGAACTGTGAATTCCCAATCATTTTGCTCAAGAAAGGCTGTGAGAAGCGTCAAGAAGAATGGATTTTTCTTTGTTGACTTGTGCATTAAATGTGCAAATTTATCCTTTTAGTGAAGAGTAATGGGTGATGATTTAGCATGCTGCTCGTGATTTGCTTTAGCCTTGTACCACTAAAGCTCTTTCTAGTGGTCAAAAAACTCCATTAATTTTAAAGAATGCCCTTCTTATTCTGCCCTTCTGGAGCTGGTCAGTTTTTCATCTTCTCAACAATCTGCCAGTAAAATCAGAATTAAGTCCATGGGGTAAGCGCAAAAGTAAATTTAAAGCAAACAAGTCCTCAGTCTGCAAACACTTAAGTCATGTGAGGTGTCCATGTGTAAAATGCTCCTGAAAGCAAGCTTTGCGGATTAAGACTCTAACAGCAAAGACTCACGTTTGGAAAGCAGGAGGACGACTAAAGGCAGTAGATGAGAATTGGTGGTAGTACCTGTAATACCTTGCTAGGTAGGTACCAGGTTGTGGTCCTTCTGCTTCCTAGACTGCTTGCCGAGTAAATTACGGTTAGTCCTCACACAAGAACAGAATCCTGCAGTTTCCTCTTCAGCTTGCAACCCACTAATTCAAATCTAGCAAAGCACAGTCGATCTGATGGCTGGATGCCAGAGACAATGGACCTGTGCAAAATCAAGGGACAATCTAAAACTGTTCGGTGATTAATAGCTACTGGTGTTCCTCACTTAACAGCAGAGGGATTGCTGGTCCTTGCAATTATGCTTTAGAGTGAAAAGAATTTGAAAAACTTGTCTTTTGCTTTATCTACGTTATTGGAAACTAGTGCAGTGTACAGGAGCTGTGGAAGATGGAGCCGTCTGTTCAGTAGTTCCTCCCTTGGAGGAGGGTGTTGGCTCACTGAGTACGAGAAAGTTGCTCTCTGCCAGGAGAGCTGCGATGAGGTGACACCAACGGTCTCATCTGCTGTTTGAAACCGGATGGACTTGTGCAAGGAAGATCTCAACCGATCTGAAAGTTGATTTTACATCAAGAAAGCAGGACTTTTAAACAGACTGACATGATTTCTAGCATTCTGCTTTTAACTTTGTACTTGGCTTTGTCTTTTTCAGGACTGAAAGTGAATCGCCTAGACATGTATGGAGAAAAATACAAGCCTTTTAAAGGTGTCAAATATATTACAAAAGCAGGAAAATTCCAGGTCAGGACGTGAGAAGATGCTCTACTTCCAAGAGTAAATTCTCCTTAAAAAACTTGACTGCTTAGTGACTTATGTTGCTATTAATTAGGTGCCAGTTAATTAATAGACACTGATTAGTTTGGGATCAAAGCATTTGTGCACAGCAGCTCCTAAAATGAAAGCGTAGCTTAGTTTTTCTTAATATGGCTTTCAAACAAGGTCCTTTTTTTCTAATACACCTTCACTTTTTTTTACGGAATTGTTGTGCTGGTGAATAGTTTGATAGAGGTGATCCACAAAACGTCGCAAACACTACACTGCCGGTCAGATACCAAAGCCCAGAGGCCAGGCACATCACGAAGGCCAGACAGGCCACTGGCAAAGCCTTGTGGTGGCACGTTTTGCTGCCACAGCTGCCTTCAGAGAAAGCTCAGCTATCCTCACTGCCAGCTGCAAGCTGGCATTCCACAAAGCACCACGTAATCCATTCAGAAAGAGAGAGGGGCAGGGGCCTGGGACATAGCACATGTCACTCCTGAGGAAGAGCTTCTGATGAAGAAAAAAAAGTAATTTCCATGTTGTTTACAAAAAATCGCCTTTCTTAAGAAGCATTTGCCTTAATCAGCTTTCATTTGTGCCATCTGCAGATGAGCTGATAAATATAACTTTCTGCATTCAATCTGGGAGGTGATTGTTGCTTCAGTAATCCACTTTCTTTCCATTCAATCTTTGCCATCATTTTTTTTAAGAATACAGTTGCAGAGAGTAAGATCTATTTTTTATGTGAAGCCCTTGCTTTGATTTCGGTGTTCCACTTGTTCGAAGTGGGTGCCACCAGACTTGTGCCGTGCGTACGTTGGAGCGTAGCTTTTTAGATAGCACAATAGAAGTGTCAAGTGTATTTAATGGTTGTGTGCTTTAATGTTATGAAATAAAGGGAACTCTACTGCAAATGCATTTTCTCTTGTGAAACGCTGTTGTAAACTTCGTGGTGCTCTTAGGTGGGAGACCTCTGAAATACAACTGAACAATGACGATTTGTCATTGTCTTTACTGAACTTGATCACTGAGCAGCTATTTAGAGTTTAGAAAGCGCATTTAGGAGTGTGGCAGGCAAGCTCCCGTTTGTTGTTTTTTTTTTTTTTAAGTGGAGGACTATTAACTTTTAGATTGTGACATTTCAGAGACACAACAATGATGCTGCAAAGCTGACTAAACTTCTCCTTACACGCCATCATAAGCTCCTTATCTCTGTAAACTGCTCCATGTTCCACGGTACCCGTCAGCCTTCAGACCATACGTTCGGTCGGTACAAGGCAGGCTGAGAAACCCAAGTTCAGAGTTAAGAAAGGGTGGGATACTGGGGACCCTCTGCTTCCCTAACCTGTTTGGCTTACAAACTGATGACTAGGTGCTGACTTTTGCTTCAGATGAAGAACAGGAACTCCAGTCAGTCAGTAGTGAAAATTTCAAATACTGGGACAAGAAGTGATCCAGTCGGAAAAAAGGAGGGGGAACCCACCCGAACGCTGGCAGCAAGCCAGTCAGAAAAGAAACGAGCATATATTTGCTATTGGTACCTTTGGACATACCGCTAGGGTAAGCTTGGCCACAAACCACCACTTTGAATCTCTGAAGTTACCGTAGATTTGCGTAGATTTAAAAGCTACCGACCTTCTAGTCTACCTTTTTCCTCTGGCGAAACATCCGTCAGTTCATTACTCATCCTACAGTTCTGCTCCGTGTTTCAGCAAATGGCATCCTTCGGTTATGGTCATTTTACCAAAGTCTTGTCTACAGCTGTAACTGGTAATGTCCCAAGCTTCAGGCTGAGTCGCTAGAGCCGCTCTCTGCCTTGCCAGCCTGGAAATGCTGCCGGATCGCCTTTCTGAGCAGAGCTGACACCACTACCGATGGAGCACACAACGCAGTGCCAACACCGGCTGGCCTGAACACCCACCCTGCCCTTCAGCACGTCGCAGCGTGAGTCTTGCCACCCTCCTGTAACTCGGGCACCAGGGCAGCACACACAACACTTCTGTCTCTGGAGAGGCTTTGACCCGTACTCCGCCGTGCACCACCCGAAGGCGCTGGCAACAAGAATTCCAAGAATTGACTCACCGGATAGGAAACCACCCTGCGCATGACGATGGCTTTCATCAGGGAAGCAGCAGCGGTTGTGGTGTGCCGGCTCCAGCCATTGCTCCAAACACAGGAAACTCAACTGCAGACACTGCAGAAGGGGGGGCTCTGTTCCTGTGCTCCCTGTTAAAAAAAAAAGTCGCACCAGCACCTGTGTGAATTCCTGGCAGTGTCCAGAGCCAGCTTGGACAGGGCTTAGAGTACCCCGGGCTGGTGGAAGGGGTCCCAGCCCACGGCAGGGGGGTTGGAACGAGATGGTCTGTAAGGTCCCTCCCAACCCACACCGTCCTGTGACGCTGTGAGTAGCACAGCTCAAGGACTTGGAGGATGGCCTTGCTGAGGAATTGGTACTGCCAGCTTTTGATCTCCCCCCTCTACCTGTTCAGCTCTGGGAGTGACTGGCTGTCTCTCAGGTTCTCCTCTCTCAGGTATGGAGAGAACTGCGTGAATAGTACAAAATCGGAATTTTACCTTTTCTTACTAAATCCCCCAGGTGCCTTCCAGCACTGGGGGACTGCACTCAGACCTGCGGCACCAATCCACAAAGTCAGAACGTTACGCATGCTGGTAGACATGTTTAGCGAGAAGTGTTTGTAAGAGGTTCATACTGTGAAGGAGTGAAGGAAAGAGGACAGCGAGTCCATGCGCATCCCCCTTGCAATCGATTTGTGAAGTAAAATTCCAATGAACAGGGCAGTGGCCCTTCTTCCCTTGCCGACGGGATCGGGCAAATCCCAGTGCAAGGTTTCAGAACCTTGTTGGTGCTGCTGGAACAGATGGCCACCAGGCCTCGGGGGAAATGCCTGGTTTCTCCCGCTGGGCCACAGCTCCCAGTAAGTTCTTTAATTACTAGTTTTACCGGCACAAAAGGCAGAAACAACCTGTTTTAATCTTTGCCCGTTTGAGCAACTTAGCACTTCTTCCTGTTCAGAATATGTAGAAACAACCGTTCTTTTGCTTTAGCGTTTCTGCCGCTGTCACGTTTTGCTCGTTGCGGTGTTGTCCACTGCTCCGTTGACATTAACACGCACAAGCTGACATTTGTACAAATGCATTTTTATTGTTTTAAAAGAACCAAAAGAAAGGTTGAAAACATTAGACTATACAATACATTTTGGTTTATAAACAAAGTTTTATAGTGGTAAAACATTTCTAAGTGACATTCATGGTCTTTTTCAAATTTTTGCTGCATTTCCGGTCCGAAGACCAATAGTGTTCAAAAAAGCAGTAATTGCATAAGGTGGACAAGTATCTCAGCTTCTACAAAACAGTTCGAGAACTTACAGCAAACATTCTGGAAGAATATCAAAGGCAACCATGATTCGTAACTCTCCTGCAAACATTCCTCAACAAACAAAAAGTGATCTTTGGCATAAACAATTATGTATTAAAGGCATTAGTAATATTGCATTAATATCAGTAAGCAACTAAACAGTAATGCTAAAAAAAAAACCAAAACAAAATCTCACAGAGAAGCCTGAATTGGGGGGAGGAGGAAACGTGAGGAGCATTGAAAAGTAATACAGGAAGACTATTTAGAAAATCCCTTAAAAATAACCCCTACCTATTCAGTGTTATTTACTATTAAATAGAAATTACGACATTACAATTATGTTAAAGATCTGGTAGAAACCAACCAAACGCAAGACATTCAGGTTAAGGCTCTGGCACCCCTTCTGTCCTCTTCCTCTCGCAGGCAATTGCAGGAAGAGAACACCGAGGAAATACCCGCAGTACCACATATTTTGTAATACCCAGCCCCAAGGAGTGAATTAAAGACGGACGCTGCTTTCTCTCACCAAGGTCAGTTTGAGGCAGATGTATTACAATCAGTTTAGCTTCCCTTTTTCGGTAACAGTGCAATGGGGGGGTGGAGGGGAGAACGTCCGGCTGCAGAACACCGCTCGCAGACAGGGAAAGGCTGGTGCCTACAGCGGGCGTCTCTTCGGGCTGCGCAGACCCAGCCGCTCTTCCACAAGGGCACTTCTGTTAAAGGTTGATCACGCAACGATTTTTTGCAAATCAAGAGGGCATCACGAGGTCAGTGCTGTTCTGGGCAGCAGTCTGCAAGCGTTCCTCGCAAACGTACAGAGACTCCCCCTAAAACAGTCGTTCGCTCTTCCGTCAAATGCCAAAAGAGACTCCGGAGCAATGAAACGAATGTGTGTGTGTACAGACATATATAGGCATGTTCAGTTATGGAAGGATAAAAGCATCCCAAGTCTACATTAGTAATGGGGGGGGGGATTTTGTGGGGTTTTATTGTGGTCTTGTTTGGGGCTTTTTTAAAGGTACACTTGGTTTAATTCACTGTTACTAGAACCTGAAAAAAGATTTTGAGCCTCCAAACGTCAAAACCAGTAAAAATATCCTAGTACGTTTAGTGTTGGGAACCGCCATTTGTAGCCATCGGACTACATAAAAAGGGTTTCGTGTCCCTGCAGCGCTTGGGTTTCAAAAAGCTTATGCATTGTTGGGAGCACGGGCAGTGAGGCAAATGGTCTTTTCTAATTAATTTCCCCTGAGTAGCTAGAATAACATTAGGTGGAGGGAAGAGGAAAAGAAAAGAGTAACTGCATGTTCTCATTTGGTTTTCCAAAGGCAAGAGCCAGCACGTGGCATTTTCTGGTCCTGGCCACGCAGGTAGCTTAAGAGAACCAGGATTTTTCCGCCCAATACATAGCTGAACTGAGCCTGAAGGAAAGAGTTCCACGACTGAAGGTCTCCAGGCGTGAGGCTCAAGCTGTTGGCAGGGTGCCACTACCACCCCCTGCGCAGTGCTGCGGTCCGGCGTGAGGCTTCTGGCATGCTTGCCTACGAGGGCAGCTCCAGAGTTTGTTAAAGCACTGTTCCAAACAGCAGCATTTTGGATATGGAATTTTAATCGATTTACAACTGTTCTGCTGGACTCCCCCTTTAATTAACACCCCCTCCCCCCACTTTCCACCTTTTCTGCATGGTTTCAGAACAGCCAACTAAAACCCTGTTGAAAAGTAAAATGTTTCTCTGTCAATGATTGTCCCTAAAGAACTGCCAAGTAACCACTAGTGTCCTAGACTCTCAACGCAAGCTTAAAGTGAGGTCCATGTGTTATATCGTCACATGGAAACTACCGGAACATACAGTGCATAAATGAAATGTGCTTCTGGGAGTACAGAATTCATGAAGAGAATCTTCAAAAGACAAAAAAAAAAAGATAAAAACCATCTACTGTTGGAAGGAATTTTGGGGTGTTCGATATCAAATGCGTTCCGAAGACATTTGAAATGCATGCTCATATAATTCATACCCTTAGAATGGGGCATTACCATAAGCTAATCTGAAGCTCATGTATACAGCACCTTTTGCTGTTAATATATCTCTTCTGTTTCCAAAAAAAGGCATTTTATGTTACAGAAAACAAGACTTTGTGGCAAGCATTTACTGATACCACGGGGTCTTTCTGACCCAGCGCAGAGTGAACCCAGCATCTGTTCTTATCTTAATGGACGCTGCTTCAGCTTCTCGCACAGTTTCCTTCACGGACTGCATGAGATTCTGGGCATTATGAACTAACATCTCCGTTGCCTGTCAAGAAAAAGAACAATTGCGGGTGTATGAGTAAATGCCACTGTTTCATGGGGCGGTAGGGGTTGGAAGGGACCTCTGGGGATCATCCAGTCCAATACTATGTGTTACATCTATATAATACATTTCACAATACTATGATCTGGAAAGCAAAGAAATTATGAGGTAACAGGTTTGAAAACAAATATAGATGTTTGGGACAGTAGCATGGAAACACTTGCGGACTCCCAGTGCAAGCATGAAGCCAGATGACTGCTGACTTAAACTATGAAAAACTAAATGAAACAACTGTTTTCAGTGTTATCCTGACTCAAACGAGACTTTCCCATTTCTCACTGTATATTTGCGCAAAATCTGGATTAAACCTTATAGTGTCTCCAAGTAGAATAATCTCAGAAGCCAAAATTGCAGGGTTTCAGCTGAAAACATGCATTTGGAAGCTAGCAGAAGTCCAAGACAAGGACTCGGGATGTTGTTGGTGAGTAACTATTTTCACTACGCTTCACCAGAGGGTGCTGCTGCTCCTCCCGTCTCAAACCTGCTGTCTTTGTGAGCCCAAGTTCCTGCAGTAGCTCGCTTTTTACCGTTACATCAAGGAGATTAAGAAGTTGTCGACATAAAAACTGGAACCAGCGTAGCTTTTTGGCTTGGGAAGGGTTGGTGTTCCTCTGTTAAACCGTAGCTTTTGAGCCAGAAACCAAGGTGCTACACTAAAATTATCTTCACTAAATAGCTGAGGTAAGCTTCCAAACATTGCGTTCCTAGAACATGTCTGATACTACACGTTGTCTATTTTTCCCCATAAAACTGGTCAACAATTCCACACTACCGTCAATTTGTACACCTCTTACCTGTTCCGACTCTTCATCGCTGATATTGGTTCTGCCCAGCATGGTGGCTTTGACAGTGGAGAGAATTTTCAGTTGTGTGCTGATGGTTGGGATTCGCTCACAGACCTGGGGAATGGGGATAAAAACACTTCACACTGTAAACTGAACCAATACATTGTATCTATTGTTTTTTCAGATAAGTTTTTTTGATTTTGGTGTACCGTTAGATGAGGAGCAAGCGCAGAGTGGATCTTATAACCTTCAAGACTATCTGACAAATCTTGGTAGGATACTTGAATCCTGTTTTACTTGCTATGAGAATTTTTGGGATGGAGCCAACATTTTTCCTTTCCTCCAGATACTCCTCAGGGGTCTGCTTGGTTAGGAATGGGATGACGTATATTTGGCTGAGACTCAAAAACTAAGGAGTGCTGTACTTCTGCTGCTATTCTGTGATACAAAGGAACGAGCAGGTGAAATACAAAGCAACGCAGGCAAGCTAATCCTGACTTTACAGAATATATATGGCTGTGGGCTCCTAAAAACAGACATAGAACTTGACCAAACTTCATAAGCCAAGGGAAGACTTACGTGTGATTTACTGCCACAACACCTGTGCTCCCTCACACAGAGTTAACCCGTTACCTGCAGGAGGTTTGTTCTGATGCGCTTGTCAGTGCACTGCTTTGCCACCTCTTTGGCTAATCGAGTGACTTCATCGGAGGCCTTCGCGATGTCCTTCGCGCACTGAATCAGGGCGCGCTTGTTGCCGCTCCCACCTCTCACCAGGCGCGACATCTCGGCCATGAGCAGTGCCATTCGTTTCGCAGCCGCAATGATGTCGTTGCCCTGAAGGGAACAGCGTGAGTCAGTGCCGGCGCCCAGACAGCCGCTGCACCAAAGCCACGACTGGGTGGCAGGCTACGTTTTGGTGGCAACCCCTTCAAGACGTTAAGGACGGAAGAACCATTTGTGAACACAGAAGAGGTTTCTTCAAGGAACAGGGAAGATCTGTACTAATTATAGGTTTCTGACATTTTTCTTCCTAACACTCAGGAAAAAAAAAGTTCACTTCAAAACTGGAAAAGAAGTGGTAAAGTGTTAGTTTGTCCGTGGAATGAGAGTTACTGCTCTGCTGGCTAGGTTTTAAGGTAAAGCATGTTATTAGCATTTGAAATTCCAGATTCCCCCAAAAAAGCCCTTTTTAAATTTAAAAAAAGTGTGCTAAATAGCTTGTTAAACCAAATAGCACCATTGAAGTTAAATAGTGTAGTCGTAACAGTTGAGAATAAAATTCAGTGGTGTCTGAAACTGAAGGTGTTAAAGCATCAGCTATGCTGCTGTAATGCTGAAGGAGAAGTGGAAGAGAATCTAACACACAAAACCTATGTCACAGGTAATGTGGAAATGAGATTAAGCTATTATCTTTTTTTTAAAAAAAGTTATTCCTTGAAAATAAATCTCCTCTTTGACAAAATCTCCCCCTTTAAAATAAAGCTTCCAGGAGAGAACATGATAGTTCGAAAGATAATCTAGTGATATTTCTTACATTAAAATCCAGATTTCTTGTACATCAAAATTACAGTCACAGAAATATTTCTGAGAAATGTTTGAAACGTGGATTAAGTATGACCAAGGCAAAACCATCTCTTGTACACTGTTCCAGAGAGAAACCTAGTGCAAGAGAAAGCAGACCTAGATGATCAATTGTTAGTAGTCCGTTAGTATCTTGAGATTCGCCTTTGTAGAAAGTCGTTAGACAAAAGTGAACTACGTGGTGCCACGAAGCATTCCTATAGCGTGGATGAAATACTAGCAGAGTGAGTTTAAGTATTAGCACACTCTTTCCTCTGTATAATTCCACCGTTAATGATCGATGAAGTTCGGAGCAAAGAGTGCATGGCGAGAACCAGACTTGGCAAATGTATCCTCTGTCCCTGTGCACATACTTCCACGACTCACGGCTAGCAAGTTCAAGATGTCCCAGATATTTTACAGATACAGGCGACAAAAAGCTGAACTATTCGTTACCGTGACCTAACAGCTAAACAGTTTGCTAGTATATAACCAGCTAGGATGCAAATGACATAACACAAAGCTTTTCCGTGTTTTCACGTAGGAGGATCAAGAAATTAGGACCAGTGTCATTTACGAAGCCCTCTAACAAGTTATCCAAGCATCAGAATCTGAAAAGGACAAGAACATTTTGAAAGCCCTTTTTATTAAAATAGCTTAGCATATCTATCTATGCAAACATATACACACATGCCCCCCTAACCCTGGTTTGTTACGGGACACCAACCTCAGTTTTTGCAGCATGCTACAGATAGTGACCAGTCTTGCAACCGTTTGTGCTTAGGCAGCAGAGACAGGCTACTCATGAGCGTCTGAACCTGGGGTTAGACCACCACGGGTTTCCCACAAACACAACCTCAGTTCAGCAGCTACCAGCGTTCAGTGCGGCTCCTTCGTAACAAGAATTCTCTCAAGACCAGCAATTGCAATACAGCCAAGTGCAAGCCAGCAGACAGTCAGTCCTCTTCGGTACGCTTTTGCCATACAAAGCCATTCCTTGTCGGAAGGTATTTGGATGGATGGCACCAATGGCGGCAAAGCACAACAGACAGGTTAAATGACTTCTTGAACGCTGTATACTCTGCTGTAGCTAGAAGTCATTAAGAAACCATCAACCGCGGCTTCCCAGGTAGCCCAAATGAGTGGAAAAAAGAACAGGGAGGGAGGGAAGACAACCCCTACTGCAATTTGAAAACTGCCAGAACAAAGAAGAACAGGCAGGTGCAAAGGGAGAGGAAGCCTTTGAATATTAATAAGTGACCCAAACCAAGCTTCAACCCGGCACCAACAGACAGATCTAGCGAACTCGTGAAGCCACTCTCAGTCCTCTGAAGTGCAGACACGCTTGTTCATTCAGAACGGCGAGGCCCAGCAGGGATCAAGAGTGATGCAAATGTGTCAGCGTTCCGAATGGCCGGATGCACACAGATCAGTCCCCGGGGAGATCGGGAGTACCTTACTAGACCACTTGGTTGCTTCCCGATGCAGAGACTGAGCAGCGGCCAGCATGGGCTGGTTAACAGGCTGATTGGTTGGCATTAACAGCAGCTCAGGCTCGTAATCATCTTCAATGTCAGAGGGGAGAGTGAATTCAACATCTGCATCATCCTCCACATCTATATCTACACCAGCCTCAGCCGCTTCATTAATCACAGTCACATCAGGCTTTGCAGGTGGCAGCAAGGGTGGAGAAACAGGGGACAGTTAGTACAAGAAGCAGAATTTGGTAGAAGAGCATGAACTGAGCTGTCTGAGCGACCAAAACATCTTCTTGGTCTCTCCAGATCTGACAAGGCAGCTCCAGGCTCAGGTCAGAGAGAGGAGGGGAAGGAACACAAGATCAGCAGAAGGAAACAAACATTTCACCTGTGAACCAAAAGTTACCACAAATATCAAGAAGTTACAATTCAAAGATGCAGCGACATTGTTCATCTCAGCGTACAGCTGCTACGGACAGAGGCTGACTTGCAGACCAACATTTTTCTGGCAAGACAAGGGTGAAATGAATGGATTTTCTGTTTCAATGAACGCTCTTTTGACCACATGGAAGCAGGCAGAGCAGGTGATGACCGGTATTTGCGCAGACAGAAAGCTTTGCATGGAAGCCCGTTCACATATATGTGATGGGAAGAGAGAGCAGCAGGATCACAGAAAAACCACTGACACTGCTTGCTGCAGAGTGAAATAAAAAAAAATAAAGGTGGGACGGGAGACACTGTAGAAGAGAGTATTGAAGTACCGCAGATAACATGAAAAAGAACAAAACCGGGTTATGGAAAGAGGAGGTGATACCGAATGTTATGAATGCTGCGACTATTACAGTTCTTAAAACAGACTGAAACAGAATTAGTAGAACAAGAGGATAATGAAGCATATGATACAGTTTTGCCACCGTATGTTGTATCCATTACCTTAAAAAGAATAAAAAAAAAAAGGATTCAAGCAAATACATTGTGCTAGGGTAGATCACAAGGAAAAGGTAAGTGGTATACCAACGTAACAATACAGGCATTTAATACAGCAGCATTTCAATACAAAAATATTCTGCAAGTTTCCTAACTGTATTTCTTTGACTAAAGCAAAGTGTGATAAATGTCAAACTACCCTTACCAAAAACTATGCATTTTCAACTATGTTTTGCTTAAGATACGGCCTTTTATAGCAAAAAACATCTACACCCACAAAAACACACAGAAGTTTCGGAAGGAAGTTGAAACTTTTGTATACTGCCACATCAACTCGTCTTCAAAGACAACTTCTGTTCAAGTCTTAAGCTAATGAAAAGTTTCCAAATATCCCTCATTCTCCAATCTATCCAAATGAGAGGGAAAGGCAGGGAAAGCTAAAGCAGAGCTTAGCTTTCAGAGACTACACAAAGGTTTTTAAACCTTCTTCCCCCAAAATAAACTGTCAGAATAGCTTATTGCTACAATGGGACTGCTAAAAAAGAATGAGAAGAACAAATGCTAGGCCAACTTGCTGCTTTGGTGGTCTCAAATTAAAGGAACAGCAATGAAAACAGTGTTTTATAGCCTAAAGACGCTAAAATTAGAGCTCTTTCATAACCAGCAAGGAGTTTTAAGGTCTGCTGCTTGGCTTTGATAAATATTTTAAGAGTTGCACTACCCAATTTAGAACTTATAGAGTAGTATGTATATAGTAAAAGCATTTTTTTACCTACAGTGTATTGGTAAGGTATCCATTTTGGGATTCAAACATCAAAACGCTTTTAGGAAGCTGAAATTAAGGCTTCTGGCCTCAAAACTGCTTTCAGAGATGACTAATCCATTCCAGTACTATCCTTTAGGTAATATAAATATGTGTTGGGTATAGCCATTAGTATGGGGGGAACAGAGCTTTTAAGTTTATGGAAGAGACACTCAAATAGCTTTGCAGGACTTCACTTGTATTTTATCAGTACTTCCAAAACACATGTTCCTTAAGCACAAAGCACTCAGGTTGATTCTGTATGCTATTCAAGTGTACTTTCTCATTCACCATCTAATTTGGTGGAGAAAAAAGGTGGAGATTTTAAAAGCCAAATTCTGATCTTTAATTTATACCTGCAGAAGCCTACATCTGAAGAAGTTCTGAGCTGCTGCCAGAGAAAAAAAAAAACGTCGCTCTTCAGGGAAAAAAGAAAAAGCGAAAGCAAAAAAGTGCCATTAGCATTTATAAGACTGACGAGTTCACCCTGCTTTGTCATAGCACTGAAATCATAAGGAAATGAAGGATTTTTGACCTTGACAGCGAGTGTGACTCGCGACAAAAAGGAATGAGACCGGGCCATCTATATATGGCTACTTTTCCGATCATAGCTGCAGCGGATTAACTGCAAAGGAACTTGCATCTCCTCCCAGAATTAAGACAAACCAGCTCACGATGCCTGCAGCTGGCATCTGCAACACCCATCCAGACTTTTCAAAGGCACTTAAATATAGCAGACAGCTTGTCAGCCCAGAAAGGCATAAGTATCAGTGGCTCTCTAGGCCATACCAGCATCAAGGATCACCAACAGCTTAGCATACAAGGCACGTTTGTGTTCACACGGGTATGTTAATAAAGCATTCTAGCAATTCTGAGTATCACAACAGTTGACCCTAGTTCACTCTGAACTTGAAAGGGTTTCTAAATTCCTCCTACAGCAGCGTTTTTACTCTCTGGTCTATAAAAGCCTTTCTCTGTCTTTGAGACAGCTGACTTCGAACCAAACACACTGATCCTTAAATAAATACTCCTTTTAGCACAAGATGCATAAAACAGCTCCTTACCTTGCTAGACCATTTCCGGGCTTCATCATGCAACTGCCTAGCAGCCATCATCATGGGCTGATTAATGGCTTCTCCTGCTTTCTGCTCTGGGAACTCTTCATCCTTTTCCTCAGGTGGTGGTGGTCTGGGTGGGGGAACCTCACCTTCTGGAAGGGGCGGTTTTGGAGGAGCGAGTTCATCAGTCAACTAAGAAAGGCAAAAATCTGATTCAGTGCAAGGAAACAGTACACGGGTTGAGTAAAGGATGGGGTCATGGCAAGACACAATCGCATGAGCTCACGCCTTTTTCCAGCTTTTCAAGTGCACCTGTTAAAGGAAATACCGTGTTTTAATCTCCTCTTTTGAAAGCTGGATTGGTGTTTTTTTACACTTAAGGCTACTTTGTATGCATGGCTGCCAGAGAACGCATTTTATTTCTAGGGAATAAAAATATACTGAAGTAATTTCAGTGTGCAATCCACACGTCACCCGTGACAAGGGTGTATTGTATTACAAACTATGCTGCACTTACATGAAGCTGCTCAAGGTCAGGAGGAGGAGGGGGAAAATCTGGTTCCTGGGGCTGGAAGGCTTCTCTGACTTTGGCCACAGCTCCCAGAATTCTGTACCCAGAGTCCAAGAAACTCTTCTGCAAACCTGAACAAAAATCCCATTACCAGTTTAAGAGCATTCTGTAATATTCAGAACTGCAACACTACATCAGAAAGTTACTTCTCTAACGTACTGTGCTGAGCACACTTATATCTGTGAAAACAAGATGTTTAAAACTTACCAAACTTTACATGTGTGAAGCGTTGGTGTTACAGGCTGAGTAAATCGCCACCAATAGCCAAAGTAATTCCCCAAACAACTTTCAGAATAAAATAAATTATGTAATATTTGCTTATATAAAGTAGTACTGCTGATAACCAGTAACAAATACTTTGTAACAAAGATTACAAAATCACATAAACTAGAATGCTGAATCCTTTTCCCTTGAATACGCCAAAGGTCTTTGATCGCATTTTTAAAGAGCGGGATTCAGCAGTTAGTGGTGTGCCCTTGATTTCATCACTCCAGGATTTAAGTGTACACAAAACGTGCCTAAAAAGGGGACACACAGCTGTACAAGACCAAATGAGCACTGCTGCACACCATCTTCAGCCAGTAAAAAATACTTTTGCAATCAGCCGACTGAATCCTTACCAGGATCAGAAATGTTTCCTGCCACAGCTTTAGCATCCATTACCATCGGGGATATGGTTTTGCTTAGCTCGTCAGAGGCTGCTTTAACAGCCTCCCGGAATTTAGGGTCTTCTGAATTCTCCACCTCCCGTTTTGCTACCAGCAGGATGCGGTTTGCTCGCCTAGCAATGCTGGTGGCACCAGCGACCAGCATCTGAGGTTGCATGTTGGCCATCGCAACTTTACATTTATCAAGATCTTTCTTAATAGCCTCTTCCGATGCATCCAACAGAGATTTAGTATCAATGGCTTCATCCACCAACCCTGGAATAAAAGTTAAACACATTCATATTCTAGTTTCATCTGTGGAAAGCAATATTTGGCATTCCAGAGACTGTTCACAACCAGAAAAGTACGTATTTCCAAACCAGGGCGTGGGGAGGGGCGGAAGGGAGCATGGAAATCAGACCAAACGCATTACTGCAGTTTTACTTCTGATTACGTAGCACCTCCAGCACAATAACCGTGGTCAAGCTTGCTCCCACTAATGACATCCCAAGCTCTTCCTGATCTACCATGGAATGTTGCCCAAGTCAACAACTGGCTTACACAGTACACGCAGCAGAGATTCCTTCCTCCTGCCGAATTTCTTTTAAACATGTTCAGTACTTTCTGTACCTCTCCCACTCATTCAAAAGGAAATATCCCTCTGGCTGTGGTTTTACATAAGGCTGATGTACAGTGACAAGGCAGTAAGATTTAAAACACCCACAATTTAATTACGGGGATGGAGAAGGAGGTAGCATACAGTCAGGAGATGAGCAGACCAGCGCAAAGGATCTGCACTTTGGAAGGACTGAAACACTGAAGTGTCTCAGCCAGATCCAGTAGATCAGCAGCTTTGTTTTACTCACAGCTTTCATCACGCTGTTACATCATTTTTGCATGTTTTCTTACCCCCACTTAAATCTCTCTGCATTCAACATGCCACGACTATGCAGGAAAACACCGCAAGTTGCAACAGTGATATCCTGCTAGGATAGCAACTGCAATTACCAGCAATGGTATTCTGGTTTTCCCACAGAAGAACTGAAGTTGAATTTGCTCCCCTGCAGCTCAGAATTATCACATATGAAGCAAGCTATTTTGATTATGCTGTAACATATACTTATTTCTGGAGCCAGAGAGCACATTCCCACTTCTCTGAATTTATTTTTAATCAGTCATTCCTCTTATGCATGCTTCACCAATCCAAACAGAATGGGGGAAAAATCTATACCAGCTACTTAGCCACTAGTACAATCTTCAGCAAAAATCCCTACTTTACCTGTCATTTTTTCTACATTGTCAATCCATTGGTTTTTCATGGTCTCAAAATGTTCATAAGCAGCTTGATTTCCAGGATTTCTCAGGAGGATACGAGCAGCTGATACTACCTGCCAATGGAAAACATTTTTAATTGTGGAAGTATCAGTATAACATGGCATCACACATTCTTGAAAATGCATCTGTCTTTCCGGGACTGGATGTGTAGCTCCTCATTTGGAATACCAGTTCACTAACTCTCGTTCAACATCTAGCTGCTTGAAGGCCTACAATGCTTCTGGAATTTGTTCACACGAATACTTTTTCTCCTGGAACTTTAATTACATGCTAATATATCCTAAACACACTTCTTGAAAGCACTAAAGTACAATACTTATCACACTACCAAAATTTTAGATGGAAGAAAAGATCATTAAAGAGCATGTTTTACACGTACAAATTTTACTAAGCCGGGAAGTAATTTTGTTTCAAGGACAAGTCACCAACACTTCTGCCCAAAAGATGAAGAGTAAGACACGTCAATCTGTTTGTTCTACTTGGTATCATGCGCACAAACATTTGCCATTCCCCTTGTAGGGGCGTCAGCACTACGTTTGTTGCTGGTGTTAACACCTTCCTCTGAGAACAGAAGCCTAAAGCAACTCCGCAGCAGCCGTCCCAGCCCTTCTCGGAGCCCTCGAGGCCGCGGAAGCAAACCTGCGGAGTGAGCTCCCTCGCTGACTTCACCGTTGCCTGAATGCCCTCCACAGTGGTTTTATTCGCAGTTCCAACTGCTGCTGCTTTTTCTGCTGTAGCTCCCAGTCGAGCAGCGTGGTTTTCAAAGTTTGCTGCTCTTTCATCAAACACCTAGTTGTCAGAAGAGAAGCACCATTAACAAAGCCTAACTTTCTAATATATTACACAATTTCTTCAAAGTGTCAGATGCCATAGACACCTTCAGAAGATCCAAACTTAATTTGTCTCCTGAAAGGTGTAAGAAGACACAAAAAGGCTGTTTTATTTTTTTTAATCTTTACATTACTGGACTTTCTTCTTTACTAACTCATTTGGGCAACAAAGGATACTACCAGACTTCATAGATTTGAGATAGTAAGTACACTAATTCCTGACGACTACTGCTGTAACAAATACTGCGTTAAAACTGTTTTAGCTCATAGAGATTAGTCTCTCAAAACCATAATCCAAAAGTAACTATATTTGGAAGATAAATATGGGGGTTTACCCTAAAAATTGAAGCGTCCCATGGGAAAACAAACTCCCTCCTTCCACAGTCCTCAGTTATCCAAAGCACAGAATACTTTGACAAAAAGCTCTCCTGTCATAAAGCTGAATTCCCCAAGGCCTGGGGAATCATTTCGATCACGTTCAAACTAACAAGCCAAACAGAGCTGTCAGAGTTTTAGCTATTTTATCTGCAGCTAGCTTGGAAGTACAGGAAACATCAGCCAGCCAGAGAACAGGTTAAATCTGTTGATCAGTCTTGGTGTGAATCTGACTATTTTAGTCAGCTTATATAGTGTTGAGAAACATCCTCCACGAACTAGCCTGTCAGTGATTTTTGTAGAAGTATTTGTAGCGTGCTGAAGGCAGCAGGGCCCGAACATCGCGGGGAGAAACCTCTGCCATTTGTTGAAGTCAGGGACAATACAGTTTCTAGGAATATACAGCACAATTTGCAATCTCGAAGAGCCCAGAGAGAGCTGCACGGCAATCATTTTGCTGTCAGAATTAATAAGCATGTATTCACAAGCTTGGAAAAAAAAAACCAACCAATTTGTTTTTCAAAATACTCGTTCATCTTTCAATATACCGATGCAGGTTAAAATTAAACAATAAGTGAAAAATACCCGCTGAGTATACTTGCCTCATCTCTGTTGGGAGCATCAGAGGGGGCAGTGGCTGCTACTGCTAACAGTTTAATAGGAGTTGTGGTGTCACTAAAAACATCGGAAACCTCCTGGGTCATTGCCTCTTGCATCTGTGCTTTAAGATCCTTAAAGCAAAGGACAATTATTAGTGTAGGATACAGGAATATTAAGTTTGTATGGATTCAAATCCCATAAAACTTCTTGAAAAAAAAAAAGCCCATTACAATGGCAGTCATTAAGATACAAGGATCTTAAAAGCCTGACCAATGAACCACTTTTTACATCTTTTGAAATACAAGAAACTTACACACCGCTCCTTGAAGCGGCATCAGAAGTTACGAACAGCTCAGCTCGAGACCTCAACCCTCAGATTTGCAAAGCCAGCATACTATTTTCTTTTAAAATGGGACTTCCGATTTTACTTCTAAACAGCTCATTGGGAATTAATCCCCACAGCATGATATCAAGGCCTTTGCAGGAAGTTTAAGCATCTCAGCTAAACCAACAGGTTTTTTGCTGCACTTCTGACTGATGCCTCCCACACACAAGCACTTTATCAGAGGAGCACAAATACTTTGGCATATCCCGTGTTTCATGGCACAAGAGCAGGTTTTTACCTTCAGGGAGTCCTGCAGCTGAGCAGCAATGGCCCTGGCCTGCGGAGAGTCCCCCTCCCCTCTCGCGGCGAGGTCGGCCAGCTGAGCGGCCAGCTGGTCTACCCGGTCACACTTGGCCAGCAGGTCTTGACGATAAGGTCCCATCATGACATTGGCTAAACGACGACCTTCCGCGACCAGCCCCCGAATCGCTGCCTGGCCTGCGGCGGAAGAAGTCACATGGCATTGACATGCAGTGGAACAAAAAACTGAAAGCATGAATCAGACGTACCGTGAAGTAAGCGGCACTTCAGAATTCCTGGGGTTTTAAGAACACCTTTCTAGGTGGTGGAGAGGATCTTCTGCACTCTATCGCTGAGTAATGGCAGTTCAAAACCCACAGAGGGATTCAACTCTCACCAGATTCTTTTTGCTTATTGCAGCAACTCTGGCTAGAGATGCGTCCTTTCTAACTAGGGTGGTCTGACAGAAGGTAACCTTTACAGCTGCCAGGTATTCCTACCTACCTAATCTGCTGATTCCAACAGAAAGCACTTGTAAATCCTAAGTACTGCAATTCATCTCCACATCACTACAAGTCGTTAGACGATGAGCAGGAAGAGGGGGAGAAACACCAAGTAGAAAACATAAGTGAAAAAGCAGAATGCCCTCTCCCAGGGTTCTAGAAATCACGGGTAGGAAGTGTCAAGTGTGCAGGATGGGGGGGGGACATACAAAACACTTTACAAAGCCTCCACAGTGTGTCAAAAGGTTTTCTGCAAAACAATTTTATTTTTAGCGTAGGTGATTTCCTTCATTCACTTACAGAAGCTTCCTGTTCTTTCACAAGAATGTGCTCCTCTGTGCTTTCAATAACGCAGTAGTATTCTTCTTTTCAAAGAAGTCATCGTATATTAAGTCCTTTAAAGACCTACTGCAGAATCATTTTAAGCCGATGCTAACACACCAGCAATCCAAGTGCATGATCAAGCTCACAATTACTTGGAAGTAATTGGTTGTCACCAGACCTGACTATCCAAGAATCACTCAGCACTCCACCATCATTTCAGAAAAAAGTGTGGTGCTGTTGGAATGTCCCAAGATGTTTCCTAATTGTTGTTTTGTGTAAGTCAAGTGCAGCCAAGCAAGTACACTTCACACACCAGTTGGGTACTTCAATATGTCTTGCCTAGTTTGTGTCCGCCAATTAGAATTACTTTAGCCATCACTTCGCTAGGATAATTCACAATACGACTGCAGGTAAATATTTGTAGAAGCTAATACTACCGAAGTTGCTCGTGTGTTTATACAATAAAATACACATTCTGCCTCGTTACATCAAAATTCAGTTTTTGTGGAAGCACTACCGTGGGATAACTGCAAACACCCAGTTACTTGTGACGTGGTCATTACTGCCGCAGAGAACACTGAAGTATTTTCACATTATTTGGCCTGATGTTTTCAGTGCTACAATTCTACCAGCAGTGCTGTCCAGACCGAAGAGAGCACATACCTGATTTATATTCTTAATGCACTGTTCCTGTAAGCACCCTGCCAAGTGCCAATGCAAATGAAAGACATTTAAATGAAAAAAATTGTACAATGACATGTTCCAACTAGAGTTTTTTGACTAAACTAGAAACATTGAAGTTCCAACCTCTTGCATCTCTATCATATTTCTATCATATGCATTACTCCAGCGACTGATTAAACTCTGTACTATATATATATATCTAGGGCTGAAAAACTTCAGTTCCTTCAGCAAGCTTTTGGTATGTATGCAAGCCTCATGATGAACTAGGCACTTACAGACTCCAAGGGGGATTTAAGTTACCTTTGTTTCTTTGCTATTCAAAGTAATAAAAAATAGGTTTAGGTTTTGTGCTTTTTTGAGCCAACCACCTCACAGGTTACTATGTTCAAGAGAAACATCAAAATCAGGAAGGTTTGCAGCCGCTGCCAAAACATCTCACAAGACCTGCCTGCTGCCTTCTTGGCCATCTCACTCTGTGTGCGATTTGGCCATCAGAACGTGTCAAAACACGGAACTCCACTATTCTGTTTAAAATCTTGCATAGAAATTTGCATTTCGCAAGCGTCCAAGCTATCAACATCATTAAATCTTTAATTGAAGGATCTGTCATTGGTTATTCATACAGCAGAAGTTATCCTGCCAAACAGGGAAAGGTGTGAGAAAGAGCTAGTAAAGGTTTGCAGTGATACAACTTCTTGTAAGGTGTACTTCCACTCCTCGTTACCACTTGCACCGCTCAGATGTAACTGCACTGCTCAGACGTAACTGCTATGGAAAAAAAGCACTGAATCCGGTTTTCAAGCTTCATCCACCTACTTGCAATAGCATCAGGAGAAGCTAAGCAAGAAATTTCAGAAATGGTTTTCAATAGGCTCCCAATAGAGCCCCTCCTGAACGGCGATTACACGCTCGCTGACAGCATGCTTGGATTCTCAGCTCACCTCTCTCTTGGCTTCAGTAGCACTCTCCTCAGCTAACCCAGAAACCGCACTAGAAGTGATATTTTTAGGTCAGGTTTATGAGTGTTTTTCTCCCTCTGTGAAGGACTTAATTACTCAGTTTGCTAGAGTAGGTATAAATTCAGATTTGAGATATTACATGTGCATGATAACAAGAGCAAGGAGCAGTCTAAAGTTTGCCTGTTCTATAGCACACATTCTCCTGTTCTTGGCCAAAGCTGTTCTTTCCAGAAGTCAACGAGAATCACGGGCTAACTTGATTCGACGATATTGCAGCCAGGACTTGGTTATAAACCTCCAGCCACAAACTGCAGGTCTCCACAATCATGAGGAGATTCCACACATCCTCAGCCTCTCATAAGCAGCAGTTTCAGTCACAGAAATTACAAACAAGTTTAATGATAAGACTGTGTGGGGAAGAGCACACGGAAACACTTACCTACTCCCCGGTCAGCAACAGTAGGGTTGTCTATCCACCGCTGAGCTTGCTCAATCTTGCCCTCCAGATGGACAGCTGCTTTAACTGGCCTGGTGTTTGCTACAGCCCTGTTTGTTTTGGACTGTAAATTCTGAAGTGATGTAGCTATTTGCTTAGCCAACGCACGGGCCTCAGGAGAGTCACCTTTCCCGCTAAGGATTAAAAAAAAGTATAGTCACATAAACATCATTTACAGCTAGTCCCAAACTCAGCAACAACACAATGAAAGGTACTTCATCTTTTTAAATACAGTTAAATTTGATGCTTCAGTCTGGGGGCAGATAATGCAGACCTGTCATCTAAAAAATCCCCACCTCACGCTTCTCTGCTGCAGTGCATGGGTATGACAGATGTTCAGCACAGCACCGAGGTGGGCAAAGGCACAGTACGGTCACTGACAGTACTGACGCAAGACTTTTGATTTCCCACATGCACCACTGTCCTACGAGCCAGCGCAATTAAAGCCGCACAGATTAGAAGCAGAAAAGCAAGCAGCAACAGATCCAAGGCTATGTATAAACTTGAACAGAAGCAGCACATTAAGACCTGCAGCAGCTAAATCTGAAGAAAAACTTGATTAAAATGTCTAATTAATGAAGAAAGAAAAATATTTATCTCTGTCCTGGTTTTAGCTGGGATAGAGTTAATTTTCTCTCTGGTAGCTGGTGTAGTGCTGTGTTTTGCATTCGGGATGTGAATAATATTAGCAGCATAATGATGTTTTTAGCTGGTGCTAGGCAGTCAAGGGCTTCTCAGCTGCTCATGCTGGCCTGGGCTGCCCAGCGCATGGGAAGCTGGGAGGGGACACAGCTGGGACAGCTGACCCAAAGGGCTATTCCACACCATATGATGTCATGGTTAGTACACAAGCTGGGGGGAACTGGCTGGAGGGGTAGCGATCACTGCTCTGGGATAGGCTGGTGTGATTCATCAGGTGGTGAGCAAATGCATTTGTGCATAACTTGTTTTGTATCATTATTATTAGTAGTATCTTCCTCTGCTTTCCTATTGAACTGTCTTTATCTCAGCCCACGAGTTTTTACTTTTTCCCACCCCCTTCCCCATCCCATGGGGAGGTGGGAGTTAAGCGAGCAGCTGTCTGGTGCCTAGCTGCCAGGTTAAACCACAGCAGTCTCCGTCTTGCAGCTGGCCACAGATGAAGCTCACCGTTTATATGGTAACTGGTTCTCCGCTTCCACTCTCAAGCATCCTCCTTGCAAAACTGATACAGAAATATGATTTCTGAACGTCTTATCTTTTATATAGTCTGCAGTTACAGCTTAGAACACTGACACTGATTGAAGTGGCACATTCCACCTCGCCATGTAGTAGACCGCTTCACAAAAACCAGTGGTGACACTTGTCTATATAAACAAGCTTGAAGTTCACATTATCTCGTTTCTTTGAAGTGCTTTCACAGTACAAAGGAGCTTACTTTTGGCTTTGGTTTGCCTGTCAAATATTCCCTAGGCAGCAGAAAGTAAGTATTTTCTAGGTAGTACAAACCTAGTTACTCTCTTGGGTTTTCGGGGGGGGGTTTTGAGGCATATAGTGCAAGTTGGGCTTTGGTATAGAAATCGTTAGGTTGAAGCATTAAAAAGGACACTGTATTTTATAAATTGATTTTTTTTAAAGGATGTGAAAAAGATAGCTTTTCCTCCCCCAGGAACTGAACAATTTGTTGCATTTAATTTTTACTAAATGCAGGGCAAACTCAGAAGTACAAGATGTGCATTCCCAGTTCTTGGAGGAAAATATATTCCTCAGTCATCAGTATTCTGATTTTGCTCAGCACTTTGAACTGTCAATGAAAGTCATTCGAATAAATTAAGTGATAAAACTAATACGTACTGTCGTCGCAGATCTGACAGCTTAGCTGTCAAAGCAGAGATTTCCCCCAAGGAGCGAAGGATGTCGTCTCTTTCTTTAGGCTCCTCACACAGTTCGGCAACTTTCCGTGCTTCAGCCATAATTCCCCGAATATGTTCTTCTCCTTCGCTGCCCCCATTAGGATCCGCAAGCCAATTCTTAACAGAAAGAAGTTGTGTATGAGTGAAGATAAACAGTAATATTATTTCTATAGAGACTTCTAAACAAAAAGAAATACAGCTTTCAAAAAAAAAGACAGCTTTCAAAACTTTTATGTAACAGAAAATACTTTTCAAAAGCGATTTCTGTTTATTAGATACCACGAAGTTGTTCTATTGTCTGGCAGATTTTCTGTTTTGAAAAAGATGTCAAACTAGATGAAATCTACCCAAAGATTTCACATTCTCTCTTCCCAACATTTGCCAACAGTATTTTCAGAAGTAAAATTTAACCAGTAGCTTTAGAGACTCATGATCTGGCCTTCAGAAAAAAAAATGAAAACAGATGCTCTTATGGACAGCATGGCACTCTTTACAGAGCTCTTCCTAAAAGGTCTCATTATAATTTCATTTGATATATATAAAACATTAATGTGTATTTATATATATTATTATATACACCTACACACATTCACGTAAGGTTCATTATTTGATGACCATCATCATCACCAAGTAATAGACTGGCCATTAAGGGAGATCCAGAGTTACAAAAATAAAAGAACAACTAAAAGAAAAAAAGAAAAAGTCATTTCATTAACACTGTTTTCCTCTTATCACGAATATGAGGTTCTAAATCCTGAACTCCACTCCCAGAACAGAGCCCAAGGAAAGGGCTCTGGTTTTACTCACAGGTAAATTTCTGGAGTCTGAAACTCCTCTACTCTTTTCTTTAGTAAGGTCAGTTTATGTCCAGATCTAGGGTGTTTGCTCATTTTAATTTCATAACCTTTTACCTTTCATAAAAAATGTCATAAGGTGTAACAAAACTCACAGCACTCCGTAAATCACCAAATATAACATTTTTCTTTGTGAAAGCAAGTAGCCCCTATATGTTCTTCCTAAGGAGTAACTGTGTTGTGTTTGGAAACAGCCACAACTAGTTCAGTCTCACAGCGCTAACAGCAGTAACGTAATCATGCTCTGAAGCATTTATTAAATCATTGGCGGTACCTGAGCAGCATCAATCTTCTTCGCAATTGCCTGCTTCGAGTTCGTCATGGCCTCTAGCTTGCGGGCTGCGTTCTCCACTTTGGCCGTGAGCAGATCCAGCCCTTGGCTCACCTGCTGTGCCTTCTGCATCGCCACGGGCGTAGCGCCCTGCCCTCTACCCGAGACAAAAAGAGCATCACAGATTCAGCTCAGGACTGAACAAAGCTCTTTTCTAATGAAGAGGCAACAAAAACCGTTCATGAGCATTCCCAGCAATTACTGCAAGAGATACAGTATTTAATCAGATTTTTTTTTTCCCCCTGAGAAAACAAAAACAACTGAGGAGCAACACCACAACAAGAAGAGTTTCAAACAAAGAGCATATTTTTCCCTTTCCAGAATTTGACATTTAGCATCCTCAGAAGAATGAATGTTTTTTAAGCGTCAGAGTAAGGCTATCTGAGGACACAGTTCCATTAAAGTACCCGGGGCAAAGCCTGTTCTCTGCTCATTTATAGATCGCTACAAGCCAGCCAGAACCTGCAGGAGCTGCATCTCACCATGCTTAAGTGAGGACAGCAAGTCTGTAAGTGAAAATAAGAGCTCTTAGTTGCCTCAGTCGTGCTAATAAAGCAGATTAAAGGTTATAGGCTGTTGGTCAGACTTCTTACATGGTGAAACGGGTGTCAGCAATACAAATTTACAGGACTGCAGAAAACCATTTGCGGCACCACCACTGTTTATTCAAGTGCTGAGGAGTTAAAAAGTCAGACAGAAAGCTCACTTGAAAAAACACAGCCTGAGAGCGTTAGTTTTGCATAAGAAGTCTCACACGCCATTCCAAAGTAACCTGACTACTGGAAAGCTTTCTGAGCGCGTTAACTTTATCAGACTACTAACTTTGAAAAGACCCCAGTACGTGGAAGGATGAGAAGCATGCTGCTGAGATGCAAAGGTGTGTTTACACAGTCAGGCCAGAGCCTCAAGATATGTCTCTCTATCCCTTATTTCTCACGGGCTGAGTTGAAGTTACTCATATATTAAGACAGCATGTAAATTAACTCATTTGGTAGTAAATCTTAGCCCTGTCTCTTCCTCCACCTCAAAAGGTTTTGCACAATACAAAGCTGACACCAGCCACTGCGTTACAAGAAGAGTGAGAGTTCAGCTTGATTTCTAACGCCCTGTTCAAGAACTGGTAGAGAGGAGCTCTGACATTCTTTTGGGTCAATCAGCTGGAAATCCAAGTGAAGACAAACCAAAACCTGCTGCTCAGCCACTACCACTAGTACAGCTAAAACACATCACTTCTTTAACGACAAGACAGCCAGCATTTCTGAATTTTGGCCTTTTTGGCTTTGTATAGCAAACTAACAACTCTTCATGGAAATATGTTACAGACCCATTCCAAGGTTGTGCATGGATCATCGCAATGCTTCAGAGCCTGGCAGTCTTTGGATTTAAAGTGATGGCAGGGAATTTGTTCTCGAGGTAACCCAAAGCACACTTCTCCAGGTAATTTGCATTTGCTCACTTCCTGCACTTCACTAGGGCCTTAAGTCAGAAGAGGCACCACTTTTGCCTAAAAGCTTTTTTTTTTTCTTTTTTTAAATAAAAAACTAACTTGTATTGCTTTTTCTGACAATTTGAAAGACACATTAGCATTTAGGGGAAAATATTATACGATGAAACCACCACCTGTACCCCTAATGAATCACAATGAATAGCTTTCTGGGGTTTACCGGTGGGGTACTTTTGGGGGGTGGAGAGGAGTATCACACCAAAATAAAGGAACCAATGTTAGAGCACTCCAGCTTCATGACTACATTGATAAGCAGCTGAAAAATTCCTTTACTCAGAGGAAACTGGGTTATAACGTTCAAACTGCATGGAAGAGTTATTTCTTAGCTCATCATCTTTATGCCTTCACCAAGGAACATCGTATTTCCGTCTCTCTGGCAAAAGAACAAAAGGCCATAGTGCCTAATATCAAAAAAATACAGTCAGTTTAAAGAGACTCATCTGTTGCCTAAAACCAAAACCCCTTAAATTTCAAAACACCATTGTGAAAGAACCACCACTTTCTAATGAGGAGGCAGAAAACTCCTAAAGGGCTCTGGCTAAATAAAACTCTGTGGAAGAAACACACAGGAAATTCAGCAGAATTTGTCCGTGACTCAAACAACTCCAACAACTCCTGCTTGTGATTAACATCCCAATAAACACCTAAAAACTAGAATACTCGTGTGTCTTACAGTCAGTGGAGTATATCCTCGTTGAAGAGTAGATGAGTAGACTTAAGAGCAGAGTTTAAAATTTTATTTCTGCCTAGTTTGGAGGAAAGTTGTGTGTTTGACATGAAACACACTCTCAATTATCTACCAGAGCGATTTTGCTCATCACGTTGTATAATTAAGACTTCACATGTTGAAGCATTCTTATCAGAAGAGATTGAAGTAAAAAAGGCAAAACAGAGCTACTGGCCCGCTCTCCCACAGATTCGGAAGCAACACAACTGCAAGTTCAGAAAAACAGTTTTAATAGTACTGGAAAATTACCCATTAAAAGCAGCAGGTTTACCTAGCTCGGAGGTCAGCCAGTTGATCAGTCATCTGGCCCAGCGTTTTGCAGGTTCCCAGAATCTCTCTGCGCTCTTTGCCTGCACACAGTTCTCCTGCTTTTCCAGCTTCGTCAAGGATCTGCCTTATTGCTTGCTCACCAGCATCCCCTAAGGTGCAGAGTCGGTTAGTAAAACAAACAAGACGTTCCCTGACGTCTGAGTAAACTGCTAGGTCTCATCACGTCCCACCACATTCACTGCATTAGGTTCAGACCTGAAGATACATTTATCAAAACTATGAGATACACACCAAATGTGGTAGCTATAATGGAAGAGTGTTTCTGAAACAGCCTTTATGTTTATCATTTCATAGTTTATTTCATTAACTGTCAATGTCAATGATAGAAGGCTTCCACAATAACTTTGAGATTTCTGGAACTGAGTGTGGCAAGGGGAATGAGGTCCGAAGCCGTCTAAGCAGCAGCTGAACACATAACAACTCACTTCCAACTTTTACATCTGTATTATTTGGGCTTTAATTTCAGAGGAAGTCTTTTAGATAAGGTCTTTCAAAGTCCAAAGGGAACAGGCCTCTATCTGGCTTTATTTGCTTTAACGATGCATACAAAGGCAAAACCTTTATGCAAGTCATGGAGACTGTAGTTACAGTATTTATGGCAGCTCTACAGATTAAAGATTTTATATCAAGACTGAAAGAAAAACGGTTAAAGAAATTGCTGTTAGAAAAATCTAAAGTTATACAAATTTGAAGATACAGAAGGAAGGATTTTAAGTACTAGCAACCACTGCAGTTAAATACCATTCAATGCAACTTACAGGGTTTTGTTTTTACTAGTGGAATTCACAGAAAAAACATGTATGCTATACAGAGTACATTATTTGGACAACTTGAATGAAGAAAAGCTTTCCAGGTCATTAGACACAACTTGTTCAATCCCCAGTATTTAAAGAAAGGAATAATTACAGGCTTCTTCAGAATGATCCACTATGTATAGGTAAGTAATGCTTAATGGCAATTTTGTCTTACGCAACAGAATCAGACCTTTAAAAATCAAAATACTTTGTGTTGTTTTTTTTCTTGTAAATATTACCTGGAGGTGCGTTTGGATCTCTCAGCCAACCTTTTGCCTGGTTCATCTTTGAATCGATTAAGGCTAAAGCTCTTTTCATGGCTTCGGTGTCCTTTACAAAAGAGAAACCACCAAAATGACTCTCAAAAAAACCAAAGGACAAATAACCCATTCAGCCAAAGCAGACAGAAGTTTCATAAAGCAGTCTACTTATAGAAACGCACCCATAGAAGTGGCTCAAAACCCATTTTCAAACTATAGCAGGTCATATTCACTTCTTTCCAATTAAGACAGACAATTTCATTTCATTCAAAATGCAGAAAATATGCATGCAAGTTTAGTGATTTTTCTATTTCCTTATTTACTACTGTTTTAATTTCTAAAGTCAGAGCTCTAATAAGCACACATCTGGAGTTAGTTCCATTTTTTTCCTTAATGTACATCAGGGCACACAGAGAAGTTGTAACAATGAGATTGGAGTCAACCTTTCAAAGATGGAAGTCAGCCAGTGACTTTTACTACTTACTTCTGTGTAAGGGGCTGTATATCAACATTCTTCACCTGCTCCGCTGCTTAAAGTCAAACAGCTGCTCTTTGCAGAAAAACAGACTGCCGGCTAATTCCTGGGATTCTCAGATACGCAGTTTAATGTCTTGAGAGACTTAAACACGTGTATTCCCATGTGGTTGTTTTAAACTCAGAACTTCTCTGCCAGGAGCATCAGAGAAGCTGCTGCTTTGACTATCATGCTGCTATTATCCAACAGCTCTTTGTCTAAAGGAGGTAAAGCCATCCGGTTCTCATTTCTCTGCATGCTCTGTTAATTGTTCATGTGTTGCCTCTCCACTAGAGGCCAGAAGTTTTCTATCTTACACAAATGGAAAGAGTGAAAAGAGTAACAAGTACCTTAAGTAAAAAGTTGGGGAAAAGCCAAAACAGCTTTTTACCACACATGTCATGGAAATAATTCGAAATGCATCTAACATCCCATGATTAGCATACAGTTGATGAAAAGAAGCCTGGCTCTCGCGCTGTTAAGTGGATTGGACTGTCCATGTCCGGCTCCGGTGAAAAGGAGCCTACCAGCATCAGCCATCAGTGTCTGCTACGGCACGCGATATCCTAACAATGCTGAAGAACTGCCGCGTTTCTGTGGAGTTGTTTATTCCGCATGCTTAGTCGCAAAGATACCTCACTGTAAACATATTGGCATTTAAGCCAGTTTTATTGAGGCATGTTGCTCTGTCAGCTATTCATAAGATGCTATAACATAATTCAACAACCAACTTTCTAAAAGGTCACGCGATGCTCCGCTGGATACTTTCAGGGCTCTTGAATCACAGCCCGAGAGCACGCACCAAAAGCAGAATCATTTTCACCTGGAAAGCTGGTTCTCAAATCTAGAAACCGAGCCTCAGAGCTTAGGTCAGGACCTGTTCGGAAAAAAAACTTCAAAAGGGCAGGATATGCAGCTAGGGATGGGGGCAGGCACATTCTTCACCTTCTCTATAGCTTGAGAATTATGCGTTTAATATACAAGAGAAGTAAACACTCATATAAGTATTCAAATGTATATAAAAACCTTACTAGCTGTGAAGGTGGGTGTTACGGTTTTCTGTTGGTTTATATATGGGCTGAAGCTACTTTAGTTTGGAAAGAACGGTCTACTGCAGGCCTGTCTACCCGTAAATAATTTGAAACAAAGAACTGAATTTTTAGAAGGGCAACAGATGTCACTTGGTGTGCTGATAGGTGTGGGGTGGCAGAGGAAAGGAGAGTTGGGCAAACTGTCTTTGCCCCTCCCTTTGTACTAACACAGGCTTTTGCGTTGTCTCAGCTGCCTGCAGTCTCGCAGTTTCAGCAAAATTATATATAAGGCCCTGAATCGAAAGTCTTATTATCAGGGGAAAAAATCAAGGGCATTGCAGCTTTTACACTCATCATTTTGTAATTGCTAGCACTGCCCAAGCAATAGCAGGGCCCATCTGTCCTGTCCCATGAAGGCGATATAACGGGACTGCTCTGCCGTGTAAATCTTGCTCTGCACTCATGTTTGCAAAACACTGTCCCTTTCCTATTTAAAAAAATTATTTAAAAAAAATCTGGTGAAATCCTAGTGTAGCAGTCGAAGTGTTCCAGGACAACTGCTCTCGAAGTGCAAATTTCCCTTCTTCACAGCTCAAACTGCCACAGCAAGGAAACCCTCTCAGCTTTAGCCTCATAAGGAGTTTTCATTGCAGTAATTTTTAAATAGGAAATTAGAACACATCCTTAACTAGGTTCGTTGGTGCTGAACTTCTGTTTCTGCCACAGCCGTGTCTCGTGTCGGACACTTGGCAAGCACCAAACGTGTAGCAATCCTGAAGTGTCTGGACTTACCCGCCTATTCAGGCTATTAAGCAAGACAACAGAAGCAGAAATACTCAATTTAAACAAAACAAAACAATTTGCTTGAGGTCTTACTTCTTGGAAGTGTCTTGATATTCCCAGTTTCCGGAGCTGTTTAAATGCCTTGTTCCCTTCCAAAAAATGCCTTGTTCCCTTTCAAACAGCTAAATATGTTTAACATTTTACTGTTTGGGTTTTGCAGCAGAATATGCAAGAAATAAAAGAAAAAAAATCCTACAGCTCTCCTGCAAAAAAGTTTCACATAGAGTAGTTTTATCAGCAAAAAAAGGATTCTTTCCCTCCTCTCCCCACAGTTCCCCTGCTGTCAAATGGAATCTCATTAACAAAAGCAATCTCTTTTCAGAAGAGATACACAAATTAATCAAGTTAAACAATGAGGGCAACATTGTCTGCAGGGAAAAGAGCACGTTGGCTTTTTGCAAATCAGTTCGTAAAGCAAACGAGCGCTTGTTCAAGACACCTTTATGCATCACTTCGGCCACTACCAAGAATTCTGAGATTATTCATGGAGCAGGTGGTATTGGCACTGCTTTGAAAAGCAGCAAAATAAATCCTGCACGATCACTTGCTGACCATAAAGCACCACCTCTGACTCAATGAAGTGGTCTGGTCTAGTGATATCTGCATTTCATGACCAAAGAAGGGCATGTTGAAGGAAATGGGCAAAGCCAGCCTTCTGGCAGAACAGATAGCTTAGTCACCATCCAGGGTTCGACCCTGCGAGACACCAGATGCTTCTCGGCTTCCTACAGCTTTTAACTCCCTTCATTTTTATGGAAATGCAAGACGTTTAAACTGAGTATTTCTTCAAGTTTGTTTAAAAATAAACACTAAGAATATACAACAGAAAGCTAAACTCCTCTGTAAAATGTAAAGTTCAAGGAAACTGAAGGAATGGAAGAAATACAGGTATTTCTTTTTTTCCCAAGATTTTGTCAGAGATCAGTCTTTGCTCAGTATTTCAATTCTAAATCAGCATACTATTTTAAAAATCCAATGCTGGTGGAAGCAGAGATC
>Ga0065711_1030624_pt1 | contig 31952 bp, 15 predicted proteins | sample Hoacrofraction12_FD_59098 | JGI IMG/M metagenome (GOLD analysis project Ga0065711, IMG submission 59098) | Hoatzin crop microbial communities from Cojedes, Venezuela - Epithelial fraction 12 v2 (version 2) | ecosystem: Host-associated > Birds > Digestive system > Esophagus > Crop | place... | reverse complement strand
TTCCTTCCTTCCTTCCTTCCTTCCTTCCTTCCTTCTCTCACCTGCTGTTTATTACAACAGAACTTTTCTTCTTCTCTGCAGAACGTCTTTCCACCAAGTTAAATAAAGGAACTGTGAGCTGGTCAACTTTTACAAGGAGCTGCAAATTCCCAAGTATCCAGCAAAGACCCATAGATGTCTAACAGGCACCCAACAAAGATGAAATCTGAATTCATTTAGCCACTAATCTATTTTCTTGTCTGAGATCCATACAAAGATTCTCACAATGAAGAAGGCGGACCCAGTCATGCAAGCAGCAGCCATGCATCTGGACTTATATACCATACCCTCTGTGCTGTACTTACGGGAACATACTGACAGATAACATGCCAAGAGACTGGGAGAACAATTTGGTTTGGTGGAATTACAGTTGTAAAGTGGAAGTAAGAGGAGAATTTGCTGGTTTTGCTACGGTACTCTAACCATGCTTAGAGAGGATGCAGCTCAGAGACGATGAACGCTGATGACAGTGCTTAGTGGGAGAAGGAAATTGCCACTGATGAAATGCACAGCCCCAACTGGAAGCACGAATGTTGTGACTGCAGTCACAGGCAAACATGTTTCTTTACAACATGTACTGAATGCATTTTTAATAGCTACAATAAATTACAATTTTCAAATAAATTCCCACTTCAGTTCTATCCTCAGCCAAGTCAGCTTCTGCTAAGATTCCTGAATTGTCTCTGCGTACAGAAGAGCCAGTATGTATGTGCTATGGCTGCTTTCCTCGTTGCACTACTCCAAACTGTATCATCAGCATCATCAGCAACATCACCATTATTATTATTATTATTATTATTATTATTATTACTACTACTACTACTACTACTATTATTATAGTATTATTATTATTATTATAGCCTAAACAGCTCCTTCCAGAAGTAATTATTCTCTATGTATCTAAAAGCACTTGTCTGCAGCTTAAAGGAAAGTAGCCATGGCACATACATTTATGACTTTATACACACAAACTAATTCGTAAAAAAAAACTCCTCTCTCTTCTATAAGACCTGACCTACAATGCATTCTGTATGTCCTGCAGGGATGAGCAACCCGAAGGAGAGAAAAAGCATTCAAGAACTCCGCACAGTGCCTCCTTGTTCATTCGCCAGCCTTCAGAGATGCACCTGCCATTACTACCACTGCTAGAAGAGGAGCTGGGGCTGATTGTGTGACAAAGCTCCACAGTGCAGGCAAGATGGGAAAAACCTCCTTCCAAACTGTGTATCATTAAATCAGTATACTTGGTTTAAAAGTAATCACACGGTAATTGCCTAGCTAGGGACAAGTAGAATAGCTAATGCCAAAAAGATTCACTTTGAAACCTGGAGAGGAATTCTACTTTTTAACAGCTTAAATAATTACCCAGAAAGGCAAACTAACTTTTAACTGAACCATCAGGTCATCAATTCACTGAAATAATGAAAATTACCTTGAGGCAAAATAGTGCCCAACCTGTTTTCTATAATGAGAGCAGAAGATACACCTTGAAGCAGCAAATCTGGAGTAATAGGAATAGTGTAGCAATGCTTCCCATGAAATCAAGATGACTGCTGTCTGTGACCCATAGGACTTATATTAGCATAAGTTTCTAGTTTGAAAGTAGGACATTATTTAGAACAATAATGATTTTAAAAGGAATAACTGCAGTGGATTTTAATGAGCAATGCTAAACTATAACTTATTTCCTCTGTCTTTTGAAGACTAAGGGCATGGTTGACTGAATTGACAGAATTTTACAGACATTGTACCAACAACAGCTCCCTTCAAGGTGAAATATTTAAACAGAATGCAATTGGCTATTTTATTTTAAGAAAATATTTAAAAAATATAAAATTATATACTGTAAATAATTTACTTACTCAAACCATGCTATACTATCTTATCACACATTTTCATTTAACCTCCCATTACAGTCTGAGGTTAACAAGTGCTACAATCCACATTACGTTAGAAAACATTTAAACAAAGAATGACTTTACAAAGACTGCAATATGAAACAATGCATACACAGAGCAATTTCAGCATGTGAGTGAAGGTTACATGCTAATTGTCCATCACTAGAACTGCAGAATAATGAGGAGTGGCAGAGTTTATGCAGGTTGTTACAAGAGTTTGATTACTGAAAAGAGTCCTAGTCATTAGAATGAGGACTCACACAGTGTGTCACGCGTATTTCTTTGTTGATCAGCCAGACCACAGAGAGTACACCGAGGCATCTGGCTTATTATCTTAATAAATCAAATCTACTTAATAATGAGCAAACTAAGTTTCTAATCTTCAGTGCTTTGGTTTTAGAATTTTATTTTAATTTGGAAGCCAAGATGTCATAATCTGAAGATGCTATTAAATCCTACTATTTGGTCTTCATTTTCCCCCAGCCTGTTTTCTGATCTTTGTTTCCCAAAGCTCCATTTTTTTTTCCTGAACCAGGTTTCTCTGCTTTCTTCGTAAGCTGAAAATTGTCTACTGGTTTGGCCACTGTCTATCAGTCATCCAGGATGGTGTCTTTGCATCATAAATGCCTTCTTTTACAATTCTTCTCTCAGATATCAGAGTTGAACTGCAATACTTGAAAAAAATTAGCTCAGGAAGGAGGCCTCTCCTGTTGTTGAATATATTGGTGACAGAGCTGACAAATAAAACCACTGAAAAAACAAATATTCATCAAAGTCAGTATGTACAGAATTTTTTGAAAAATGTTCACCAGAGAGGTTTTTTGGAAGTGATGCATGCTGTCATGGCAGTGCTGGTGTCGACTGGGGACATGCAAGTTTTAGGCTCAAGACATGGCTTCAGGTTCCAGCTTTTGCACTATCTGGAAAGAATACCTCAGCTCAAAGTCACACAGAAATAGAGCATGTTGCACAAAACCTAACCCTGCCTGATTCAGAGTAGAAATATTCTTCAGTACCAGATAGCAGAGTCATGTGAGCCGGGCTTTTTCACATCCCAGGCCACCATCCCAATCCCTCAAAGACACGCCCAGTGGAAGTTCAAGCTATCTTCTTACTAGTGTTACTGAAACGAAAACAGATGGATTGGGATTTCTTAAAGTATGCTGCCTATTACTAACACTTCAGCAGCTGGTCTCTCTACAGAGCTGGTATCCCATCCTGACACAACTTTGTCTCCAGCCAGTCCAGGTATGGAGGAATTTTGAACTTTGGAAGATTCAAAAACTAAGCAAAATGTTAGAAGAGTTAGCAGAATGCCCTCACAGTGGTTATGACTCCAAAAGGAGCTTTTATTAAAACAGAAAAGACAAGGGTGAAAACAGGATTTTGCAGTTGTCTTTAAGAGAAATGTAGAAGGAATGAGTCATGAAAGTATAATTAAAAAATGCCTTTATCTTCTTCAGCATCTTTATAAAAAGTAAAGAAATGCGGAAGACTTATTACAAGCTTATTCTGACTCCTCCAAAATGTGTCAATCAGCGTGCATCAGCAGTTTTCACTTCCAGGAGCTATCTTCACTCCATAGCACTCTAGGACAAGGTTGCCTATAGAGGTAGTAGATGACCCACCCCTGGAAACATTCAAGGTCAGGTTGGACTGGGCTCTGAGCAACCTGATCTGGTTGAAGGTATCCCTGCTCATTGCGGTGGGGTTGGACTAGACAACCTTTAAAAGTCCCTTTCAAACCAAACCATTCTATGCTTCTGTGATTCTATGACAAACGCATGCAAGCCAAAAAGGAAGAACAAAATTACAGAGGTCATGTTGACACTCAAGGGCTTGTCTTAGATTCTCCTATGCTGCTCTGGCATTTAGGTATCTTCATGGTGATACCTAGATAACCAAGATACTGTCCTTGGATGGGAGCATGTATACAGCAGAGAAACACATTTGCACCTCATCCCAAATAAAATGAGTGTTCTTGGAGTGGCAACAGGCACTCATTACATGCATAGTTTCTGCATAAGCTGCATGTTTAATCACACAAGAAATGCATACCCATCTTCAGAAGTATCATTTTTGTATACATTGCTATAGCAGCTATGAGCTGCCCAGTCACAAGCAAGGATCTTACATAACTGATATTGAACAGAGGACAAGAAAGCTTCCTGTATCCCAAAGTTCCCTGGTTTTGAATCATAATTGCCTTTGGTATTATCAGAGAATGTCTGTGTGTGTGTGCATGTGTGTACTAGTACAGTGTAGCCCAGACTTGGCTTTCAGCACTTACATTTGAAAAGCAAATTTTCCAGAAATGCATACACACTATGAGTGCCAAACCATTGCTTAAGTTTCCTATTATCATAGACAAATTACTATACCAGCATACAGTGAAAAAAAGAAACTGAAAGCCAACAGCAATGTTTGTGCTTGTAGAAATCATGTTCAGTTAAAAGTGTATACATAATCATAATAATGCTTAGTAAAAATCAAATATTGACAGATTAGAGTGTGAAAAGCAAAGACCAGATCCCAGGCTGTCTGAAGTAAACAGATTTTTTGAAGTCAAGTAAGACCAAGACTTTGTCCTAACTTCTTAGAATCGAAAGACATTGAGCTGCTTTTTTCTTTTCTTGTGTAATAGTAAAGGAAGATAATATTGAGGAACATACTTTTACTTGAAGATATCAAATTTTTTCATCACTCAAAAAATTTGCATTTATTCTGCTTGTTCTTCCCTGGATAGTGGTGAACTATCATTTTCTTTGATACAAGCAGCATTTTCAAAAGATTGTTTTAAAAATACAGTTTTGTTAAATCAACAAAATTTAATGACTATGTTTCCAGCACATAATGTTACTTCATCTTCTGGTTTTGGCATTCAGTATTAAATCTGGAAAACCAATGAATTTGTTCAAAGATCAAATTTATTTTTATTCATGTTTTCCCCCATGATTATTGGCATACATAGGTTGTATACTGGAATTTTTCATGAAGAACTGAAATTAGATAAATGAAAGACCATTTTTTTCAACATTTAAATTAATTGTGACCTGTTGTCATTTGCAACCTACTAGTCAATATTTCTTGTGCCCTAACCAATTCATTATATACGATACTGGTTCTTTCAAAAAACAGTTCCTTTTGATTCAGCTCTGATCATTTCACTGCCTGTAGCTGCAGCCCATATCTTTTGTTAACCGTCTTGAATGCTCTGAACATACTCGGGACTTCCATGTCCCTGAACAAAACTGACCTCCAGAATTAATTCTAAAAATACAAGCTTTGCAAAAAAAAAAACAAAACACCAACTAGTGTTTGGTGACATGATCAAGAATGTTTTGCTTATATGTACACTTATGTGTTTATATACATACACAAACTGTCCTGCCAAATTCACATATTATTTCTTCCCGGTCCTACTGCTGTATATAATACACCCCTTCAACAATAGCTATGTGAAGTTACAGCATCTTATTCACCTATAAAGTATTATAAGCATCAGAATTGCTCTCAGGCTGTTCAGACCTTTCATCTTTAGGCAGAAAGACATTTTTGGTTTACATCATGAAGTATCATTTGGTATGTTCTTTCAAATGGGGTACTAATGAAAAGGATGACTTTTTAATTTTCGTGTTGAAAGGTACAAGTAATATTGGAAAATCCTGCAAGAAATGCGGTTTCATCAAGCCACTTGATGGGAATAAAAATATGTAATACTATAAGCAAGACTTCAATCCATGATTACCAGTCTAGTTCGATTTCCGCCTTAACAGTAGAAAAGTTACCCACATAATCATTGTTTGCATTGATGCATCAATTTGAGAGAAAATCGATATACATATATGGTATAGCATGCGTGATCTATTACCCACTATTCCTAAGAAGTGTTGTCATTTACCACATATAGGTTTTCTTTGTGCTTGAAGAATAAAAGTGAACACTGGCAGATGAATTAAAAGCAATAATAAATTACAAAAACTGCCAAAGTCAGTGAAAGCAGATGCAGGATCAGAGTGAAAGTGAGTGTCATTTATGTAAGAATTTTTTTTAAGAGAGTTTATTGACAGGAAGCTGTGCAATGCTTTTGGAACAGAACATTATTCATGCTCCATAGAGCACCACATACTGTAGGAGGTCTGAGAATGTACGACACTACATGTAGCTGGATGGGATCCACGCAAGAGTGCTGAGGGAACTGGTGGAGTTGGCAAAGCCACTCTCCATCATCTATCAGCAGTCCCGACTAGCAGAGGAGGTCCCAGATGACTGGAGGATCACCAGTGTAACACCCATTTACAAGAAGGGCCAGAAGGAGGATCCTGGGAACTACAGGCCTGGCAGCCTAACCTCAGTGCTGTACAAGATTATGGAGCTGTTCATCCTGAGTGTGCTCAATGAGCATGTGAAGGACAACCAGGGGATCAGGCCCAGCCAGCATGGGTTCATGAAAGGCAGGTCCTGCTTGACCAACCTGATCTCTTTCTATAACCAGGTGACCCATCTAGTGGATGAAGGAAAGGCTGTAGACATCATCTACCTGCAGTTTAGTAAGGCCTTTGACACTGTTCCCCAGAACATCCTCCTGCAGAAACTAGCTGGCCGTGGTTTGGATGGGTGTACTCTTTGCTGTATAAAACACTGGCTGAATGGCCGAGCCCAGACAGTGGTGATGAATGGAGTTAAATCCAGCTGGTGGTCAGTCACAAATGGCGTCCTCCAGGGCTCAGCTTTGAGTCCGGTCTTGTTTAATATCTTTGTCAATGACCTGGATGAGGGGATTGAGTGCTCCCTTAGTAAGTTTGCAGATGACACCAAGCTGGGTGGGAGTGTCGATCTGCTTGAGGGTAGGAAGGCTCTGCAGAGGGATCTGGACAGGCTGGATCGACGGGCTGAGGCCAACTGTAGGAGGTTCAACAAGGCCAAATGCTGGGTCCCACACTTCGGTTGCAACAATCCCATGCAATGCTACAGGCTTGGGGAGGAGTGGCTGGAAAGCTGCCCGGCGGAAAAGGACCTTGGGGTGTTGGTGGACAGCCGGCTGAACATGAGCCAGCAGTGTGCCCAGGTGGCCAAGAAGGCCAATGGCATCCTGGCTTGTATCAGGAACAGTGTGGCCAGCAGGAGCGGGGAGGTGATCGTGCCCCTGTACTCGGCACTGGTGAGGCCGCACCTGGAGTGCTGTGTTCAGTTTTGGGCCCCTGACTACAAGAAGGACATTGAGGTGCTGGAGCGTGTCCAGAGAAGGGCAACGAGGCTGGTGAGGGGTCTAGAGCACAGGTCTTGTGAGGAGCGGCTGAGGGAGATGGGGCTGTTTAGTCTGGAGGAGGCTGAGGGGGGACCTTATTGCTCTCCACAACTACTTGAAAGGAGGTTGTAGTGAGTCAGATGTTGGTCACTTCTCCCAAGTAATCAGCAATAGGACGAGAGGCAATGGCCTCAGGTTGTGCCAGGGGAGGTTTAGATTAGATATTAGGAAAAATTTCTTTACTGAAAGAGCGGTCAGGCATTGGAACAGGCTGCCCAGGGAGGTGGTGGAGTCCCCATCCCTGGAGGTGTTCAAAAAATGTGTAGACGTGGCACTTCGTGATATGGTTTAGTAGGCATGGTAGTGTTGGGTTGATGGTTGGACTTGATGATCTTAGAGGTCTTTTCCAATCTATAATTCTATGATTCCATGATTCTATGATTGCATGAACACTAGTGACTCTTGCATTCGTTTTACTCTTAAGAAGCATGAAATCATGCCTCAGAACCCCCAGGTTTATGTCATCTATCAATGCTGATCACTACTCATTTATTTATAAGTCAGAAAATCTTACAAGAGCTGTTGTTTGTGGGAGGAGGACCCTTTGTACTAAAGTTTGTTACGAAGTCCCACAGGACTGGATTTGGTGAGCTTGTAATTCCCAAACCAGTTGAAAGTTTTCAATTAGCTATCAAAAAAGCAACATTTTCACATAAAATGCTCTCTCTTTCCTCTTGAGAATTTAATTTTACACATTTTTAAAAAATAATAATGGAAATGCAACATTTTGCTTGACCTGATATTATTTTTGTACAAATAAAATCTTCATGAGTTTGGCCTCACCTTTGTGACTGAACTGTGACATCTTTTATGTAATCGTGGAATGGGATAACCTGTTTCTTCCTACGCATACTGACATGTACTCCACCTCAACTGTCCCTAACATAAGCTTTTGTGCTCCAGTTTCCCTTATAATCTTTTGAAAGCTTTAAATAGTATCTTACAGTTGGAAGCCCATTCCTGTTGATCATGTTGCATTCTGGAACAGGCTATATTGATTATCTGGTCTCACTTTCTCCATGGTATGAGATTTCTCTGAAGTAATCACCGCTGCAAACCCAAAAGTTGTTGGTAAAATAGAACATCTTTTAGAAATGCAACCTATCTTAATTTAGAAATCTTCAGCGATAGAGTTGCACTGTAACCCTTGAAGTTCTTTCAATGCTTAGTTATTCTCATTGTGAAGAAGAGGTAAGTTTTTCTTAGTCTACAGTCATCTAGCATCAGCTCAGCTCTTGAGTCTGAATATATCTTTGCTACACTGAAGAACCCTTTTTAACCAGTTTTCTTTTTCTCATGCAGGTATTTGGAGATGGCAATCAACTACTCTTTGTCCTTGAAGATAAACACTTATGGTCTGTTAACATAAAGAATTATTTCCAGTCTCTAATAAATCTTCTGGACCTTTTGTGCTTTCCACAACTTTTCAAAATAACTCTTGAAGTGCAGCCATCAGAATTAGGTCATATTTTAATAGCAGCTGCATAAGCATAACATATAGAGATAATAAAAGTGCCCTTCTTCTAGGGAACAATCTTTCTCTGAATACGTAGCCAATATCTGTTCTTGGTATTTTGGCCATACCTTCAAACAAGTAATATATTTTAAATTAACTATTAATTGACAAGAAATACCCTAGAGCCTTTAGACCTGCAGCACCCAGAATGCCAGGTCTCCAATTCTGGGAAAGCAATATCTATAGGCTTCAATCCAAAACACATGCTTCAATCCTGAATACATGTTCTGAAGTACAGAAATGCTTATTGGCACTTGAATCAGGCTACAAAGCAATCTGAACTTCTTTCTACCCTGACTTGTATCTATTATTGACCACTCCCTCAGCCTTTGTGTCACCTCTAAACTTAATGAGTCTTAATGTTATGATTGCTTCTTCACCATTAAGAAAAAGTATTAAATAGCATCAAGCCAGAAGACATAGCAACTCAACAGAAGGTCCTGTTTTTTCTAGCTGTGTTATGAATCTCAACTGGTAGTCAAAATTTAATAATTTGGTAGGTGCCACAAGGATTTTCTTATCACTGTAGCTTCTTAATCAAAATGTCATACTGCATCAAGTGAGATGTCTTACAAATGTACATTGTATCACCCCACATGCCTATGATATTGAGATAATTTGACAGGAGTTAGTTTCTATGAATGAATTTTTATTGGTGTTAATTATATTATTCTTTACACTTGTATTAATCTATTCCAGGATCAGCTGTTCCAGAACTTTGCTCAAGACCAATGCAGGATGAAAAGCCCATAATTACATCAGTCATTTTATTTGCAGTTTTTTGAAACTGAAAAAATATTTTATTTCCCCTGAAGCATTCTTTGACGACTTGTCACAAGTGGGCAGTAGTGATCCCTAGTCAGTGCTTTAAACTACTGTTATCAAGTTATCAAAGGGTACGTTAAGTAAAGAAGGACCTGATGAAGGGGTTGTGCTGAGGAAGTGGCTGGTAACAATAGAATAGAATAGAATAGAATAGAATAGAATAGAATAGAATAGAATAGAATAGAATAGAATAGAATAGAATAGAATATTTCAGCTGGAAGGGCCCTACGATGATCATCCAGTTCAACTGCCTGACCACTTCAGGGCTGGCCAAAAGTGAAAGCATGCTATAAAGGGCATTGTCCAAATGTCTCTTAACCACTGACAGGCTTGGGGCATTGACCACCTCTCTAGGAAGCCTGTTCCAGGGTTTGACCACCCTCTCCATAAACAAATGCTTCCTAACACCCAGTCTGAACCTCCCATGGCCCAGCTTTGTGCCTTTCCCACACATCCTGTCACTGGGCCCCAGGGAGCAGAGCTCAGCACCTCCCTCTCCACGTCCCCTCCTCAAGCAGCTGCAGAGAGCAATGAGGTCGCCTTCAGCCCCCTTCTCTCCAAACCAGACAAGCCCAGAGTCTTCAGCCACTCCTCACAGGCCATGCCTTCCAGCTCTTTCACCAGGTTGCTCTCATCTGGATGCATTCAGGTGTCTTCATATCCACCTTAAATTGTGTTCTCTATTTTCCACACAGAAAACCAGTAAGTGGTTACTTGCATTCAAAAGACCTCCAAGAGTTTGTTTATCTTTTACACTCTAACTTTCTTTCTCATACCGAATTCCTGGATGCTAGAGACAATGCTTTTTGATTTTGAATTTGTAAACAGTAAGGTTGAGAAGTTGCAAGGAATGCTATTTGTAGAAGGATTTTTCTAGCATAGTCTTTCAGGTTGAAGCCATCTGGCACAACAATTTCTCACTTCACTTTTTAGGAAGATGTGTTTTGTTTTTCTGCAGAGCTGTTTGGTAGTCTGCAACAGATGCAAGCTTGCATTCTATTTGCTGTTTTATCTGGTAGAATAAAGAAAAATATTGATCCATATGCATTCACACTTACTTCCAAGACATTTCACAGCTGGAAAAAGGGAATGACACTTCTGATTGAGTGTTATTTTAGCTCCTTCTTTGCCTTCTCAAGCCTTTCTAACTGGATTGTTATCAGTCCTTATTAGATTCCCAGCAATTACTATTTTGGCTCTTCACATTTCACTGATATCACGTTTTCAAATGTATGTTCATAAACACGCAGTCCCTGTTGCCTTTATTAATTTCCCTAGCTTGTATCTGATATCCATGCAATGTTTTTTCCTTCACATCCCCTAATGCCTTTGCTGCAATCTCCTGGTAATAAATTAATTTTGTGCTAAATAAGTGCTCCTCTTTTTCTGCTGTTCCTGCTAGCCCTTTTTCTTTAGTGTACCACCCTCCTGGATTACCTAGTTGATGTGTTCGGTACTTCCCAGTTCCTTTGCGATGAATGAAAAAGCCAGTCTAAACCTGATTCAAATCCAACTACTTCTCATCTGTTTATCTCTATTTATGAGTAATATTTTTCATTTCTGAACTCCATACTCAGACTTTCACTTGTTTTCAGCAGAAGTATTTCCTTCTTGGCTTTAACCTGACAATAGTGTTAGCTTAAAATTTTTAAAGACATAAAATTGGAGATTTAGCCCAAGTCTGTTGATATTGCTCTCCTTGCTGTCTCTAGGAAATTGCTTTTGCTTACTGATGATTTATCTTTATCTGATATTCTGTAGTGTGAAATATTTAAATTACAGGAGAATAACATGCACTGAATTTCTAAGAGGATTTTGTTAAGTTAGACACTGTCAGAAAAAGGACCAACACTATCCCCGTTGCAAACGATGAAATAAAGCTGTCTTCCCTGAAAACCTTTCAGTAACACATTTTAATCATTCTCATCAGTGCTGGGCAAGAGCCTACATGTCTTTCTACATCTTTCTTGAATGATCCAGAGAAGGAAGAGTGACCACAAAGAACCGCAGAGAAAAGAAAGGACTCCTGTGACATTCTGAAGAAAGGAATGACCAAGAAAAGTGGTTCAGTGACACAAAGGTGATGTTTCATTCACAAATCATTGTTAATTGTAGACTGGAGCAACTACAGTGCAGGAAGCTATCAACACCCATTGATGCCCGAAGTTAATTAGTTTTTGGCAAACAAAACAACAGTTCTGTGTAATGAAGCCAGTCCAAACTATGGATTTATTTTTCAGCTATGCTAACTTTTTGAAGAGTGTATGTTAGTAGTTTTTATTATTACTGTGTAGGTTCTAGTTTTCCTCAACTACAAATACCCATGCAATTTACTAAAAAATGTAGGAGTTTTGGGGGGATTGGAGTGGCCTGGTGTACTCCAACCCCTGAATAACCATTAATCACCAATTCAAAAGGCACTGTGTGAAGAGAATTTTATGTCAGACGTGCAAATTAAAAGGGAACATGAGATGAATTCTAACTGACTGTAACACTATAAAGACTTTCAAAATTCAGCAACTTTAACCATCTGTTTATAAGAGGAGGACAATCTGGGGATGGCTAAATATGGGAGAATCTATTAATTTTGTAACTATTTAATGACTTTGATGCTGTGGTGGCTGAAGCTCTTGTCTGCACTTAGAAGCAAACAGCATAGTGTGTGGTTTAAAGTTATTTTCTCCCAAATATCTGTAAAACATTAAGTTTTTATGCATGTTAGATTGAAAGGGCCAAGTCTGTTTCATTTATGTGAAAGGACTCAGTTAAAAATTCGAAGAGCTGTACCAGTGGAACAGAACAGCTACAAAAAGGCTGGAGGCTGGCAGTTTGTAACTCCTGTATACCTCTGGTCGCACGGCTTGTTCCTTCATGAACAGCCCTTGTTGCTGGGCCTCACAGGCCTGCGGCTTGTAACCATGCCCTGCTTTCATTCAACAACTAGGTATGAGCTCTAGCCCCGTGGGGGTCTTCTGGTGACTACAGCCTAAATACTAGTGGTAGAACTTTCAAAAGCACTTCACTCTATTGAAAATCAATGAGGTACAGGATTCTAAGTCACTTATGCCGCATATTTACAAGGCAATTGGATGAGCATGAGAGAGGGTCTAAGCACAGCACACTCTGGCACCAGGCCGAGTTGCAACTGCATGAATGCCTTGCTAATATTGATGGATTGCCAGTCTTACTGGGATCACTTTGAGACCACTGCTACTGGGCATCTGCAGCATGCAAGGTTCCTCATGACTGTATGCACCCCACAGATTGACCAGCAGGCACTTTGGAGAGTTTTCTCCTATGTGAATTAGTTTCACATATGCAAACAGAATCTATCAGTACTGGTCATCTAATGAAAAGAGTATAGGACCTACATTCCCTACATTTCATTCAAATTAAGTCTTCTGAAGAAGAAAGTGTAGGAATGTTTCAATTTCAGAAAGGCTTCAGACCATAAAAATTAAGTGTTCAATGAGGTACCCAAGAAGGAGCCAAAAAATTTCACTGGCAGGCTTAATTTAAGCCTGTGTTTTGGTTCGGTTTTTTTTTCTGCAGCCAACAGTCTCTCTGCCCTGTGTTTTGCTTCCACAGATGAATCTGAATGCAACATGGAGAAAATACCGCATGCACAAAATGGTAGAAGGTTAGATATAACCATCTGGCAAGATATGATTCAGCCCTGTGAGAAGGAAACTTGGGAAATTCACAAATAGTGAAGGTCCCATTTAGATAGCATACACACTTTTGCAACCTGACCACATACAGAGCACCCATCACATTTGAGACCTACTTTGCCTAAGAGCTACCTGAGCAACAGCCAACTTTGAGAAATAAGTATAAACAACTATTTCATATTTCTCCCCAATAACATTACTGATTTTAGTATCCACCAGACAGACTGGAGAATGAAGTATCTTATTTAGACAGGTTGGTTACAGGTCTCAGCAAAGCGATTAATATTCACTATGCTTAGTAAGCATAGGTCTGAGGTGAAGAGTTGGCTCGAGGAAGAAGTCTAGTCTTCAGTTTCACTTTGTGAAGGGTGCAGTAACCAAGTGCTATGGCTGAATCTGTGCTGATAGCACCTGCTTACTGAACAGTAGCTTTTGACAGTTCAGTGATTTGCAACATGTTCAACATTTAAGAGGGGCATTAAATTAGCCCAGGGTAGAGGCTGGCTCTGTGTAAATAGGTGCTCAAGGAGTTTCTGTCAACATTGAGTAAAGTTTGCTGTGTACATGTAAATTTTCCTGTGTACATCTGTTTCAATAAAAAACGCATTTGAAAAAAAATGGGGATACATTATGCGTATCACTTTTTGTCGCTTTTAGTTTTTTTCTTTTTCTGCTACTGCTCTTTACAAAGAGAGCCTATTCCTGTGTGCAGATTATACCTTATAGAGTGAGAAGTGCCTTCTAGAACTGAGTTACCACTGATCAATTACTGCTGCATTTGTTGATAAGCCTCACTATGAGAAGATGCTCCACGTGAGACTTAATACTTTAGGCAAACAGCTTGAGTATTTGGATATTAAGATTAGATTTATCTCAACGTGTTCTTTCTTTGACTGTATAATTTGAGCCTTGACTGCCAGTAATTTTATTCTACATCTAGACCTCTGCTGGGCATTATCTCCAATTTGTACGAGGTTGTGCAGGAGGTTTGCAATAGGAATAATGGGAATAAATGCACTTGTGCCTTGCTTAGGTAAAAGGCTATTGTGCTAAGCCCCCACAAGGTTTAGCCACTGGAATTAAGTTTCTATGGCACAGCCAATCAGTTATGATAAACTATGGGTCTTTGTACATAAACAAAATGTTAATGAGATGCTAATGGCAGGTGTAACCTCCTTCAACTGTCAGAAAATGGATAGGAGAGACTGTTAAAACTGAAGTGCTTGGAAGAGCCTGAAGAATCACTTGTGATGAAAGTAGGTTGCTTTTCCATCAATATTTAAGTGTATTTTTAGCACAAGGACAACAATACTGACACACACGAAACAGAAAATGACAGATCACCTATGAGCACTGCCTTGAGATTTTATTTTTTTTTTTATGTGTAGCTGCATTTGGTCAACATTTCCCAGAGTTTTTAGGGATGCATGGGTCATCTGTGAAAATGTATTCAGAACTCAATTTTGGCAAACAATGCTGAAGCTTTGGAGCATTTTACTTTCAGAACTTTCAGAAAGATTACCCTAAAAAAAAAAAAGCAAGCTGTTCCAGTAGTTGAAGATTTCTTAGTATAGTTCATAACCTTTGGTTTATTGCTTGATTTAAACTATTATTTTTGGCAAGTAATTTAATTAGTTATTGACAAAAAATAATTACTTTGGCTATTTTGGAAACTGCACATTTAAATACCCACAATACTGAAAAAAACCCCAAACCTAACCCCTTCTTATTCTGAGAATGTCTTCAAATTAAATCCGTTATGAAAAGTCCAGCCACTTCTTCCTTACTTTTCTCCTTGGATCAGCCTCTTCTACCTGGTTTATTTCATCCGGAGCTACCTATCCTCAGGCAGCCTTCACTTCTGTTTCATTATTTCTGCATTATGATTCTTTTCCTACTGCAAGCAAAGAGATATATGCAATTTTGCTCCATCTCAACCTATCCCATGCTTTTTCTTTTCCTCTAGCATACTTCGTCTTAGTCTATGAATTGCTTTGGAAATTATCACTTCAAAAGTTTTCTATACATTGAATTTTAATGTCAGAAAATGCAATTTGTTCATTAAAATAATCCTTAAACACGACTTTTTGATGAACCCAATGGGACCAATGAATAATGTTGTCTTCTAAATACCAGCCAGTGACCCATACTCTTGCAAGATAACATACATGTCTCCATCAGAAATAGCAAATGTAATTAGTTCCCATGAGCACTCAGAAATATGTTCCTATTCTCATGATATCTTTTATGATACTATCCATGAATTATTAATTTTTAAGTAGTTTTAATCAGGGCCTGGATGCTTTAATGTAGTAGACAGTACTCTAAAAACATTTCTGATACAGTTCCATAGACGTGAAAATACATAAACATAAAAGATAACTCTTAAGACTGCAGCAATATATGAAGTTAGCAACTCAAGACTGTAAGATTATGATTTGGTTAAACTTCTTATATAGATTGCTCCTTGCCATCCCACCTTTTCAACCTTGCGGTAATGAACTTCAGCAATGACTGATATTCTTACATGTACTCCATCCTTGAATGGATCTCTATACAACCCCATAGCAATTCAGATTTAAAAAGAAAAATGATGAGGTGGAGGCCAAGACGTCAGGATTATTCCTTACTAGACAGGTAGTCCAGAATCTAAAGCTGCTTATCCACCAATGATGTTTCTAATGTAAAGAAAGACTTGGATGGATATAAGCAAAAACAACTCAAAATCTAAATCTAAAACTAAATCTAAAGTTCTAAATCTGGCATGTTGTCTTTTCAGTTGTCAGCTGTACATCATTTCCCTTGTAAGAGTTTTCTTGAAGAAAAGTGCCATTCTCTTACGTTAGCCTGTCCTGCTAAATGAGGGTCTGCAGGTTTTCTCTCGTAGTGGTTCATATAGGATAATTCTTTAAACAGGTTCATGCCAAAACCAGCAGACTTCAATGTTAAGAGCTGAAACCTTCCTTTTTGTTCTCTGTGTTCTGCAAGGGTCTTTCAGTACAGAGCAGAGCGTTGTTAATGCAGATTGCCTTGATTTTCCCTACAGGAGTCTACCAACTCTCACAAAGCCTGCAGCCCTGACAACAGGGAATATTACTTTTTTGGCAGTTCCTTACAGATAGCAGTGAATGAGAAAAGCCAAAATGGTCAAAGCTTTGTGGTTCTTGAATTTAGGAGGTTGTTTGTTTGTTTGTGATAAAATAAGCAGCCTCAGATCTTTATTTTCATCCAAAGTTTTCCAGATTCAATGGCCTGTATTGAATCTATCCACTTCCTGATTGAAGAAAAGGTTCTCCTGAACATTTTTTTCCTTACCGTATTTGTGGGCCATCCTGCAGCCCTATGGATACCTGAGCTCAGTGATTGATAATGTCTATAATCATTTAGCACCCAGTTCCAGAAAAGGACAAAACACAGATATTTTGCCGTGGGTTCATAAGCACTTTGTTGACAATGGAGAATTGGTGAGATCTGAGGGTCTTGGTTCTGAAGAGCAATGTAGTCTTTCCACCAAGCTCACTTTATTCTGTCTCTGTCCAAAGCCTTTTCCATTCACAGCTCCTACATGCTAGCTGTTTTATGCAAACAGCTCCAGCAAGAGTTCACCAGCTTCTTGTCCCAGTCCCAGCCCCCTCATCCCTGCCACCTCCCTTCTGACCCATGCCCCAGTCTTTCCTACTCTGCATGGCTCCATTTCCTATGACAGGAGTTAACTTGTTCAGTCTTCCCCAAGCTCCTTCTCTGTTTTTCATTTTCCTCCTCTCAAAGGCTCCTAGTCTTGTCTTTCCCACTTTGCCTCTCCTGCGGTATTAGTGCCCTTGTCCGAGCAGTCCCAGCCCCCTGATCCGAGCTTCCTGTTTCTCATCACTTCCCAGCTCTGTCTTCTCTTGGAAGCTTTTAAGATTAATTTAAGCTTTTAATGAATTTATTAATGAGCTGTGAACATTAATGAGGCAAAATACCAAATGAGGCATGCTTTTAGGTTGTTCAGGTATGGAGAAAAATATGACCTGGAAGAGAGAATTTCTTTCCTTCTGGACCTACAGGGAATTTTTACATTTCTCCTTCAGTTTGATCGCCTGACCAGAGGGAGCCCGATCTGGGCCCACAAACTCTTCAAACACAGAATGAGGCCAGATATTTTCCCTGGAAAGCTGTCATGCTGATTTTACTAACTCTAAGGTAGAAGCTCTTCCCTGCATGCCTCAGCTCACAGGGTGACCTCAGGCAGGTGGAGTGAGGACATTTTAAACTTAACTGGTCCTCTTCCTTGGAATAATTTATTTCAATATAAAACTATTTCCACATTTTGGTATTATTTCAACTCTTTCTTGGTTTACTTATTGAGTGAAATCTTTTTGGAAGGATAAAATAAAGCATTAAACAAAATATTTAACTGACCAAAACTGCTTAGAATATAACTACTTAAATGGTTCAGGCAGGACACTGGACTATAGTCTTATAAATTCCAGGGCAAGCCTGTTTATGATTTACATCATTGAATTATATATTTAAAGAAAAAGGGAGCAGAGGGCTAGATATCTTCTTGACACTTCACTTACAGTTAAGTCAATATTTCATGAAGATACTTCCAGGTGCTTAAGCATTTGCACTATAAGATTATATCAAGTTTTAATGATGCTTGGGTGGGTGAACATGTTTGATTAATAAAACTGCCACTTTTCATTATTAATGCTAAGGTTGTTAACTTAGTAAAAAGTCTGAAGTGGAAAATCAAAGCTGGAAATCAGCAGAGATTGTATAACACTAATGCTTGAGGCTGCATTGACACAGAATTGCAGAGGGAGGAAACTGTGTTTATCATCAATAAAAACAGTACGTGTTTAATTCCACAGACACTGTCATAAAGCGGTTTTCCTGTGTTGTTTATTTTTTCTTTTCTTTAAACATATTTAACTGGAACTAGATGCAAATCTCAAAGTTTATACATTGCATCTGAACAAGTAAATCTTTCCTCTCCCTGTTTCTTCCTTCAGTGTCCTTATGTAGATCATTTCATGCTCAGATTTTGAAGTTAAAAAATGGCATAAATACGTCTATAGTAGGAAATCAGTATATTTAAATCATATATACTTAGAATGTTCTCCTGTCTTTTTGCAAAATCATGTAAAATTTTGTAAAATTATTTTAAATATTACATACTGATTGGCTGTTACCTTTACATTCCACTTAAACTGATGTAAGTTACCACACTAGATTCAAAAGAAGAGAGAACATGTTCCCAAACTCCTCTCTTTCTTTTTGTTTTCCTGATTTTAGTGGTGTTCCTATAACATGTATCTATCCATAGGTCACATTCCACAAAGGTCCCTAGAAGTAATGTGAACATACAGGACAATCTACCTCTTAAGCAGTTTGCCAAATTGATTCTACAGCATAAACTGCTGCGGGTGTCAGAGGACAAAAATTAAAAAAAAAAATAGAGTAGGGAAGAAAATCTTTAAAAGTTCACTTTCCAAAGTAACCCTTTAAAAATAAGTTTGCTTTTCTCTTTTTTATAGAAAGTGATTTAAATATCCAGTGTTGATAATTGGATGTCTCATAATATGAAGTGATGGGGAATGGAGCAGGAAAGGGGAAAAACAGTACCCTGAGGAAGGTGAATCTGTTGAAATATTGCTTTTTTTTTTTCTGATGTGAAACTGTGAGTAGTTCAAATCCACTCTGATTCAGAATAGCAGTAACCTCGTGATCACAGTTACCCAGCAGAAGAGGACCAGGAACAGCAAAGGTAAATAAGAAAAATAGAATTTCTGCAGTGGAAGAGGGAAAGACTTTCATGATGCATAACACCAAACTGAATCATAACTTTTCACTAGGAGGTCTTCTGATTGCTTTCAGAAGAAACCTGGTACACAAATATGGATCACTAAAGCTAGACTTAATCTCTGGCTTTGTTGAATACTTGCTTTTATGGGCAACTCATTTCACCTTTGTTTCTGACTTTGATGAACATTTCAAGATCTTGTGCAAAATTTTCTTTGTTCTGCTTTTGTCTGTCTTTTGCTTCTACAACCGAAATACTCTCAAAAGTAGATGGAACCAGGCTTATTGAATTTCTTTGTTCATGCCCATAAATCCTTTCAGAGTTAACACAATTCTGTAATTTTTCATTGCCTTTAGTGCAAAAGCCACCGAGCTGTTTTTCTTGAGTTAAAAATTCACTACAAATCAAAAATATGCCTAGGACATTCCGTGTGCTGTTGTTTGCTAAATCATTACAATAACAGCTTTCTGCACTGTGGCATCAACCCGAGATGGAAGGAGAAAAGCAGTCCTGAGGTTGTGACTTCGAAACAGAAACAGTTGCGTGGACTACTTTATGCCACGACGCTACTGGCTGAACCTGCGGCTGCAGGAACATCACCCTGTATTTCCTGCACTGCATGTACATGTCATGTAACACAGCAACATTATTCATGCTTGGAGATGAAGTGGTGACGAAAATGTTTCAAGTTTCTGTATGGCCCATATATGGCACAAGAGAACACGCATATGATGGTGTGACACACCACGGATATTGCTCAGGGCAGTGAATCCAGCAGAGATGAGAGTCAGCCTAGAGGGAAATGAAGTGAACTGCTATCCTGCAACACGGGGGAAGAACAGCCATCAGAGCAGGAGGAAATTCAGGCAGCAGAAGGCAACATTCATGAAGATCCTTGTTGACCTTAACCCTTATTTGATGCAGCAGATGGCCAAGGGGAATATATTACCAGGTATGGAAAGAGATCTGCATTGCTGAGTTTGAAGCTGGCAATGCTTGACTACCATCTCTCTGCTGACTGCAGAGTGCAAGCAGAGTGTATCTGGAAAGACAACAGCCACCTCTGTGATTCAAAAGGTGGCAATTGTTATTCCTTAGGTTCTTGGTTGGCATCATCATGTGGATGACGGACATAAAGGAGAGGGCAGTCTGTTTATCCTGTTGTTCCTGAAATACTGAAATGAGTTGATCTTTACAAGGACCTGATTCCTGGGAACTTACTCAATCTCTGCAATTGTTCCTGCTCTCACAAAGATCTGCTAATGATCTGTGAATCCATCTTCCTCCTTAGAATAGTGGAGTTAGGTTTTCACAAGAGGCAATCCTAGATACTTTGTTGAAGTATTTCTTTTGCATTCCAGAACTATTTTCTCATCCTCATATGACTCCTTATTTCAAAGATTAATGCTAGGAATCTTTCATTAACAGTTCATTAATGAGCTTTCTTTGAGACCTTCCTCAAAACTCTGGTCTTGCATTGCTCCAGCTCTCTTATTCCAGCATGTGTTCAAACGACAGTAATAGCAAAGCCCCAAACCTACATTAAAGGAAGGACAGTAGTACTGAGAGAAAACGGTCTTTGGGACAAAGAAGTGGGAAGGAAAAAAGAGAAACAAGCAAAGTGGCCTGAAGTCTAGGTGTGGTAAGGCAAGCTGACTTTGACGTGATGGAGTGGAATTGGCATAAAACAGGTCAAAGCAGAGATAACGCAACATTTTTGACCACATCTAAATCAGCATAGTGAGATTATAAGTGATAGCTACTATCTGCAGTGTGTCTGTGGTGGTTTTCATCCAATACAAGGAGCCATAAACTGTACTTTTGTTGAACGCCACACCACAATTAAAATTAAGAATAAGAAAATTCGATGGTCTAAAGAAGACTTAATCTCCTTTTTGATTAAAATATCATTCTCACTGACCTTGAGTATTGCCAAATGGAATTGTTGTTTGTTTGGTATTTGATGAATAGCTTCAATAAATAATTTAACAATATAATTATTAAAAAGCTCTTTATGATATAACAATCAAAACTTCATTGCCTGTTCTTTAACTGGATGGCAGCTTTCTTAAATGCAAGAATAACAAATGACTTTAAGAACAAAGCAAAACAGAAGTAACAAAAATGACAAAACCAGGTGTTAATGTACTCAAAGATTTATGAACTATATGAATCAAAAATATTAATGCAATGAAAAATTCTTCAACATTATTCTTTTCATTTTCTTACTCAATTCTACTCTGGAATGACTTATGGTCTTTACTTACAGAAATTCAGACGAGATAATACAAGATGAAGGCATTTCTGAAATACATAATGCTAAAGTTACTTCACTGTCACTGCCTTTCAGAGTAGCTTTTTGAAGAAAAGCTGAAAATGACAACAGCATCTCACATCTACTTTATGGGATCAGCTTGAAGCTTACAATAAGCAGACAATAAATTAATTTTCTGTCTTTTTTCAGAGCTGGTATCAGTACTAAAAAAACATTCACAAATACTAATTATAGAGTTGTGCAAAAATCTTACAGTCAAAGACAGATTACCTCGAGAAAATGATGGACTGCAGTTTCGTTGTTTTTTTTAATAAGCAGTAAAAACTCTGATTGTGTTTAAGTATGCAAAGTTATGTTCACAATATTCTTCAAGAAATTATTGCTTCCAGAAGATGCAACACTTGAGATCTGATATTTTTTCTTCTCAATTTCTCCACTTTGGGAAGCAGCGGAGGAAAGTAGGCATTTATGTATGAATTTGGGAACTGCAAAAAAATGTTCACAAGTTACCGTATAATGTAGTGCTTACTATGGTATTAATAGGATTGAAAGTGTTTCAGGATGCTATTGTTAGTTCCATCTCAAACACAACTACAAGAGTAAATTGTTCTTTCCTCAGGACAAGAATAACTGCCAGCAGTGTAGATATTTTAAAAATTATTTTGACTAGAGGGCAAAAAAGGGGTAGTACATTGGCTGTTCAATATCAAAGACAATCAGAAGTTACTGAATGGAGCAATGAAAAATACATTGTTTGCTATAATTTCTGAACTTCTCTGGAACTCCCCTGTCTTAAGAAGTTTTTTTGCCATAAAATTATGAGGTTTTGTACAAAGAAATTCAATCCGTATAAGGTGAAGTTTTATTTTAAGGTAGTGACACTGGGAAAATGTTGTATTATGTTCTAAGAAATCCTCCATTCCTAGATGATAGGGTATTTATCAGTATCCTGTAATCCTGTTCTCTGCACGTCACCGTGGATCTGATTTTTAAACATGATGCTAGAGGATGGGATTAAGCACCGTATGCAATGGACCTGAAATGAGTTATGAGACTACAGATGAGTTAAAGGGGTTTCTTTTGTCTCAGATGACATGGCTAAAACCAAAGTTTCTACATTTATAAGTCACAATGTAGAATGTCAAGACCAAACCAACTTCCAGCTACTTCATTTGCTGCAAGACGAAACTAAAGGGCAGCTCTGCACCCTTGCTAGTGTTCCCTGAAGGTGACGGAGGGATCAAGAGTACTCTTCAAGTATGCACTGCATTGCACAGAGGGTGGTCCCACCACACCACATAGCTTTCCTGCTTTAACGTTTCTGGTGACTTCAAGCAGAAAAGACAGCCAAGGATTGCTCCTTGAACGTTTCTGATGATGCCTGTCCCAAAAGCAGACACAGCCTGGAGGCAACTTGAGTTAAAAAACATAAACTACTCCCAGGTCTGTGAGCCCATAGTGCCTGAAGTTCAGAGTTTGCTGAAAGGATCCTTGCAGGATCCTGTTCAAGGACCCAAGTTTTTTAGACATGCTGCTCAGGATGTGTCCCTGGAAATTAAACTCTCTATTCATCTAAATAAGAATAAGCTGCAACAAGGTTTTCTTCACATTTGCATGTGCTTCTGTCATTTATCTGTCGTGTTAACACAAGCAACATTTCCAAAGTTTTCCTCCTTTCAAAGGCAGCATTTAGAAAAACAAACACACATGGTTGCTCTCACTGGAAGAACAGACGAAGAAGGATGAACTAGAGTTTGGAATGGGAGTGTGTAAATTTGCACTACTACAACAGACATTTTAATCGATGTTTTATAATAATAGATGTATGTTCCACACTATTTTTTTTTCTGGGAGATATCCTTATTAAAAAAATTGACTAGATGGAGAAAAATTCAGAATAAAGTGGACCAAGACAGATTAAAACTATGATCTGCAAGTTTGGCTTCAACTTTGCCTAAAGATTTGCATTATTTTGACAAGTATCCAACTACAGTAGGAAGGTGTATCGCAAGTTCAGCACACTTTTAGCATCTTTATGTGCCTCATAGCAATCTGCATCTAGTGAACAGTGTATAAGATGCATATTCTTTTTTCTCTTCAAGCTGCTTTATAGTTCTTCTATGATTCTCCTACTTCATTATTCTAAGAAAATTACTGTTTTGAACCAATAGTACTGAAGGAGTAATTTGGCACACTGTTTATAGTATGCAAAAGACGTGCCTGAAGCTGTGGACATGAAGAGCAGAAAACTCTTCAGAGGTTTTTTTTCACTCTGACTGGTCCTACTTGTAGTTAGTCTGCAATTGGCTTTGATGCTGACTTGAGTTAGAATGTGGGTGGTGGTTCTGTACTTCTCAGATGAAAATCTGTATTTTATACTTCTCTGATTATAAGCTGTTCTCCTTTGGTACAACACCACAAATTGTTTTGTTCTGGGGTGGAGAAGGGTTGCTGGAAGGGGGGTGTCCCCAGGTCCAAAACAGACTTGAAAGATTTGTACAAGCTAAAGGGAACTTACTGCAGTTGCAGACACTTAAAACAACTAAAAAAGGAGTAGCTGTGGATTGCTGCTGTTAAAGAAAGATGATGTAGACAGCATTATGAAACCCTTGCATTGGGGAGCAACCTAGATCTTCAACACAGCTAAATGTAGTCTTCCAAATGCCAGTCTTCATGAGTCATGTCAGAATATCAATTTTAATTTTCCTCTCCACTGAAGGTAAATACAAGATTGTAAATTCTGAGAAACAGAGAAAGTTTTCGAAAGAGAGGCTGACAAGAAAATGCCCCACTATCATGCAGAATTATACTACATAAGGATATAGTCTACTGTTATAAACACATATTGGCTTCAGTAGGTGGTGGATAAATCCAGCATCAGGCAACTAATCATAGAAGAGATTTTGGTTTTTGCCAGTGTAACTAGGAAGCAGAAGGTGTTGACTGAAATGGAATTGTTATTATTATGAAAAAGACCTGAATGTTCTGAATATTAGCTGCAGAAAAGGGTCCTGGATGTAAAGAGTCTCTATGACTGCATGGAAGAAATCTGGAAACATGACCCCAGTGTGAGAGAGTAAAGGCCAAATTTAGAGAGGTCTGCTAGCACGTAACTAATCTGTGCTGCACCTTTTCTAAAGTATGGCAAATTAAAATCTAAAAAGACATTTAGCACCTTTCTGCAACATGTGAATAGTTGTCTGTATCTTAAAATTCTCATTAAGATTGTAGATTCAGCAGTGAATAAAATATAAAATATCCTGTGCAATACTGTGAGTTTTAAGATAAGTACAATTGCTGTTTGTGAAAGACTTTTTAGACAACATTGTAGCAACCCTGGGCAAAGGCCAAACCTTCACATTTTGCGTTAATATAAAACTTTAACTGAGTCAACCATAAATCACCAATACAGTGGTGTAATGACACAGGAGCAGGAACAAAAGCCAGAGGTGCTGGAATAGCAAGAGTCTCGAAAGTTGTTCTTAGTTGCATAAACGTGAAGAGGACCACAGGTCTTATACAATATGTCTTTCTACTGCCATTACGGTGATATTAATACCAGAAATTGTATCATCAATCCGCACTGTAGGTAAGAAAATCTCAAAATGCATTTCACAATTTGAGTCAAAATACTCTTTCTACATTGTGTACCTTTTTAGAAGTCAATACAATTCATCAATCCAATCTGCTTTGTATCTTGCGTATTAGACATTTGTAAAGACATTCTGACTGCAGTCACCGTGTCTCTTCTGTGGAAATACTCCCCTCTCTGCCTACTGCTTTTGCCACCACAGACAGCATGCTATTTACTGCCTTTAGGAATGCAGTCGAGTAGACCAAGGGTTGTACCTCTAAGAGCCTGGGTATCATGCACACGACAGTGCAACTTCTCACTTGGCGATCCCTGGCCACACAATCGTCCCCACAGACCTAATATTTCTATGTCTCTCTGCAGCAAGCAGGAGAGCTGGGCGTCTCAGAATTAATCCACGAAAGCCAGCAGTTTACCACAGCGTCATCTAAGCTGGGCAGGAAAAAGCGCAGATGAGGAGAAGTGGCTGCTAGGAAGGCCTCTGTCACTATGAAGAATTCACAACTCTGTTCTTTTGAAGTAAGGAACCAAAATCTTTTTCCTAGCAAAACATGGAAGAAACAGCACCCTTCTGCTTTTTAGCTCATGGCCCATTGGTTGAAGCACCAGGACATGTGAGACCAAAGTCCCCTACCTCTCAAGTGAGTGATTTGAGTAGCATTTATGCAAAATTCTGAGATGGTTTCACCTAGTTCTCGGTACTGCTATTAAATATTCAAGCACTCTTTCAAGCTCAGAGGAGAGCTCAGGTCAATTGCCCCAGGATTTGGGTTATGGCTACTGGAGGACAGTCAATCCTGTCGTCCTCCTGTCCCATTGAATTATCCTGGAATGGAAAGTGATGTAGCTCCACTAGAAGGGAGCAGGAGATCAGGACACCATGTATAAAAAGGAGCAACATATAGAAAACTTGCAAAATATGGAACAGTCAGATAAAAAACTTAGCTGAAGAAAACCCTACTGGAAAAAGACTGTATTTTTTTCCACACAATATGAAAAATCTTTAAAAATGACAAACAATGTGAAGTCCTTTAATGAGGACAACTGAATATTTTTTTTTAGGGAAAAATCGCTTCCTAGTGAAATATTCCCTTAAGAAAAATAAAAAGCAGGTGAAGACCTGCCTTTGAGTCTTCCACTGTCTATTTTTTTTTTTTACATTTGTATTTACCACAAAGTAAAGTTACTTTGTTTCTAATCGCTCTCATCATTTGTAGCAGTAAGAACCTATAGAAAGGACACTAAGCATTTGTCTCTGCAAGGCAAAACATAAGAATGAAACCAATTACATATGCAGTTCTGCCAAACTTACAAAATATGGAAAGGAATAACATCCTCTCCCTTTCTCTTGTTCTAATCATCTTTTGTGCTATTCATGAACAGAAGAAGAAAGATGGGTTTAGATTATGTTATACTTAGCCCACTGATATATCCGTAAGCTGAGCTTCCTCTAGTTTCTAGTGACTGCAGGGTTACTCACATAAATAGCCAGTTTCAGGCTGCTGCATTTCAGGATCTGATCCCAGGCCAGCATCAGGGAAAAGCTCCATTAACCACAGTAAGCTGTTGATCAAGTTATAAATCACTGTCTTCAGAAGCTGTCTTACTGTGAGCTTTGTGAGACATTTTTGTAACAAGAGGGGCAAATGCTGGATTTGCAGGGCAATACAAAAGTTTTCATTCCCATAAGTGTCAGTCAAACTTGTAACCAACATAGGAAAATACTTTAATAGACTAGAGCTATTATTAGTAATCATCTGTTTAATCATTACATTTCTAACCTGAGTGATTAATGACAAAATTACCAGAATCTATTATATGAAGTTTTCAATAGCTGCACAAGATGAACTGCTGTTAAAAATAAAATTTGAAATTTCTCTTAGAAAAACTATGGCTTAATCAATATATTCATTCTGATTGATTATCATTTGACATGTGAATATTTTTAAAGTCAATACAGCCACTGTTGATTATCTCTACTAAACTGGGATTTGATTTATCGTAAATACTGTATCAGAGATACAAAGTCTGGCAACAAAAAGATTATTGCTAAATCTTCTTAAAATCAGGCTAGTTTTCTGTTTTCACATAAATTGGTGTTTACTGTCAGAAAAGAAGTCCTACAATATTCCCTCATTCCAGAGGTTACTGCAGTGGCAAGGACTTTCAGTATTGCTCTGTTCCTCTGAAAGGAGCAAAAGAATGACAGCTCATTCAAATCCAGGATGTGTATTTTGTTTTGCATACAAAGTAATTTTAAACTGAATAAACATTATGAATTTGAAAGTGTTATTGGAGTCATATTTCACAATGAACTGTGAAAAATGAATAGGGAAAAAGTGAAATTCATTATATATGTCCTAGGTCAGTTCTGTAGGTCAGTACTAGGCACTGTTTTCAAGTACAAAGTAATGTTTTCAACCTATTTGAAGTCCTAAACACGATTTTATTTTCTTGCACCTGGGTATGATGGATTTCATGAAGCCCAAATTTGTGGAAAAAGCAACAGATAAGAAAGAAAACGTCAGTGAAAACTAGGTTACAAGTGCTAGTATGGTGTGCACATCTGCCTGTGTGAAGGCAGCAAGCAGAGGTATCTTCAGCATTGGAGCTAGAGAGTTAGGCAAGTAGGGATTTGAAGGGTACATTCCTGGTACTTGCTAGTTTGGCAAGGCTGGAGCTGCTGGGCATGAGGATTCATGAGAGCAGAAAATGCACAAGAACTCTAAGGAGTTGTATATGTGTGTTTGTGTAGGTAAGGTGAGAAAGCAGTAAGGATTGTGATGGGGGCAGCAGATTCTGGTAAAGGGTGGCACCTCAGGCATCAACTGTCCCTGTGTGGTTCTGTCTACCATCTACAAAAATAAACTTACATTGAGCTTCAAGACTCAGCACGGGATTTTAGCAGCACAGGATTTTAGCTTGATTCCTATCTTCTTAGGATTTCCTTCTAAATGACAGAAAGATATTTTTGAAAGCCCAAACCTGATTCAATGAACCTTGGAAACAAATGCAAGCACAGTTTGCATATTTGCAAGGTCTAAAATTCAGACCATAAATTTCAAGAATCCAAGAACAGCTAAAAGGATAATTATGTCTACCTGCTACAAAAGGAAGACTCAATAACTGTGAGAATGGGTTGTATCTGGAAATGTCTTAAGGCCAGGGGAGATGTGGGGGAACTGAAGAGCCAGAGAGCAGAGCAATGGAGAATTCTCCCACCAAAACCATTTTCTGGTCTACCTCTTTTGGAAGTGTTAGAGAGAGACTTTTTTCCACACATAAATGCCAGCCACACAGAAGATATTGTCTGGCATCAGGGGAAAGCAGGTTCTGAGATGCTGGAATCAGGCTGCCACTTAACTTTTGCCAGGCTAAAAAAAAAAAAAAAGGGCAAACTTTCTTTCTTCGCTTCTGTACTCACATTCAGAATCTGGCAGGACAGGCTAAAGGGAGGAGGGAACAATACTTGGAAGAGGAGTGAACACTGCCTGGAGTCAGGGGAATCCAGAGTAGATGTATGCAGAGGGCTGTAAACCAAAGCCTAACCATTAAAGCAATTGAGATTCTGTGACACCCTGGCTGCAAGAGGCAAAACTCCTGCAGTGCCAGGTGGGTAAAAATAGGCACTATTTTGAAGCGATGTGGTGCATTTATCTGAGTCTCCATTCGTCTGCTTCAGGATGCCGTCTGATTAAAGACAGTCTTTACAGTACAGCCAGCTGAAGTAGTGTGTGCTGGATCCCGCTGAAATTGGTGTTTGAGGAAAAAAAACCCAAATTCACGTTTGTCCTGGGAAGAACACGCAGATCACAAGCACTCTCTGGTGTTCCATCGGGACTCAGTGGGACATTAAAAAATGTCAATGACATTAAAAATGAAAAGAACTTCATGAATATTCATTTAAAATGTCTTCAGATCAGTCAGCTGGTACAGGACAGGTTGTGACTGAATCAGATCAAAAAAACAAACATGCACACACAACTGTATTCTGCAACTATGGCATCTCGTGCATCTTCTTCTACTCTTTGTCAGGGCACTGAGTGCACCAACAGGCTCCAGTTGCCCTGATCAACCTGTGAACACCTTTGTCTGCCACCCCCATTGCAACCCCTTCCCCGTGCTGAGGATCTTATCTGCCTGCTGCTGAGCTTGGCCTTGCCTTGACAACCCGATGTCTGGGCTGGATGGAAGTCCTGCCTCATCAACACAGACCTATGGGGTGATGGCTGAACTGGCTGAACTCCGTACTGCCACTGGGCTGCTTGGCTTACCTTGAGTGGGTACTCATGTGGTACCCGGTCTTGTTTAACATCTTGATCAATGATCTGCATGAGGGGATTGAGTGCTCCCTCAGTAAGTTTGCAGATGACACCAAGCTGGGTGGGAGTGTCGATCTGCTTGAGGGTAGGAAAGCTCTGCAAAGGGATCTAGACAGGCTGGATCGATGGGCCGAGGTCAACTGTATGAGGTTCAACAAGGCCAAGTGCTGGGTCCTGCACTTGGGTCCCAAAAACCGCATGCAATGCTACAGGCTTGGGGAGGAGTGGCTGGAAAGCTGCCTGGCAGAAAAGGACCTTAGGGTGTTGGTTGACAGCCGGCTGACCATGAGCCAGCAGTGTGCCCAGGTGGTTGCTCCTCGAGTACTGTGCTCAGTTTTGGGCCCCTCACTACAAGAAGGACATTGAGGTACTGGAGCAAGTCCAAAGAAGGACAACGAGGCTGGTGAGGGAGCGCAAATCTTACGAGGAGCAACTGAGGGAGCCGGGGGGCTGTTTAGTCTGGAGAAGAGGAGGCTGAGGGGGGACCTCATGGCTCTCTACAACTACCTGAAAGGAGGTTGTAGTGAGGCAGGTGTTGGTCTCTTCTCCCAGGTAACTAGCTATAGGATGAGAGGCAATGGCCTCAAGTGGCGTCACGGGAGGTTTAGATTGGATATCAGGAAAAATTTCTTTACTGAAAGAGTGGTCAGGCATTGGAACAGGCTGCCCAGGGAGGTGGTGGAGTCCCCGTCCCTGGAGGTGTTCAAAAAATGTGTAGATGTGGCACTTCTTGATATGGTTTAGTAGGCATGGTGGTGTTGGGTGGATGGTGGGACTTGATGATCTTAGAGTTCTTTTCCAACCTATGATTCTATGATTCATCATGGGCCCTCTGTGCCTACAGATAAGCAACCTGGGAGCATTTAACAGCAAAAATTAAAAGTGCTGATTTCGAAAGCTTTTCTAAAGCCAGCTGTTCTTTGCTTACCTAGTAGAAGTGCTAAGCACATGAGCATCTTTTGCTTTGGATAAATCTCTGGGAGTGTGTTGGTCTTTTACAAAGCTGAGGAACATCAGCTAATGCCTGTCTCTGCCTGATCTATCCATTTACCCAATGAAGGTTCCTGCAGTGAAATTTGGCCTCCCTGTAAAACCATGTTTATTCCTCCCATCTTCTGACAATAGCTATTTATGTAGGTCTTTGCATCTGCTTAAAAGACAAGCGTCTTCATTTTGTTCCAGGGTAGTTTTTTTACTTGTCATTTATCAAGTTCCCTGCAACTGAGCATGTACTTTAAAATGTGTTATTATTAACATTGTCTCAAAGAGCTTTATCTGAATCAGTGACAACAGCCCTTGCTTTGCAGCCCTGTGGTGTAGGGCTGAGAGAATCATGTAACCTGAGGTACTCGAAACAGCAATTTCTAAATATAAAGCAAAATTTAGAAGTTGCATGACAGGCAGACTCCAGTAATCGTCACCCATTCATTGTATCTATGCAAAGGTGTAACTTTTTATGGCGGTAATTATGGCTATTTAATTTGGGTATTGATACTTGAGGGCTATTTGGACTGTATGAAATACTTTCTGTCTGGTTCTGTATATTTCATTTGTAATGATTAGCTATTAAAGTTTTTAAATAAGGTATTTAAGGCATTTTCTGTTTCTGACAAATTATCTCAAACTCATGCAAAAACTCATTTCGACTGCAAATATCTCTCAGGCTTAAGACATTTCAGGAAGAACACAAATAGGACTTGTATGATGCAAAGAAGTTTTCAAGTAAATGAAAATTAGATTCAGGAGCTACAAGGTCTTTGTGTTTATCTAGCAGTCTAAAAAACTGAGTGGTTTAAAAAGAGTGAATAGACTTTCCCTGGGGGAGATGTCAGAATAAAAGTGCAAGCAACACTACAGCTCGCTCTGTGAACTTTACTTGTGGATTCCTTCATGGTTCTCTTGGTTTTTTTTCTTTATCTGCCCCGGTCCCCAGTGTACCTGAAAAGGCTGGGACTCAGAAACTTGACATTTACTGCAAACACACACAGAGTGCTTTTAAGGATGATATTTTCCCTCATTCTCTCTCCTGTTTTCCTGATTGCCCTTCCATTGGCTGATTTACAGTTTTAAAATTTGAGAATTTCCTCCTTACATGCAGTTCCTTCTTTTTTCACAGCTCAGTGCCAGGTGACTTAGTATTCCCTCTACTTTAATTACCTTTGTCAGCCTTATTTGACATTGTAGCAAGAGAATTGCTCTTGCTATAGCATAAGAGTATCTTGCCAGATGGCAACAGGGGAATTCATCCATAATTGTGAATTAGTTTGATATCACTTGACAGTGGGAGCTTAGTTAGGGTATAAGCTAAAGGTTCATGACCACAGCACCAGCAGAGTGATTTCTGCTGTGTATTCTGTGTAATCACCACATGCGGTAAGTATTTTTCTGGTTGTGTTTGTATCCTAGCAAGAAATTCAAAAACCATCTACAAGAAAAGATTAACACCTCTTCCAGATTGCAATGAAAACTTTCTCTGGATGCCAGATTATTGTAAAAGAGGATAGTCTTCTTGCAAGAGTAAAGTGTAGCACTATGACAATGCTTTAAGGCACTGCTGGTTCAAGGCAAGAGATGGAGAAGCCTTGGATGTCAAGGTCCGGATGGAGACCAGTGACGAGTGGAGTCCCTCAGGGGTCCGTACTGGGACCGGTGCTGTTCAATATATTTATCAATGACATGGACAGTGACATCGAGTGTACCCTCAGCAAGTTTGCAGAT
>Ga0065711_1005208_pt1 | contig 31958 bp, 16 predicted proteins | sample Hoacrofraction12_FD_59098 | JGI IMG/M metagenome (GOLD analysis project Ga0065711, IMG submission 59098) | Hoatzin crop microbial communities from Cojedes, Venezuela - Epithelial fraction 12 v2 (version 2) | ecosystem: Host-associated > Birds > Digestive system > Esophagus > Crop | place... | reverse complement strand
CCCCCCCCCTTCTACATGCAGTATTCAGAATGAAGGATGTAAAAGCCTTTCTGATTTGCCTCTTTAGATACCATTAAAATGAACAGCAGTCTTAGCAGTGGGAGCTGAGACAAAACGGGATTAAGTGAACCTGTAGCAACCACTGCTATTTTAAAAGGACCTTGGTAAATGCCCTTCTCCCTCAAAAATTAAGTTGTCCCCATGAAAATTCCTATAGAGATAGATAAAGGGAAGGACATATCTTTAGGTGAAAAGGAGAACTTTCTTAAAATGTGGAGATGCTTTTAGAGTTAGTAGAAAGACTCTCTTGGTGCCAGGCATCATGGCTTCTATTTTCAGTCTCGTTGTGCCTTTTAATAGATAGTTACAAGAAAGGGCAGTTGTGGCAGCATCTGCCTGTGGAGCATCTGCCTGTGGAGCTTATCTTGTCTGTTGTAGTCTGGTGATGAGGAGTGTAAAGGTAGCCAGAGTAAATGAACCAAAACATGATTCTTGGAAACAGTGTTAGATGCAAGCTTCACAGTTAATTTCACTGTGTTCAGGGTCAAAGCTATGGTGAATGAGGAAAACCTGAGCCCTGATAGTAAATTCTGAGAGGGAAAGAGAGGCATGGGCTCATGAAATCAATGCGGGGATAGAGGGGCTTAGAGAAGCCAATTTCTCTGCTGTTGTAGGCTGAAATTGCGGTTACTTGGATAAGAAAAGTTGCTTCTGATTTACATCAGCCAAGAAAGGTCCTGCAGGGTCTTGAGAGAGCTCCAGATATGTGATCCTGCAAGTGAAGAAAGAAAACTAGGAATACATGGAGGGACAGTGAGACATATTTTGGCAGCAGGATTTGAAGTCAGAAGGAGGGTGGGAGGCAAAGCTGCGATGGGAGTGCTAAGGCTGAGCAGTTCTACCCTGGGAAATATGTCTGACTGAGGGGCTGCAAGCTGCTTTCTTAATTATTTATTCTTTTAGACCAGAGGATGTGAAGTTAAACTCTTTTATTTCAAGGGAAAGGTGGGAAAGCTGAAGAAGAATAGCGTTTATTTGATTTAGGGGAACCCTTCATAAGAAATATATGTGCACATGGTTTGCATACATATATTTCAGTGAATACCATTCAACTAACCAGGTGTTCAGGGGAAATTGTTTAGACCTCTTGGGAAATGGTGGACTCTCTTCCAAATGAGCGTCCTCATGTCCTCGTGCCTGGCCTGTTGCACAGAGATAGTAGGGTACTTTGGAAACATCTGCAAAATTAACTTTTAGAAGTGTTCTAATTTAGTCTGCATGGGACCAGTAAAACTGTGGTTTCATTTTATGGGTAACAAATTGATCCTTGGGGTACTTCTCTGTTGCAATCAGAGTGCTGTGAGTGTATAACTCTATCTCCCTCTGGCGCTGATGACAATGTTCCTGAAAGCAGCATGGAGCTTAGCACAGCCTAATCACCATATATTTATCCTTCTTCTTCGGAAGGTTTTGCTGTTGACATCAAGCTCTGTTTTGCAGCTGTAGTTCAGCATGTGCCACAGTTGTATTATGGCTATAAGTGCTCAGATCATCTATTAATGTTTTGTCTGGGAAGTTGGCTAAGGCTTGTCATTCCTGGTTGTACGAGAGGACTAACTGTCCTTATGCAAATTACTGTAATATACGTTGTACATGGCATTAGAGGTACTGCAGCTGCATATTGTTAGTTGTTATTATGGATTCATCTCCACAAGCTTTTAGTGAATTGATTCCTGTAGGCTGCTGGTACTAGGGAAGGTGAGGGGACATGCACTATTGTTCAGAGGTAAGACTTACTGGTGATGACAACTTCATTCTTCTCTCTTGCTTTCCTCTCCTGCCCTGTTGGTAGAGCGCAGTGCATTGGAATAGATCTAAAGACACTTTGAAGTTCATAAATGTTAGGTGTATGTCAGAGAGGCCAAAATGCAGTGCAGGAGGGTCCACTCCTTCAGGCAATTGGGTCCTGCAGAAAATTGAAGGAGGATGTGGTGCTTTCACCCTTTTTTCTGGGAGGTAAAGCAGTTGAGTGCTTTCCACCTATGCTGAGTCTGCTACGTGTAACTCGTATACCTCTCTCTGTTCTCAAATTTTATTGGCTTAAGGAAGAGAGATTCTGCAGCCAGCTGAGAGTGCAGGAGCTCAACTGCCTGAGTGGTGCCACTACGCTGGCTATTGTATAGTTTTTTTCAAGTCCATTTTTTAAACATGACAAAGCTCGAAAAACAAGACATCTTGGAACATAAACTAGATGAAAACAAGCTACAATGTAAGTGAAAAAACCATATCATTGTACTGCTGATTGAAAATTAGGATCAGATGAAACCTCTGAGGCCCTGGGTATTTAATTTACTGGAGTTGATCACTCCTCTGTGAAACCAGCATTAGTCTGTGTTCTCTGCATTTAGGTGGTATCTTTGTTAGTTTGTATTTGATGTAATTGGTTCAAGAAAATAATGAGATGGATTGTTTTGGTTTTCGTATTTGCATAAACTTTACATATAAGTGATTCACTTTGCAAGCCACTATGATAGGGTGTCAGTAGTTTACACAGCCAAGATGTTCTGTAGAACAAAGCTATCTAATGAAGTGTTGCTCTGAATCCGGAGTCTAGCTTTCTAAATAAGCAGGTTAATGCAGCTTGGCAAAGCTTTTTTTTTTTTTGTAGTTGCTGTTTTCCCTCGATTTGCATGCATATGAGTTTTATCAATCATAGCCAGAAAGAAAAGTTGCTGTGCAATCTAGCTATTTGTTCTCTTTCTGTGAAGTAAACACACCTTTTCCTAGGGACTCCTTGCCTGAGACTTTCATTGTGTGGTACTCACTGACTCAGCACTCGGTTTGTGGTCATGTATATATACATATCTCTCAGTTTATTTGAATGTCAGTCTAGAAGATGGCTGGATTATAGTGGACTTCACACAGCTAAATGCCATTGTCTTTAGAAAATTAATTCTTCTTTGGTTTTTCAGGCTGACATATCAGTTGTCCAGATATCAAACGGAACTACTTTCTTTGTACTGCTTGTTTTCAGATCTGCTTCTACCAGGAAAATTTGGCTTACAGTCTGAATACCTGTGACTTCAGAGAACTAATCACTGTCGCAGATCAGGTAACAACAGAACCTCCCTCCTTATTTGCATTCGTTTGTAGTATTTTGTGGAACTTATTTTGAGGCAAGTTTTTGGGGGTGGTATTTTAGGGGAGTTAGGGTCTCAAGCCATTTTAAAAAATTACGTCCAACAACTTCCCTGAGGATTTCGTGTGCTTAAAGGCAAACAAACAAAAGTCTCTTCACATTTAACCAATAAGAAGAAATGGAAGCACCTTTAGCTATACAGGAAATGGGATTTTAGTACTACAGTTCATAAGAACACTTCTAGATAAGAAAAAATTTGTTCTTCCAAATAAATACTTTTTTAACTCTTGCCAAACATGTTTCAGTAAAAATATTGATTCAGAGGTGCTGAAACTTTTTATTCAGATAAAGTCATTTTGCTTGTGTAGTGCAACTAAAAGGCAAAGCCAAAACTTGCTTTGACTTATTGGTAAAGTATCTTGAAATAAGAAGTCAGGAGGATATTAATGAAATAAGACATTTGGACTTTTTGATATTAAACATTGTCAAAATGGATACCTCCCACCCCAAGAGAGTGAAGTATTTTTTCTGGAGAGCAATCTCTTGCTGAGATATTTGAAGAGTGTTAATAGCAGATGTTCAGTCCTAGCTAATATCTTGTCAGGTTCTTGCCTACTCGGTTGTAACACCAGTTGTAATAATGAGCTACGGTGGTGTCGTCCAGCCTTGGGAACTGAATGCTAACCAGGCTTTTAGGACTGAGGAACTCATGGGTATTGGGAAGAGGTAGCAATGGAAGGTGTGCAGTGAGTCGTCCCTGGGTGACTTCTTCCTTCTCTCTAGTCTGAACAGCATGCAGTATTGCTGATGGGACCTGGAGTAAGCTGCCTATATTGGGAGAGGGACAGATATCTTAAAAAAAAGAAAAAAATTCAAAAGAGAAGAATACATGATACATAGGGAGGAGCATGAGAGATCCCCTCTACCACTGAACAAGTACAAGATAAATGCTTTTTTTTCTTGGTGCTGTTACTATTATGTGTGAACCCTACCAATGTATACTTTCTGTACTTGCACACAATATATTGGTATCTGCATTGGGCTAAACAAATACCTGACTAGCAGTATGTGTGTATGCAACAGACTGGATATGTGGTCATGGACTCTGTATGGAGCTCCAAACATGCAGGCATGTAGGTGTTTGTGTGCTGAGCCCTTGCGTACCAAGGAAAGCCATAGCTGTCCTCTGGAGCAAATGGAGAAGTAAGCAGGTGACGGACACTTGGAGGTGTCCAAGCTGGAAAGGTGCAGTGAGAGCTCTTCAGCCTTCCTGCTGTGATTTGTTCCCAACTGTTCCTGCTGATACAGAGTGTGAGCAAATCGCACTTCCAAGAGAAAATTAAGCCCACTCGGAGTGCTTGTGTGTGCATAACACTATTAAATAGAAAAGCTTGAGAACTGTTTTCTTTTGACTTTGTTCTGGCTGAGTTTAATGTGGTCCTCTGTAAAGAAAACAAAAGTCTGGAAACCCAAATCTCCAGGAGACTCTGCTCTATTAGATAATTTGAAAATCTTTAATGATCCCACACATAGATCTGAGACATCTCAGGCAAGCAGCTGTAATTTCAGAGCACTGACTGTATTTGCCATCTGTATCTAAGCAAGCAGATTTTGGCTGGGTGTTCTGCTTCATATAGATGAATGTTACTCATTTCGCTACTCGCCGTCTCTAGACTGGGCTTTCTAAGAAGATTAATGGAACTTGAGAGAAACAACCCTTTCCCCTTCTGAAAAAAGCAGTTGTATTAACTCTGTTCAAGTTTGTGGTGTTCTAATGTTTGTTGTTTCTTTTCTGGGCTGAAACTCTCATTCAGTCTAAAAATCCAGAGGTATACTTCCATTCAGTAGCATTGGAATTGCTTGTGTAGCTGTTTTAAGCCCAAACCTATGCAAAATTCTCACTGGTGAAAAGGCAGAAAGAAAAGATATATTGGTATTCTGCTGGCTAATATGGCACTCCTAGAATCCTATTAAGCTGTCAGGAAAAAAATTTACTAATCACTGTGCATCTCTCCTCAGTTTACTCTTTGCAAGAGGGTTAAAGGAATGTGTATTGATTTGGGCAATGGAAGAAACTTTTGGTTTTTATTACAGCTTGTAGACATCTTGAGCTGAAAACCTCAAAATGCTATCATGTCCTATATGCATATGTGTGCACTACCAGTTTTGAAATGAAGATTTTGATGATGACTGTGTTTACAATACTCAAAGAAATCGGGAATGACAGGGCAACAGGATGCCAAACGCTCTCTTCTCCTTAAATTGTGTGGATAGAGTTATAAGCTGAGATTTTTTAAAATTGTGTTTACCTTCTTCATTACTATGGCACCAGTAGAAAGGCAGAGTTTCTCATAATCTTGCTTTTTGTTGACATCAGTGGGTTTCAATCAGGTCCTAATATGAGTATGGGACTAACTATGAATAAGGGGCTAATGCTGACAAACTACTGGCTGGGAAGATGATAATACAATTAATAATGTGAACACTTGATTTTTTTTTTCAGATTTTGGGACAATTATATAAGGGAAAGGTATATGGGGATGGATCTTGTGCTTATCACCAGGTTTTGAACCCACAGGCACCTCTGTAAGGTAGTAATACTTAATCTCTGTCCTTCCTTTAAAAGTGGAGGAGATAATGAACCACTTACAGAACAAAGTTTATTTTAAAGGCTAACTTGCCTGTAAATCACAATAAAAACTTAAAATGTTAGTAAAGCAAGATTTCAAGCAGTCTGACATTTGATTCAATTAAAATGAAAAAATTGTTTTCAAACAGCTGACTTGACACACTTCTTTGCAGTCATTCTTCTATTTTTTTTTAAGAGATAAGTACAACCTGTATTTTTCAGAGTGAGAACATTTCTGTGAACAGAACTGCTGTTCTCAAAAGACAACCTTTATGATGAAAATAACTTTCCTAGCAGTACAGACAAGACTTGTGTGCTGTGACTTAGTTCCTACAATTTTCAGTTTACACGTATTGTCATGCTGCTGTCCCCACAAGAATTTTTCTATAGTTTGTTTTTCAGTTTTATCTCTTTGCTTGTGGTGATTATTTCTTATTAAAATGCTCACACCAGCAGAGCAATTAATTCTTAGTAATTCCAAATTGCTTTGGCTTTGACGGTGACTAATCTGATGTGGTAGTAATGTATCAGTAGATGAAAGCAGTCAGTGCTGAGCCCCTTGAGCCTCCGCTCTATGTGCATCAGTGCTGAGTGGGGGGGGATATACTTTGGACTGAACATATTCCTGTGCCTGTGGTCCAAAACTTTTGAGAGAAGGTGCCTAGATTGTGTGCCACATTAAACCACCCTAAGGCGAGACTGGATATGATCAGTGGGGACAGTTGGTGGATTTTGTTCAAAACAGCACTGTTGCTCTGAACACAAATGCTGAAATGGATGCAGTGTTTTGTTCTCACAAATGCAGCCTATCGTGTGTAGGCCAAAGCCTAGTGGTGGATGCAATGTTCTGTATATTCTGGAAACCAGACTATAGCTAACTAATAATTGTCTTGGTTTTGCTGGTCTGTGTGTATCAAATAATTCCTATAAAAATCTAAAAGGAAGTCTGTCTGTCGTTGTCAAGACATTCAGCTACCTAAAGATCGATGGGATGTCTTTGGTTTAGTATGCTGGGCGAGGTTTCCAGTTAGCTGGGAGACAATCAAGCCAGCTCTTCTCCTGTGGGTTTTAAAATCCTGTAATAGTAATTCATGAAAGCCACGCTTGCTGGGGCTTCATTGCACAGACCCATAAGGCGTGTCCTCCCTGTAAAGGGAACCTACACAACTGACACTCAGGTCCGTTTGTGCCAGTAGCGAGTGATTCCACGGTAGAGTTCTACCTGCTCTGCCTGTGTTGCTGCTTTCTGTGCCTGCGTCTGCCTGTGTGTGGCTGGGGAAACCCTACGCTTAGGCTCTTTTTCTGTCAACCAGGGATGAACTTTCTCATTTAGAGACGATTTAAGAAATGTTGGCAAGTACTTCAGTGACTCTTCCCCCTCCCATCCTGCCTGTTCTTGTGGTTGAGTTTAACCTATTTAAAAGTTGTGCTTGGGCAATAAACTGTTATGAGGTTAAAAAGCTTTCAGAATTGCATTAGAAACTTTCTGAGTAGTAAGATTCTTCAAACTCAAGTGTGGTGACTGTCCAGAAGTCAGTGTGAAATGAAGACAGATGTGGTCACAGTTCTTGCCTTAAGGCATTTATAGTTTGAAACTAGTGAAGGAGAAGGGTTGAGGTGATTTGCACAATAGTAACAGCAAGTCATCAGCCCAGTTAGATCCTGCATTTACTGGCTGTTAGCTCCACTGTCTTCGTGTTGGCCCATGTTGTTCTGCTTTCTCTATAATTGGCAGAATTGGCCTTTTGAAGTGCTTATTTAGGCTACCTCCTTTTGTGCCACTTCTTCAATAGTCGGCATTAATCAGGTAATTCTCATCTACCATGCTTCCATGTGATTTTTCTCTGTGGTCCTTACTCAGTGTTCTGTTGCCAGCTCTGTCTCTTTCCCTGAACCTAGGGAGCAGGATGTGAGTGCTTGCTTTTACTGTTCCTTTCTCTGCTGGGCTGATTCAAGATCTGCAAATTGAGTTCTATCCTTCTGCACCTGTGAAGACATGGGCAGCTCCGAGAGTAGAGACCTTGTATGTGGAGAGGATGGAAAGGGGGTGGAATGAGAAATGTGGATTCATGTTCTCGCTCTGCAACAGTCTTCCTGGGTGGCCTTGAACATATCACATCTTTCCCTTCTTTCCTGCCCCTCCTTTTCTCCCTTGTGCTTCAGTCTCCCACCTGTAAAATGAGGTTCTTAAAACTTGCTCTTGCCATTCCTTTAGCTTAACCATTCAGGCGGTCAGCTCTCCATAGTCAATGCTCTCTGTACAGTGCGATAGCACTGATGTCAATGAGGTTGACCTTGGTCATGTGCTTAAGGGTTAAAGTAACACATGTAACATAAATGTTTAGAAACCAGAATTTACTGTAGGTTTCTAGGATGGAATTTTCAAAGTTCCTGAAGACCATATCCATGTATCAGGGAGACTTATCAGATTGATCACCTATATACCCTAGGAAATTAAAATTTTAAATCCATATTCAGGTCCCTGAATCAGTGGCTTGACTTAAGTGCTCAACACCCAGCATTTTGCTGTGAGTAAGGTAGAAGTGAATTTGGGGCACTCAATATTTTCACAGTTGTCAGAGATTTAGAGATGGACTTTGGAGCCTTGCTGTAGATGCATGAAGTTGCAGGGTGGTGGTTCTGTCTGTGTTTTGTTTTTATTTGTCCCTTAAACCACTGTTTCATTTCCAAATGTAACTTGTTCACAAGGACAAAGTACATGTACTAAATGACTTCATACATCAGTAGATTCCAGAACGCCAAATGCATTTGGTGGTCTTGGTTATTGTCCAACAGAAAAAGTCACAGAGACCTGACAGTACACACATATATTTTCACATATAGATATTTTGGCTTTTTTGTCTAACTGTCTGTGTTCACTCAATAGAAACGTGGACTAAGTTGTTGCAGGAGCGAGGGGGTGGTCCCAGCAGGTCAGAGTTCGGGTTAGCGGTAGGGCAGGGTGGGGAAGTTTGGATTGCAGCTGCCTACACAAAATTTGACCTCAGATTAACCAGACAGCTTCAGTTTCCACTGCTGCTGTCCCAAAGCCTCCTTGAGCAAAAACAACTAAAGTACAAGAAAAGAAAATAGATTTTTGGAATTTGTACAAAACGGGGAAGAAAAACTTGAAGTATATTATCTCTTTGACTAATACCTGCTGACAGTTGAAAGCAAATGTTAGATATTCTGAGGCTAGTACCACAAGACTGCATGCATTTGTCAGTGCTAAACAGGTTAGACAAGATCATGTACTGATGTTAATCAACAGGTCTCAGTTGAAGTTATGCCAGTTTACACTAGTTAAGGATATAATCTTTGAATGTAATAATTTACTGCGTTATTCCCTTTAAAGTTTAAACTCCTCTTATTTATCTTCTTACTCTGAGAGCAGAGCTGTTTTTCATTAAATAATGCATTCATAGGAATGGGGTGTTCTTATTAAATATTAAAAATTCAACATTCACCTTAATTGAAAGTCTTAGCTTCATTAAATCCTGATTGAAACTGACAGTGAAGAATATATGCACTTCCTGCCAAATCCTGATACAGTAGGGCAGCAAATTGTTTTGCAAGTGGTGATGAATCTCCCTTCTCAGAACTGATCTTATAGAGTTTCTGTAATCAAGGACAGACTTTCAGAAAAGCTCAAATATGGCTTGTTTTTCAGAAGCTGCTGAGTATTGAGTGCTAATCTTCCTTTGAAACACTTATGTTCAATTTCATGCCAGAAGCTTCTGAGTGCCAGGCACTCTTAAAAAACCAGTCTTGGAGTGTCATTTGAAATAGGTTTCCACATAAGCAAATTCTAGGCATTTGTAGGCAATCTTATTTTTTTAAACCAGTATCGTTAAGTGGAGGGTGGCAATGGTGTAAGGAGCCTTAAAGAAAAGGGGAATTATACTAAAATTTCACACATTTCTTGCAATGAACTTAGCTGAACTCTGAATATTTTAAAGATGACCTGAGAAGAAAGCAGCTCTGTTTCATGCTTTCATATATGTGCTCTGTTTTGTTAAAAATGGTGTAAAAAATATTTTGCTGACAAACTTTCTGACCTTATGAGAAGGAACATGTCATGCATCTTATTAGACAGTCTAACTGCAAATAGATTTAAGCCCAGCAGGCTTAAATATTTGGTATAAGAATTTATGAAGTTTACAAAATTCCTTTAGTAAAATTGGACATTGATCCTACAGACTGCCTTTTTTAGCCCAGTTGACTTTGTCTATAAGATATTAAAATAATATTTTGGAAAGATATACAATTGACCTTGTCCCACAATGTATCAGACCTGACCTCTCCTCTTAGCCTTGTTGTACCTAAGAGCACTCCAGGATGGTGTTCAAACTTCTGCACCTTCTGAGAAATATTATGCTGAATTAGATTTGCTTTTTTTGTGTGTGTAAATACTTCATTATTTTACAAAAGTTATTGTAGTAAATTTTGTGGTAAGCCACATTCTTCCTTAGGGTGTCACAAATAACTGTGTCACTCAAGCAGTGCTGTGGACTGAAGCAGCTTCAACTTCATATAAAACAGGTTTTTTCATTGCAAAAGAGATCTGCAGACTGTAGAGGCAGTGAATTGCAATAAATATCTGATAAAGGTTGTCAGTAGCCAGAACATGAAATATCATTGAATTCTGAGCTAGGCTATGCCTAAAGATACAGTCTAAACACTAAGTTCTGCTTTAAACTTGAGGTAAAACTTCCATTGACTTCAGTACACAGAGTTATTAACAAGAAAAAAATTAAAAAGCTTTCTCTTCTTTTCAAATCAGTCTCCCCTGATTAACTGTCAGTATGTAAACAGTGCAGAAGAAATATTCAATAAAACTCTGCATTTGGTTTCTAGGAACATCTTTTTGGATTGCTACGGCTGCAGGCTTCTTCAAAAGTTCAGAATTATCTTCAGTAGTCATCAAGGAGAATAAGAGTGGAATAAGCGCACTGGTGGAAGATATGAGGTGAGAATTTCCCATTCTCACAAAGAAAGGATTAAGTTAACTTTGAGGTACCATCTTTCTCTTCCTGGGTAGGTCTGAGTAAGACTTCAGTGATCTGCCTGTGACTAGAGGGACAGGCTATAGTTGCATCCTTTACTCCTTCCACAATGCCCGGAAATATGTTATTAAAACACAGAGCTGCAGCTCTTCTGGTGCTCAGTCCCATAGTCACCCAAGATGGGATGACTCACCAGTGCTGGACGGTCAAGGAGATGGATTTTGGAGCAGGCTTTGAATGGATAACCCTGACTCTAAACTGCTGAAATACGGGTCTAGAAACAGGTTTTCAAAACCATTTCGCACCCAGCTGTGATTCACTTGAAGCCCATAATACAGCTCCCTTATACTCATTTCAGCCAGTGGTGAATACTTTCAGATACTCAAACTTTTCAAATTCTGTTTCAATCATTAATTTTTGTTACTTGTGTTTGCATTGAATGGTATAACTACAACTTGGTGTTAATCCTCCTATGTCTTAATTATTTGCAAGTGGAAGAATTTTTTTCTGCTCCCTCATCTTAATCTGTCTCCATTTGTGATTATGTGCAACCATCATTTTAGGGCAAGAAAGGGCAAAGGTGATGTCAATTTATTTTTTCACAGATGGTAGATAATTCATGAGTTCTACTGTCTGGAATATTCCCACTTTCTAGATAGCTATGGCAGTGTGCAAAGATGCCCTTCAGGCTTCAGATGTTGAGCAAGGAATGGAAATAAACAGTTTGTGTTTTGGTTGATGTGTAGAAAAGTATTAGTTTTTAGAGTACAAAAGTTAAGCAGTTTCTTAATATAGAAAATCACCATATTTTTGAAAACTGATACTGAACTGTTAGGTTTGTTTGTATCAACTGAGGCAAGGCTAGAAAAATCCGGGGTGGAAAATACATGATATGAATAAATTACTCATTCCTACACTTCATTGTGATGACATAACCTTACAGTGTCTTAAAACAAAGCAAATAATTGTCCCTTTTTGCTCTCTAACTCAGCAACATCTTCCTTCCCATGACTTGTTCCATTATCTTCAGAGCAGCAAGTTTAGTGTGAGTTTACTCCCTTCAACATGAGTGAAATGATTAAATCTGCTCCAACAAATTGTTTCAGTATGTTAGGAGGAGGAAGACCTTTCTTCTGCCTTCTTCCTGACCCTTCATCTCCCCACCCATGTGTTTTTGATGTAGTTGCTGTAGTGGCACAGGTGCTGCAAAGCATCCTAAAACACATCTGGTGCTGGGTGTTTGGACTTACCTTGGATGTACATGCATTTCTCAGCACTTTCCTGCATACCTCACTGTAAGTATGTGGTGAGACTTCTTGCTGCATTCAGGTTTATGACACTTATTTCCTTCCCTTTGTGGAATAGAAATGAGGTCTGAACCTGCAGCTTTCTGGGTGAAGGCCCAGGGCCACAAACCATCCAGGTTAATCCAGAAACATAGTGCTGTGGAAGCTACCACAGGTGTAAAATATCCATAGAGTGATGCACTAGTTGTCTGCGTAGATCTATGCCTGATCTTTTCCTGTGGAAAGCACTTTGCAGCACAAGGTATCTGACAGGATATCTCCAGATCTAAATTACTTTTAAAATATAAATTTACTGTCTGTATGTGTGCAGGAAGTAAGGATTTTTGAGACAGTCGTGTAACAAACTAGAAAATTCCTCCTGTTTAGTTATTCTGGCTTCAGATACATTAATCTTCTTTTTTGTTTGCTTTTTCTTCTAATGGAAAGTGCACCTAAATTGTTGGAACTGAAGTTTTTAATGGGACTGCTATGTCAGACAGACATGACTCCTCTGTAAAGGACGAATTAGTAGTTATTAATAGGCTTTCACTGTTGTCTGTCTTTCTTTGTTTAATGTGTTTGAATGTTGAATCATGCTCGATTATGTACATGTTAAGTGATGAATTATGCAATGCTCCAATGTGGTGGGAATTAATAGTGGCACTCTCTTAATTTTCTCTGTTGTTGCCACAAAACCCCTTAAATATCTCTGTTATGTAGATGGCTTTGTCAAGTAGTATTCATAAGAAAGGGGAAAGGGAGGGGAGGAAAAAAAGCCCAAGCCCCAAACCAAACAGAGCCTTGCTCCCTTTGGACAGATGGTGGGGGCTGAACCTTCACGAATTTGTTATTGACCTAATTGAAATCACATTTGTGTATTGTTCTCAAGCTATGCTAGGGATGAGGCTGGTGGGGCAGGGGAGAAGGGTTGCACCAGAAAAATAGGGTGCTGTGAAAATCCTCCAGAAGGTTAAGAGGGATTCCAGCACCTCCTGGGCTATTGCTGCTGTCTGCATGGCCCACTCCTGACCCAGGGTCAGGCATGGGCAGACACCTCACAGCTGCATCCCTTTGCCTTCCTTTTCCCAGTGGAAATTACTACAGGGAATGGATTGCCTCAGTAGTGTAGCTGAAGCCTGGGAAAACATGTGCAGCTTCTGAGCAGTTAGTTTACAATACAGTAAATTAGAGGCAGGTCTTGTAGTCACAATAGTCATTAAATTAAATAAATCAGGACTAAGTTTGTGTGGTATTTCAGTATAAGGGCTGTCCTTTTCACTAGTTGATGAATTATGAAGAGATGTTAATGGTGGGTGGGATAAAGAATGGCTTTGATTCCAAAGGCAGACTGTGGAGGTGACGCTCTAGGATGTTGTCTTGATTGCACATCTGGTTATGATATGGAAATGTGGTTTAGTCCTGCATGCTGGCAAAATCCCCAACAGCATAAAAGGAGCAAGTGCATGCATCTATCCTGCTGCTTGGGTGTTGAAGGAACAGTTCTATAGACAAAATATTTTTTTTCCTCTTAGTTAATGCTGTTTATCTGTGATACCTGTGAGTTTTGGCCTTAACCTAAAGAGTACCCTTTCAGAAGTGTCAGTGCTGAGTATGTTATTTCATCATGATTCTGGTGTACATTTTAAGCCAGAGACGAGATTCTGGTCATCGCTGTAGCCATGTGTGATCCAGACAGTTCAGTGGCTTGGGTTTAATTCATTTGTTCCACAGAATGGCACGAAAAGTTAGTCTGTAAGTTCATGAAGTTTAGACTTTCCACTTACAATATTCTTTCTCTAGCCAACTGTTTCTTGATCGTTAATCAACAGGAATGGGGCTATCTTATACTCCAGTCAAAAAAGGGAGCTTAGATTTAAAAAATACTAGAGGTACTGGTGTCTCTAATGTCAAAATTCATTGCATCATACAGTCCTCTAGAAAGTGGGGTGTGAGTAAAGAGCATGGGAAGTAAATTGCCCTTCTATCCCAGGAATGAAGGTTAATGTGATTGAATCTTTTTATTTTTCATTAAAAATTGATGTTTTTTACTTAGAATCTCTCAGTTTGGTTCCATTTTCAAAATTGGTAAATGACAAGAACACGCATTAGTTAAGTATAAATGATATAATGCTAACAGATCACATGTCCTTTTACATTAAAAAGATTCTTTTTAGTACATATGTGTAGATTGTACTTACAGTTGTGGAGTCCTTGGTGATGACTGATGTTGTAACAAGTGTAATAGCAATAGTACTAATAGTGCAGATTCAGGCATAGAAAAGGTTTTTCAAAATTAAGAGAAATCAAAGTACTTTTCCTTCTTTAAGAATTCCTTCTCTAAACTACTTTTACCTGGAAAAACTACTGATAGAACTTTTGAGTTTTGATTTCAAGTTTGCAAGATTGGTTGCTTTCCTGATTTTTTTTTTTTTCTCTCTCTACTTTTGGTCCTGTCACTCTTTATCCTTTTCTAATTAGTCCCTACATGGAGACAGAAAGAAAGAATAAAAATAGAAGAGCTTTTCAAAGACTGAAAGTTTAATTTTCTACTTTTGTGAAAAAACTTTTCTGAAAGTTGAGTGTAGATATTTTCCGTGTTCTTGCTGGCATGAACAGCTGTATATTCATACAGGTATGATAGCAATGTGTAAATTCTCTCTGTATTAGAGCAACATAATTATTTCAGCTTGCTTAAAAGAAGCAGGAATACCAAAGAGGAAACTGGCATCTAATTTCCCAATTTAATTAAAAGATAATTCTAGGGACAGATAGAATTATTATCCACAGTCTTTCCAATCAAGCATCTTTTTTGCATGTGAATATGCAGATTTGGAATAAAATCATGTTATTTTTATATAGAAACCCATTGAATATACAGATGGAAACTAAGACTAGGGATGGAGAAGAAGGAGAATATCAGTTAATGAAAGTGTATATTTCAGGAGTATTTTGAACATCAGGTCACTTGCTGAGCAATGTACATACATTAGCTTCTTTCTCTCTGTCCCTTGCAGGACATAACTTTTGATGGCTTTTTGAAACCTTTAATGTAGTCTTCATATATATAACTTTTTGAGCACACCTGTAAAGGGATGATATCTTGAGGTAGAACCATGCCACTTCTTTCTTAAACAAACATGCCAGATGATGCCAAAAAGCTCAGTTTCTTAGGCAGTGCTTTTGTTAAAAAATGGCAAGAAAAAAACTCTGTGCATAACCCCATGGTGTGGAAAGCTCACAGCTTCTGAGTGATATGAGTTGAATTGATTTATTCTCTGACTACGTTCATGCAGCATGCTTTGTATCCTTCAGTCTTGCTTTGTGTCTAATTGTTGTTGGTGACTGTTGACGTTGCAGGAAATTCCATGCAGTGCCTATGGAGTCTTTGAATATTCTACATCTTTCAACAAATGTTGAAGGTCTTTTTTTATGGTCTTTGCTGGCAAGTCCCTGCTCCTTTCGGGAGTCTGCCAGCTTCCTCTTGTGCTCTTTGCTTGCTGTTTAACAAGGTTAGCTGGATGCATCCTGCCCTCTAGAAATATCAAGCTTACTTTATTCAGTTATTCTCAGGAGAAACGCAATCTTTCCTTTGCTATGGAGAACCCCACCTGACCCACATTCCATGAAGGAGCAAGATGTAAGCACTTTTTGACTCCCCAGTTTCTTTTTTAACATCACATGCAATGTATAGCACTGATACAGCAAGCTGGAGAGAAATTAAGCATTTTTTTCCACCTGCTGTGTAATCTGTAAACCTTTCAGGCAACAGATGAGACTTTCAATTTGGATGGTGATTTGCAGAGAAGGCAGTGAATTGGCCTGATGCGAATGAAAGCATGAATAGGTGCAAGGACATGAGAATAAGGTGTCAGGGGAGTCACGGGCCTCTAGTACTACTTTGTCCAGGGATTGTTGCAAGCAGGCTTCTGTGCCGGGAAAGCTGCTGAATTTGCTTGCTGTGGGAGCTGAGGTGATAGCTATGGAAAGGTGGCTGATGATATAAAACATAGCACACTCAGCAAGAGGTTTAAAGTAGGAGGTTAAATGAGTGTCTGCAGAACCGGCCTTAGGCTCTAGCTAAAAATGAGGGAACTGACTGCTGTCCTGAATTTCCTGACAGCTCATCAAAAGCCAGAGATATGAGGTGGAGTTATCTAGGTAGAATGCTGGCTAAGCTAACATATGCACTTATTTTGAAGTTATGAAAAATATGAAGCCTAAGTTACTGTGCTGGTTGTCGGTCGCAGTCACAGGAGGAGCATGAGGATTTGCTGCACAGTGTGGATATGTGCTCCTGAAGTGGCACATTCCACAGTGGATGGTGGTGTCATCGAGCACAGTGTGTGCGCTGCTGCAGGGTGTTTCTGAAAGTGGCCTGCTGCTCTTTTAACACTCAACTGATGTCTTGGATACTGTCTGTTCTCTGTCATGCAGAAAAGTGTGCTCTAGATTCTGTAGGTGAGACAGTTCACATGGTGCTTGGAGACAGATGAATTTGGTTATAGATGGAAAATGTCAATTCAGAAGTTCTAATAGAGGACTCATTAATTTACAGGTGCTGTCACACAGTTTATTATTATTCTTGGATTTTCATTATTATTCTCTAGCTATATACACACACACACACATATACAGAAAGAATAATTAACTCCTTGGTTCTATGTTACTGTTAACTACAGTGATGTTTTGTCTGGGAAACTACTGTTCCTAAGAATTACGAATTGCAATGACTCAAATGTTGGCAGGGACTGCTTAACACAGAGGAGACTACCTTAGCATTTGAATTTAGATTTTTTTTTTTTAGTTCAAATTCCAGCTTTTGTGCATGTTTCCTTTTATGACTACAGTAAGTCTATTCCTCAGTTTCCTCTCTCCACTCTATGTGGAGTGAAGGTTGCTTTGTTCTACTTGCCTTTTTGAGTGATAATCAGTATTGAGGGTCTTCCAAGACGGTTTCTCCTCAAAAGAGATGAAACTGGTATGAGGATGTAGGTGTGTGTTCTTGGTGTCACTAGCTCCTATTACACAAAATAGATCAGTTGTATCTTAGAGTCTTTGTAGAGAGTCTGTGCTTCTGCAAAACTGGCAGATTTTTGTTACCTATGAGCAAGAACTCTGTGCAGGTACTGTAAACTGAGAGAAACCTTCTTTGCTTGCAACAGTTTTCCCATTGGAAATGTCTTAAAAATGATGCCAACAGAGATTCCTTAAAGACTAAATGGGACTCACGGCTTGTGAGGTCACTTATAACGGCTCCATCCAGTGGCTTCTGCTATAATATGAGTTCTGGGCTTCGCTCACAGGGGTTGAAGACCTTCAGGGCTGAAAAATGCTACTTTGACACATGGTTTGGCAGTTACCACCTTGCAGAAGAAAGCATAATTAATTTAAAAATGAAAGATGTGGTGTTCATGTTCTGCAGGGAGTTGTGAGGAATTACTCTACTTTTTTTATACTCTTTGTATCAGATTGCTTCCACCTCTTGGCATATGATAAGACACCATCTCTCATCAGTGGCTGGGACATAAATTATGGTCATTATGAAGATGAATAGAATGCCTGTGTACAATGGATTTTTGAAAGAAATAAATAGCCTAGGTGAACTCACTCATGCAGGAAAGGCTCACTCTACAGTTCAGGACAGAACATTGGAATTGTTCAAGTTTTTGATGTCACATTTTTGTTGAAAAATGCCAATTTCTTTATACAAAGTCTTTGATTTTGAAGTGTGAGCTATAATTTCAAAACTTAGTTTTGTCCCTTCACTTTTAAAGAAATTATTTTAATCAGGTTGATTTAAAAAAAAAAAATCTTGTATCTTTTATGGGAGTGATGCAAATAGATCTTCAGGGTGCAAAAATTTGAGATTTCAGTGTTTTTTTTTCCCATTCAGGATGGGAAAAAGCTTTCAAAATCCCAAACCCTCTCATGGGTCAGAAAAAAGTTTCCCACACAGCTCTAGTCAATGGGAGTGTTACCATAAACACCGTTGTGACTTGGATCAGGCCCCAAGAGCGTATCAGAGATTGTCAGCCTCATTGATTGCACAAACCAGCCTTGTTATGAGGAAACATTCCTGGGCCAGACAACATTCCGACATTTGTCTGTAGCTTTCACTTTTAGGAAAGATTATTGTCTCCAGAGGGTCATTCTTAATGATTTAAATCTGAGGTAGATTGTTTTTTCTGGCAGCATGTGTGTAATCTAATCCATACATTGTTGAAAATAATTGGAACGAGCATTGAGTTGCTATATGGATGTGGTCAGTCAGTATTGACTGCATTGTAACTTGCTGAGTAGGTGGTATAAATTATAAGAGGGCCTGGAAGACCAAAGAAAAAAAAAAAAGGAAGTTCAAAACAGGGAAATGTGGAAGTAAAAATGCTTTCCACTGGGATTACTTCGGAAGAAAACAGTCTGAGCTTCTGAAAATTTGTTCTTCTTAATTACATGTTGGATAACATTGCATAGACCATATGACCAAGCGTATGTAAAATTTTTGTTTGTTCCCTTCACAGAAGGCTTGATGGTGATTTCAGGCACATCCTCTGAGCAGGGGATGATGTATGAACCGTACCACCCAAGGAGAAGCCCCGGGAGGCAGTGTGACTCTCAGGCATGCTGCCGAGACAAAAATCCCTCCCTGCTTTCCCTTGACTCTTAAGGCTGATAAATAGAAAGATATTGCTGTGGATTTTTTTTTACCATGGTAAAGTGCCTGCAGTAGCACAGCTATACAGATTAGTAGTTGGGAGTGAGGTAAGGATGCTTGGAGTCCTGGCTACTCCTCTTCAGGACGGGGATGTGTGGGCAACTCCAGTTTCTGTCATAGCCTACTGTCAGAATAACTTACTGGAAGTGACTTATTTCTTGAGCCTAGCTTGGTAAAACATTTCAACACACTTCTCCATTCTTTTAAATGCTGATTGGATTTAAATATGTGCTTAAAAGTAAGTGCTCTAATGCTTCACCAAAGAAAAATGTTGCTATGAGATTATATTCCCCTGCATATGTGTATGCTCCAAGTTACAGTTCAGTGCATTGCATCTAGCTTCTTTGAATTACTACCCTGTCCTGTGGTAAAAGAGCTTTTGCTGACTGGGGTTTTGGATACCTCACTACTTCTTGCTAATCAGAAAAATATTGTTGTTTATTAGCATTATCTATTAGCATTATTTCTGTATACTAATGGTATGCTTGGTTTAAAAACAAGAAAGGCTGGAGTGTGTGAAGTATTCTAGGTAGTACCCTACATAAAAGTAGAAATCAACAGTGGTTTTTTTTCCCCACAGGTGCAAGGTCCAGTTGGATACACATCTAATATGTTGAACTGATTAGGAAGATATCTTTATAGGAAGAGAGCCAAATTCTAGCCAACAGGTTGAATTTTATTTCAGCTCTAAGAGCTAATTTTGCAGAAGAAATTAGGCCTCCCATTTCTAGTCCCTTGGCACTGAGATTTCTTCCTTTCTGTCTATGGTTATATTAATTGTCAGCTCAAAGAAATTTAATACGTAGGAGAATTTCTTCCATGTGAGTAGTTTTAAAATACTGCTCTTCAAACATTCATCGTACTGTAGGTTTAGTATAAAACTGTGCGAAAGACAATTTTACGAAGTTCCATTGACTAATTTTTAATTGTTAGCATGCTGAAAGAGGCCTTATCCACCCTTTGCAGGTGTTGCTTCTTTTTTTGTTTAACCTTCCACCTATCGAATCCATCAGTTATTTCTCATGTGAATTAAGGAACACTTGGATAGAGAAGTGGCAGCTATGATCCGAGAGAAGAAGTCTGGAGTACATACTCAATCCTGGCATTTGTGTATGTGCAGAACTTGCATTCATACCAGTGGCAACTCATTGCTAAATTACTATGAGCTATGTAAAGGATTTAAAAAATCCTGTAAGACTTTAAAACTACTGTTTTGCTTATTTTACTGGAGGGGCAAGCTTGTACCTTTGTGCTTGACCCCACTGAAGAGCAGTATGTGGTGCTGCTTAACTAGACCATGGAGGAAATCCTGCTTTAGAGAATCGTGTATGTTCCACTATGGTCCATTTGCTTCTGGATGAAGTGTTTGTCTCTTTCTGTGCTCTCATCCCATAAGCAGCAGGCTATTTTCCTCTCTGTCCTGACACAACACTACATGGATGGCAGAGGCCTGCTGGCTTGCTGGTGGAGTAGGAACTCCTCCCCACCCAGTGAAAGTCACCTCTCTTCTTTATTGCTAATGCAGGTAGCCTGTATCAGGTACCAGACAGGAGGGAGGAGACACGTCTGACTTGGTTCTTTGAAAGCAACCTATAATATAATTTCTGCCTGGAATTTCAATAGTTTACTGTCAAAATTTCTCACAGCATGCTAAATAGGCATGATTGATCTATATGATCAGTGTATGTTGCAGAGTCTTCAAACTGTAAGACAGTTGTGAGATTGAATGCTACGTCTATCCCTAATTATATTTGCCTGCATTATATTGCTGAGGGATTGTATCCAAATGATGCTTACCAATCCTAAATTGGAAAAGAAAAGGAAATATCCTACTCATCTTATGGAGTACTTTACAATGTGTAACTGATAAAATGTAGGCTAGGTTTAGCACAATAAAAAGCTGCTCTTGCACTGGAAAGCGTACGAAACTCTGGAACTTATGATGCGCTTACTGGAGAAAGGAATTATTTCAAGTAAACAAATGTAGCTATTTGCCTGCCTAGCATAGGTAAAGACTTAGCTAATGCATTCCACCTGTGAGAATCATAAGGGGAACTCCACAGACAAGCTTCAAGCTGCACCTAAAAGACTTCTACTAATGTATCTATTGAAATGATAAGCAGCAAAGTTATCTGTGAGACCAGATTGATTTTTTTTTTTTTTTTCTTTTCCCATGTGTCTCTTGGGCAATTTGTTCAAAAAAGAGAAGCTGCGCTAGTAGTTAATGGAGCATTTCAGATTTTCTTCTATTGCATTGGAGCCAAGTGTCATCAGTGTTTGGATTTTCTTAATGAAAATTTTAGTGCTAGTTAAATTAAAAAATATTGCATTTTTTTTATTTAATGCAATCTTCAATTTTGAAAAGGCAGTGAAGGATTTTTAAGTAACAAATTACTCCACCTTGTTCCCCACCCCCCCGCTTTCCATGATGTCTTGATGGTTTGAATATGTGCCTGTTTATACATAGGACCTTGTAGAAGTATGTGGCATGATGGAAAACAAAACTGGGCAGCAAAAGTCTGCTACTTGCACACTTTGTATATGAGTTTTCCTCCTCCCCTGGCTTGGAGAATCTTTCTTCTGGGGGTGAAAATTTTCCATAGTCTCATCATCAGTGCTGGATGACAGTAGAGTTGTGGACCTTGCGCTGTAACTAAAGTGACAAAGCTGACATAAGGAAGGAAGAGGAATGTAAAGAATTAGGTTTGTGTTGACTGCATTGTGAGTATCTCTTAGCTTGAGGTAGCAGTGGAGAACAACATTTATTCGTTCAGATACAATTGCTTGGAGCTAGATGGATGTGCTTCTGCCTTCCATGCTGGTTTTGTTTGAATGCCTTCTATTTAAATTTTTCTTTTCATTGCTGTAATTTGCTATGCACTGATGGGGATGAATGTCATCAAAGGTCTGAAGCTTTTGATGTTTCTAATATAAGATGCAAATGTTTAACAGATGAAAATTATTTGCTAATAAGTAAACAAGTATCAAAAGTAGAAGTACAAATAAAAAAAACTCGGGTAATAGCTGCTAAAAATTCAAGTGACTTATTTAAACAGTGGGCAGGCTCTTCTTTGATGTATGTAAAAAATTTTCAGACAGGCATGCTTGTATTGTTGGAGTGTAACTGCTGTTTTCGTTTTCTTTTAAACCTCACTTGAAATGTTCTGAGGAAGTGTGGAACAGGTCAGCCTTCCTTGATGTGTTGGAACTGAGGGGCAGAAGCAGGATGGAGCCTTTCCACTGCTCCTGATTCCTATCCACTTGTCTGTTCAGTTTGAGAGACTGTTCCTAACTTGCAAATCTGGCAGAAACTGTTTGCTCTGTACAGACTCCTACAAATTGCTTGTGTCCAATATTGACCTTAATGAGTCCTCATGCACATCTGAAGTTTCTACAGGCTGCTGCAATAAATACTGGGCAGCTTAAAACTGTCTACAATCAGGATTTCAAATTGAAAGTGAACTTGTCTTGACTATGTCACTAGAAGACCCATCTTGCTGCTAATCATTGCAGCCAACAGAGCAAAGCAGAAGAGCTGCTTTCCCATCTTTTATCATGACAGCCTGAATCTTTGTAGTACTACAGATGAAATCTGGGAAAGGATGTTGGGCTGGACATGTTATGTCTTGACTGTTTTTTGGCTGATCGGTGTTTAGGGGTCAAGGTACTTTGGCCTTTGGATTTATTCACTTGCAGTTTGGAATGGCTGAAGTATTAAAATCTTTAAGTGCATTTCTTGTCAAAGACCTCTTAAAACAAACACAGCTTAAATGAATTACTGAAAAGAAACAGTTTCCACTTTTTCCTTCAACTGTCTCCCATGCTCAGTAATTGATGCCTAGTTTTGTGAGTCATATTTAATTAGCCTCAGGTTAAATCTCTTACAGCCTAATCCTGTACATCCTTCCGTACTCAATGTCTGTGCTGGGAGTTGGTGGAGGTTTTGCATGAGTGAAGACTGCCAGATGGGTTCCTGTAGGAACTTGTACTGTTTTTATCAAGAGGAAGAAACTTCAGGAAAAATCAGCATCTTCAGTCTTTGCCTCTCAGGTAACTGGAGAGGTGTCGTGGGTTGATGGGGCAATTCCCAAGGAGCAAGGGGTTCTGTTGTATGCAAGATACAGAAGTTTTCAGGATCTGATGCTATAACACATAGGAAGCCAGCCAAAAGCAAATTTGAGGCTCATATCCCAAGCGCATACTTCAGCAGGGCTGGAGTTAAAATCAGGCATAACTTGCTCATCCATGCAAGTGAATGGGGACTTCTCTATGTAGGAAGGTGGAGGTGGGAATGTGTGAGTTACGCTATTTTGATTTCTGTCACAACTACAAAGACGCTCTCCTGTGAAAGTTATGCTCAGAATCCATTTTTCAAAAGACTAAACAGCCATTCTGTTCCTGGATTTCTTTTTATCTAGTATTTTGTTATGGAAAGGGAAGATAAAACAGAGGAAGAAAGACATCTAGTAATGAGAATTTGCATTTTTGCTTGATGCAAAGGCAATGCAACTATAGTACCAATTTTTGTTACAAATCAAACTTGTAACAGTAAGAAGTCATCATATAATGGCTGTTTTCATTATTGTTGCTGCTGAAGCAACAAAAAACATTGGAAGACAAAAGAACATCAAAATTTTCCTGAACACTGTCAATCACTTAAATTAACAGAGGAAGAAAGTTGTGTCCTTTTGTCTTTCCTTGGTTTGTTGTCTCAGTGCTATACATATTAGATTCTGTAAGTGTCTTGCTCCTTTTGTTTGCTTTTTCTGTTGCCCTGTGATTGTTTTCTTTCATAATCAGACCAATTAACATGTTGACAGAAGACAGCCACTTGCGGATTTTTTTTTTTCTCCTTTCCTCTGAGTCTGGAACAAAGTTTAGCAGATAAATAGACTTGCCTCTAATGAAAGAGGGGAAATTGCAAATGGGAATTTCACTAGACACATGTCATTAGTTACTCCCACAAGTCTTACAGGTGTGACATTAATCAGGTTGTGGACCATGTTCTTGGAGTCTGAGGGATCTGACACCATCTGCGTGGCTCCTGTGTTTAGGGTCACTGAGTGTGCAGAAAAAGATCACTTCCTGAGGCCCATTCAAAGACAGAGATACCTCTTCCACTCCATGACAGATACCTCAAACAGCCAGCACCTGAAGGGCATTGCTTTTCTGGTATTGACACTGATGGATCTGCCCAAAGCTGAATTAGCACTTCCTCCTTGCCTGAAACGCTGGCTGGCCCATTCGTGTACAGGCACTGTGTTTGGAGTGGTGCATTGGTGTTGATAGATCCAAGGAAACCAAGCAGGATGCAAATGATCATATCTAGAAAGTTCCCACTTTTCCTACTTTCTTACGGAATGCTTAAAGACTGTTATAAAGGGGCAACAAATAAAAGTTTAGGCCTTGGTCCTCAAGTATGCCATGCCTTAGCAAGACTTGGAAAAGAAATTGCTTTGAAAATGTGTTGCAGTTCTTAGTTGCAAAGATATTTCTCCATGTTACATCACCTACAGTATTGGAGCTGGGGACAAACAAAAAGATTTCTTGCCCTTCTCCTCCCTCTCTGCCCTCATGTGGAATATCAGTTGTAGCGCAGGTAAAGAACACAAATAATTTATTACTCCTCTTGCTTCCATATTTAACTGTGTAGTCATCCTTTTCACTCAAATCTGACTGTCTCGTTGGTGGTGGTTTTAAATGTAGCACCTGCACGTTGAACACATACTACTTTGTATGCAAGGCAGCACAGAGGGTCCATCTTTTGGACCATGATTCCCATCAGTTTCTACCACAGCCAGATTCTTTAGGGAGTTATGTGCATCCAGCCCCAGACTGCACTGTGGAGAGAAAACCATCCTAGAGGTAGTTATCTCTATTTTAATTCAAGAAAATAACTTGCTGGATTTCTTCCCTTGGGAAAATATTCCCTGATACAGATTCGGTTCCAGTCAAGCCTCGCAGTTTTAGTATCTAACAGAGACCTAGTTTCCTTTAGGCTTAGGAGTCTAACAACTTGGGAACTGTTTTGTCCCCTCCCTTCCTCCCTCCCTTCCCCCCAAGAGATAATGCTTGCTAGATGGGCTTTCCCAAATTCTCACAGCTCTAATCTGGATACCATTTAGTGTGACAGCCTTCTTCCCGGGTTCCCACAGCTGGTTAGTGTTTTGAATTCCAGCCTCATGAACTCATATCAGGCTACATGGGCTAATGCTCCGAGCACAACCTAGAGCAGATATCTCTGACAGAGTAATGGAGAAAACTGTGGTACTTTCTGCATGCTTATAAATGCACAGTCATTTGTGGTGTTCCTCTGCAGACAGTAACTGTAACGCATCATAGAGGCATTTAAATGTTAATGGAGGTGAAAATAAAATCATTAGAGTGTTTTAAGGAAGACCAATAAAACAACCTGCTGTAATGGGAAAAAATCTATCAAATCCCAAGGGTCACAAATACGGCTAAAAATATCACCTCATTACTGTTACCTCCAGCTGGACTCTTACAACAGAAAATTCCAGGGGAAGTGTGTCCCATTCTCTCTCATAACATTAGACTTTACCTTGAATAAACAGTGATTCAAATAACAAGAGACAGTAGTTGTCAAACAGTGCAATGGTTGTAGCACCGCCTGTTCAAGCCTGATGTGGGTAAAGCTGTTGAATTCAGTTCCTTGAACTTATCTAAGGCTGGTTTTAGCAGCAGCCTCTGGTGGAGTGGTGTGCTGCTTACTCCCTCCCCCTGCCGATTTGTGAGTCCACCAGCATATGGCTGCACTGGGGGAGATATTTGGAACCCCAAACTCTGGTCATGCATTTGAGAATCTCCATGCTCAGCACATCTGTTATTTAGACCTATAAGTCTCTGAAAATCCAGCATGTGAAGCACTCCCGAGGTAGGGTCCTCTTTGGGAACATTAATTCTGAGATAGAACTGAGTACAGGTGTGAAAGAAGAAATTGTACAGAGCTGGGTAATTTCTGATACCAACCCCAGCTGCTTTACTGATTCTAGGAAGAGCTTGACAAGTCTGTACCAGTACAGGATCTAATCCATCTCCTTCTCACTTTGTGAGTCTTCAGCTGTTTTTTCCTTAAGTTTAACAATGAAAAAATCTTGTTTAGAATTACAAGCAACTATACATCAAAATGGAAATGATTGGTGGCACGTGTTGAGAGTATGGAGAAGCAGTGGGTGGAAGGCAAGTGTTTTGTCTGCAATTGTGCTGTCCAGAACACCATTAGGGAGCTATTTTACTTAAAATTTATGAGCGTGAAGCTGCACTCAGGGCACATGAGAAACAGGATTTCACTCTGAAGCATTTTCAAAACACTTGAATGTTTGTTTTTCCTTTGATGTTGACACAACTGTGTCCCATGACTTGCCCATCCAAATCCGGTGAGTAGCAGTTGGGAATTTGAGTACTGTGTGGATAGGAGGTAGCTTTCTTCATGGAGAGGATGAAGATATTTTACTAGGAATCTGTAGATGTATGTCTCTATTTAGTATACAATCCCATTCTGAGAGGAGGGCAGGTACCTAGGACGTTGTTCAGTTTGTGGACAGCTACTGGGCTAGATCTTTGCCTGGTGGAAAGTCCACAGAGACGAAGATGTGGCCCAATAAAATAACATCGAGGTATTAAGAATTTCAGAGTCTAACCAGGTATAGTAAAACCCAAAACTTGCAGTCAGCAAGTAGATCTTTGTCTCTTAAAGCAAAGTTCTTAAAGCAAAGTATCCTTATGTTGCTTTGTTTTTCTAGGAAAGTAGAGATGGTACCATATCATGCCCTTTTGCATAATCAGGCAGTTAAATTTGAATATTTCTGCATGTGAGAAATTTGACCTAATTATGGAAGTTGAATGCAGGACTAGAAGGGATCTGTCATCTACCAAAAAAAAAAAATCCCAGCAAGCAATGTGCTTTACAATCCTATTTGTAAATTTATCAGGCTGTTTAAATTGGGGTGTTTTCTGTCTACTGGGGTGGCAGTTTCAGAACCTTGTTCCTCTGCTACTTCAAAAACCTTCTCATTTCCGTTCTAAATGTGGTAGCGCTCAACCTTTTCCAGGTGACACAATCATCCTATTAAAATAGGGGTGTTTAACCTGGATATCCTCTAAAATGTGACACGTCTTCTCAGCATTTATGTCAGAGAGGAAGAAGGTGACTGGTTCCACTGCTGAATTCTAACGAGGAATTATTCAGACCTTTAGGAAACATGGGAGAGCAAATGTTTACTGACCGTGTAATTAGCATGATGATTTGCTCTGTCTATTGGCCCTTAGCACCATATTTCCTGTCTGAGCAGTAGAAAGCAAAAATATTAGTTGCTGTTTTACTAGAGGAACAAGCGTCTTCCAAATGAACAAATGATCTATTACCAGTCCTGCAGACTCTTCCCATGGGAATAGGCATTTTGCTGCTTTTTTACAGCTAATTTCTTTCATACAGCAGGTTCCCAGACACATCAAATGTCTCGCATGGTAAGCTGTTAGTTAAGATTTATAGTCTCTGTCTTATCAGAGTGAATTACACTACTGCTGGCAGTCAGGATTCTCATGGGCTTTTGTAAAAATGAATAAATAAATTAATTGTGTTTTGATATCTAATATCTTTCTAAAACACAAGACATTCTGAAGATGACTCTTCTGTTCAGAAGTTTCTTGCATTGCTGGGCAGCGAAGGCTCAAACAGTGAATACTATGCCTTTGCTTGCTGAAAGGATAAAGTATGTGCATAGCATTGGTGATTCTTCCATGGACAGACAAAGGCTGTTGAAGAGGTTTGGAGTGTAATTGAACGGTTGTGCATTACTTTGGTGTTAATAGAGATTGGCTGGAGTTGTGAGAGAAACATAGACTTTGCAGTTTGAAGAAAAAACACTTTCTACATGAGTTTCTTAGTCTAGCTCTTCATCACATAGTGGCAGAGTTGGAAAGAGGTTAGTGCTTTTATACTAAGCTAGGCCATATGAGACTTCATCCATTGCTTTTCCTTTCTAGTAGTAAATATGTCATGGAAAAGTCTTTGCAGTACCATAAAATATGGAGAGTAAAACCAAAATTTGCTGTTTGCAAAGTGAATTTTTTTTTTTTAAAAGTCATATAAGTTCTTCTGATGTTTTTAGGGATTTTCTTTAAACTGATTTCCCAATTTAATTTTATGGGATAGCTTGGAGTTGATTGAAATGCCACTTCTAATTGTAAGAATCAAGAATTGTGTACCAAGGTGTAAGCAATTATTAGCTGGCGGATGGGGAGGAAATAGTAAAGGAATCCATGAGACTTTGCAGTTCCTCAAGCTTTGCAGCTTTTTTCTAGCTGTGTGATAAGACAAATGGAATAAACTTTTTTTCAAAGTACGGAAAGCAAAGCCTGCACTTCTTTTCCCTTGCTTATCCTTCATCACTCTCCACTATAGATGTTGTATTCTTTAAAATCTAGTTAAATATGCTTTTAAAAAAACCCAAACAAAAAAAAAAACCCACAAAACCCACACCAAATGAACAAAACTGCCCCCAAAAATAATACCAAACAAGCCAAAATCTCGGTATGTACAAATTGTTTTAAAGCAAGCGGGGGAGAGGGGGGAGATGATGACACTTTCAAAGGAGAAATATTTCATTCTACAAACTTGACCAACAGAAATGGGAGCTAATGCATTTCCAAGCCAACAACTGAGCTCGATTTTTACGTGTTGCAAACAGAGGACCTAATATTCCTCATTAATGCCTGCTGTTCAGTCAGAAGCCCTGATACTGCATCACATCTGCTACTGCTTTGAAATACCTCTGTTCTCTGAAGTGAGATCAAAGGATCTATTAGACCTGATAGTTAACCTCAGGTTTGAGCTGATCCATAATAACCAAACTGAAGTGCTAGTACATTAGCCACTCATCCACACAGCCCCAATGTTTGTTGCCTTTCTTTTTCTCAGGGCAGATTCCACATTTGTTTCGTTTTGAAGCATTACACTTTTTATGTAGTTTATGGTAATTACATAGTCAGTTCTACATATTTATATATCTTTAATTCACACTAAGACTTCTACAGTAGTTACATAAATGTTTTATATTGTAGGGCAGTTACGAAGTCATCCTGATGGCTATTACTAATTATTGCAGTGATAATTGCCTGAGTTTTTCACAAACATTTAATCAATACTTTACAAAAGGAAGTAGATTATCTTTTTTAGAAATATATGGTTTAACATGGGGTCATTTTCACTTCAGTGATGAGCAGGATAGCAGAGTCTGTTTTTTGTGTTCTTTATGCTATAATTTTCTGTAGTAGAAAGAAAACTGCAAAGCTCTACAACTGCACAGTGGTTTAGTTCAATTGTTTTTCACCTTGGAGACCGGATGCTGATTTAAGTCGTATGTCAAAATAAGTCTGTCTCATTCTATTCTTTAATAGCCATGAATCTGTATCCCGAATCTCATTCCCTGCCTACACTTCATCCAGTTAATGAATTTCAGCACAAGAGAGGGCTGGAGGTTGTAAGTATCTTGGCAGGGCCGTTCGTCATCTGCCTTACACCTGCTTGCCTTGTTCTTGATTGGCTGTCCAAGAACTTGAGGCCCTGATGTGACAAAGCATTAAAGCACTCGTACAACTTGGATATTCCAGGTAATCATATTGAGAGTCAGGCTCACCAGTGATCTCTCAGCTGATGTAATGCTATTAGATGGAACAGTGCAAGTTTACATCAGTTTAAAATCTGGGGTCAGCAGCCAAGGTTAAAACTATTGTGCTACAGCCTTAGACACTGAATGTATTTCTAACTGCAAAAAATAATTAAGAAATAAAAATCTGACAGTAACTTATCTGTATAATAAAACACTAAAATAATTAAGTATAATAGGCATGATTTAAAAAACAGAAATAGCTTTAGTCCTGCTTGAATTATTATATGGTTAAGATAAAGGCAGACCTGCTTTTTTATTAGAGATTGCATGCAGTCTGATCTTTCTGCTTTTCTGACCTTTAGGGTATTAATGATTTTTACTTACTTTTATCCTTTTTCCCCCACAGTCATTGTCATGTTTCAGGATACCCTTCTTAAAGTAAATATAGTTTGAGATCTTGTTTTCTTATGTTGGAAAATACAGTGAGATTTTAGTCTGGTGATGTTTACACATGGACTTAAATTTTAATAAGTGAGTAACCCTGTGTAAAAATGATAAGATTTTGTTATAGAAGTATAGCTAGGTGTTTTAGATTTGGTAAATCATAGTCTAAACAAATATTTTATATTGTTGAAGCCTCATAGCACTGCAGAAATAATTCTGCAATATACAAAGTTAATAAAGAGATGTATAGATTTATAGAGGATTGATGTTTGGGTAGGCAGTATTTATTAGGATATTTATGTTTACCTATATTCTACAGAAGCCAAAATTCAGATCTCTACTTTCTTACTGCCTGTAATATTTTGCAAGTTGGCATCATAATGTAAGTGATGGCAGAATTTGACATTTGGATATACCTTTTTTAAATAACAAGAAAAATAGATCTTTGTTCTCTGTTGCTTTGCTGGACTAAAAACAAGCAAAAAAGCAGTATTTTTTTACTGTTGTTGAAATCTCCCCAGAGTAATAGTTTGAAAACACAATAGATAACAATTGTGCTATAGTACTCTTCTGAAATGTGACTGCAGGATTTTAAGGCAGACAGCAATGAAAGGGCAAAAATGTCTGCATAACTATCCAAAAGGTGCATGAGCACTCTCATTCTGAATTTCTCTCTACTGTTTGGGAATTTCTGTGGAAAGTTTTGTGCAGTAGAGAAGTATTTTTTTCTTTGCATCTGGGGAGGTATATCACAGATTAGAGACCAGATTTTCAAAAGCGTCTCAATACGTAAGATACAAGGATCCACCCAAATTTTGTGAAAGTCTGTAGCGTAACCAAGAAACCAAGTTTTGAAACTACAACCAGAGGCCAACTTTCTGAGGATCATAATGGGCCCTTCAAAGAGAGTGGGCTCTGTCTTCCTTGGGTAGTTACATTGTATTTCACAAAGTCTGACAAATTTATAAGCAACCAAAGAGAAGTGTCTCACGATGCATAAAGCTAGGCAATCCTAATGGTACCTGTCACCTCTCCTGGAAATAATACACTGAGAGCAATGTTGTATCTCAAGGTATTGTGGCACATAAAGCACTTCTGATGCGAGAGGGTGACTGTAAGAGTGAAAAGGGAGAAAGTAATTGAATGGAGGGGAGGTATTGGCAAAAGGGAATATCTTATTGTATTTCAAGGTAAGAGCTTCCAAGGAAATGAGATGCAGTATAAAGAGAAGACCTTGAACCTCACTCTGCTGTGAATGTGATAGGTGAATCTCTGGCAACAGTAGCATTCTTCCTACATCCTTTACTTTGTGGTGATTGGTTGCTGATACAGGAGAAGGGCAGTTTTAGTATGCTGTTTCTTTACCTTAGAAATAATTACGCTGATCAGCTCAAGCAAGGAAGTGTGCAAAATGTGATCCACTAGCAATTTTCCAATTCACACCAGCCCAGGCCAGGTTTGCCTCATTATCAGACAAGATCAACCCTGGCAGAGAAAGCAAGGAGCAAGCCACTTCGTCTTGTCAGGCAGTTTCTCCAGAACATTCACTGGAGTGAGATTCTTTCTCTGCAGCAAACCTACACGTGTCATATGTCAGGCTCTTTCCAGAGGGTGGGAATCTTTCTGCCTCCATCCTTTTAGCTTCTCAGAAAAGTCAAAGACACCCAGCGAGCACTTGTACACATGTAGTTAGTTGGTGGTCTGCCCGCTGGCTTGCACATTGGGCTCTTTCCAGGGAGGTATGCTAGCATGTGGTTTCCATCTCGGGAGCTCTCAAAGCCTTCTCACAGTGCCACATGAGCATGCTTTAACGACTTGGGAAGAGTGCAGCTTCTTTCAGGTTCTTGGGCTTTGGTAGCCCTTCATTTGCTTAACTACACCCCTAAAAATAAATTTTTACAAAAGAAGCATAAGATGTTTCGGTTCTCCTTTCGAATGCTTCTCTTAGCTGTGACTGATTGGCAGTTTTTCTCTGGAACGTCTGTGCTGCAGTCTCCTGAGTGTACTCCTGCACTGTTAGGCGTGTAGCAGGGGCTGTTCAGACATCTCCTTAACTTCTATATCTGATGAGCTGACTCTTTTTTTTTTTTTTTTTTTTTTTTTTTTTTTTT